>Ga0306912_1000269_pt1 | contig 32030 bp, 33 predicted proteins | sample AntRauFillE10628_FD_190443 | JGI IMG/M metagenome (GOLD analysis project Ga0306912, IMG submission 190443) | Saline lake microbial communities from Rauer Islands, Antarctica - Metagenome Filla E10 #628 (v2) (version 2) | ecosystem: Environmental > Aquatic > Non-marine Saline and Alkaline >...
GTATAAAATTACCAAAGGAACCAGCAGCCACCAGAAGTAATATATCTCAGGTGCGAAGATGGATTGAATTGGTGTGCCGGGTACCAAAAACTCTGTCACAGGGAGCACATTGAAACTAAACACCATCACCAGCGCAGTAGCGCCAAACACTAAGAGTAGTTTTCGACCGAAGCTTTCAAATCGCTTTTCCCTGAACTCATCTGGCATGATGCGAAAACATAGTGCGGTGGTTAAGAGAGTTATTAAGGCAAAAAAGCCAAGCTGACCAGCGGCGATTGAGTGAGTGCTGGTAAGGGTCCCGAATATAAAATCGTAATAGGGAAAAGTTAAAGAAATCAACAGTGCGAAATAGAGGCCAATGATGACGTTCATAATGGCTTGCCGTCCTTTCAAAAGAGCAAACAAAAAGAACAAGAAAAAAACAGCGAGAAAGTATGCAATTTCATACAGTAGCGACAGTATGTATCCGAAGTCCATTTTCTCATTATAGTCTACCCAACCGGGATTTTTCTACAAAAACCACTGTTTTTCACATGCGCTCTATAGCGATTCTTGTAGCATCTTGTAAATGTTTAAATCTGTCTCCCATGAGTTTTACTCCGCCAAACCACCGGGTGACACACACGATGCAGTCACTGACTTCTTCTTTTTGCATGACACGCAGAATAACCGTTCCGGCTCCAGACTCTCCGTCGTCTGATTTTGTTTCGTATATCGCACCGTTTTTACCGATGCGGGCAGCCCAGCTGTTATGGGTGGCTTTGGCGATTTTTTTGTTCTCCTTGAGCCGCCTGAGAAAAGCCTTGAGGTCTTCTCTTCCCTGCACGTGCCCGATGCTCACAGTATATCGAGACCCTCGGTCTTCAATCACCAGTTCGTGTAAATGAAAACTACTCTGTGGAGTTTTCTTATTTTCAAAATCAAAGCGGGTCGATTGTTGAGTCATGGATTAATACTAGGAAAAGTAAAGTAAAAGCGAGCACGCGCCTCACACTGCACCTTCTTTGCACGAGTAGATGTGATGTGTATTTTAAATCCCTTCTTCTCTTAGTTCTTCTACCAATTTTCGAGCTTTTCGGGAAAGTTTCTTTGGAGTTTCGATAGAAATTTTGACCATGAAGTCACCGCGGCCAAAGTCGTTTGGGACACCTTTTCCTTTGATGCGTAGAAGCTCCCCGTGGGCAATTCCGGCTGGAATCTTGATTTCGGTGTCTCCGTCCAGTGTTTCTACTGTATACGAACCTCCTAGGAGCGCGTCAGTGAGCTTTATGGGGAGCTGGACGCTTAGAGTGCTCCCGTCGCGCTTGATGGTCTTGTGGCTCTCTACATGGACTTTTATATACAAATCACCTGGTTGGCCATGCGGAATCGCTTCTCCCCGTCCGGTCATCCGAATAACTTCACCATTTTGGATACCTGGTGGCACCTTGATAGAAATTTCTTCTTCGGTTCGTTTGACTCCAATCCCGGCACAACTTCCACACCGTTCTTTAGGTACTTTTCCGGTCCCGTGACACGGAGAACACTCTCGGACTGTGGTGAAGCTACCCATGATACTGTTTCGGTTTTCGCGCACCTTTCCTTGTCCGCCACACGTTTCGCAGGTATTCATTTGGGTGCCTTTTTTGGCTCCAGAGCCATCGCAGATGTCGCACGTATTATTTTTTGTGATCAGTAGCTTTCGAGTGACCCCAAACACTGATTCTTTGAATTGTAGATTAATGTCGACCGATACATCGCGTCCGCGTTGCGTTTGTCCTCCCCCACCACCAAAACCGAAGTTTTGGAAGATGTCATTGATATCAAATTCAAACCCTTGTCCACCGCCTTGTTGGAAGCCAGAGAAATCAAATCCACCAAACCCTTGTCCTTGCCCGCCACCGCCGGCACCAGAAAACGACTGACCATACGTATCGTATTCGGCTTTCTTCTTTTCGTCGCTGAGTACGGCATACGCCTCAGTCACTTCTTTGTATTTTTCTTCGTTACCGGTTTTTTTGTCTGGGTGATGCTCAGACGCTTTCTTGCGAAACGCTTTTTTGACTTCGTCTTTTGAAGCTCCTTTTTGAAGCCCGAGGATAGTGTAATAGTCTTTCATATGGTGGATAGTGAATCAGTTGTAGATGCTTTTGGTCATACACTCTTGTTTTTTAAACCTGTCTATTCACCTGCTGGGCGACAAGAGTGTATGCTCAAACGCCTATTGAGATGACAATCCAGACGGTGAGAAGTGAGACGAATACATTCGTCTCACCGGTTCACCCGCTGGATTATTTTTCGTCTTCCTTTTTCTCTTCTTCCTCTTTAGTTTCTCCTGCTTCTTTCTTAACTTCTTCTGCGTCCCGGACTTCTGGTTCAGCTTCTGCGCTCGCATCAGCTTCTTTGGTCTCTGGCTCCGCTCCCTCTTTCGCGGCTGCCTCAGCTGCTTTTTGCATGATTTCACCAATCTTCTGCAGAGAAGTTGAGAGGGCGGCTACTGCGGTGTCTATAGCCTCTTTGTTGTCTTTTTCCTTCACTTCATTGAGTTCTTTCACTTTTGTTTCTATTTCTGTTTTGGTGTCTTCTGGGACTTCTTTTTCGTGATCTTTCAGAGCTTTCTCTGCAGTGTAGATGGTTTGTTCAGCTTGGTTGCGGACTTCAATCAGTTCTTTCTTCTTGGCGTCCTCTGTCGCGTGGTCTTCGGCTTCTTTTTTCATGTTTTCGATGTCTTCTTCGGTCAAACCTGAGTTGGCTTCAATTCGAATAGATTGTTCTTTTCCTGTTGATTTGTCTTGGGCAGTTACATTCAGTACACCGTTGCTATCGACATCAAACGTCACTTCTATCTGAGGAACACCCCGAGGTGCAGGAGGAATACCGTCGAGTACAAATTTTCCCAGTGATTTATTATCGGCAGCCATTGGACGCTCACCTTGTACGATATGAATCTCAGTGGACGTCTGGTTGTCGGCTGCAGTAGAAAAGACTTGTTGTTTCTTCGTCGGGATGTGAGTGTTTTTCTCGATAAGTTTCGTGTTTACAGAACCCATGGTTTCAATCCCGAGTGAAAGTGGAATCACATCAACGAGCGTAATGTCTTGTACATCACCTTGGAAGATACCAGCTTGAATTGCAGCTCCGAGGGCTACTACTTCGTCTGGGTTGATGCTTCGGTTTGGTTCTTTACCGAACAATTCTTGTACTGCTTTTTGAATAGCTGGCATTCGGGTTTGTCCTCCGACTAAAATGATTTCATCGATGTCTTCTTTCTTGAAATCAGATGCTTCTAGTGCGCGTTTTGTAATTTCAATAGACCGGTCTACAAAATCCTGAGCAATTTCTTCGAGTTTAGCTCGTCCGAGCTTTATATCCATGTGCAGCGGTCCGTCTGAACCTTGTGAAATAAACGGAATGTTGATGTCAGTTTCAGGAGTAGAAGAGAGTTCAAGCTTAGCTTTTTCTGCTGCTTCGTCGAGTCGCTGCAGAGCCAGTTTGTCTTTTCCTAAATCAACGCTGTCAGTTTTTTTGAACTCATCAATCAAGAACCGTACAATTCCGCGGTCGATATCTCTTCCTCCCATGTGTGCGTCTCCATCAGTAGACTGTACTTCCACCACATCATCACCGACTTCGAGCACGGTAACGTCAAATGTCCCTCCTCCGAAGTCGAATACGACAATTTTCTCATCTTTCTTTTTGTTGAAACCATACGCGAGCGCGGCAGCAGTTGGCTCATTAATGATGCGTTTTACCTCGAGTCCAGCAATTTTTCCAGCGTCTTGCGTGGCTTTTCGTTGTGAGTCATTAAAGTATGCTGGAACAGTAATTACTGCCTCGGTAATGGTTTCGCCTAGTTTTTTCTCTGCGTCTGCTTTGAGCTTGGAAAGAATCATGGCCGAAACTTCTTCTGGCCGGTAATCTTTTCCTCCAAGTTCAACCATGACTCCACCACTCTCGCCTTCCTTGATATCGTACGGGACGATGTCTTTATCCTTCTGCACCACTTCATCAGAATATGAGTGTCCCATAAACCGCTTCACCCCATAAATAGTGTTTGTTGGGTTAGTTACTGCTTGTCGCTTGGCGATTTGTCCAACCAATCGCTCATTGGTCTTTGAGATGGCCACAATTGAAGGAGTTGTTCTTGCGCCATCACTGTTTTCTACAATGACTGGCTCGCCCGCTTCAATGATTGCCATTGCAGAGTTAGTTGTTCCTAGGTCTATTCCAAGTATTTTTGCCATATAATAAGTTTATCTAATTTATGATTTTACAATTCCGGTAGTGACACGAGCTGGTCGAATCATGTAGGTGTCATTGTCTTGAGTCATCTCGTATCCTTGTTGTACGACCGAGATTACTGTGTCTTCTAATTTCTTATCAGTCACTTCTTCTGTTCCGATAGCTTCATGTTTTTGTGGGTCAAACGCATCCCCGATTGGATTGACAGCTTTGACTCCATACGAATTAAGGATATTCATCAGTTGCATGTTGATTCCCTCTACACCGGTCCGCCATGACTTATCAGCTTTTTCCCAGACTTCAGTATTGCTCATCGCCATCTGGAAGCTGTCGCACAGCGGGAGAAGCTCCTCAGCGTGCTGTCGTTGTAAGCGTTTTCTGTCTTGTGCTCGCTCCTCCTCAAGTCGCTTTTTGGCATTTAGGAATTCTGCTCGCGTTCGCTGGGATTCTTCTAAAATTTCTTTTTTTTCAGTGTCGAGGCGCGCAATTTTTGTTCGCAAATCTTTCATTTTTGTATTGCTTAACCCCTCGACGTCTTCTAATTCAGATTCTTGTATTTCACTATTTTCGTCGGTGATTTCTTCAAAATCATCTATTTCTTTATCATTCATATTCACCATACAGGTAGCAGTATAAATTGAAACCAGGTCTGTGTCAAAGTTGAATAAATTACTGTGTATTACGAATTTATATACCAAGTGTTTTAAACGAGGAGTATACGTTCAAATAACTTTGTGTAAAAAATTACGTACTATTGGCTACTCACTGAGCAAAATGAAATAAACGAACAAAGCCACCAAGACCTGGTGACTTTGCTGGATACTACGTACTAAATCCAAATTTGTTCCCTCCTATTCTCTTGTCTTGCGACATCGAGAATTCTGGACTCACGTCAAGAGTGGAGTAAACAAAGGGCTGCTAGTGTTTAGCAGCCCTTCGGACGTTACGTTGTCATGTAAAGTCTGTTCCCTCCTATTCTCTTGTCTTGCGACATCGAGAATTCTGGACTCACGTCCAGATCGGAGTAAACGCTAAGCCTTTAGCGTTTACTCCAGGCTGGTCGCTTGCGGGCTTTTCTTAGTCCGAATTTCTTTCGTTCTACTGACCGTGGGTCTCGCTTGAGGAAACCGGAAGCTTTTAGTGGTGAACGTCGTTCGGCTTTTTCTTTTACCAGCGCTCGGGCAATGCCAAGTCGGATAGACTCTGCTTGAGAAGAGATTCCTCCGCCCAGTACTTTTGCAGTGATGGTGTAATGCTCAATACCTGCGTCTGGAGTTTCCAGGACAGACATTATGTCTTTTTGGTGTGACAGGTTACCAAAATAGTCGTTCAGCGGCTTACCATTGACAGTGATTTCAGTGGCAGATGCTGGAGTGAGTCGTACTCGAGCGGTTGAAGTCTTTCGACGACCAAGTCCTTCTACGTAGGTTGTTTTTGTTGCAGCCATAATGAAATTACTCGTTAATGATTAATTGCTTCATAAGTGGTTTCTGGTGCTTATTTTTTGGCAACATTCCATTTACGGTTCGCTTTACAACCTCAGCAATACCTCGTCGGTCAGCCAGGTGGTCCAGTCGTTCTTCTCTTCGTCCGCCAGGATATCCAGAGAAAGTTTGAAATAGCTTGCCGTTCTTCTTTTCTGGGATATCTAGCTTGCTCGCGTTATCAATAGTTACCACGACATCAGACATGATGTGCTTGGCAAACGTAGCTTCATTTTTACCCATCAAAACTGTAGCAGCTTCAGTTGCCACTTTTCCTAGTCGCTTTCCAGCTGCATCAATAGTATAAGTTTTTGTGTTTGGAGTAGTCATAATAATTATTCAACAAAAGCGATTACTGCCTCTTCTCGTCCTGAAGTTTGGCCAAGCTTTACGATTCGGGTGTATCCGCCATTTCTTTGGGCAAACTTTGGAGCTACTTCAGCAAAAAGCTTTGTTAGTGTAGAAGATGCCGGTTCACCAAGTCGACTGGCTACCAGACGTCGTGTTTGTACGGAGTCAGTTTTTGCGTGAGTCACCAAACGTTCTATTTGTGGCTGAAGCTCTTTTGCTTTGGCTAGAGTAGTGGTGATTTGACCGTCTCGAATGAGAGACACTGCTAAACCACGTATCAGTGCTGTACGCTGACTTCTGGTTCGGCTGAGGGTTCGTTTGTTGTTTGAGTGTCTCATAAGTCTTACGCTTCTAGAGTGAGGTTATGTTTCTTCAAAAGATCTTCAATTTCTTCGAGGCCTTTTGGTCCAATACCGTCGAGCGCTAGAATATCATCTTTTTTCTTTCTGACAAGCCCTCCGATGGTTCGGATGCTGGCTTCTTCTAAAGATTGAAGGGTTCGGCTAGTAAGGTCAAGTGTTTCGATTCGTGTTTTGAGTACTTCTTGGTCAGGTTCAACTGCTGCAGGGGCCGCCACTTCAGGTTCTGCTTCTGCTTCTGGAGCAGGTGTGTGTGTTTCTTGGAATCCGATGATTGACTTTAACTGATGAATCATGATTTCAATTGATTTTTCAAGCGCTTCTCGAGGGGTGTATGTACCATCTGTTTCAAGCGTAACTCGTAATCGGTTGTAGTCTGTTCGGTCTCCCACTCGCATGTTTTCAACTTCGTAGTTAGCTCGACGAATCGGCGTAAAGACAGCATCCAGTGCAATAGTACCGATTTCCACCTTGTCTTTTTGGTGTACCTCTCGTGGTACATATCCCAGACCTGTCTCCACTGTCATTTCAATGTTGAGCTTGGTTGACTTGTTTGTCAGCTCGCAGATGTGTTGTTCTGGGCTCAAGATTTCTACTTGTGAAGGACATTCAATATCGGCAGCCGTTACCGGACCAGGACCAGTTTTCTTTAGAGAAATAGTCATGGGTTCGTCGCCATGCATTGAAAGCCGCACGCGTCGCAAGTTAAGTAGTAGAGCAATTACATCTTCTTTTACTCCGTCTAGAGTAGAGAATTCGTGTTCTACGCCATCAATTTTTACTTGGGTGATGGCTGCTCCCGGCAGTGATGAGAGAATGATTCGTCGCAGTGAATTACCAAGAGTGTGACCGTAGCCAGGATAAAGACCATCGATTTCAAAAATGCCTTTGTTATCTTCTTCATTTACAACTCGTGGCTTTGACGGGAGAGTTACATTTGTTTCTAACATAGTGAGTATGAACTTAATAATTTGTAAACCTCTTCACCCTATCGACTGTAGTACTCCATCACTTGTTCCGGGTCGAACAATGAACTAATTGGGTCATATACTGGCGCGGCTTTCATTTCTCCTTCCATCTTCTTTACATCAAATGTAACCCAGGCCGGCACCCCAGCTGGTTCGTGTTTTTCTGACAGGTCCACAAAGAGTCCAGTTTGACGACTACCCTCACGGATAGATAACACGTCTCCAACTTTGACTCGATGAGACGGAATGGTCATTTTTTTGCCGTTTACACAAATATGTCCGTGCGAAGCAATTTGACGAGCTAGTCGTCGTGTCTTTGCTAGACCCATTCGATAGATAACGTTATCTAAACGAGACTCCAGTCTATCCATGATAATTGCTACTGGCTGGTGACTCTTCTCAACTGCTTCGTCGACGTATCGACGTAGCTGCCGTTCAGAAATACCATATGTAAATCGCATCTTTTGCTTTTCGAGCAATTGACGCTTATAGTCACTCATCTGTGCCGGACGACGTCCTCGTCGCTGGTTAGCACTACGTGCTACAGAGAGTTCAAATTTTGCTGTTTGGGTTTTTTCGAAGATTGATGCTCCGAGTCGCTTGGCGATTTTGAATTTAGGTCCGATTTTCATAAGCTAAATACTATACGCGACGCGCCTTAGGTGCTCGCGGGCCATTAAAAGGAACTGGGGTCTTATCTGTGATTTTGATGATGCCGATACCCTTCCCTGCGAAGGCTCGCAGTGCAGACTCTCGTCCAGCACCAACTCCTTTGATAAAGACCTCAGCATCTTTCATTCCCATCTGCTGAGCTTTCTCACCAATAATCTCTCCTACTTTTGCAGCTGCAAACGGGGTACTCTTTCGTGAACCTTTAAAACCAAGTGCTCCAGACGAAGCAGCCATTACTGAATTTCCCTTGCTGTCTGTGAGGGTCACTAATGTGTTATTAAAAGTCGCTAGAATACTGAGTCTCCCACTCGCTAGCTTTCGCTTTGGAATGCGGTTGAGCGCACGGGATGTTCCCGCTACGTCAGAGCCACCACTTTTTTTGATTGTACGTTTCTTACCCATATGTCGGTACGTTTACAAATGCTAATAATTTTAAGTCTTTTCCAACTTACGTCGTCCACTTCCCATCGTTTTCTTTGCTCCTTTGTGCGTTCGCGCGTTGGTCTTGGTGTTCTGACCACGTACTGGTAGATTTTTTGCGTGTCGTGAACCACGATACGAAGTGATATCTTTAAGGCGCTTGATGTTCCCTGAAACTTGACGTTTGAGCTCTCCTTCGATAGTAAATCCTTCGATTTTTTCTCGAATAGCGTTTTCTTGATCTGTTGTGAGATCGGTAGCTTTGGAGGTCTGAGCGATAGACAGCTCGTCAAGGATCGTTTGCGATCGTTTTAGTCCAACACCAAACACAGCGGTGAGTGCGTACGCCAGCTGTTTCTCGTCGGGAATTGTTATACCTGAAATTCTCATATTTATCCTTGTCTTTGTTTATGCCGCGGCTTCTTTTTGTTAATGACAAATATCACACCTCGTCGTTTGACGATTTTGTCATCTGGACTCATTTTTTTTACTGATGATCGTACTTTCATAGAAATATCTAAAGGCGTTTTGTGATTCTTGCTTTTCCTCCGTACGGATCGACGACCATTCCTACTTTATCTCCTACTAAGACACGAATGCGGAACCGCCGCATTCGCCCTGCGAGATAGGCCATGATTGGTTCGTCTGACTCCTCAGTCTTTACTCGAAAAAGCGCGTTTGGAAGCGCTTCCTCTACTACCCCGTACACGAGGTCATCTGTTTGTTCTGAAGTGTTCTGATCCATTAAGCGTGCATGAGTGTAACAGAAAATAAATACACCGTCAAATACTTGGTTGCATTACTGTGCATAGCTTATTCTGGTTGCTTAAGTTCTTCAATTACAAGGATGTCTTCTACGTCATCTGGGAATGTTCGTTGCCAAAAGGGAGTGATGCTCACTCGTGCTCCATCAATACCCGGATAGGCCAATACAGCATTGTTGATAGCTGTTTTGGGAAGAGTGATTAAATCTTTCTTAAGTGATTCAATATCGTATTCCCAGATAAGCAGCGGCTTGCCAGAGAGGTTAAATGAGAGAGACGGTGCGTTTGCAATCACGCTTCTACTGGTGCTGGCAGCTGTGTACGCAAATGAGAGCGCGAGCGGATCGTCTACTCGTACCGGATTCCCCTCATAGGTTGCGACGGCTTCCTGGGCCAAGAATGAGCCCAAGTCAGTAGTTTCAAACAGTGGTATCTGCAAAATAGCTTGCTCTTTGATAGTCACCAAGTCTTGACCATACTCAACAGCGGGAAGCTGGGTATACGTAATCGCGACTGAATCAGGGTACGCAATAAAGTTCGCTGGCTTTTCGTTGTCTATGCGAGCGAGCAGGTTGTTTCTGAGGTCAATTTGCAAGGCTTGCCGAGCCGTACTGAGTTCTGATTCGTCAATTTGAAATTGAGGACCGTCAAATCCACCGGTAAAAGGTTGAGAATTTTTGGCGGTGATTGCTTCAAACAACACAGTGTACCCACCTTCTTGGAAACCAGGGATATCAAATGAGGTACCAGCTTCTATGTTGTATTCCTCACCAACTTCATCGGCAAATACTTCAGCCTGAATAGTGCCGGGAGTGAGTGAACCGGCTTCGTTGTTTACTGCTCCCGGTACCACCACGGATTCTTGAGTTTTAAAAACCAAGCCTTCAGGTGTGCGAAAACGAGTGTTTTTTATCAGTCGTTCTGCCCCTGGTGTTGTTTTTGAGATGGTGAGTAGTCCGGTTGCTTGTTCTTGGATTTGTACCTGTCCGGACGCTTTTACTTGCGCTTCACTTGTGGCTTCAAGGGTCAATATCTCATAGCTTAAAGCGTTTTCTCTTTGGTCGGGATAGGCAATGAAATCAGCATTTATGTTTGGTTCACGAAATTCTGGGTAGATGGTGAGTTCGGTCTTTCCTAGAAGTGCACTCAAAGCAGTTGCTCCTCCGACAATTACTACAAAAATAATAATAGATATGACGAGGCGGCTCTTCCCAGTCTTTTTTCCATCTTCGATGATGATATTACCGATGCCGTCTCGACCATGAGTAGTTGAATTGTGTTCACTTTCAGCTGATGAGTCTTGAGAATGGGAATTCTCTTGACGGGGCGCTTGTCTACGCTTTCTTGGTTGGGCTGGACGAATGTCCTGTAAGTTCCATTTTTGCGACATATGTATAGTATACAGTATAGCTGTTAAACGTAAGTAAATGTAGTGGAATTGTGATGCTTGTGGAAAAACAGCGCTGAAAGCAACAGTGCTGTGTCAGAGGAATGAGTAAAAAATTCTTTGGTGGCTTTTTCATCAAAGGTCTGTTTGAAGATTTCCTTTGTGACCAGAGTCACAGCTGGAGTTGATTTGGTGCACCGTTTGGCAGCCTTTTCTATCAAACTGAGAAATAATGGTTCGCTATTAAGGTCAACATGCAACGCAATAGTTTTTGGGATGGAAAGCTCATCTCCAGTTTCTTTGAATAACGAAGTAATTCGCTCAATATAGGCTTCAAATATTTCGTCGATTTCTTTCTTTTTTGCTTCGGACAAGCTTTCTGTAAACGCCAGCGGTTCTGGTGTGTGTAGATAGCCAAAGGCTTCGCTCAACGGAACAGATAAAACCTCGGCTATTTCTCTGGCGAGCGAATACATGCCAAAGGGAGTGTGCGTGCAGTACTGCAATGAACCATCACGTACAACACCAAGCTCAGTCGCTTCGTAGGTAATGTCAACTAATGCTATCTCGTATATCTGTGGGAGCAAATCACGCATGACGCTAAAGGTCATTAACATGAACGATAACTTCTGGTTCGTTGTATGGGCAAACACCTTCTGCGTGTTCTCGCTCAAGGCTTCTACTATCGGCTCTTGAGCTACAACGTTCGCTCGAGAAATGGAAAACTCGGTTGCTTTACTGTCTTGGGGTTCTTCTATGCGATAGCCGTTTGCGAGCGTACTCATCGTTGCTGCTGTGATGGATTGCAGGCCGAGTTCACGCAGTGTTTCATTTTGTTTTAAATCATCAAATATTTTTTGTTCGGTGGTTTTAATAAGTTCTTCAATGAGTGATTTTGTTATCACAAAAGGTTCTTCTTGGGTGTAGTTTATACTTTTAGTGACAGTGTATGCCCACGGAGCACTAATGCTCGACTGAATGTGAGAAATCCGGGCTTTCGGGTTGGTTGCGGCGAGCACTTTCCTGCCAGTTGAGTCTAGTTCCATGACTGCCGTCATCAGTGCTGTCATTACAGATTTAGATGCTTGTTCGAGGGACGCCAAGTCGCGGAGCGGGACATGTTCGCGGTGTGACCAGATAATCTCCGGGTGAGCGTTCTTTTTACTGGAGTGGACGATAGCCACCAGCACACTGCCCGACCCAATGTCTAGCAAGGCACCATACGGGTCAGGACTGCTTTTCGTGGCGAAAAAGGACATGACTGTAGTATATCAGCTTCCGGTCCACTTCTTATTTGCGGGTGTGGTTATTGGCTAGCCCAATCAACATAATTGATCGAATGTAACACGAGGGTTACTGCAACACTGCTTTAATTCTCCGTACTCCGGCAGAAGAGGATTCCTCTTTGGTAATCTTGAAGGTTCCTGCAATATCTTCGAGTTTCTCGACATGCGGTCCGCCACACAATTCACGTGAGAACACCGTGCCATCATTACCGGTCATGGTATACACCTTCACCTCATCAGGATATCTGTCCCAGAAACTCCCTTCTACAGTCGGGTCATTTTCGGCGTCCGTTTTTGCCATGGTTTCAATTTTGACTGTCCCGCCGTTTTGAATCGCATTATTTACCCAGTCTTCTATCTGTCCAAGCGTTTCTTTTTCTACTTTTTCTCCTTGGGTAAAATCAAAGCGCAGTCGCTCACTGGTGATGTTAGAACCAGCTTGATGGATGTGTTCTCCAAGAAAATGTCTCAAAGCAGCAAGCATGAGGTGGGTAGCAGTGTGATACTGCACTACTGTATCTGACTGATCCGCTAGACCCCCTTTGAACTTTTGCTCTGCTCCAGCCCTTGATTTTTCTTTATGTTCAGCCATTAATTTTTTAAAACCTTTCAGGTCAACGACCAGCTCTTTTTCTTGCGCAATTTCTTGGGTAAGCTCAATCGGGAACCCGTAGGTGGTAAATAAATCAAACGCATTTTGTGCACTGATTGCTCTGATTTGTACAGGCTTTTGCTTTGGATCAATGACTTTTTTGCCGTTTTTTACCCCGCTTGATTTCAAGTGCAGTTGAATCTCTATTTTATTGAATTGTTTGAGGCCGTTTTCCAGAGTTTTTCTAAATTGCTCTTCCTCCTGCGTGATTGCATCAGTAATAGCTCCTTTCTTGTCCTCTAAGTACGTGTAATGGTCTTGGTAAATTGCAATTACACTGTGTGCCAGGTCAGAAAAACGACCGGTAGGAATACCTAACACGTCAGCATACCGAACTGCTCGGCGCAACAGTCGACGGACAAAGTACCCTTGTTCCGTATTACTAGGTAAGACTCCGTCACCAATCATGAAAACAGCGCCTCGAATATGGTCTGTGATGACTCGAAACGCTTCGAGGTTTTCTTGGTATTGTTTGCCCGAAAGGACTTGTATTTGCTCGACTACTGGCCAGAGTAGGTCAGTTTTAAACATATCTTTACTATCGATAGCTGCTGCGGCAATACGCTCAAGTCCCCCACCAAAATCTACGTTTTGAGCCGGTAATTTTTCAAAGCCCGTTTCAGTTTTGAGGTACTCCATGAACACAGAGTTTCCGATTTCCATAAATCTTCCACAGTCGCAGGCAGGATGACAGTGCTCGCCATATTTTGTGTCGTGCGGGGTGCCAAAGTCATAAAACATTTCGCTGTCTCCCCCACCAATCTCGCCCACTGGCATGTTTTCCGGCGTACCGGCTCTGCTCCACCAGTTTTCTGCCGCATCGTAAAAGAAAATACGTTCCCCTGGTTTGATTCCGCGCTGGCTGGCTTTTTCGGCTGAGCCGAGTTCAGCGATATCTTTACTGACGCCTTTTTTCTCAAAAATTGCTTGCCATAGAGCAGCTGCCTCATCGTCTTTGGGTACTCCTGCTTTGGCATCACCGATGAATGCAGTAACGTAGAACTTTTCTGGATCAAGCCCGATTTCATCTAAGTAAAAATCGGCAATCCAGGGAATCTGTTCTTGCTTGAAGTAGTCTCCCAGAGACCAGTTGCCAAGCATTTCAAAGAAAGTAGTGTGACTACTATCTCCCACCTCTTCAATATCCTCAGCTCGAAAGCATTTTTGAGAGTCAGTCAGACGAGTTCCTTTGGGGTGCGTTTCCCCCATTAGGTATGGCACTAATGGTTGCATGCCACTGCCAGTAAAGAGCGTAGTGGGGTCGTTTTCCGGTACAATCGCAGCCGAAGGAATAATGGCGTGACCATTTTTTTCCATATACTGTAAAAAACTCTTTCTGATATTGTTACTTTTCATATAGTTGATACTTAGTGTTTCGTATACTAGCAAACCCTCTCTGTTATCACAATATGGTTTGAAAATCTGACTTGAAGCTGCTTTTTTGAAGACATATCCTGCGCTGGTGAATACTGGACATGTCCTTATCAGCTCAGCACAAATTGAAACGTTACCGATGTGTTATCACAGGGCACTTTTGGTAGTTTTCTAAATCAGTAGCCTTTAAACGGATCATTGACTATCTTTTTAATACCGCCTTTTGATAGACGTTTTTTAATTGCGCTAATCATTCCCGGCGCACCGGAAATGTAGTAGGTTGCAGCGTTCTGGTATGTGCTCACGGCTGTATCGACTGCCGTATTGACCTCATCGGGTGTGTTTACGTACGTGATTGAAATATTTAGGTGATTACTGAATTCTTTGCAAGCGGTATGATAAGCAAAATAATTATCTTTTCCCGCATAGATTAGTTCGAAACTCACGTCAGGGTGCAAATTATTTGCCAGCTCTACCATCATCGCCCGCAGCGGAGTGATACCTATTCCTCCTGCGATGGCCACGACCTGCGTACCGCAATTGTTTAGGTGAAACTCTCCAAACGGGCCGCGCATATCGATAGTCTCTCCGGGACTGAGATCAAGCATTTTTTGTTTGAAATCACTTGGATGTGGAGGAATAGTTGTGCCGATTCTGACTTCGTTTTCAATTGCACTAGAGGCGACAGAAAACGCTCGCCATTTTTTACCAGAGACATTATGGCCTGGAAGGGTAAACACTCCATGTTGACCAGCTTTCCAAGAAATAATAGGTTGAGAGTCGAAAATAAAAGAGAAATTTCTATTTCCTTCGTCAATACACTCTCTGAACACGAGCGTATGTTTTTTGAGAATCCCTGAGTAATCAATTGGGCTACTTAGGGCTCTTAGGAAAAAATCAAACATTGTGTTTACTATACCAGCTTATTTCGTGCGTCTAGGAAATGCGCATACGAACCGTGTTTTCGAGTTTGAACTGCACTTTGCAGTGAGTTACTGCAAATACCGAGCAGCTGGAATAGCGGCAGCACAGTCCGCTCCCTGGCAGGTGAGCAGTGACGTGTCAATTTCGTAGAAAGAAATTTCCATCACATAGCCAGAGATGATGAACAGTAAACCAGTCAAGGTCAGAATGAGCTCGGTACGAAAGCTTTTGAGCACGAGACCATCGACCCGCTTCTCATGGGCGAGTTCGGAGTGTGCTATTAGTACACCAGCTGCCACCATCACCTTTCCCACCATACTTATGGTAAGTCCCCAAAAGAGTAAATTCATATACGCATATTATTGCACACTCTGGTACCAGTTGCGCAAGTCCGCCTGCACATTGGTTGTCGGTCCAGCACCACTGACACTCATCAGTGACGGGTCGAGGTACGTTTTTATGACCCGGTTCACGTCGGCGCGGGTGACGTCGCTCAAGGCTTCTTTATACTCTTTCATATCGGCAATAGAAAATCCTTCGCAGTGATACGCGTGCAAGTCGGCCAAGGTTCTTTCGAATGAGTCTTTAATCAATGACTGCTGAGTGCCGAGAATAGTTTTAAACGCGGTAACTTCTGCTTGAGATACTCCAGAAGTAAAGAGTTTTTTGATTTCTCTGAAGGTTGAACTTAAACCAGTAACTGCCTGGTCGGGAGCAAAAAACGTCATGATTCTCAAGTAACCCTGTTCGTCTGTAGAAAAGCCTTCTAATTGACTGTAAATACCATAGGTAAGACCTTCTTTTTCTCGTACGGTACTCATCAGTCTTCCGGCAAACCCCCCGGCTTTTCCTAAGATAGCCACTGCAAAACTCAGTGGAATGAAATCAGGATGCGAGCGGGTAATCGGCAATGGTGCGCCTATACTGAGATCAATGTTTTGACGGCTGGGAATATTTTCTAACTTTAAAACCGGATGTGGTGGTTTTGGCTGATGAACCCCTTCAATCAGCTGGCTATTTTTTTTAACAGACTTTAAGAATTTTTCTAAGATAACCACTGTTTTCTTGTCACCTCCAATACTACAACACCAAGTGTTGGCGAGCATTGACTGGTGAAATTTTTTTAGTTGGGCACGGGTGATTTTTGGCACTTCTAATAAGCATTCTGCAATTGGATAGGTGTATTTTCGGTCAGCGGTACCGAAGAATTCGTTTCGTAATTCATCGCGTGCAATGTTTTTACTATCTTCTTTTGCTTGGTGTAGTTGATTTAAAGACGTATTCTTTGCTCGTTTGAGCTCAACGGCAGGCAGGGTTGGCTCTTGGAGCATAGTCTTGAATAAAGCCAGCAGTTTACCAAAGTGAGCGCTGGTAGAACGTAAAATGAAAGACACTTTTCCGTTAGTAATATCTATGTCAATACTAGCTCCCAGTTTATTTACAGCATCCAAAAACTCAGCTCGGGAATAGCTGCCGGATCCAGAAAAAATCATGTCTGGGTACAAATACTTGACCACTTGCGTGTTCAGACTATTCTCTTGATGTACATCAATTGAGATGATTGCCTTGACGATGTCAGATTGTTTCGCAGTGGCGGTCGCCAGTGAAAAATATTCTGTTGGTTTGATATCTAATGTCATATTATTTGCCAATGAAAGTGCCGATAGTAAGGTTGTTTGACTGGAACTGAGTCTTCATACAGTCCACCACCATTTTCGCAGTGATTGTATTGAGCAAGTCTGGAGTGTTGGCATAATTCTCCCAATCACCCGAGGCTACATACTCAGTTAATTCTTGAGCGATGTGTAGAGAACTGGTGCGAGAAAACAATTCCTCGGTGAGCAGGTTGGCTTTTACTTTTTTAACCAAATGTGCAATATCGGCAACTGATTGTTTTTCGATGGTAGTTAGAATTGTTTTTTCTAGTTCGCTATGTGACTGGCCCGGGGCGAGTGTGAAATGCATCACTGCTAGATTTGTGTCGCGGGTTGGTTCTTGTGAACTGTCGATGCTGGCAACCTTGCCTGTGTCGACGAGAAGCTTTTCAAAGACGCTTTCTGGACCGCTGGTTAATACGTTGAGCATAACTAGCGTAGTGAGCCATTCTCTAGTTCCTAACCCGGCGTGTTTGAAGCCGATAGACAAAACGTTGGTTGTGGAGGTTCGCTCAATAGACACGCGACGAATTCCTTCTTGTTTTGGTTCTCGAATATGGTGTCGCGGGATGGGTGTCGCGGGATTTTTAACAGCTGAAAAGTGCTTCTTTACTGATTCCAAGGCAGTTTTTTTATCTATGTCACCAATAACCATCATGACGGCATTGTCGGGACGATAATAGTCGGTATAAAATTGTTGGAGACGTTGTGGGGTGTAGTCTTCTATGTCTTCACGATATCCGATTGTTTCGTGTCCATACGGGTGCGACAAAAAGGCCGCACTGACCATTTGCACGGTGATGGCAAAATAAGGGTCACCGTTATACATATCAAATTCGCTCAACACGTTTTTTCGCTCTGGTGCAAATTCTTTTTCACTCAAAATCAATCCCGTCATCCGTTGCGCTTCTATGTTCAAAGCCGTGTCTACATATTTTGCGGGATAAGAAAAATAGTAAGTCGTTCTATCTTTCCAGGTGTTGGCATTTAACATACAGCCCACCTCCCGTTCAAATTTCATCGCACTACCATTGGTAATTTTTGCTTTTTTGTCCGCTTTGGTAGGCTTGAAGAGCATGTGCTCTAGCATATGAGCTAGACCAGACTTCCCTAAGGTTTCATCGATCGCTCCTACTAAGTAGGTGATGTTTGTGGTGACGACTTCTGTTTCCGGTCGATAGTGATATAGCACCCGCAACCCGTTACATTTTAAAATATACTCGTCGATATTGGCAGCGCTCTTCACAAACGTGTAGCCGGGAATATGCTTACGATTCGTTTTCTTTGTGCTTGCTAGTTTGGACATTGAGGATGAATTTTTTAAATTGGTCATAGGTGTGATTGAACTCGTGGACTATACCATCTTTCAAGCGACTATTGATAGCATTTGCGATAGCCTGGTATCCTTCTAAGCGTTTGTCCAGATGAGGACCAAAATCTCGTGTATAGCGGTTGTGATCTTCGTAGTATTCTTCAACAATTGAGCGGAAGTTGTGTGATTTGTCAGCGGCGGCAATCAGTACGGCCTTTTCGCTTCCTTTGCGTAGTTGTTGGGCGTACGTTTGTTTGACTTCTAGCCAAGGGATTTTTATTTCAGGAGTTTGTTGCGGTTCGGTGAGAGTGAGTACAATATCTGCTACCTCGTCACCAAAATCGGCTTTGAGTTCTTCAATTGTATAGTCCGTATCTTCGAGGGTGTCGTGTAACAAAGCCGCTACCAGGGTTGTTTCGTCCTGGGTGTAGTCTCTAACAATTAACAGTACAGCCATTAAGTGTGTGACATACGGCAGTTGTATCGCCCCCTTACGGAGCTGGTCTTGGTGTAGCAAAGCCGCTGCTTTGATAGCTTGTTCCACTTTGTAGGTATACATAACGAATGAATTCAGTGGTTAAGGTGGCGCCCGGTTCTTTTATCAGACTCTGCAAGTTCCTCTTTTTTTTCTACTTCCATTTTGTGCTTTACTCTGTCTCGTTTGATTACTGCCTCTTGCAATTCTTTATTCAGCCCCTCTTTCTTTTGTTCAAAACCTCGTTTGCGGACTTCAAATTCACGAGTTAGTCTATCAATCTCCCATTGTTCACGACTATCATTACGTTTTGACATACGCTCATTTTCTTCAAGTTTTTTGTGAAGATCTGAAATTTTGTCTTCCAATCTTCTCATTTCGTAGTCTGCTGATGACATATAGACTATAATACCGCACTTTCGTCAATCAAGAGTTGTTTTTTCACAGGTGTGCCACCACGGTTGTAGCCGCCTACGCTCCCGTCTGAGCGAATCACTCGATGACACGGAATATTTTCGTCAAAATTTTTGGCCATGGTGTTTGCAACCGCTCGCGCCGCTTTGGGATTGCCAGCTGCGCGGGCAACTTCAGCGTAGGTCAATACGCTCCCGCGGGGAATAGCCTGCACGACCGCTCGTACTTTTTCTGCAAACGTTTTCATGTCACTGCTGTTTCAAACGGTTATGAATGGCGAGCAACTTCTTACCGCAGGCTTCTCGGTACGGACAAAATTCACAGTTCTCCCCGGTCGGCGGAATGTCAGTCCGCTCCAAACAGGCTTTTATGTCAAGCAACGTTGGTTCAATCCAGTCTGTGACTGCAGGAACCGGAATAACAGTAGTTTCAAATTGTAGTGTGTCAGCAAATTCAGCCAATGACTTGTCTGCGTTGGCATATACCAAGTACCCAGTGTCTTGCACTGTAAAGCCGTTTTGTTCAAGTAGCCATTTATACACTCCCAGTTGGCGCGTGTATTGTTGTTCCCACGGGCTATCCCCTAAGGCATCAATTCTGCCGTCTTTGGAGGTGGCTTTATAGTCTACGATGATTAATTCACCATTGGGAGCAACCCAGATGTCATCCACTCCGCCGCTGACCACCATTCCCGTCGGTTGATGAGTATGCATAATGGCTACGAACGGGTCTCTCCAGGTATCAAGATCTTTGTGTGCAAATGGTACGGCATCAATGTCGTACTTCTCCATAAGTGGGTGCGGAGTTTGCGTTTTTCGGTATGCGTCAAATTCGTTTTTGAACAGTTCGTCAACCGCGATGTTGAGATTGAACGAAGGAAAACCAGGTCGCTTGGTTCCCAGTACATTGTCTAGATAAAAACACCTTTGGCATTCAAAAAAGAAGTCTATTTTTGAGCGAGAAAGTTTCCACTTGGCGCCTTTATAATTCCATTCTGCTTTACGATTTGGATTGTATTTGTACTTGTATCCTGCCATATACCCTAGTGTACCATTCCTGGTCGGATTCAAAAAAACCCGCTGTGCGGGTTTTTACCAAACGTTCGCAATACTATTGAGCAGTGAATGTGTCGAAGATTGTATCAATCTGCACGTCACCAGCTAAATTAAAGTCAAAGTCACCGTCTTCGGTAAAGATAACCACTGCGTATCGATTTCCAGCTGTAGTTGGTTGCTGTAGAACAATCTCGGATGGAATCAATCCTTGAGACTCACTAAACCGGACAACCCCTAGGATGAACCCAAGTTGGTCATTATTGAACTGACGAACCCCAATCCACCCTTCACTGACTGGGTAGGTAGCACTTTCCAATTCTATTGAAGCAGAGGCTTTTTGGTCTGGTACTATAATCTCCCCATTTCCAACTTGTAGTTCTTCACGTGGAGCTGATGCTTCGTCTTCTGATGAAGTTCCATCAGAATCCGTCTCTTGGTCAGTTGATTCTTCATCCGCTTCTGTTGATTCTTGTGTTTCGTCATCATTTGCTTCCATTGGCGCTTGCGCACTAGGTCCTGAGAATGCCCATACGAGCATTCCTCCGATAAGGAGTCCGACTACAAAAGCTACGAGTGTCTTCTGTCCGTCTTGTTTTTCTTCTGCCATACAAAAATTTATGATTTGCTGAATTAAATAATATTGTGAGTATATCACAACAAAATACCCTTAAAACATTGACAAAATCTAAGAATTACTGCGCTTATGCTTTACAGATTTGGCCCACTTCACCTATTAACGCCTCTCGTTTTTTCTTTGAAAGATGGAGATGTCGTAACATATGTTCATTTTTGAGTAAGTCCTTGCAGAGAATGATATCTCGAGCGATAAGGGTTTCTTTTTGGGAAGTGGAGAGTGATTGTAAAACAGTAATAGGATAGACTCCGGCTCTTTGTATCCGGTCATGGAGGTTATTGTTTTTTGGGAAATCCCAGCTAAGCATCTTTAGGCCAACGCACGTGCCGTACTTGCGGGCAGTAGAGGTGAATTTTGTGTTGGTTATGAGCCAAAATTCTTTGATTCTACAGACATCGTCATGGCAGATACGAGCTGCTTTTAAATCCATCAAACGAGCATAGGAGTACATGGCTACCTGCAGATCAGATTTGATGCCGGGTCGGGCATGAAATTTAGCCTCTCCAACGAAACTATGGTCGGCTTTGTAGGCTGCTACGTCTATTTCATGAGTGGCACACTTTCCTTCAATATTAATACCAGTACGTGTGCTGTATCCATCTGTTTCAAACAGTCTGCCTAAAAATTTTTCAAAAGGAAATCCAGTGGGGCCGAGATTGAACAAAGCTCTTCGTAATGAATAGCGAGCAGCGGAGGTAGGCTGATTTTTGCGCAAAAGAGCAAAGGCATTGCGATAGATTTCCTGGGTACGAATACCATCAAACAGAGTTACGTCAATTTCCGCAATAATATCGTTTATTTCTGCAGGTTGAGCTCCGGCCCGCCTTAGCGAGCGGCGTAGCTTCTCAACCTTGAAAAACTCTTGCGTGCCGTCGGCTTTAGTAATGGTAATTGACATTGATGAATGAAGAAATGAGCGTAGCGATTATTCTGAATGTACTCCTGAATTTTCCTCCGTCTTGGGGCGAATTCCTAGAAGTTGAAACATAGTCTGTCTTAAAAATACAAAGTCTTATGCTAAAGCAGCCTGTCCCAAAAAGCGCAAAACCTAGGCAACAGCTGCAACATCTTCTGGATTAAAAACTTATAGCTTACCTACAGCCCAGTAAGATTCTCAGATAAAACAGCAAAAGACAGATACATTCAGTTTTCTACAGCAGTATACCACCTCCAAGACACAGCGACCCTCGATACAATACACAGGACTGCCCCACCGCTGGTCGCTGAATACTCTCTACTGGCGTTACCACCAGCCGGTCATCATTCGAGTCACCTACCGTAACTGAAAACGGTGTCTGTCGATACCGAATTTGAGCAGTGACGATTTCTCCAACTTGTATTGGTTGACGCAGACAAGTTGAGTGTAATTCTAGAGCATCTGCAGTCTCATGCATTTGGGCAGCGGTTCCTACGGTAATGGTGTTTTGTTCTGTATCCTTGGAGATTACAAACATAGGTGTTCGTTCGTCGTTTATGGTATGTAAAGTAAAACCGTGTCGTTGACCGATGGTGTACACAAATACACCGGTATGTTCACCGATTATCTCACCAGCTTCATTCAAAACGTCGCCCGGTGTTAGGTCGATGTAGTGAGACAAAAACTCTGGAATATCTATATGACCCAAGAAACAAATCCCCTGACTATCTTTCTTTTGCGCAGTGGGAATCCCGGCTGCGTGAGCTTCTCGTCGGATGGTGTCTTTGGGTGAATCTCCGACCGGAAATAAAGTATAGGCAAGTTGCTCGGCCGTGAGGGTCCATAGAAAATACGTTTGATCTTTGTTGGTATCGACACCTCGATGGAGTTCTGGGCCAGTCTCACCCTCTATTCTCTGTGCATAGTGACCAGTCGCGATGTAGTCAGCTCCCTGTTTTTGAGCAAAACGCAGAAAGGCACCAAACTTTACTTGCTGGTTACACATCACGTCCGGGTTGGGTGTGCGGCCGGCGCGGTACTCGGCAATAAAAAAATGCGCGACTTGGTCACGGTACTCGGCCTCTGCATCACACGTAAGAAACGGAATACCTAAGTGTGCGGCTACACGCATGGCATCAAGGCGTTCTTGCTCCCAGTTACACACCATAAAATCCGGATGCCAGACTTTTATGAAAACTCCGACTACGGTGTAGCCTTGTTTTTGCAAACGAAGAGCCGCCACTGAAGAATCCACTCCACCGGAAAGTCCAACAAATACTGTTTTGGAACTATTCATGTTGCTAAGCTAGCACAGAGTCATTTTAACGCAAATATCGTTCGATATTATTTAGATGCTGATTATACGTTTGCGCGTAATAAAACACTCCATCATCTCCGGTGACATAGTAAAAGTAGTCTGTTTCAGTCGGGTTGAGTACGGCCGTGATTGCGTCAAGCCCAGGATTGCCAATTGGGGTGGGAGGCAATCCGGTATTGAGATACGTATTGTATGGTGAATCAAGTTCGCGCAGCTCTGTTGCAAGTTGACCTGGAGGTAATTTTCCCAGTGGGGTTTCCAGCACATACTCAATTGTAGCGTCAGCCTGGAGCGGCATGTCAATCTCTAGTCTGTTTTGTAGTATCCCAGAGACAATGCTCATCGACTCTGGAGAATTAGCTTCACGCTCAAGGATAGATGCAAGAATAAGCACCTCGTCTTCTGTCAGAGCACTGGCTGTTATTTTCTCTTGCAGCGGCTCAGTTATTTTCTCGTATGTTTTTCTCATCAAAGCCATCAGCTCGGTGGCTGTGAATGTATTGGGCACAAAATATGTTTCTGGATACAACCGGCCTTCATACGGGGTCGCCTCTTCGATGAACTGTGTAGCATCAAACTCGGGCAATGCGGCACTCGCGCGTTGTGCGATAGCCGCCACAGTTTCTCCTTCTATGTGGGTAAAGCGCACGAGGTCAGTGTCGAAATCACCTTCAGTAAGTCTCGTTGCCACCGCGAGTGTATCGAGAGATTTGTCAAACATGTATGTACTGGCTTTGAGGTCTGCTGGGTCGTGTAAAAAAACCAGTGCGTAATACAAAAGTTGTTGCGATTGTACCACTCCTTGTGTCTCCAGCTGTTGAGTGATGGCTTTGACTGGTGTTCCGGGTGCGATGGTGATTGGTTTATTTATGGGAAAGTCTGGAGCGGGAAGATTTAGGTTGTACAGAGTCCAGCCAGAAAAAAGTACCCCAATGAGCGCGAAAATCAATGTGCAGAATAGCAGTTTCAGACGACGCGCAAAGCGTGATGTTGGTGATGGGTCAGCAATGATGTCTGAATCAGAGTCTGTTTGGGATGGTTCTTCAATCATATTACGAATTACCTGTTGGTAAGTTGGCAGGTGCTTCTTTTCGGTTTGATTCTACGCGAGACAAGTTTGGGGTGACGACGGATGTGCCGGGGATATGAAACATAGTTGCCAGCTCTTCTACCGAAAATACTTTCGGTGAATCGATGTGGGTTTTTCTGTCTGCTTCAAAATATTCTCGTTTCTTGTACGCCTCGAGTTCGTTTTTTTTCATTTTTACTTTTTTCATGCCCGAACGGTCTGATATCCAATTGTAGTCAAAGTCAGTGCGCCACCGGGGACCTACTGAGTTACGTCCAATGATATCGTACTGTGAAAAAGATTTAAGCATTGGACCAATCATGTCGCCATCAAAATTTCCTGCCTTGGCAATATACATGGCTCGTATACCTACTTCATACGCATATTTGCCGACGTTCCGCTCAATCGCGCCGATGGTATCGCGTTCACTCATGGTGAGTACTGGTCGACTGTCAGTCTCTTCTGCTCCTAACTTCGCCTTATCTCGCCCCATGAGTTCGTTAATCTTTTCGGCTGCTTTTTTCTCCCAGGTATTGGTGGCAGTGAGTGAACCACCTTTGAAGTTTTGCTTTACGTGTGGCTTGCATAGGAACTGAATCCACACTCGTTCGTGCGGCTTGGCTTTTCCGAGGTGCTCAATCATGGGTGCCATCGGTTCAAATTTTAGCTCTTCTTTGGGCAGCCTGTCCATACCATAGTCGATGTACGTTTTGATTGGGAGTACTTGGTTTTCTTTTTTGCCGATGTGGAAAGAAATCATATCCCATTCCTCGGGGTTCCACTGCACTTCAGCAGCATAATCAACTTTTTCTTCCACTACTTCAATCCCTGGATACTGAGCATACAGTTGTGCTTCTAGCGCATTCTTGATTTTTTTAGTGGGGACATTGGCGTAAAACCGCACATCTCCACCGTAAGAAACGAGTTCAAAGCTAAACATTTGTGGGTGTTTTCCATCTATATACGCTTGCATGATGTTGTCGCAGCTGTATGGATTATGGATTTGTGCAAAAACACTCTCCATCGCCTCCGGCGATTTGAACACTTCTTGGGGCAGCTTAATACGCAACGTGGTCCGACCTTGGCTAATGGTGAAGTTTAGTCGCGAGAAGAGTTGCCACTGCTCAAACAGAACATAAAACAGTACGGCTGGGAGCCAAACCGGAGAAGTGGCGATGAGTATGGCGAGAATTGGCTCTAGGTTTACATTCAGCAAAGAAAGAACGTAATAATTCATTCCTAAGCCAATAATTATAATCAATGGTCCCGAAAAAATGCCAAAGAGTGTTTTGAACATGTCGCCCATGTGGCTTCTATTGTACACCAAAACAAAAAGCGATTGCCTGGTGACAATCGCTTTTTTGGGTATGGATGGCTATTCCGCCACCATGTACGTTCCGTTGGAAAGTTTTTTGAAGAGACTGGTGTCTTGGAGATTTACCAAGATAGTATTGTCTTTTACGTAGCGCTCCTTGCGAACCTTATCGATGATTTCTTCTCGTGAGAGTGGACCTTCGATGTCAAGAATTTCTCTGAGTACTTCTTTGACGACTCCAGCTGAGTAGCCCCACTCAGTCAGTGCGTAGAGTCCTCGACCGACGAGTACAAACCGTTTGTCTTTGATGAGTTCGTTGTGTGTGGTGGCGATATGCGCCTTGTGACCAAACAGTGTGTTGATAGTTGAAGCTACTTCTCGGAAGTGCATTGGTGAACCATGGCGCTTTACAGCCAGGTAGGCGTAATCACGAATTCCTTTCACTCGGATGTTTGGACTATCAGCTGGCCCCCAGTCCCCTAGTGGATTGCGACCGATTTGTTTTGAAATGCTGAGCCATCGCTTAAGCACATCTTCGTTATGCTCTTCAGCCATATCTGTAAGCTCCGCTCGAAAGCGAGCGATGATATCTGCTTCACTGACTAGCTCATCTCGGTTGAGGCTCTTGTGTACATTACGAAGGGCCTTTTCTACGGTGTCAGCAGTCTTTCGTTCGGTATACCAGCGGTGAGTGTAGTGTGGATTCTCTTTACTTTTGTAGAAAGGGTCACCAACAATCAGTACAAAATACAAATGATTTCGGGTCGTCGCGTCTGTCGCGAGCTCATCGAGCAAAACGTGCTCTGCAATCAATCCGCCACCAAGCTGATCAATCAACTTTTGCAGTTCAATAAAGAGGTCGAAGTGTTTTTTGTACACTTCAGATTTTTGAATTGACTGAATACCGTAGTTTTCAATCTGACGTACCCGCTCACGAGTAATGCCGTAAGACTGACCAATAGCTTCAAGAGTATGTGTCTCTCCGTCTTTACTCAGACCATACCGTTTTTCAAGTACGTCTCGAGCTCGTTCGGGAAGAACCTCAAGGAGGGTTTTGGTGACTTGTTTAGGTTTAAATGAAATCATAATTCTTTTTAAGAGGTTGTCCGTTGCGTAAAGTTTAATGCGTGGCCAAATTTATAACATATTTGGTCAAAGTGGTCAACTGCGTGCGTGTATACCTTATTTTTGCAGAATGTTTAAAATTCTCCCTGGCACGTAGATTACTTTTGTAATCTTCGCATCACTCACTTTTCCAGCCAACCCGGTGTTAGCTTTAACTAATTCCATGGCCTCTTCTTGAGTGGCGTCTGGTGGCAATGTGATGTCTCCTCGGGATTTTCCATCAATCTGCACCCCGATGGTCACTACATCGTCCTTGGCCAGTGCAGCGTCGTAGGAGGGAAATTGAGCCTGGTGAATGCTGTTTGTCGTACTGCGGTTGCTCCAGAGCTCTTCAGTTAGGTGGGGAGCAAATGGTGCAACCAGGCGCAGGAAGCAGTTATAGGTCTGACCACTCAATCCTTCTTTTTCCGCAACGTTGATAAAAATCATCATGGCTGAAACCGCGGTATTGAACTTGAAACTTTGGATGTCTTCGCTCACTTTCTTGATTGTTTTATGGAGTTGTCGAATCACTGCTGGCGATTCATCCACGGTAGCCTCAATCACATGTTCGCTAAGTCCGTTTACTCGCTCTAGGAACCTCCGTGCGCCGGCCAGGCCGTCTTGATTCCAAGCGATAGTATTTTCAAATGGCCCCATAAACATTTCATACACCCGCATGGTGTCGGCTCCTACCAAGTCCACAATCGTGTCAGGATTGATGACGTTCCCCCACCGTTTGGACATTTTTCGCCCGTCTTCGGCCAAGATAAAGCCAAGAAATTCTAGTCGCTGGAACGGTTCAATAGTAGAAACCACATCAATGTCGTACAGGAACTTGTGCCAAAAGCGAGCATAGATGAGATGACGGACCGCGTGGTCCCCTCCTACATATACGTCTACTGGTGACCAATATTTCTCTTTGTCCTTACTCACCAGTGCCTCACTATTTTTTGGATTCATGTAGCGTAAGTAGTACCACGAAGAGCCAGCCCATTGCGGCATGGTATTAGTTTCTCGTTTGGCGGCTCCGTCACATTCTGGACACGAAGTATTCACCCAATCGTCAATCGCTGCCAGCGGTGACTGCCCGTCTCCAGCTGGCTCGTAGTGTTTCACTTCTGGCAAAACGACTGGTAACTGGTCTTCGGGTACTGTCACCGGTCCACATTTTTCACAGTGCACAATCGGAATCGGTTCTCCCCAATAGCGTTGGCGAGAAAAAACCCAATCGCGGATTTTATACGTATTGGTCATTTTGCCACCCACTTTTTCCACGATGGCTTTTTTGGCATCTTCAGAGTCATGGCCGTTGAATTCACCCGAGTTGATTAATATACCGAGTCCGGGAAAGAAGTCTAAAGCCGTTACTTCAAGTACATCTGTTTGTCCAGACGCCACATCAACCGCAGAACGAGCAACGTTGCTAACTGGATATGGTTTTACTACGTGCCTTATTTCAATCCCAAACTTAGTAGCAAACGCAAAGTCGCGCTCGTCGTGGGCTGGTACTGCCATGATGGCCCCGGTTCCGTAGCTGGCGAGAACGTAGTCAGCGATATAAACGGGAATCTCCTCTCCGGTGGCAGGGTTGGTGGCGGTGACACCTTCGAGCTTCACACCCGTTTTGTCTTTGGTGTCATCAAGTCTGTCCATCTCTTTCTTATTCAAGGCTTCAGTGATGTACGCTTCGACATCAGTTTGGTTTTTGATACTATCGCGGTTCTTCAAAATCAAATCGTGCTCGGGTGCGAACACCATATATGTCGCTCCATAGAGCGTATCAGGTCGAGTAGTAAATATGGTCGCCGTGTCGCCAGTAGAGAGCGTAAAGTCAATTTCTGCACCTTCTGAACGTCCTATCCAGTTGCGTTGTGCCTCCTTGATATGCTCAGGCCACTCTAGCGTATCGAGGTCGGCGAGCATCCGGTCGGCGTACGCACGAATGTTGAGCACCCATTGTCGCATCGGGCGCTTTTCAACCACTGACTCACAGCGTTCGCAGGTGCCGTCCGCTTCTAAGTCTTCATTAGCGAGGCCAGTTTGGCAGCCCGGACACCAGTTGATGGGTTCGTGACTCTCTTTGGCTAGCCCTTTTTTGAACAATTGGACAAATATCCACTGTGTCCATTTATAAAATTCCGGATCAGTGGTATTGATTTCTCTATCCCAGTCATAATCAAACCCGAGCTTATCGAGTTGAGATTTAAAATTGGCGATGTTTTTATCTACCGCTACTTTGGGATGAACCTTATTTTTGATGGCATAGTTCTCGGCCGGAAGACCAAACGCATCCCATCCCATGGGATGCAGTACTTCATGCCCGGTCATGCGCTTGAAGCGGCTATAAATATCGGTAGCGATATAGCCTTTGGGGTGTCCAACATGCAAGCCCTCACCTGATGGATACGGAAACATGTCCAGGACGAAGCATTTTGGTTTGTCAGGATTTTCGGTGGTGGAGTAGAGATTATTTTCTTTCCAGTCTGTTTGCCACTTACTTTCGATGGTCTGGTGGTCGAAGCGTTTGTGCATATCAGCAAAAGAGTTATGAATAACGAACAGTCATTGTGCCACTAGATTTAGTTTCTGTAAAATTTAGGGCGAAACTTTTGAAGGATTGCGCTCATTGCTTATCAATTGTCGCTCAAAGCACCAATAACCAGCCTGGTAGTCCCAGGTATGATTACCCCAGGAAACCGAAGGAGGGAGCGAAACTTTCTCTTGCGCGTACCCATCAACTCCCAATGTGTTTGAGTCGTACGCGAAAGTGGCGCAGAGTTGATACTTTTCTTCGTCGGTTATTACGTATTCATAATCAGGTCTGTCTTCTGGAGCGGCTGGTACAGAGAATGTTCCGTAAAGGGTTTGCAAATTTTCTGGCAGCGACTCGTTGCTCCGGTAGTAATCTTCAATTCGCCACTGCACGTCTTGCAGAATTCCAACCACCTCGTTATCTATGTTCTTTTCTCGTACTTGACTGGGGTTTGGAATTTGAAACAAAGCAGTCACAAGAGTACTGACAACGATTATTATCGCCACCAGTCCGTAGGTGAGCGACTGTTTTTCATTTTCTAACCAGTATCCTTTGGCATCACGAACATAGTATGTGAAAGCTGCGCCAATCACGAAAAATACCACAGCTGCCTTGAGGATGAATTGTATGGTCATCCCGCCTTCAAGAAAACCCATAATGACCGCAACTAAGTCTCCCAAAAGTACTAGACCACTGACTAATAGGGAGATGTAAATCAGCCACTTCGTGAGACCTAGGTAACTTTTGTCGCTGCTTTGTCTACGGTTAGTATTGACCAAACGAGTCAGAACTAAGTATGTAGGAAAAAATACTAAAACCATCGCAAAGCCCAGTCTGACACTTGAAGCTGCTGCTTCGAGTTGCCACACACTATCGATGGCATCAGGAAACATAAGGTTGATGCAACCAAACGTCAGAGCGATAAAAAACCCAAGTGAAAGGTAGAGACAAATCAGTGACCCTAGTTGCAGGACAAAGTGTTTTGCGGTGTGTGTTTCCATTAGGTACTAATAGTACTCCTAAAAGGCTGCAAAAGAAACAGGTGTTTAAGACTCAACGTAGCGAGTAAGGTATGCCGAGTGAGCTGAATAATGTTACAATCAATACATGAAAAATGATGACTTAAAAAAAGCTCCCAAATTATTTTGTGAAAGCGTCAATGTCGCCTTCACTCCTGAATTTTTTGTGGCTGGATTTACTTCAGGAAACCAAGGGACAATTTATACGTTTACTCCGCAGCACACTAAACGATTAAAACAATACCTAGAACACCAAATTAAAGAGTTTGAAGACAAGTACGGTGAGATAGAAGCTAAGTGGGACCCGAATATCGTCAGTCCCGTGCAAAGAGCCAATCCTCCAGGAGAAGGTTCGTAAAAAAAGCCTCAAATTTTTCTGAGGCTTTTTCTTTTTACGAGTGCATAAACTCAATCACGTCTCCGTTTTGCACAATGTACTCCTTCCCTTCAGTCCGTAGTTTCCCTTGTTCCCGTGCAGCCGCTTTTGAACCGCAGGTGACCAAATCGTCAAACGTGACCACTTGGGCGCGGATATATTTATCTTTAAAGTCAGTGTGAATCGCTGCTCCTGCTTCTGGGCCGGTGCTGCCAATAGGAACGGTCCAAGCGCGCGTTTCTTTTTCTCCAGTGGTGAAATAACTCATGAGACCTAAGCGGTCGTAAGCTGCTTTGATGAGGCCTTCTACTCCATTACCTTGAGCTCCGTACTCGCGGCGAAATTCATTCTTCTCTTCTTCATTCATATCCTTCAGCTCGTGTTCCATTCCTGCGTCTACGATTACGTATTGGGAACCAGTCTTCTCAAAGAATTCCACCAACTCGAGCCAGCGATCGTCGTTTTGTTCATCGAGATTGAAGGCATCTTGTTTTTTGTTACAGACGTAGAGAAATTGCTTCATGGTCAGCAAGTGGAGACCTTTGATGAGCTGTTGCTCTTCCTCGTTCATGTCTAAGGAGTTCGCCAGTTGACCGGCTTCTAGGTGAGGGAGGAGTCGATTGAGTACTGCTTGTTCTGCTGCAGCCGCTTTATCGCCCCGCTTGACATCTCTTTCAACTCCCTGCAAGCGTTTGGATACTGTTTCCCCATCAGCCATAATCAGTTCCAGATTAATAACTTCGATATCGCCCATGGGATCCACTCCTCCAGTGACATGGTGCACATCACTGTCTTCAAAAATCCGCACCACCTGTGCAATCATGTCCGTCTCTCGAATATTTGAAAGAAATTTATTTCCCAGACCTTCTCCGGCTGAAGCACCTTTTACCAAGCCAGCAATATCCACAAATTCTATAATAGCGGGAATAATTTCATCAGAACCAGAGATGTCCGAAAGCGATTTGAGCCGACTGTCCGGCACAGTAACCACTCCGACAGTGGGGTCGATAGTGGCAAATGGATAATTAGCAATAAGTACTTCGTTGTTGGTCAGGGCCGTAAAAAGCGTTGATTTCCCAACGTTTGGCAGCCCGACGATTCCGACAGATAGTGACATAGTGGCCACTATAGCACGAATCGCTTATGTTTCCAGAGTAATGTGTAGCTGGGTTATTTTGTGTACAAAACTCCCACGCTTTTCCCTTTTTTAATCAAGACCAAACCATCCTTATAGTCTTTTGCAGTCACAGTAAAATCTTCTGGTACTGCTTTTTGATGCACTTTTACTGCGTTTCCCGCAATCAATCTGCGCGCTTCAGATTTTGAAGTTGCTAACTTTAGACCCACGAGTGCATCTATAATTCCCAGGCCTTTGCTTATTTGGGTTTTGGTTTGAGCAAGACTTTGTGTCTCGTTAATGATTAGTTGTTTGTCAGCGGCGGTAAGCGTAGTGATTTTTTTCGAGCCGTACAGGAGTGCGGTCACTTTTTCGACTGATTGGTTTATCTCTTTGCCGTGCACTAGCGTTGTCACGTCGGCAGCGAGTTGCTTTTGGGCAATTCGTTTGTGCGGTTCTTGGGTGTGATTATTTAATATTGTGTCAATTTTCTTTAACGAAGTAAATGAAAAAATCTTTAAGTAGTCTGCCACGTTATCATCTGCCACGTTTAGCCAAAACTGATAAAACGCTAACGGTGAAGTTTTTTTAGCATCCAACCACACCGCATTCCCTTCTGACTTACCAAACTTTTTACCCGTTGTTTTATCTGTGACAATGGGCGTGGTCAGAGCATATGTAGCAGTTCCGCGCGTGCGGCGAATCAAATCAACCCCCGATATAATGTTTGACCACTGGTCAGAACCTCCGAGTTGTACGTCAGCTCCAAATTGTTCATTAAGGTATAGATAATCATAGCTTTGTAATAGTGAGTATGAAAATTCGGTGTAGGAAATACTATCTTCGTCTGTTT
>Ga0306912_1000270_pt1 | contig 31993 bp, 33 predicted proteins | sample AntRauFillE10628_FD_190443 | JGI IMG/M metagenome (GOLD analysis project Ga0306912, IMG submission 190443) | Saline lake microbial communities from Rauer Islands, Antarctica - Metagenome Filla E10 #628 (v2) (version 2) | ecosystem: Environmental > Aquatic > Non-marine Saline and Alkaline >...
GCCGCCCTCAATATCCGTGATAAAGGTATTCTGGAATTAAAGGCCCCTGGACACTCGTTTCTGCTTATGGAAGCTGCGTAAGTCTCGATACTATCGAGCAACGGCTAATGAAATAAGAAGCATCCCCCGATAGGGCTGAGAAGTCACCTATAAAAGCAAACTTTTAAGTTGGTAAATTAAGTTAATATATCGTTAAATAATACAGTACCAAAAAATTGGTAATTGATGTTGCTTTTCGTTGAATAATGATAAACTGCTGGGTAACTTAAAACCCCGGATAAAAGAACAACAAAAGACAAGGACATGAGGAGAGGCAAGATGCCAAAGGGACAATCATTACAAGATCCTTTTTTAAATGCGTTACGCAAAGAAAAGGTTTCAGTATCTATTTATTTAGTAAATGGAATTAAGCTACAAGGTTATGTGGAGTCGTTTGACCAATTCGTTATTGTATTAAAAAATAGTGTTAGTCAGATGGTATATAAGCATGCTATTTCAACGGTAGTGCCAGCGCATAATATCAGTAATAAATTGGATTTAATTTCCATGCATCGTGAAGATCATGATTTTCCTGATGTAGATTAATCGGAGGGTATCTATTGTTTGAGCGTCCCCAAAGCGGAGAGCAAGCAATTTTATTTCAGCTGGCGCTAAAGCAGGGCCCACCGCTAGAATGGCGAGAATTTAAAGAATTGGCGCGCTCTGCCGGTGCCATTGTCCTTGAGCAGTTAAGTGGGGTACGTGAGCGTCCAGATCCAGGGTATTTTATTGGTCAAGGTAAAATTGCAGAACTTGCTGCCGCCTTAGTGGCCCATAATGCCCAATTAGTGATTTTTAATCATGAATTGTCTCCTGGTCAAGAACGGAATTTAGAACAGGCACTAAAATGTCGCGTATTATCCAGAACCGGCTTAATTTTAGATATTTTTGCGCAACGTGCCCGAACTTTTGAAGGTAAACTGCAAGTAGAGCTGGCGCAATTAAAGCATATGGCAACCCGTTTAGTGAGAGGGTGGACCCATTTAGAGCGTCAAAAAGGTGGAATTGGCTTAAGAGGCCCCGGTGAAAAGCAATTAGAAACCGATCGTCGTTTATTACGAGTGCGCATTAAGTATATTGAGCAACGATTAAACCGGATCCGATTGCAGCGACAGCAAAATCGCAAAGCAAGAGTTAAGACTAACTTATTAACCGTGGCGTTGATTGGTTACACTAATGCTGGGAAATCGACTTTATTTAATACCTTAACTGGGGCAGAGGTCATGGTGGCTAACCAATTATTTGCTACGCTTGACCCTACGTTGCGGGGAATTAGCTTACCTGGTGTAGGCAAGATTATGTTAGCCGATACGGTTGGGTTTATTAAAGATCTACCACACCACTTGGTAGAGGCGTTTCGTGCTACGTTAGAAGAGACTCGCGAAGCAGATCTGTTATTACATGTGGTGGACCGTCAAGATGAGCAGTTGAGTGACAATATGCACCATGTCAATCAAGTATTGACAGAAATTGAAGCCGATCAAGTACCGCAACTGGTGGTGTTTAATAAAATTGATGTATTACCAGCAGCTCAACCGCGCTTAGAACGAGACAGTCAACAACAACCAGTGAGTATTTCACTTTCTGCCTTAACTGGGCAAGGGATAGATTTATTAAAGCAAGCCTTGCATGAGCGATTGGTAGAGGATATCGTGCAAGGAGAGCTATTATTAGCGCCGGCACAAGGGCAGCTTCGAGCGCGCTTATATCAGTTAGAAGCAGTGCTAGAAGAGGAACTACAACCCAAGGGGGGGTGGCGAGTACGCATTGCGCTGACGCGTGTACAGTGGCATAAAATATGTCACATTTTTCCTGAATTAATGCAAAACTTCGTCAATACATAGGGGTTAGATATGGCTTGGAATGAACCAGGTGGGAATAAGCATGGCAAGGACAAAGACCCTTGGAATAAACATTCAGGGCCACCTGATTTAGAACAGGCCATTCGCAATTTACAACATAAGTTTAGTGCGTTGTTTGGTGGGGGACGTAATCGCAAGTCAAACTCAAGTGGCGGCAGTGGTAATCTTCCTGGTGCATTAGGTTTGGGCTTTGTGGCGTTTATTGTACTACTCGTTTATGGATTAAGTGGTATTTATATTGTCCAACCAGCAGAAAAAGCAGTGGTCACGCGTTTGGGACAATATCTACGTACTGAAGGGCCAGGGCCACATTGGGTCCCTCGTTTTATTGAAGACACCCAAATTGTCAATGTCATGCAAGTGATGACCACTTTGCATGAAGGGCAAATGCTTACCATGGATGAAAACATTGTTAATGCGGAAATTGCCGTTCAGTATCGAATTAAAAACCCGAGAAATTATTTATTTAATGTAATAGATCCGGAAGAAAGTTTGAAAAAAGTCGCAGAGAGTGCTTTGCGCGGTGTGGTTGGTCAATCTACCTTAGATGAAGTTCTTACCAGTGGCCGAGCCGATATTGCATTACGCATTCGCAATCAAATTAAAGTCACTTTAGAGAAATATCACTCTGGTTTAGAAATTGCCGATATGGCACTGCAAACCACCAAGCCACCTTCGCAAGTACAAGATGCATTTGATGATGCCATTAAAGCGCAACAAGATGAAGAGCGCTTTGTTAACCAAGCTGAAGCCTATGCTATGCAAAAAGTACCTATTGCAGAAGGTAGAGCTCAACGAATTATTGAAGAAGCCAACGCTTATCAACAACAAGTAACGTTAATTGCGCAAGGGGATGCCATTAAATTTACTCAGTTACTGCCTGAGTATCAATATAATCCACAAGTAATGCGCGATAGAATGTACTTAGATACTTTGCAAAGTATTTTTAGTGCCACCACTAAAGTACTGATTGATGTCAAAGAAGGGAATAATTTGCTTTATTTGCCATTAGAGCAATTATTTAAATCCCAATCTTTAGCTTCTAAATCAGCAGAAGGTCAAGAAGAAGAATCAGACCGCGACGAGCAAAACAGTAATTCTGGCGCTCGTTCGCCGTCACAAGCTTTTAGACCTTCTTATCCAGTAGGCTCGCTAAGAGGGGGCGCATAAGCCAATGAATACTACGAGATCATCATTATTGATTGCTTTATTTATTATTGTCGGTATCGCATTAAGCGCTAGTTTATTTGTGGTCAAAGAAACAGAACGTGCCATTATTTTGCGTTTAGGTGATATGCAGCTTGATGCACAAGGCGAACCTAAAGTATTGGCCCCGGGGTTGCATTTTAGGGTCCCGTTTATTGATACCATTCGCTTTTTCGATCGCCGTTTACGTACCCTAGATATTCCTTCTGCGCGGATCCCCACCGAAGAGAAAAAAGAAGTATTGGTGGATTTGTTTGCTAAGTGGCGAATTAGGGATTTTGCCCTGTTTTTCAAAACCACAGGCAGTGATCCGATGCATGCAGAAAGATTATTACGTGAAAAAACCATTGATGGTTTGCGCACTGAAATTGGTCGCCGTCAATTAAATGATGTGGTCTCTAGTAGTCGGGAACTGGTAATGCAAACCATTGGTCAAGATATTAATAAAACCGCGCAATCTTTAGGTATCGATGTTGTAGATGCCAGGGTTAAGCGAATTGATTTACCCGATCAAGTATCGACTGCAGTATTTGGCTTGATGCGTACCGAACGTAAGCGAGTGGCCTCAGAACACCGCGCCAGGGGGCAGTCAAGATCGGAAGCCATTAAAGCCAATGCCGATGCCAGAGTCACCGTTATTTTAGCTCAAGCCAATAAGCAAGCTTTACAATTACGCGGGCAAGGAGATGCCGATGCGGCAAAAATTTATGCCCAAGCCTATGGCGCTGAACCAGAGTTCTATCGGTTTTATCGTAGTCTAGAGGCATATAAAAAGACTTTTCGGGATAAAAGTGATATGCTGGTTATTAAACCAGACAGTGAATTTTTTCAATATTTTCACCAGCCGCATGCCAAGCAAGCAGAAAATTCAGCTGAATAGCAAGTAAAAAACATCCGTTATGTATCATCCGGGCGCTTAGCGCCCGGATTACGTTGTAGTAAAGGTAAAATTCATGTGGGATGATCTATGGGGTGCGATTGCACTCCTTTTAGTGTTTGAAGGGGTAATTCCTTTTATTAGTCCTGTGCGATGGCGAACTATGCTCCAGTTAATGGCACAACAACCTGATAAAGTATTGCGAGGCATCGGTCTAGCAAGTATGCTAGCAGGCTTATTGGTGCTGTACACGGTCCGATAATTTACACCACATTTTAATAGCAGTCGTTAAGCGAGATAAAACTGATATGGGCAAGAGTATTGTATTACTTGGCAGTCAATGGGGAGATGAGGGCAAGGGTAAAATTGTCGATCTATTGACGACTAAGGCGACTTGCGTCGTGCGTTATCAAGGTGGGCATAATGCAGGTCATACTTTAGTAATTGGTACTCAAAAAACCGTATTACATTTGATCCCTTCTGGGATTTTACATGCGCATGTGCACTGTTTGATTGGGCAAGGTGTGGTGGTTTCACCGACGGCATTATTAGCAGAAATTCAGATGTTGCAAGGGCAAGGCGTTGAGATTAAAGACCGACTTTGGTTGAGTTCTGCTGCCACCTTAGTTCTTCCTTATCATGTGGCCATGGATAAAGCGCGTGAACAAGCGAAAGGCACTCAAGCCATTGGGACCACTCATCGTGGGATCGGTCCAGCCTATGAAGATAAAGTGGCACGTCGCGCCGTACGGGTATGTGATTTATTAGATTTGGCGTTATTTCAAGAAAAAGTGATAGAAAATTTAGATTATTATAATTTTATTTTGCAAAACTACTATCAACAGCCCCCAGTATTGCTAGAAGAGGTATTAACTCAAGCGCAAAATGCGCTAGAAACTATCAAGCCATTAATTGCCGATATTCCAGCACAATTATTGGCTTACAGACGGGCTTTGGCCAATATTATTTTTGAAGGGGCACAAGGGGCAATGCTAGATATTGACCATGGCACTTATCCTTTTGTGACCTCTTCTAATACCACCGTGGGTGGCGTTCCTACTGGCAGCGGTTTTGCACCAACTGCGTTAGATGAAGTGATTGGGGTGACTAAAGCCTATTGTACACGTGTTGGCAGTGGGCCTTTTCCTACCGAATTAACCGATAATGCGGGTCAAGTATTGGCAGAGCGCGGCCGAGAATTTGGTGCCACTACCGGCCGTTCTCGTCGTTGTGGTTGGTTTGATGGTTGTGCGATGCGGCGCTCAGTGCAGATCAATGGCTTTACTGGATTAGCCATCACCAAATTAGATGTGTTAGATACCTTGGCAGAAATTAAAATTTGTGTGGGCTATCGCTATCAGCAACAACATTTTGAGCTGCCACCTATTGAAAGTGAGGTATTACAAGCTTGCCAACCCATTTATGAAACCTTGCCTGGCTGGCAAACCTCAACTCTTGGTATTACTGATTGGGGTAATTTGCCTAAATTGGCTCAACAATACTTGCGCCGTTTAGAAACGTTAATTGAAGTGCCGTTAGCCATGATTTCTACTGGCCCAGAGCGCAATCAAACGATTATTATGCGTGAAATATTTTAAAATTGAGGTTTAAAAAGTGAATATGTTATAACTAACTGGTGCCGAGAAGAGGATTTGAACCTCCACAGGGTTGCCCCTACAAGCACCTGAAGCTTGCGTGTCTACCAATTCCACCATCTCGGCAAAAATCATGGAAGCGTCAATGTGATATTGACTCTAACTTGTCCCTTTGAATATTGTCAACCTAGAGAATTATGCGAAAGAAAAAAACCACGGACCATCAAGATCCCTTTGCCGAGCGAGAAGCACAACGATATGAACGACCGATCCCAAGTCGTGAATATATTTTAGAATGGTTGGTGCAAAAAGGTAAACCAATTAAACAGGCCAAATTGGCACGAGTTTTAGGGCTTACTGAACCGACCCGCGAAGAAGCGTTACACCGTCGTTTAAATGCCATGGTACGTGAGTGCCAACTGGTAAACACCCCTGAAGGGTATACAGCGCTTACTATATTAAAAGAAATTCATGGTAGCGTTTCCCTACAAAAAGATGGGTTTGGTGTGGTCACCAGTTTCAGTGATGGCCAACAGGTTAAGATTTTACCGCGTGAAATTAAAGGCTATTATGAAAAAGATGAAGTGATAGCCAGAGTTACTCGTTATAGCGGTGAGGGCATTGCCAGCGGGAATATTGTTAAATTAATTCAAGCCAATGATGCAAAATTGGTAGGCCGTTTTAATACCCAAGCACAACAAGCGTTTGTGGTCCCACTAGAAAAAAAATATCCGCATAATATTTTAGTGAAGCCTGAAATGGCGCAAGGCGCTACAGAAGGCGATATCGTAGTGGTTAAAATTATACGCGATATCACTCAGCTTAAAGAAGTCCCTTGTGGTGAAGTGTTGGAAGTATTGGGAGGCCCCCAAACCCAAGGCATTGAAATTGAAACCGCTATTCGTAAGTTTCAGTTGCCCCAAATCTGGCCACAAGCCGTCATTAAACAGGCCCAAGCAGTCCCTGAAACGGTACCTGTTGCAGCAACCGCGGCGCGCCAAGATCTGCGTGCATTACCTTTGGTGACCATCGATGGTGAAGATGCCAAAGATTTTGATGATGCAGTATGTTGTGTTCCCAGAAAACGGGGAGGGTGGCGTTTATGGGTCGCTATTGCTGATGTTAGTCACTATGTCAAGCCAGGTTCGCCTTTAGATCAAGAAGCAAAATTAAGAGGCAATTCAGTGTATTTTCCGGGACATGTGATCCCCATGCTACCGGAAAAATTATCCAATGGCTTATGTTCCTTAAAGCCTCAAGTAGACCGTTTGGCTTTAGTGTGTGAAATGGTGATTAATCCACAAGGTAAAGTGACGCGCTATGAATTTTCTCAAGCCGTGATTTGTTCTCATGCACGCCTGACTTATACCGAAGTGTATAAAATGTTAGAAGTGAAAGATCCCCTATTACAGCAACATTATGCACATGTTTTAACCCCATTACAGCATTTACATGCAGTGTATCAAGCGCTACATTTACAACGCCAACAACGCGGGGCCATTGATTTTGAAACGGTAGATACCCAAATATTGTTTGATAAAGCAGGAAAAATTGAACATATTTTACCAACGCAACGTAATATTGCGCATAAAATGATTGAAGAATGTATGCTAGCCGCCAATGTTTCGGCAGCACGATTTTTATTGCGCTATAAAGCGCCAGCGTTATTTCGTAATCATCCCTGCCCGCCAGAAGAAAAATTAATGGGATTACGTAATTTTCTGGCTGAATTAGGTTTAGATTTAGGAGGGGGGAGCCAACCCAGCCCTAAAGATTATGCCAATTTAGTAAAAACCATTGGTGAGCGAACTGATGCTCAGGTCGTTGAAACCGTCTTATTACGTTCTTTATCTCAAGCAGAATATGCCCCCAAAAATGAAGGCCACTTTGGGTTAGCTTATGCGGCGTATTTGCATTTTACCTCACCTATTCGTCGTTACCCAGATCTATTAACGCATCGCAAAATTATCGATATATTGCAGCAACAACCTATTATAAAAGACCAATTAGAGCAAAACGCAATAGCAGAATTAGGCCGCCATTGTTCAATGACCGAACGTCGCGCTGATGAAGCCACGCGCGATGCTATTTTTACTTTAAAATGCGATTATATGCGCGATAAAGTGGGCGAGGTGTTTCAAGGGCGGATCACTGCTGTGACCTCATTTGGTTTATTTGTACAGCTACAAGACTTATATATAGAAGGGTTAGTCCATGTGGCTACTTTAGGGGATGAGTATTTTTATTATGAACCATTTAAACATCGTATGATTGGGGAGCGAACCCGCTATGTCTTTAAATTAGGGGATGTTTTACCGGTTCAAGTCATTAAAGTGGATATTGAAGATAAAAAAATTGATTTGGAAATTGTGAGCAAACCTGATGGTAAGCAATCCTCAGCTCCCGCTAAAACAACGGGTAAAACACGTGAACGCCCACGACGTAATAGAAAACCTAAAAATAACGCGCCAAAGCGGTCTTAATTGATGAGCCAACAACTCATTTATGGGCAACATGCCTTGCAGATTGCATTAGAGCAGCAGCCACAATTGCTTTGTGAACTCTACCTAGACCAGCAACGTAATGATGCACGTTGTCAAACCCTGCTTAATCTGGCGAAGGCACATCAGATCCCGTGTCATCGGCGTACTCGCCAACAATTAACCGCATTGGCTAAAACTGATACCCATCAAGGGGTGGTGGGATTTATTAAATTGCTGCCGCCGTTACAAGAAAGTGAGTTTTTCCATTTATTGGCGCAAACCCCGCAAGCGGTAGTGGTAATGTTAGATGGGATCCAAGACCCACATAATCTAGGGGCCTGCTTGCGCTCAGCGGCAGCACTAGGGGCAACGGCAATGGTGATCCCACGGCATAATGCCGCCCCGATCAATGCCACAGTACGTAAAGTGGCCAGTGGTGCCGATCAAGTGCTCCCCTTATTAGTGACCTCGAATATGGTTAATTTAATCAAGAAAATGAAAACCCAAGGCCATTGGATTGTAGGTACCACTTTAGAACAGGCCAGCCCATTGCCGCAATTAGGTTTAACTGGTGCCATTACCTTAGTGATGGGCGCGGAGCAAAAAGGGTTACGTCCTTTAGTGCGCCAAAATTGTGATTTTTTGGCAAAAATTCCTTTAAATGGGCCCATTACCAGTTTAAATGTGTCGGTGGCTACCGGGATTTGCTTATATGAGATCTGGCGACAACGCAATAGCAGTTGAGCTTTAGCTTCTCTTTCTCTATACTGGAGCGCTTGTCTAAGCTAAGTTAGGGACCAATCATTAATTTAGCTAGATAAATTTCTCCTTGCTCGGTGACTAAATAAGTTGCTAGAGCTGTATAAACCGTAAGGAGTCGCTATGCGTCATTATGAAATTGTTATCTTAATCCATCCTGATCAAAGTGAACAGGTGCCGGCAATGCTAGAGCGTTACCAAGGTATTATCACTCAAAATAACGGCCAAATTCATCGCCAAGAAGATTGGGGTAGGCGCCAATTGGCTTATCCTGTTAAAAAATTACATAAAGCCCATTATTTATTATTAAATATTGAATGTGATCAAGTCACGTTGAACGAATTAAAGCATGCCTTACGTTATAATGATGCGGTGTTACGTGAGCTCATTATTATTCGCAAGCAAGCCATCACCGCGCTATCTGCCATGCTAAGACAAGATGATGAAAGAGAACCTCGGTCACAACATTCAACGGCAGGAGAAGCTTAATGACTAATTGGCGTTTTAGAGGCGGTAAGAAAAAATCTTGCCCATTTACTGAAGGAAAAATCGCGGTAGAGCATATAGATTTTAAAAATTTTAAGTTTCTTCGCAAATATATTACTGAAACCGGGAAAATAGTGCCTAGCCGTATCACTGGGGTACGTAATTTATATCAACATAAATTACGTCAAGAAATTCAGTATGCTCGTTTTCTAGCCTTAATTCCGTACTGTGATAGGCACTAAATTTTAGATCGAGATCCTGGGGAATACGATGGAAATCATATTATTAGAAAATATCCGTAATTTAGGTAAATTTGGCACCAAAGTAAATGTGGCCAAAGGTTATGGCCGTAACTTTTTGATCCCAACTGGTAAAGCGGTACCGGCTACCAGTGCCAATTTAAAAGTATTTGAAGCCAAACGCGTTGAGTTAGAAGAACAGGCTCAAGCTCGTCTTGCTCAAGCCCAAACCCGTGCGGAAGAAATTCAAGCGCACGCCTTGCAACTGAGTGCTCGCGCAGCAGAAGGTGGCAAGTTATATGGCTCGATTGGTACTGCTGAACTGGTGAAAGCCTTTGCAGCGCAAGGGGTTAAATTGCGTCGCCAAGAGTTACTGTTACCTGAAGGACCCATTCGGGAAATTGGTACCTTCAAGGTGGAAGTACAATTGCATGCTGAAGTGGTAGCAGTGGCCAATGTCACCATTACTCCGGAACGAACCTAGTATCGCAGTGCAATGCGCCCTGCATTGCACTGGCAATACTTCAGTGTAAAATAAGGGGAATACATTCCCCTTTTTTTTTGCCATTTTTGGGAGCAACTGTGTCTACTGAAATCGTTCCTGCAACGCAATATTGTGATGCTAAAACTGATAAGTTTAAGGTCCCACCGCATTCTATTGAAGCAGAGCAGGCGGTATTGGGTGGATTAATGATTGAAAGCCAAGCGGTAGATAGAGTACTAGACCGGATCCAAGCCCCTGATTTTTACCGTACTGAACATCGTGCAATTTATAAAGCCATGTTACAGCTTATGGAGCGTAATCAGCCGATTGATGTGATCACTGTCTCTGAGGTATTAGAAAAGCATCAGCAATTGGCAGAAGTAGGTGGGTTGGTATATTTGGGAGAATTAGCCAATAATACCCCAAGTGCGGCCAATATTGGGGCTTATGCTGATATTATTCGTGAACGCGCTATTTTACGTGCATTAATTATTGTAGGTACGCAAGTCACTGATTTGGCATTTAATCCACAAGGACGTGCCAGCAGTGAGATTTTAGATCAAGCTGAACAAAAAGTCTTTAATATTGCCGAGCAAGGTAGCCGTAGTGGTGGTCCAGAAAGCATTAATCATATTGTGGCCCGATCTTTAGATAAAATTGAAACCCGTTTTCAAGATAAAAATGCAGTCACTGGTATGGCCACCGGGTTTAATGACTTTGATAAAATGACCAGTGGTTTGCAACCAGGTGAGTTAATTATTATTGCAGGTCGACCTTCTATGGGTAAAACCACGTTTGCATTAAATATTGCAGAACATGCTGCACTATCCAGTGGTAAAGTGGTATTGGTATTTAGTTTGGAGATGCCCGGTGAATCATTGGCAACCAGGATGCTTTCTTCACTGGGGCGAATTGAATTAAATAAATTACGCACGGGCGCATTACAAGAAGAAGATTGGGCGCGGTTAAACAGTGCCGTGGGGTTAATGAGTAAAGCAAAACTCTATATTGATGAATCTCCTGCTTTATCTCCAGTTGAACTGCGTGCTAGAGCCAGACGAGTGGCGCGTGATGGAGAAGAACTAGGATTGATTGTGGTGGATTATTTACAATTAATGCGTGGCAGTAGTAACTCAGAAAATCGTACCGCAGAAATTTCAGAAATTTCACGCTCGTTAAAAACCTTGGCGAAAGAATTAAATGTCCCGGTGATTGCGCTATCTCAGTTAAATCGCTCTTTAGAACAGCGGCCTAATAAACGACCAGTCATGTCAGATTTACGCGAATCTGGTGCGATTGAACAAGATGCAGATATTATTACGTTTATTTATCGTGATGAGGTCTATCATGAAGACAGTCCGGATAAAGGAACGGCGGAAATTATTATCGGTAAGCATCGTAATGGTCCCATTGGTACTTTTCGTTTAACCTTTATTGGTCAATATACTTTGTTTGCTAATTATGCGCATGAAAGTACTTATCAACCTATGGAATAAGTTGTGTCTAAAGTTATAGCCACTATTTCCAAAGCAGCCTTACGGCACAATTATGCTCAAGTTAAAGCGTTAGCTCCTGGCAAAAAAATTATGGCTATGGTCAAAGCCAATGCCTATGGTCATGGATTGGTCACAGTGGCCCAAATTTTAGATCAAGCAGATAGTTTGGGGGTGGCCTGTATTGAAGAAGCACAGGAATTAATTGCTGCAAAGATTGTCACCCCCATTACCTTAATGCAAGGGATCTTTGTTGCTTCAGATTTAAGTTTAGTGGCTAAGTTCAATCTAAGTCAAGTGCTGCATTCCGCCTATCAAGTAGCCGCCTTAATGGCCTATCGTGGCCCATTAAGTACTCCATTTAAAGTTTGGTTAAAGCTTAACTTGGGAATGAATCGATTGGGGTTTAAGCCAGCAGATTTTGCGGGAATTTATGCCCAATTAATTGAAGCAAAGCATATTCAAGTGATGGGCTTTATGACGCATTTTCCCCAAGCCGATGAGCCTCAAGATGCCACGCTTGAGCAATATGCTTTATTTAAAAAATTGCTGGGAACGCGAGTTGGGGCTCGTTCTTTGGCCAATTCAGCTGCGATCTTGCAATGGCCTGAGGTGCATGCGGATTGGGTTCGTCCTGGCTTAATGCTTTATGGGGCCTCTCCTTTAGCCAAGCAAAGTGCTCAGGCATTAAATTTACAACCGGTTATGCAATTAACTAGCTATATTATTGCCATTCAAGTATTAAAGTATGGGGAAACGGTGGGGTATGGTGCAACTTGGTATGCCAGGCAAGCCAATACCCGAATTGCGATCTTAGCCATTGGTTATGGCGATGGCTACCCATGGCAGGCATCGTGCCAAAGTTGGGTAATGTTGCACCAGCAAGCCGCGCCCATTGTGGGTCGAGTGGCGATGGATATGATAGCCATTGATATAAGCGCCATTGAGCAAGCTAATATTGGCGATCCAGTGATTTTATGGGGCCAAGGGTTACCAGTTGAGGTGGTGGCAACCGCATGTCATAGCATTCCTTATGAATTATTTTGCCAAGTGACCGATAGAGTGTCACGGATAGTGGTTGAATAATAAGCGGTAACTTGCAATATAGCCCACAGATCAATATTTGTGATAGGTGGGCTTAAAGATTAACTGGCCGAGCTGTCTGGCGCATTATGATAACGTTCAATTGAGGTTAAAATTTCCTGTTTTGCTTGTTGTGGCCCCACCCACCCAGTTAATTTTACCCATTTCCCTTCTTCTAAGTCTTTATAATGTGAAAAGAAATGACTGATTTGTTTTAACAGCAATGGTGGTAAGTCATTAAAATCTTGCACATGTTGATAAAGGGTAGTTAATTTATTAATTGGTACCGCAAGAATTTTACAATCAATGCCTGATTCATCAGTCATATTGAGCATACCAATGGGTCGACAACGTAATACAGTGCCTTGGGTTAACGGTGCTGGGGTAATGACCAATACATCAACTGGATCGCTGTCTTCAGACAAAGTGCTAGGAATATAGCCATAATCACAAGGATAGCGCATGCTAACCGATAAAAATCGATCGACAAACATGGCGCCGGTTTTTTTATCGATTTCATACTTAATGGGTTCACTATGCGCTGGGATTTCAATAATTACATTAATGTCATGTGGCACATCCGTCCCCGCGCTCACTAAAGAAAGCCCCATAATTCACCTTTTTACCTATTTTTAGATTAAGCCAATTATACCTATTTTTTATTATTTTTGTGGGTTTGTATCAAACTCCTTTAGCAAAAATTGTTATCACCGCAAGATAGCGTGATAACCTATATTGATTTAGTTACTTAAATTAACATAGGTTATCTGGTTCTGGTTTTAAAAAAGGCTTAAATACCCTCAATTATAGGGCTTTATCAGTAGAGGAGGGGGGAGTATGCTGGGCCGCGTTGCGATGATAGCAATGCGGACAGAATTTTTCCACGACATAATAAGGGGAGCGTTGTTGTTCGGGGAGGACTGGCATGCGACAGGCAAAACATTGAGTGGTTGCGGTTTCTTGTAACTGCGCATTAACCGCAACTCGCTTATCAAAGACAAAACAATCCCCTTGGTAATGGGCTTGACCGACGGTTTCAAAGTATTTAAGAATGCCGCCATCAAGTTGATAAACTTGCTCAAACCCTTGCTCTATAAGATAAGGCGCTGCTTTTTCACAACGGATGCCACCTGTACAGTAAGTGACAATGGTTTTGGATTTTAATCTGGGATCGAGTTGTTGCACTGCTTTGGGGAAACTCCGAAAATGGGTTAGATCTAGGGTGATTGCGCTTGCAAATTTCCCTAGCGCCATTTCATAATCATTGCGGGTATCTAATAAAACCACATCGCGCCCTTCATCAAGCCATTGTTTTAAGGTTTGGCTGCTAATTGCCGGGGCCGGTTTTAATCCAGGGTTAATCTCTTTGATCCCCATAGTAATGATTTCAGCTTTAATTTTGACTAACATGCGTGAAAAAGGTTGATAGGCAGAATAACTTTTTTTACATTCAAATTCTGGAAAACCAAATTGTTGAGTTAATGCCTGTTGAAAGTTGGTAATTTGAGTGGGGCCTCCCGCTAAAAAAAGATTAATGCCCTCTGAACTAAGCAAAATAGTACCTTTTAATGCTAATTTAAGCGTTAAGGCTTTGAGCTGAGTTTTTAATAAAGGGAGATCTTCTAAGGCGAAAAATTGATAACCTGAAATATTTACATAGTCCATATTTAAACCTGCCTATGGCATAATAGGCCCATATTAACAATAACCGAAAAATATTAAGCAAATTAACTTAATTTTAAACCAACTACTATAACAAATTACCAAGTAGTAATCTAGCCGCTTCAGCGTGGCGAAGTATGTTATTTTAAAATAGGTTTTATTAAGGAGTTAAATATGAAGTTAAGTTATCAAATCGGGTTGGTCTTATGGGGATTATGGCTAGGCTGTATGCCGAGCTATGCACTCACCCAAGTCGTCAAGGTGCATCAGTTAACGGTGGAAGGCGCGCAAGGAGTAGGTGAAGTTATTGGGACTTTAACTCTAGAAGATACTGCTTTAGGGTTAAAAATTACCCCGTCATTAACCGATATTGCGCCAGGTTTGCATGGGTTTCATGTGCACAGTAACCCGGCATGTGGGTGGGCCAATAAAAATGATAAGCCAGTATTGGGCTTGGCAGCGGGCGGCCATTTTGACCCATTGCATAGCAATCAGCATCGTGGCCCTTATGAGCAAGATGGGCATTTGGGGGATTTACCTCCATTATATAGTGATGAACAGCATAAAATCACTGGGGTAGTTCTAGCACCAAGGCTTACCTTAGATATGATTGCACAACGTAGCTTAATTATTCATCAATATGGGGATAATTTTTCCGATCACCCAGAGCCATTAGGCGGTGGAAATGCACGAATTGCTTGTGGAATCATTCGTTAAGTGAAATAGCCACGTCCGATAAAAATTTGTTGGATTCTATAAAAAGGGCGTGGCATTTGATAGCACATTTGTTACGCATTGACTTATTAAAGTCATGGTAAAGTTAAAGAGTGAGTTGAATGGGTAAAGCTAATATAAAAATGCTTGATTTGATTTGCTTAGTGCGAAGAAAAGAAGCAATAATCATGATTAAAGTCCCCAAGTTCATAGCAAGCCAGGTTTAGGCAGCTTGCTCCAATCGATGGTTATATAAATTAGAAAAAACAGCTCAGTATGGAAGCCATTGCACTGCAGTTAAAGTTCAAGCTAAAGCACCACGATTGCACTTTTTACCAGTCATTCAACGTTATTTAATCCAACTTAAAGTATTGATGTAGCGTCATAAATGTAATGCTTTGGCTCAATAAAGCTTCATGCATCACTCAGTGCCAGAAGCGGGTAACCGAAAAAGTGAGCTAAGCCAAAAGCTAAGGACTTGCCGGGGCCCTAGTAAAGTTTGTCACAAATGGTATTATTACTCACTTTAGTGAATGATACTAAGTACTGTGGATGAATAATAAAACGGACATAATAAGTCGCTTTTTAAAAAAGGTACGTTTGCTAACCAACAAAAAAAGTGATACCAAAGCAAAAGCCCTTAAGCTACCCATTGAGGCGACAGTGATGGGGCGTGCTGAGCATTGTCTATCGCGCAAAGACATCAGTGAGCAGGCTTTAAAGGTATTGTACCGATTGCACAAGCATGGTTTTAAAGCGTATTTAGTTGGCGGAAGTGTTCGAGATTTATTGTTAGGAACTCGCCCTAAAGATTTTGATGTGGTCACCGATGCACATCCAGAACAAATCAAAAAAATTTTTAATAATTGTCGATTAATTGGGCGACGTTTTCGATTAGCCCATGTTTATTTTGACCGAGATATTATTGAAGTTGCCACCTTTAGAGCGCCCAGCCCCACTGAAGAAACCAGTGAACGCTCTAAAGAAGGCATGATCTTGCGTGACAATGAATATGGAACCATTGATGAAGATGTGTGGCGTCGCGATTTTACCATTAATGCCTTGTATTATAATATTGCAGATTTCTCTATTGTTGATTATACCGGTGGGCTAGCTGATTTAAAAAATCGCACTTTACAGATCATTGGCGAGCCTTATGCGCGCTTTCGAGAAGATCCAGTGCGGATGTTACGAGCCATTCGCTTTGCAGGAAAAATGAGATTTCAATTAGATCCCAGTTTATTGGCGCCGATGGTAGCGCTATTGCATTTACTTAATTTTGTATCCCCAGCTCGATTATATGAAGAATTAGTAAAAATGATTTACAGTGGTGAGTCATTGACTATTTTTCAGTTACTGAGCGAGTACAAGTTATTTGAGCAATTATTTGCAATAACTCATCATTGCGGGCAAGAAAAAAGTTGGCCAGTGCAAGCGCTGCTGACCCAAGTGTTATTGAGTACTGATGCGCGAGTTAAGCAACAAAAACCAGTAACGCCAGCATTTGTTTTAGCTGGTTTGCTTTGGTATCCAATGTTAGCGCGTGCTTTAGTTTTGCAGCAACAATCTAAAATTGGCGCATATAATGCACAAGCCCAAGCCAGTGATGAAATTTTAGCCGAGCAAGCAAAAGCATTAAGTATGCCACGTCGGATCACCCATATGGTGCGGGAGATATGGCGTTTACAATTACGCTTAGAGCGACGCGTTAGCCGGCGGGTAGAACGGTTAACTCAAGAAATAAAATTTAGAGCGGCTTATGATTTCTTATTATTACGGGCTAAAGTAGAGCCAGCCATGGAGGAAGTGGCCACTTGGTGGCAAGCTTATGTAGAAGGTGATGCAAGAACGCGCCGTGGCTTATTACAAGGGTTAAATAAAACCACAGCCAAAAAAAGAAAAGCCAAGTCGGTTGCTTCCCCTGCTTATTTTCCGCCTACCGATCAAATTGAGTAACGATTTATGTGGCCAAATAGGGTGTATTTAGGGCTCGGTAGTAACCTCAATCACCCTGCTAATCAAGTAATTCAAGCGATGCAAGATTTGGCAGCCGCGCCAGATATTGAATTGATCCGTTATTCTTCTTTATATCAAACTGAGCCAGTAGGACCCAAAGCGCAACCCTATTTTATTAATGCAGTGGTTGAAATTGCAACCCGCTTAACTCCACTTGCGTTATTGGCATATTTAAAAAAAATGGAGCGTCAGCAAGGTCGTCAACTTAGCTATCGTTGGGGTCCCCGCCAGATTGATCTAGATATTTTATTATATGAGCAGTTAATCTACACGGATTTATCCTTGATTTTGCCGCATCCACAGCTATTGCACCGCAGTTTTGTGATGTTGCCGTTATTTGAAATTGCCCCTCAATTACAGTTCCCCGATGGCAGTACTTTAAAAGCGCATTTAACGCAACGCCGTTGGAAACCTTTAATGTGTTACCTTGATAAAGAGAGTTTAACTATGACTAATTCGCCTTCTACAACTGCTACAACGAATCCAAATCAACAAGCATGGCAAGCGTTACAAAATTTACATGCGCCAATGGCGCAGCGAAGTTTAATGGATTTATTTGCCGAAGATCCACATCGAATTGAAAATTTTTCATTAAGTTGCTGTGGATTATATTTAGATTATTCCAAAAATTTTCTTGATAAATCAGTGCTATTAAGTTTGGAGGCACTGGCCATTACCAGCGGCTTACCGCATGCGATTGAACAATTATTTACTGGGGTTGCAGTGAATGTGACTGAGGCGCGCCCAGCGCTGCATACGGCATTACGCCAAGACAGTGATTACTATTGTGAAGTGGATGGTCAATCCATTATGCCTGAAATTATTGCCCAGCGAGAAAAAATGGCGCACTTGGTTAAACAATTGCATAGTGGCGCATGGGTTGGAGCCAGTGGTCAAGCCATTACCGATGTGGTGAATTTGGGAATAGGTGGCTCTGATCTAGGACCAAAATTGGTGGTTGAAGCGTTAGCGCCTTATCATGTTCCCCAAGTTCGAGTTCATTTTGTTTCCAATTTAGATCCGCATCATTTCCATGAAATCACCCAAGGGCTTAATCCAGCAACGACTTTATTTATTGTTTCTTCTAAATCATTTACCACCAGTGAAACCTTGCATAATGCGCAATTGGCCAAACAGTGGTTGGCGCAACATTTTATGGATCAAGCATTAACCCAACATTTTATTGCCATTACGACCCAACCTGCGCGGGCAACTGCCTTGGGGATTGCCCCGGAGCATATTTTAACTTTCTGGGAATGGGTAGGTGGGCGTTATTCGGTATGGTCTAGCATTGGGTTGCCAGTTGCGCTTGCGGTGGGAATGGAGCATTATTTGGATTTTTTAGAAGGGGCTAAACAATTAGATCAGCATTTTCGAGCTGCGCCATTTAGTGCCAATATGCCGGTGCTGATGGCATTAATTGGGGTTTGGTATACTAATTTCTTTCATTGTGCTACGCAGGCAATTTTGCCTTATGATTACCGTTTACGTAGTTTTCCAGATTACTTGCAACAATTAGATATGGAAAGCAATGGTAAAGCCGTACAAAACAATGGCCAACCGGTATCTTATAAGACCGGTCCATTAGTGTTTGGACAAATGGGCACCAATGGCCAACATGCTTTCTATCAATTATTGCATCAAGGTACCCATTTGGTGCCTATTGATTTTATTGCCGCATTGCAAAGCACCGCAATCGCCAATGGGCCAGCTCATGATTTATTATTGGCAAATTGTTTTGCGCAATCACAAGCTTTGATGTTAGGCAAATCAGTGGCTGAGCCGCAGCAGCAACATATGCCCGGTAATCGGCCTAGCAATACTTTATTATTAGAAACTATGAGCCCGTACACCATGGGAGCGCTATTGGCATTGTATGAGCATAAAATTTTTGTACAAGGGATCATTTGGAATATCAATTCTTTTGATCAACCTGGTGTAGAATTAGGTAAAACCTTGGCGGAGCAAATTGTCGCAGCGCTGAGTGGTAAAAGCGAAGTGGCCAACTTTGATCCCTCAACCCAAGCATTAATTGAAAGTGTGCAACAAGCCAAAGCCCCCCGTGAATAAATCAATGCCCTTAAGTGGGCATTTCCCTAGAGCAGCGTTGTATCATAAATAAAGTTATTTAAGTTAATGCTAATAGAATGTATTTACCCGTTATGTTTTTCAGGTTAGAGTGGAGTTTAATCTGGCAGTGGGGTGATTGAGCCAAAGTGTTGGGGACTCATTTTTATGCTGTACCCTTAGCAGTAAAGCAAAAGTCGGCAGCCGATATAATGGCACGTAAGGGGCCAATCGGGAAAGAAAATAGGGATATATTTTGGTCAAGTCAATGACTTGTCAAAAGAGGGAAAAGGATTGTACATGAAGGATGTGTATATTGTCGCGGCGGGGCGTACCGCAATAGGCAGTTTTAATGGCGCGTTAGCTTCTGTATCAGCCAGTCAATTAGGGGCAACCGTGATAGCTGGCTTATTAAAAAAAATTGGCTTACCCCTAGATAGCATTAATGAAGTGATTTTAGGTCAGGTGCTTACTGCCAATCAGGGTCAAAATCCAGCCCGTCAAGCCAGTATTGGTGCGGGGCTTGGCGTACAAGTGCCGGCAACCACCATTAATCAAGTCTGTGGTTCTGGCTTAAAGGCCATTCAGTTGGCGTATCAAGCCATTCGTTGTAATGATGCCACTTTGGTGATTGCCGGGGGGCAAGAAAATATGTCGCTGGCTCCGCATTGCTTAAGTCAATCTCGCCAAGGAAAAAAAATGGGCCATTGGCCATTAACTGATACTTTAGTGAAAGATGGGTTATGGGATGCCTATCATGATTATCATATGGGGCAAACCGCAGAAAATATCGTTCAGCAATTTGGTATCAGTCGTGCTGAACAAGATGCCTTTGCCGCCAGTTCGCAACAAAAAGCCATCTTTGCTCAAGAAGCTGGGCATTTCCAAGCGGAAATTATTCCTGTTGCGCTTACCACGCGAAGTGGGACCACCTATTTTGATAGGGATGAATATCCGCGCGCTGGGGTTGAACCACAAAACTTGGCGCAATTAAAACCAGCCTTTGATCCACAAGGGACAGTGACCGCAGGTAATGCCTCGGGGATCAATGATGGAGCGGCAGTTGTTATTTTAGCCAGTGCTGAGGCAGTCGCACAATATCAATTAACGCCTTTAGCTCGTATTGTAGCCATGGCCTGCAGTGGCGTAGAGCCGGCGTTAATGGGGACGGGACCTATTCCGGCAACTAAAGCGTGTCTTGAAAAATCAGGTTGGGACGTAACCCAATTAGATTTGATTGAAGCCAATGAAGCCTTTGCAGCACAAGCGTTATGGGTTAACCAAGCGCTGGAATTGCCCCAAGAGAAAGTAAATGTCAATGGCGGCGCTATTGCATTAGGCCATCCAATTGGCGCCTCTGGTGCGCGGATCTTGGTGACCTTAGTGCATCAATTGCAAAGACAAGGTGCCGCAAAAGGCTTAGCGACATTATGTGTTGGTGGGGGACAAGGGGTTGCAATCACCGTTGAAAATATGGATATAAAATAGGTGTAGACAATATGGATAAACAAGTCGCGTTGGTAACCGGGGGGACTGGAGGAATAGGCACTGCTATTTGCCAAGCATTATCAAAATTGGGGAATAAAGTGGTGGCCGGCTATAATAATGGTCAAGATCCAAGTCGGGCTAAAACTTGGCAACAGCAACAACGACAAGCTGGCGTTGAAGCTGAAATTTGTTATGGCGATGTATCTAATTTTGAATCTTGCCAAGCAATGATTGCAGAAATTACCCAACAATGGGGCCCAGTCACGATTTTGGTGAACAATGCTGGGATAACCCAAGATGCAACCTTAAAAAAGATGGCAGTTGAGCAATGGCAGGCAGTATTACGCATTAATTTAGACAGTGTTTTTAATGTCAGCCGTTGTGTGTTAGAAGGAATGCTTGAGCAAGGTTTTGGTAGAATTATTAATATTTCCTCTATTAATGGGCAAAAAGGGCAATTTGGGCAAACCAATTACTCGGCCTCTAAAGCGGGGATCCATGGATTTACCATGGCGTTAGCTCAAGAAGTTGCCAGCAAAGGCATTACTGTGAATACTCTTTCTCCTGGTTATGTGGCCACGGAAATGGTAAAGAAAATGCCCACTGAAGTATTAAACAAAATTATTGCTAATATTCCATTGGGGCGTTTAGCAGAGCCAGAAGAAATTGCTCGGTTGGTGGCTTTTTTAACTGAAAAGCAATCAGGTTTTATTACTGGAGCAAATTTGGCCATTAATGGTGGCCAACATATGTGTTAATTGGCAAGGGAGTACAAGGGCCATGAGTGAAGTACGTATCATTAAAAAATATCCTAATCGTCGGTTATATGACACCGTCATTAGCAGTTACATTACATTAGAAGATGTTAAAAAATTGGTGTTAGAAAATACTACAATTCAAGTATTAGATGCCCGTTCTAAAGAGGACATTACCCACAGTACGTTATTGCAAATTATTATTGAGCAAGAAGGGAATGGGCCAGCAATGTTTAGTTCAGAGTGCTTACAACAAATGATCCGCCTTTATGGGGGGGCCACCCAAGGGGTATTAAGTCAAATGTTTGAACAAGCGTTAAACTTTTTTAAAGCGCAACAACAGATATTTAAAGAAGGTAAGGCGCCAGGGATGAAGGAATTATTTACCAAAGATCCTTTTTCTCGTATGTCAGAATTAGCTGAGCAAAATATTTCTAGTTGGCAAGAGCTTCAGGAACAATGGACCAAAAATTTAGCGCTCATGCAAACCAAGCCGTCGTCTACGACAGCTACGGAAACGCATACAACTCAAGAAACGGCTGAACCATTAAGTTCGGTGCTGGAAAATAGTCATTAAAATCTGCTTGACAGTTCAAGATCCCAAGCTTATGCTTAATTTGAACTGTTGCGTTGCAAGATATCAGAAGGAGTCTGAAGATGAATCCCAATTTTTTTGAAGAAATGAGTAAGTTTGGCCAAACCGCTTATGCGCCAGTGGCTGAATTTCAAAGTATCAGTGCTCAATTAATTTCAGGCTTGACTCAAAAGCAAGTTGAAGTGAGTCAGCAATTATTTAAAACCACGAGTGAACAATGTCAAAAGTGGGCCAAAAAACCAGCGGCAATGGAAGCCTCAGTGATGCCAGCCAATTTGGCATTAGAATTAAGTAGCCAGTCATTAGCTCAGACCCAAAAAGTGTGTGAACTATTAACCCAAGGGTTAGAAGATTACCAAAAATGGTTAAATAAATATTCTAAAACTGCGGTGGCCAATCACAGCAAATAAATGTATGACCCACTAAGTTGACTTTACTATAGAGGCAACTTAGCGGGTTTTCTCTACCCATAATTGCTGGATTAACGTATTAACGGCTTGTAAAAAGCCTTGTTCTGATAAATGTGGTGTAATATGTCCACGCCATAATAATAACAATTGCAACCAACCAAAAATCAAAGCAAAGCCCACGGCTGGTATCGCTAAACCGAAACCAATTAATCCATAACTACATAGCAATAACCAAGCCGAACTGAGCCCAGCCATTGAATGAGCTAGAGTATGGTAGGCCAAAATACTGCATCCGCTGCTCAGACTTAGTAACAATAATAAAATTAAAATAAGTGGCGTGCGCTGAATCATGATGAAATACCTATTGTTAGCTTAAGCCATGTTGCAGCACTAAAGTTAAGGGTTGGCGCCAGTCGGCCCAGCGCGCTATTAAAAATAGAATCGCTTAATTGTTAAGTAGCTCATTAGCTGCGGCGTTGCTTTTCTTTGACTTCATCTAACATTTTACAATCAATACATAAGGTTGCAGTTGGCCTTGCCTCTAAACGACGGATCCCAATTTCAATCCCACATTCATCACAAAAACCATAATCTTTATTATCAATGGTTTGGATGGCTTCATCAATCTTTTTGATTAATTTGCGTTCTCGATCACGGGTACGGAGTTTAAGCGCAAAAGTTTCTTCTTGAGTGGCTTGATCGCTGACATCAGAGGGCACATCTCCATGGTCTTTAAGCACATTAATGGTTTCATCTCCGCCTTGTAATAAAGCAGCTTTCCAAACTTGTAATAAGTTTCGAAAATGCGTTAACTGCGCCTCTCCCATGTACTCTTCTCCTGGGGCAGGCTCATAAGGCTGTACCCCATAAGACAGCAGTGTTTGCGAAGTACTCACTTTGTTTAATGTCTCGTTTGGCGTATCTAATTTTATGGCCATATTGGTCTCCTCCCTACGGCTTTGATGTAGGTCAGCTTTAAGTCTTTTATTTATCCCAGTTATAGTTTGAAACAGCAAATATCTAATGCGGGAATTTTAAAGCATAGCACATTGATAAAAGTGATGTAGTGATGTCTTACATTATACTGTTTAAGCTATTAATTGAATATACACAGCAATCTTAAGTTGGGCTATAGAAATATGTCTATTTTTCTGCCAGGAATAGGCGGGAACCGCTGAAAGTAAATGTCTGTGTCTTTGGTTTAAAAGAATTGTGCTACCAAGATAACCTAAATAATTGGCTAAAATGGTCGAATACCTGATTAATGATGCTTGTTTAATAAGGTGGATATTATGCAATTTGCCAAGCCTTTTACCAAAGCCATTTTATTGCGTCGTTATCGGCGCTATTTGGTTCAAGCCATGGTGACTCCTCAACAACACTGTACTTTATTTTGCCCCAATATAGGTGAGCTAAACAAATTAGATCAATTAGGAACCAAAATATGGTTTTCTAGTTCAGATAATCCACGCTCAAAATATCCGTATACCTGGGAAATGATGGAATCTGCTAATGGGTTGATTGATATTAATTTAGAACGTGCCATTCCCTTAGTGAAAGAAGCCATTAATTTGGGCAATATTGCGCCATTAAAAGACTATCGTCTAGTGGCTAATATGCAGCCCAATATTGATGTGACATTAAATGGCACCAATTCTCATCGTACTGACCAAGATATTCCCTGTTACCTTCAAGTCAATAGTGTATTGATGGGTGATGAAATTCAACGGGGCTTTGTTCCGGAACAACCCAGTCCTGAAGCAGTTAAAAAATTAGCGCAGTTAAAAACCTTAAAAGCCCAAGGGGCACGGGTGATTTTATTTTATGTCGTGCAACATACAGGAATTGATCGGGTTTTTCCTGCAGATCATATTGACCCATTTTATGGTGCCATGCTTCGAGAAATTATCCACCATGGGGTAGAGGTTTTGGCCTATAAAGCCCATATTAGCCCTGAAAATATTACCTTAACTAAGCCGGTTGAAGTTTGTATTCCTAAGCGCAAAACTAAAATATCAAATTAATATAGGGGATTAACTTTAGGATGGGAGGTATGCACCTTCCCACCTAAAATAAGCTTAACCCTTGGCTTGATATTGCACTTAATTAAGACTGGCAAAAGCACTTTCACTGGCTTTTAAGGTAGCATCAATAATGCTTTCATTATGCGTGCTGGATAAAAAGCCACATTCAAATGCCGATGGTCCCAGGTAGATCCCAACTTTTAATAATGCATGATAAAATTGTTTAAATTTTTCAATCTGGCAGTTTTTCACTGCTGCCAAAGAACTTAATTTTGGGGCATCGCTAAAAAATAGACTAAATAATCCGGGGGCATATTGAATACATAAAGGTTGTTGGTAATGCGCAGCCCGCTCTTGTAAACCTGTGACTAATTTTTCGGTTTGACGCAATAAACTGGGATAAAAATTGGCTTGGCAAAGGGTATTAATGGTGGCTAAACCCGCGTGCATAGCTAATGGATTACCTGAAAGAGTCCCCGCTTGATATACTGGGCCTTGTGGGGCTAAATGCGCCATGATCTTAGCACTTCCGCCTAATGCCCCTATCGGTAGGCCACCGCCAATAATTTTGCCTAAGGTGGTGAGATCGGGGGTAACCCCATAGAGCCCTTGTGCACCGTGTAAATTTACCCTAAATCCAGTAATCACTTCATCAAAAATTAATACTGAGCCATGCTCTGAGCAATGTTGACGTAATGCACTGAGAAACCCTGGCTCGGGTAATATACAGCCCATATTGGCCGCAATTGGCTCTACAATAACTGCTGCAATTTGGGATCCCCATTTTGCAAAAGCTTGCGCGACTTGCTCTGGCCGATTATATTCCAATACTAAAGTACTTTGGGCGAGCGCACGAGGAATACCGGGAGAACTAGGCTGGCCTAAAGTTAATGCCCCAGAACCTGCCTCAATCAGTAAACTATCACTGTGACCATGGTAACAGCCTTCAAATTTAATAATCAGTTCACGTTGGGTATAGCCTCTGGCTAATCGAATTGCGGTCATTGTGGCTTCAGTACCCGAGGCCATCATTCGGATCTGTTCAATACTGGGCAGCAATGAACAAATTTTTGTGGCTAATTCTGTTTCAATACAGGTCGGTGCCCCAAAAGAAAGTCCATGTTCCATCGCTTGCTGCAAAGTCTGCATTACCGATAAAGGACGATGCCCTAAAATGGCTGCGCCCCATGCCCCGACATAATCAATATAGGTTTGCTGATCGACATCAATAAGATAAGGCCCCTCGCCTTGGCTAAAAAACAATGGTGTACCGCCAACGCCGTGAAACGCACGTACTGGAGAATTTACCCCACCAGGGATAACTTGACATGCTTGAGCAAATAATGTTTCAGATTGAGTCATATATTTGGTTCCCTAATTATAACCTCGGCATAAACCCCCAGTATACTTAGGTTATTGCCAGTTAGGAAAGTGCTTCATTGGCACTAGGGCCGTGCGCTGCGCCCAACAGCGTAACGCCGATTAAAAAGTATGAACTAAACCAGATTAAGCATTCACATCGTGTAGGGCACATGCGAAAATAATAGGCCAATAATAAATATGTTAGGAGGATAAATAATTGAAAAAGTATATGTGCTTATTGTGTGGCTTTATTTATGATGAAGTGCAAGGTTGGCCTGAAGATGGGATCGCCCCTGGAACCCGTTGGAGTGATGTGCCCCTAAATTGGCGTTGTCCAGAATGTGGTGCCACTAAAGAAGATTTTGAAATGGTTGAAGTGTAATGATTTGGCACGATGGTTAATTTTTAACCACCGTGCCGCCAAAGAGGCTAAAAAGGTTTAATAATGACTAATAATACAATCCCCACGAGCATAAAGATGGGCAGTTCATTAATGATTTTATAAAATAAGGCCGAACGATGGTTTTGTTGACGCTTAAAAGTTTTGACCACTTGGCCACAATAAACGTGAAACAGCACTAATAATGCCACCAGCGCTAATTTAAAATGAAGCCATGGTGCATAAATAAAGGTGCGCACTCCAGGTTGAGATAATAAATGTAGCCCAAAACCTAAGGCCAAAATCGCACTAGGGGTCATAATTCCCCAAAACAGTTTACGTTCCATAATACAAAACCGTGTATAGTGCTTTGCTTCTTGTGGGTCGACTTGAGTATGATAGACAAATAAGCGGGGTAGATAAAACAGTCCTGCAAACCAGGTTACAATAAAAATAAGGTGTAATGATTTTATTACTAAATACGTCATGATCAATATTCCTGAGATAATGGCTGCAATAATGCGGCAACAGTTTCACTATGGTTATTAAGTTAATGGATAGGAGCAAATAGTGGCTGCACCTAAACTGTGGTGGCAGTATAAACCAAAGTTTCGAGTCACAACCAATTTTGTTGCCATTATTGTAAGTTTATTGGTAGTAGGATGGGTAGGGCGTGCTGGTTATGTCAGTGGGGTTCACCAAGGTGAGCGTAATGGGCAGCAATTAAAGCAATACCAGCATGGCTTTAAAGCCGCATTGATAGAAATTAAAGCAGAAAATATTGAATTAAAAAAGCAGTTAACTGAACAACAGCAAAGCGAGGCCTTACAAAGTATTGCTTATCAAGCACTGCAGCAACGTTTACAGGAACTGGAAAAGACCCAACAAAGTCTGATCCAAGAAAATGCATTGTATAAAAATATTATGCAAGGTAACCCTATAAAACCAAATATTCAGGTAAATTCCTTAAAAATTACCCCATTGGGTGATGCCAATCAATTTCAATATACGTTACTATTAACCAAATATACGCAACAACAAAAATTTACCTTAGGTCAGGCAAAATTAGCGCTGCAAGGCACAACTGAGGGGCAATCAGTGACCACGGTTGGTCCAGCTTTGGGATTGCCAGAGATTGGACTACCCTTTAAATTTCGCTATTTTCAAATTTTAAGCGGTACTTTAAAATTGCCGGCACAGTTTCAGCCTGAACAGATCATTATTACCCTTTATCCTAATGACCAGAAAATGTCACAAACTGAAGTTAATTTTCCTTGGATTGTAACCCATGAGCATGATGGCGCTTAAGTTTATAAATTGCCATTAAATCTCGTGTTAACCATAAGTGAGAAGTCCATGCAAGTTACCCCGGCCATTACCCTAACCAATAAAGCCGCACAAAAAATTTATACATTATTAAAAGAAGAACAAAATTTTGAGTTAAAATTACGCGTGTATATTACCGGGGGCGGTTGCAGTGGTTTTCAATACGGCTTTGCGTTTGAAGAACAAACCCAAATTGATGATCTCATATTTAAAACCCCGCTGGCGCAAGCTGATCCAACGATACCTGAGCTTGCTATTCAAGTGGTGGTAGATCCCTTAAGTATTATGTATTTAACGGGTTCAGAAATTGATTATTTAGCCAGCTTAAGAGGGGCGCATTTTGCAGTAAAAAATCCTAATGCCCAAACCACCTGTGGCTGTGGCTCGTCGTTTTCTGTTTAACTATTGCTTAAGGTAAATATAAGCCACCTAATATTTGTGAATGCGTAGCGCCAGTAATACTTTGTAAGGCTAAGGGACGCTGCTCGATTCGACATTGTGCTAACCAAGCAAAAAGTGCGGCTTCAATCCAATTAGGTTCATAGCCCCAAGTTTGACTACTTAACAGTGGGTAGTTAGTCCCCAGTTGCTGCTGCAGCTGCTCGATTAAAGCCGTATTATAGGCCCCCCCTCCCGCCAAAATGACTTGTGCTTCATTAAAATGTTGTTTAATAGCTTGTGCAATCGTGATTGCAGTTAATTGTACTAAAGTGGCTTGTACCTCAACCGGGGTTAAATCAGGCCAATGGGTTAACTTTTGATTCAGCCATAATAAATTAAAATATTCTTTGCCGGTACTTTTAGGAAAATTTTGCTGAAAATAACGATCTTGTAAGCAACTGACTAATAACCCCGGATGAGCCATACCTTGCCTGCTCCATTGCCCCTGATCATCGAACGGCATCCCTTGATGTTGTTGACACCAAGCATCGAGTAAAGCATTGGCAGGCCCAGTATCATAGCCCACTATCGCAGTGTTTAATTGCTTAGGTAATAGCGTAATATTGGCCATTCCTCCAAGATTGACTACCACTCTATGGGTTGTGGGGTGTTGAAATAGCCATTGATGAAATAATGGTGCTAAAGGCGCACCTTGCCCATTTAAGGCCAAGTCACTGCGTCTAAAATCTGCCACGGTAGGTAATCGGGTTTGTTTAGCAATTCGATTGGGATCGCCAATTTGTAGACTAAATGGTACAGCTGCAGACGGCGCATGACATATGGTTTGGCCATGACTGCCAAGTGCGATGATTTGGCTAGGGTTAAGTTGCGCTTGCGCCATTAATTCCAAGGTAACCTTGCCCAATAATTCTCCCCATTGCGCATCTAATCCCCCTAACTGATAGAGCGAGCAAGGCGTGGTGGCAGTGATTAATTGCAAAGTTGCCACTTGAAGTGATTGAGGAATGGGAGCGCAATAATGATGGATAATTGAGTAGCTATGCGCTGTAAATTCTACTATAGCTGCATCCACCCCATCCATACTGGTTCCGGAAAGTAAACCAACATAATAATGAGTTGAGGGCATCATTCACCTATTGCGCTGCTAACATAACATTTTCGCGATGCTCAAGTAGATTGAGCATCGCGCTGGCATGAACAAAATATTGGCTACGTAAATTGGGTAAAATACCTTGTGCATTAGGTAAGGTGACAGTCAGCGGGTCACGGTGCTCCCCATTGACGCGAAATTCAAAATGTAAATGATTGCCCGTGGCTAACCCAGATTTACCCACATAGCCAATGATTTCCCCTTGTTTAATGTTACATCCTTGACAGCTTTGCGGAGAAAAACGCGCTAAATGCGCATATAGCGTACTGTATTGAGTTCCGTGTTGTAAGATAATTGTATTGCCATAGCCGCCTTTGGTGCCGGTAAATATGACTTTGCCATCACCTGCAGCTTTCACTGGTGTGCCATGCGGGGCTGCATAATCTACTCCTTTATGTGCCCGAATTTTATGTAATACCGGATGTTTACGAGTTAAATTAAAATGAGAACTAATTCGGGTATAGTTAACCGGAGTGCGGATAAAGGCTTTTTTTAAGCTCTTGCCTTGCGGAGTGTAGTAATTGCTATTGCCTTGCGTATCGGTAAAACGGATTGCTTGATAGACTTTGCCCTGGGTCCTAAATTCTGCCGCTAAAATAGGGCCAGTGCCCACTTTGCTGCCATCCACAAAAATTTCTTCATATAAGACTTTAAATCGGTCCCGGGGGCGAAGATCGAGAGCAAAATCAATATCATAAGCAAAAATATCGGCCAACTCCGCCATCACTTTGGCACTTAATTGCGCCTTTTTAGCGGCAGCCGCTAAAGAGCCTTCAATGGTGGCCATGCCAAAATTAATCCGAGTTTCCGCGGGAAGCTCTATTAATTGGCTAGTAAAACGATTTGGGCTTTGTCGCTCAATATGTAGCACTTGGGTATGGTTAAGATGTTGGCGCAAAGCTATTAACTCACCCGTGGCATCAAGATGAATTTGGATCATTTGCCCAGGCATTAAATTTTGCAAACGTTTGGCATGGGGACCACTGGCTAAAAGATGTGGTAAATAGTGTGCGCTTAAGCCGATCCGCTTAAAGAAAAAGGTTAAGTTATCCCCTGACTGAACTTTGTGCGTATGCCATTCTGCAGCGCTATGCCTTAGCAACGGGGGATCCGCATTAGCAATGGCTAAGCTGTTAAGTGGCAATATATCAAGTTCACTAGGTTGCTTACTTTGCTTGATTTGAGGTGAATCATTCCTAATGGTTTGCCCTATGGTAACTAGCACAGTGATCCCAACTGCTAAATAAAGCCCCCAATGCCATGGCTTAAGGCCAGCCCAGCGGGTAATTTTTGCTGTGGTACTGGATTTGGCTAAGATAGCCGTTTTATAATCTGTTTTCACTTTTTGATATGTCATAGGCAGCTTTAAAACTAGCTTAGTGGTTGATTTAAATTAAGATTTAACTTTTAATGAGGCATGCTTTTACCATTTAGTCAAAATAAATTTTAGCGCATTCATGCTAACATGGATGCGCTTTATCCTTAAATTTTAGCCCATAAGCGTAAAGATAGGTTGTAATAATGCATATGCAAGAAATGATTCGCCAAATTGCCTATGGTACTGCAGATATTTTGTTAAGCGATGAACTTAACACTAAGCTGCAACAGACACGCCCTTTACGGATCAAGGCCGGCTTTGATCCCACTGCGGCAGATTTGCATTTGGGCCATACCGTGCTTATTAATAAGTTACGTACCTTTCAAGATATGGGGCATGAGATCTTATTTTTAATTGGCGATTTTACTGCAATGATTGGCGATCCCACGGGCAAAAACACGACACGTCCCCCATTAAGTGAAACCCAAGTATTGGCTAATGCGCAAAGTTACGCTCAACAAGTATATAAAATATTAGATCCCAGTCGAACTCAAATTGTATATAACTCCACTTGGTTAAAACATTTTAGCGCTAAAGATCTGGTCCATTTAGCAGCTCAGCACACTGTAGCACGTATGTTAGAAAGAGAAGACTTTGCTAAACGCTATCAATCCGGCCAGGCCATTGCATTACATGAATTTCTCTATCCGTTACTACAAGGGTATGATTCGGTTCATTTAAAAGCAGATATTGAATTAGGTGGAACCGACCAAACTTTTAATTTATTAGTGGGACGTGAATTACAAAAGCAAGCTCAACAATCACCCCAGGTGGTGATTACCTTACCTCTTTTGGAAGGGCTAGATGGCGTAAAGAAAATGTCTAAATCGCTAAATAACTATATTGGTATTGAAGAATGCCCTAATAGTATGTTTGGTAAGTTAATGTCCATTTCCGATAAATTAATGTGGCGTTACTACCAATTATTGAGTTTGCAACCCATAGCACAGATTGAGCAATATCAACAACAAGCGCTTGCCGGGGCTAATCCGCGTATCTTTAAGGTCCAGCTAGCCAAAGAATTAATCAGCCGCTTTCATGATCATAATGCCGCAGAAGCTGCACATGCTCAATTTGAACAACAATTTCAACGTAAACAAATTCCTGATGAATTAGAGGAATATCACGCTTTATGTCAACCAGCGATAGGGATCGCGCAATTACTTAAAGCCGCCAATTTGACCCAAAGTACCTCAGAGGCCTTAAGGTTACTCAAACAAGGGGCAGTAAAAATTAATGGGGATAAAGTCGAAGATAGTCAGATAACCTTTGGTCAGGCACAAACTTTAGTGCTCCAAGTGGGTAAAAGACGGTTTAAACGGATTATCTTAAGCTAACCATTGGACCAGAAAAAAATTCAAAAAAGGCTTGACCCAATCCTGGAAAGCCGTAGAATGTGCAGCTCACCAACAAGAGAAATATGAATTATCCAGCGCAGTCATACTTAAGTTTATTATAAATAAGTGCTTGACTTTAAAAAACAAAGCGCCTAATATTCACCCTCACGTTAAAGGTGAGCGACCTTAATCGGTCAACTGTTCTTTAAAAAAACAAACCATGTAATTTGTGTGGGCCCTAAGAGAGGGTTTTGAGTAGCGCGCAAGCGCAAAAGTTTCAAACTACTTAAAGTGAAGAGTTTGATCCTGGCTCAGATTGAAC
>Ga0306912_1000275_pt1 | contig 31916 bp, 25 predicted proteins | sample AntRauFillE10628_FD_190443 | JGI IMG/M metagenome (GOLD analysis project Ga0306912, IMG submission 190443) | Saline lake microbial communities from Rauer Islands, Antarctica - Metagenome Filla E10 #628 (v2) (version 2) | ecosystem: Environmental > Aquatic > Non-marine Saline and Alkaline >...
AAGCTTCACCGAGACCAGCAACGCGTCGTCCGCTGCTGTGTATTCGACGTATCTTCCGTTGCCGGCTGGCACGGTGGCGGGATCGCTGTACTTCGCCCCAAATCCTACCCCTGATTCCCAAGGGTAGGCGGTCACATAAGGGCTACTGCGATGCCCGACGGCAATACTTGACACGTTCAGCTCCGGTTAGATTTCACCCTCGTCAGTGCCGCTTGCAACCGAGCGTCCGGGATCCGCTTGAGGATCGCATTGTGAGCTCGTTGCGATTTCTTCTGCTCTGCCTTGGTGGTCCGTAGCAGCATCCGGATATGGTCCCGCTGCTGCAGATCCGAAAGCAGATCGAAGTCTTCTTCGGAGAGTTCGTTGGCCACCATGGATAGCTTGGTGCCGCGGTACTGGGCCAGATGAGCAGGCCATTCCGCAGGGAGGAAATCCAGTTCGGCCAGCATGTCATTGAAATTGTCAATGTTCAGCTGGTAATTGGCCAGTTCCTGCTCACGGCTTTCCACGCCTGCCGCAATCGACTCATCCATCCGGTCCTGCGTCAGTACTTGGTAATTCGTCATGATCAGGATGCTCCATAAAATCCGTCGGCCGAGAAGTTCAAGGTGACATCGTTGCCATTAGTGGTGAACACCGCATCGAGTTGCACCAAGGGGATCGCATTGGCGTCGGATCCATCCACGTCCTCGTAGATGATCACATCCGTCGTGGTGTTGTTGGAGGCTCCGCCGGCTGAGGGGAAGACCACGTCATCCGCGTCCACGCTGACGTCGTCATCGACATCGGAGACGTTGACCGCTACGTTGGACAAAGTCTTGCGGGCGTAGTTGGTGAAGTCCGCTTCCGAGGTGGCCCCTTCGGCCAACACCGCTGCAATGGTGTCCAGGTCCTTGAGGTCCGCATCCGACCCTGCGGTCTTGAGTACTAGCAGCTTGAGGGTGGCCCCATCCGCGGCCTTCTCTGCCACTTTGCCGTGGGCCTGATTAAACACAAAATTGGCCATAGGTAATTCCTCCGTGAATTCGCTGAACAGTGAGCTGGAATTTGGATTGTATCCGATCTCCGGAACTCTCGAAACTCCAGTTAGATGTGCTGCAACCCCGGTTGTCGCTGACCCTTGAGGGCTGTCAGCTCGAACCGTAGGAACTTGAAACCGTGTTCGCGGTGCCAGTTCGACGGGTACACCTCCAAGCAATTGATCTCCTGAAAGCGACACTGGATGTTACCGTTGGAACGGGCTGCCGGGGAGCGAGTATAGGGGTGCATGCTGACCGCACTGAAGTGGGACTTCCACTCCACGTCCCCGTAGCCCATGCCGCTGTGGACCTCCGGGACGGTGATCGAGAGGTAGCCGCCCGGGACCAGGGCCTTCCAGGCTTCATTCATGAAGGTCCGCACCTGGTAGCCGCTGAGCCACTGCAGCTCCGTATCGGCCACGATATGCCCATAGGTGTTGTGGCCGAAGCCCTGCTCCAGATGCCGATCGGCCTTCCAGCCGGTCACCCGCAGTTCGCTAAGGTTCAGCTCGGCATGCCCGTGCCGCTGCAACCAGGACTGGACCATGCCTTGCAGGTGCGTGCGTTTGAACTGCTGGGTCAGATTCTGGATCTGTTGGTTCCGCATCACCACCGTGTTGTGGTCGAACATGCGGTACAGGTAGTAGCAGCCACCCATGTGCTCGAAGCGGGCCCCGGACAGGTATGTTTTGATCATCAACTCGTGATCGTCACAGACCGGCAGGTCAGGATTGTGGCCGCCCGCTTCGTAGTAGGCTTTGCGAGACCAACAGCGAACGTGATCCGGGCAGTAGTAGATCTCCGCCAGCGACCGCGGGGTCACGTCGAAGCACTGCGAGGCGAGCAGGTGCCGCCCGTAAACTCGGATCGGGTAGCTCTGCCAGCCATGAGCGGTAGCATAGGTATAGGGGCCGAAGTGGTTGAGGCCACGGCGGTAACGGAAGACTGCCGCGTCGGAATAGACGAAACCGGCCCCTTCCTTGATCTTCTCGTCGATCACCTGCAGGGTGCGACCCGGGACCAGCACGTCATCGTGATCCATCTCGACGAAGGCATCCCCTTTGGCTGCATCACAGGCTCGCCGCTTGAGGGCTCCTACGTTGTGCAGGTGCCGGGCCGTCTCCACTACGCGGACCCGCCCATCCCGCAGGATCTGCTCGGGGATCTGCACGTCCGGGCCATTGGGCAGGAGGATCCACTCCCAATCCTGGAAGTTCTGTAAGCGGAGCGAATTGTACACCTCCCCCAGATAATCGCCTTTGTGCGTGGGGGTGACGAGACTGAGCATATTGTCGGCATCCTGATACGAAAAAAGGGCTGGTCGGCCATCATGATAGCCAACCAACCCTTTGAGTCCCTAACGGCCTTCACCGTTTTCGCGGCATCACTCGCTGATGGAATTATGCCAGCAGGGATCGACCGTCGACAACGAACCGTTGTCGAGCTGCAGCATCTTGGGGGCATCCGTGGTGATGTCCTGCAGGACCAGACTCGGCGTCTGGATGATCTCCAGGTCGCCGCTTTCGATCGCTGCCTCGAACGCAGCATTGTCGCGGCGAGCGACGCTCCGTTCCGAACCGCGGTTCCCACCCAATCCCTGACGAACGTCGCCGAACACGGTGAACTCTTCATCCGCAGCGAGCTCTCGCCCGTGCGGGGGAAGGAAACCGAAGATCTTGGTTCCGCCCGAGATATTCTTCACGGTCGAGTAGAGGCAAGAGACGTCCATGGTCTTGCCGTCTACGTCAAAACTGTGTGACATGTGACTGCTCCTATGCAGATGTTACGCGGAATCGCTTCCGGTGGTGACTACTCGGAATCGCTTCCGGATAAAGTGGCCGCTTCCTGGGCCTTCAGGGCAAGGACGGCGTTGTAGATGCCTTCCTCTTCCATCAGGTTGGCGGCGGCTTGCTTCACTGCCTGCTGTTGGGCGGCAGCCTTCTGCTGTTGACCTTCGGGGCTTCGCCCGAGGGTTTGATCGAGAGCCTGAAGGGCTCCCCCGTACCGACTTTCCGAGGAGGCTTGCTTCTCGGTGTCGACGTGCCGCAGGCGTGCGGCAAGCTCGAACAGGTCACTGGCTTCCTTGTCCGTGGTCGGTTGGATGCCGAAGCTTGCGAGCTTGCCGAAAAAGACCTGGGAGTGCACGTTGTCGAAGAGGTGACTGTAAGCCGCCTGCGGATCAGGCAAGCTTTGTTCACTGCTCGGCATGATAGGTCTCCAAATTCTGGAATTTAACCGCTCAACTGGGCACTAGGCCCCGGAATTGTCCAAGTACGATTCCAGTCCGCCGCCATTGGCGTAAGGGTCGTACCCGGGCTTCCACTTGTTGGGTGGATAGGGTTTGGAATCGGCCTGCTGCGAAGAGAGATCCGTCTCACGGGGCGAATCGGCCAGGTCCTCGCGGTACGCCCGATTTTCGCCAAGATCCCGAGGGTTCGTGACGTCTTCGGCCGTCGAGTTCTGACTGAAAGGTCCCCGCGTCGTGATGTTCTGATCCGCGTACGGGCCGGAAAATGCAGTCGCCATAGGTAATGCTCCTGAAAGGGGCGAGCGAACATCCCCCGGCCGAAGCCGGGGGATGATCACTGCCGTGAAGTCGGCTTACGTGAAGTCGACGCGGGCCAACCCGGAGGTATGCCCGATGGTGCCGCCGAGCGACTCGTAGGCGAAGAACTCGATGAAGTACGCTTCGCGACGGATGTACATCGTGCAATCCTCGAGCATGTAGCTCTTGCCGATGAACTTGGGGTCCGCGAAGTGGTACATCGTGTTCGTGGGGACCAGACCCTTCTTGATCGTGATCACCCACTTGACGCCCATCGCCTCACTGAGCGTCCAGCCGTTCCGCATGATCTCTTCGGAGAGATCACCACCCATCTCGTTGCGGCTGAACTTCGCCACTTCCTTGATGGTGATGTTGTTGAGCAGCACGCAGTGAACTTCCAAGTTCGACGGCGTGTTCGGCATGATCTTCAGGCTGTCCCACAAGGTATCGCGGGTGATTCCACCAGCGATCTGCTTGTACTGGACCGTTCCCGAAGTCGGCACGGTGAGACCAGCACCCACCAAGGCGGTGTTGACCGCACTGATGAACTTGCCGTCTTCCTCTGCGAGCATGTCCTTGATCGCGTTGTCGCTGAGGATCTGGCGAATGTCCATGTGCCAGGTCCGCAACTCGTCCACGTCCTTGGTGAACTTGGGCGTGACGATGCGATCGAAATGCACGCGGTAGCGGTCACCCTTGATGTACAGGTTGACCGGCAACGTGGCGAAGCCGATGGAAACAGCCGCGGGGCTGTCCGACTCTTTGTCCACGATCTTGACCGGCTTGTCGGTGTCGACCTGACGATCGAGCTCGTCGTTGGGGATCGGCACCGGCGGCATGATTCGCCGATAGAAGCCATCTTCCCGCATCTTGGTCCGGGTGAAGTCGTTGACGGCGTCAACGGCTTGCTTTTCCAGACTCGGATCTCGCGAAGAAAGCTTCTCAAAGATCGCTTGGCTCAGGAGCTTGGACTCTTCCTGAGTCATGACTGTGGAGTTAGCCATTGAGAAAACCCTCCTTGTATGGCAATCCGGCCGACCCTAAGTCAGCTCGGGTTCAAAACGAGTGAAATTACGGGGTCGGGAAGACGGGGAAGGGCCAGAACGCCAGGGCGTTCTTCCCGTAGCCGTTGTCCACGACGCCACGCGAGACGATTCCGACAATCATGTCGGTGTAAAGCGTCCCCGCCTTCAACTTGCCGGGGTTGCTGCCGCCCGAGAGGTCCGCGGTGAGCGGATCGTTGGGCGAGTAGCTCGCGTCGACGTAGGCGGTGCTTACGAGCTCGTAGGCACCCACCGCGACCAAGGCCATGGCCTGGCCGGTTGGGCTGATCGGAATGAACACGCCCGCGTCGGTGGAGGCATCGCCTCCGTCGTTGGAGACGTCCGGATCATCCGAGCTGTTGAAGAGGAAAAGCGGCATCACGCTGGCGGTGCCGACGCCCAGGATGTAATTCCCGGAGCTGTTCAGTGAAACCACCGAACCAGCCAGAACGGGCAGATCACCGGAGGGAATTCCGCTATCGAATTCCGTGTGGTAATCCACCGCGTGCATTTGGGGCCAACCCTTCAACGCGTTGAGGGTGTTGGCAGTCATTTGCCGAGGGGCAGCCATAGTCAGTCCTCCTTGAACCAATAAAAAGGCGTCAATTGCCTTTGCTGTGAAAAGTTACGAACGCGGTGCGTCCAAAACTGCCAAGATCGCCATGTCGGACGCCTTCTTCTCCGAAGTGCGGCGTCCCACGTAGGGATCAGTGAGGCTGTCACGGACAACCGGGGTCTGCTTAGCCCCCGCTTCTTTTTCCGTGACCCCTTGCCCCAAGTCGGTTGCGGACTGTTCCGATGCCTGCTTGTACTGCTGCATCTTGTTGACCGCATTGACGAGGAGATCCAAACTTTGACTGTGGTCGCTCAGCATCTCGGCAGCTGCCTGCTTCTGATGTGGGGCAACACAACCAGCCTTGATCAGGACGTCGAGGATCGCTTCCCGCTTGTCGGCGGCTCGCTTCTCGGCATCCCGATGTTTCTGCACTTCGCCCATCAGGCGGTCGTTCAAAGCCGACGACGCGGCCACGAACTCAATCGCCTGGGCTGCGATTTTCGTATTCATTACGGAGTCCTCCGTGAGTTGATCAATCAGTGGAAAAGGGACGGGTTAGCTACGCGACCGTTCCAGGATTTCCTGGAGCAGGTTACGCGTCGTTTGTTCGGCAGCACCCTTCTGGGCGGCCGCCTTCTCCTTGCCCTTGTCCGAAGCTTCCACTTCCATCCCCGGAGTATCTCCGGCCGTGCCTTCAGGAGCTTCTTCCGGTGGCAACACTTCACCGCCCGCGGCTGGACCTTCGGCAGCCGGAGCGGCTTCCGGAGCGACTCCGCCGCCCCCTTGGGCCATGGCAGCCTCCAGCACCTCGGGCGTGATGCCCAGTTGCTCCAGCAGGGCGGCCAATTGTTCCAGTTCCATGTCGCCCGCTTCCGGACCGGCTTCCATGCCGCCCGCTTCCGGACCGGCTTCCGGGCCTGCACCCATGGCAGGATCGGCCGGAGGAGCTCCTCCGCCGGCACCCATCATGGCGGCCGGGTCGACACCTGCGGCCATTTCCGCGTTGGCCTTCTTGGTGGCCGGACGCGACTGGGTGTTGGCCCGCTTGGTCGTGGGTTGCGACTGAGCGGCCTGTGACTCCTGATTGAAGGTCTCCAAGAAGTGGGCGACCTTCTCGGCATCCTGGGAGGCGGTGTCGATGATCTCCACCAAGGTCTGGTGGACCAGCTGGTCGGCGGCCTTCTTGTCGAAGTTGCCACTCAGCAGTCCGGCCAGCTCCCAGCCCGCCTGGCCGGCGACATCGGCAGCCTGCGACGCGTCGCCGGCTTGCTTCTGACTGGCCTGCGACTGGTTGCCTTGCGAAGCGGCGGGTTGCCCCTCCGCTCCCTTTTCCAGATCGGCCAAGCTGGACAGCAGTTGGTTGCCCAGATCCGAAGCGACCTTGGCCAACTTGTCGGTGTCCATCTCGGCGTACTTGTAGCCGTCAAGCTCTTGGTTGTCGGTGCGAGCCGGATGGGTCGACTTGCCGACCTGTCCTTCGCCTGCCGACGCGGGATCTTCCTTGCCGCCTTTGGCTGAGGAGGTTTCCACCGAAGGATCTTGCCCGGTGGGCTCCTTCTTGGTGCCGATCTGGAGTTGATCTTCCGACGCCGTACCGGGCGGATTGACGGTGCCGTCTTCCGACTTACCGTCGATCGCCTTCTTCTTGGTGACGTTCTCCTTGGTGTTTTCAACCGAAGGGTTGCCCTGGTCGGCTTTCACGTCTGCAGTGTTTTCTGCGGAGCGATCACCCTCCTTGGCATCTTCTGTCGAGTCGTCAACATCTTTCACCGGATGTTGGGTTTCGCCGCCGATGCTGCCGGGCTCCGTGTTGGCCTCAGCTGCTTTGACGGTGCCGCCAACTTCCTGCAAAAACCGGTCGATGGTGACCATCGACTGCACTGCAGAATTGGACATACTTGCACTCCTTGCTAAACGGAATTGGAGTTCCGTCTGGTATCCCTACTAAAGAAGGACTTGATTTTGACGGAGACTCAACTTAACTGTCAATGGAAAATCGCAGTCAGACGACGCGGCACGCCACAAAGCGGCGAGCTTGTACATCGCGTAGTCTTGGGCGAGTTGTTCGGCTTGCTCGTCGCAGGCCGCCGACTTCTCAAAACGGACAACCGCCGGTGACGGTTGCTCGCGGATGCAGCTCAAGAAGTTGCGGTTCTCCGCGGCTTGCTTCCCTAACGAATGTTCTTCGTAGGTCGCGGCCGCCAACAACCGGGCACTCTCATTCGCTGTTTTCTCGGCAAAGGCACAAGCCCCGCCTTCCACCTGCAACGGCAGGGACTCGTTATCGGTCATCCGCCGGTAGATCCCAGGCAGGATGGCCGCTGCACTCTTGCTGGAGGCTTCCCGGTCGGTCAACCGAGCGTAATCCCGCAAGTTGAGGATGATCTGCCGATCCGCCAAAGCGGACAGCTGACCATCACATTGCTCGGAACCGTAGGAAGCCAGCTTTTCGACCGGGAAGGGCTTGGTCGCCAAGGCCCGGGCATAGTCGCCGGTAGGCAGCTGTTCCTGGCCCTCCAGGGAAGCCAACCCGTAACCGAGCCGGACCTGGGAGGCGTACTTCTCGGACCAGGTGCCCAGATGTCCTGACTGATAGAGGATCACCTCCAAGGGGGCGGTCGAATACTCCGCCATCTTGATGTAATCGCTCAGATCGAACAGGTCACCATCAGAGGCTGCCTTGGTCAGATAATCCGCCTTGGCTCCGTAGGCAATCCGGTCGGCCGGCCGGAAGACCCGGCTGATATCAAACCAGGTGGGATCCGGGTTGTCGACATGCAGGTGATGCAGGTCGCCGGCCACCTTGACCAAGCGGGTCAGGTTGTCCCGGCAGCCTCCTGCCGCACACTTCTCCCGGGTGCAGTACTCCTCGCGGTTCCGGGCGGCATGCTTGCAGAAGGAGCAGACATCGTTAGGGACGCGGCAGTTGTGGCTGACCAGGCCACCAAGGCTGTACGATTCGTCGTCTTCAACCTCGAAATTGTAAGTTTCGACGCCGAAAACCTGTCGAGAATCGACTTGCTTGATCCGGTACGCATACGTGCCGTCTGGGCAGTATCGCATCGTCGACGGTTTAGTGCGGGTCGACTCCGGTACCGGATAGGTCGCCACCTTCTCAGAATGCTCAGACAGTCGCCAGTTATCTAAGTGCGACACGTTCAATGTGTACTCCACTCCGCTGCCCGCGTATCCGCTGGTTTTGCACTTCGTGTGATCAATCTTGTAGATACTCGACGGAATACCGATCGAAGCCAACAAGTCACGACCTTGCAGCACCAGATTGTAATTACTGCTGCTGTAGTGGGCCCCTTTCTTATCGAGCCATCCGTCGCCGTCGAGCCAAGCACCCAAGAATGCCAATTTGATCTCGACATCCGCGTTGAACACTTCCGGAGGAATCTGTTTGTGGGAAACGCCGTTACCTACATAGTTCCGCAAGAATTCTGAAAATTCAGTCGAATGGACCAGGACAGCCAACCCCGATTCGGAGTTCTTCTTCGGTTCGATCTTGACCGTAATCTCCGGATACATCGTGGACAGCAGCTTGGGGACTCGTCGAGGCAACGAGTCCGACAAGTTACAACTGAATTCCGTAGTGCAGGCAACGTCGCCGTTGTAGCCGAAACTGCCCTCAGCAACGTAGTAGCCGAGAATTGCAGCCAACCGCTGGTCGGAAATGGCTCCATAACCCGAATAACGGGTGACCGGGATGTAAAAGAACCGATCACCCGCTTCAACGTGTTCCGCATGGTGCCAACCAGCTGGTTGATTATTAAATACCTCCGAGTCGCGGAAATAACGCTGGGCTTTCGCCTTAACAGCTGCCTTTTCGCGTGAACCTGCGAACACCTTCGCCCACATCGGGTGATCAGCCGTCAGCTCCACCGGACGCGGCAACCCGTTGATGTGAAAGGTTCGCACTTCGCCGGTGTACTTACGCCGGTTCAGTTGATAGACGCGACGCCAACGTCCTTCCTTCGTCCAAACGTGATCTCCGACAGCAATCTCGGAAATCGGCTTGTAGCCTTCGTCCCGAGTAAGTACCGGATACGTCGGATCAGTGACGCAAGCCATACTGACCGGCAAGGACTCTCCGCGGGCGATCTTCTCCAGCTCCGCGTCCGCGACGAAGCCGCCATTTCGGTCGGCCGCGGTCTTGGTGGCATTGAGAGCACAGAGCAACTCCACCCGACGCATCTCTTCGTTGTAGGCCGAGGCCTTCACGACCCCATAGAAGGGGTCCCCGCGTTCGGCCTTGTTGCGGTGGTTGCGGAAGAACTTGGCGAACTTCACGAAGGTGTTATGGTGACCCCGGCAGGCCGCCTCTTTGAACCCGTCCCCGTTGCGATTGGGACCGTAAGCCTCACTGGCTCCGAGGGCGATCAGGTGGAAAGGCACCTCGTCGGCGGCGAACTTGATTCGATCGATCTGGTCAGCCAAAGCATGACTGGCCGATTTCAGGAACTCCCGTCGATCATTGCCAATCAGCCCGCGGCTGCTCACCTTGAGCAGGTTAAGGGGCTGTTGTCCGAAATCCCATCCGGACGGCGATACGATTTTTGTCAGAGCCATTGGATATCCTTATCCGTCGTTGCCGTAAATGAGCTTGCTGAGGATTCGCTTCGCTCGTTCCCTGGCTTGGGTATTCTCCTGGTACTGATTCGCAATCGAGCTAGCCGCGAGGGTGCCGAGCCCAAGGAGGCCGCCGCCCGCGAGGGACCGAATGGCACGGGGCCGCTTCCCAGCCCCGAAGAAGCCCTTCACATTATGAACCTCATCCAGCACCTGGGAAGCAGGCTTCGGAGCCCGAGGGTGACCTTTCTCCAACGTTTGCGACAGGTTGCGTACCTTATCGGTCCCTTTCATGTTCAGTCGGCCGAACAGGTCGCTCTTAATCCCGCCTTTCCGCAGGGAGTCCTTGATGTCTTCTACCGTCATCGCCGCGATCCGATCAGCCAGCCCTGAACTATCCGGAAAACCGAACAGCATCGAAAGGCTGCTATCAGTGTAGTCGTTCGCTCGGTTCTTGAGGTGGCGGGCCAAGGCATCCGGAGAATAACCCTTCATCGAATGCAGTTTGTAGAGTCCCGCTCCGGTCGCTCCACCGGCGGCAGCTCCTTCCAGTCCTGCGGCGATCTCCGGATTGGAGGAGGTGGCTGTGCTGTACAGGTGGTTCAGATTTTGAGCCCGTTCGGTCGCTGGGAGGGACTGCAGGGATTGGACGTCCTGGTCCACCGCGTTCTGTTCGGGCGTGGGAGCCGCCGCATTGTCTGCCGGAGGGGTCTCCTCGGTGTTGCCGTCGGGAATCCAGTCGGGGTTCATCTGAGCCGCCAGGCCCAATCCGCCGCCGACCGCTCCGCCAGCGACGCCGCCCATCAGGGCGTTGCGGAGGTAGTTGCCGCGACCCTGCAGAGCCGCGGAACCCAGTCCCGCTCCTGCTCCCACGCCCGTTCCGACCAACCCGGCCTGGAGGGCTGGATCCAAGCCGGACCAGCGTTCTCCGAGATTGAGGCCCTGGGCGCTATCCTTCAGCGAGCCAAGGCCCTGTTGGATCGAGGAGTCGAACTGCTGGTTGAGGCCCTGGACGCTATCCTTCAGCGAGCCAAGGCCCTGTTGGATCGAGGAGCCGATCTGCTGGAGATCGAATTCTGCTGCCTTTTCCAGTGTCGCATCACCCAGCCGCCGCAGCGGATAGGAATCCGACAGCTGCTCGGGCGACATCCGCTCGGCCTGGCCTTGATCAAGAGCTTGCTTGCGGAGCGAGAGCAGCTGCAGACCCTGGTCGTACGACAGATCAGCTAAGGATACTGGCTTCATTTTTCATCGAGTTGATGGTGGAATTCGGATTGGACTTGCCGGCCGGCTTGGGGGCACCATCGGCTGGCACCTGAGGTGGCTGCGTCTGTTTCAAGCCCTGCTCGAGCTTGAGGATTTCCCCAACCTCGAACGGCTCGGTGTGTCCCATCAGCCGCTTGTTCAACAACGGAGCGATCGCCGAGGGCTGATCGGCCAGCCGCGGAGAGAGCTGGACCAGCTCGTTGTAAGCCGACATGACCTCCTCAGGGTCATGCTGGCTGAGCGGGCTCTCCGGATCGCTCATCAACTGGGTGAGCACCGTCTGGGCTCGAATCTTCCGTAGCTCGTTGAGGTGATCCGGGCTGTCGAGCTGCTTGATCTGCTCCTCCATCGCTTGATTCCTGGCATCATTGTCTTCGGCTCCCAAGGCCCGGGCCGTCCCCAGGCCAAAGCCTCCCGCCAACCCCGACATGATGCTCGCTTCCTTAGCAGCCCCGGAGTCGTCCGTCATCGAGGAGGGAGTCGGGGTAGACAGGCTTCCACTGGGATGGTCGGACTGGGGTGGGTGAAAAGACGCCAGGAACTCGCGAGCCTGGGCCGCCTTCTCCGTGGCTTCCTGCAGCCGAGCCCGGGCCTGGTGGTACGCCTCAGCCTGCTTGATCGCCGCTTCGATGAGGGTGTAGGGCTCCTGGCTGCGATCGACCGCCTGGTTGAAGCCCTGCCAGGAAGGTTGATGGTCCGCGGCCCGCTTCTCCTGCGGGAACCGTGAGGCCATGTACTCCATCAGGGCCGCACCCGGCTCGCCGTAACAAACGGCGGCGGCCGCTTCGACCTGAGCCAGCGGGTGCCGCTCGTAGGCGAATTTGCTGAAGTAGTTCTCCAGCAGGTGCAACTTCAGGTGGAGCCGGTCTTCGGCGGCTGACTTCTCCCGGCGAGCCTCTTCCGCTTCCCGCTGGGCGAACTCCAGCCGGGAGAACTGCCGAGCGATCTTGATGCCGGCCAGTTCGTCGGCGGCCAGCGGTTGCTGGGCCCAATCGTCCGCGTCGGCTTTTTCCAGTCCGGGCAGCTCCATCTCCAACAGGGCCTGGCGGTCCAGATCCTCGTAGCTGGGCAGGCTCGGCGGCAGCAAGCTGTGGGAGGCAACCTTCCCCTCCCGCTCACCCCAGATGTGGGCATGGATCTGGTCGTAGTTCGCCAGCTCGAAGCTGGCCAACTTGTCCAGGACCGCCTCATTGGCTTCCCACTGAGCGACTTGCCGTCCGTTGTTGAAGGCGTTGCAAGCAGCCTTCAGAAAACCCGGCGAATACTTCAGATCGAGAGCTACTTTGTGGAGAGCTTCCGTGGGGGTGAATCCTTGATTGTCTACCAGATCCGTCGCCCGCTTCACTCCGTCCAGCAGTAGTGTCTCATCTGCCTTATTTAGGCTTTTCATTATTTTCCGGCTCCTTCCGGCTGGCAAACGTCAGTTTCTCGACTCCCTGCAGCGAATCTGGACGCTGTCCGGATTCCACCAACATCATCTCCTCGGAATCGATTTCCGCATTCCCTTCGTCGTAGACCCCGACGGCCGTCCCGTCGTAAACCTGGATTCCCTCTTTGCCCAGCACCCACGGCAGTTCGCTGAGCATGGCGTTGACGCTCTTCTCGAACTCGTTGTGGCGGTCTTCCTGGGACTCAATGGACCGCTGGATCTCGATGATCCGCGTATGGGTCTGGAACAGTTCCGTTACGTTGTACTTGTTGACCTCGAACTGGCCAGCGGCCTGGGCACTACGCCGTTTGATCTGCAGGGCGAATTGTTCGTCGAAATAGTCCTGGATGTCCTCTACCGTGGTCACTTTGCGATGGCGACGGAAGCCGCTAATCATTAGATCGCAGATCAGTGGACCACCGAAATAGGCGAAGAACTTCAGGGTCATGTCCAAGTGCGGCCGCACCACTTCACTGGAGGGCCGGGGCTTGAAGTCCTGTTCCTCGTCGTCCTCATTCTCGGCCTCCACGAAGCGGTCCGCCGAAGGAAGCAGGACGTGCTTCATGATCCAGTCGTGGTGGGGCAAGAAGTCCGCCACGTTGAAAAACAGCCGTTCGTACCACTCGATGGTCTCGGGGATCGTCTTGCACTCGTCGGCAATGCTCTCGCAGGAGACCCCGGCCAGCAGCCGAGCCTCGATCATCAGCAGCATCTCCGGTTCGAGATGCATCCGCTCGTGCAGCAAGTAGGCGAAAAACAGGCCCGGATTGTCGTGCATCAAGGCGTCGCGATTGTTCTCACTCTTCCGCCAGGCGACCAGGAACTTGCGGTACCCCTGGATCCAGCGGTCGTCATATCGCTTGCATCGCTCCGGAGGCACACTGGAGAGCATGTTCACCACCCGTTCATGCCGCCAATAAGGCCGCAGGAACGGGTCCGCCAGTCGTAGATCCTTGAATGTCTTTGCCACTTGGTTTCCCACCTAGAGCATGTCCGATTCAGAGGTGTAGCTCACTTGCCAAGTAGTGTCTCCGTTGCCACCAGGAGTGAGCTCCAACCAGAGACCCGAATGCCGCGTCCGCATCGTCTCGCTTTGGTTGTCCCGGTTCTCGTAAGCTTTGTCGGAATCGAATTCTTTGCTAGCGGTACCCGCCGTAATGCTGACCGCGTGCACCAAATGGCTACCCGGAGCGTAGCCTGCAATGAAAGGCTCGGTCTGCCAATAGCCACCCGTGCCATCGGAGGTGTAGGTCTGATCGGTTACCACTTCGGTATCCGAGTTGACCGCCGTCACGGTATGCGTCGTGTTGTACGTCGAGACGTCGCAGCCTTTGATCTCGATAACGTCGCCGACCTGCAGCGGCAACCCTTCAGATTCATCGCTGTCGAAGGTGACAAGAGTGCTGCCACCCGAGTCAGTAACCGTGGCGACCTCTCCGGAGGCATCCACGTTCAGATCGTTCAGCTGTGAGCAAGCCCCACGTCGGTCATAAACCACCGCCTCGGCTGATTCGTTTCCACCGGCGACTTGTTCAATGATCAACCGTTTGAGAGTGCCTCGGGGTTGCATGGGCAATTCCACACACCGCACGGCCCCGCCCGTGCAGGTAAATTCGATGGTCCTTGAGTAACCTACAGGCATGATCGTTAATTCCTTGCCGTTTCTTCGAGATCGATTTCACCAGCATCAAGCGGAGACTCGACACTGCGTTCTTTCAAGAACAGCGTCACGTCGCCTAGGGACTCGAAGCTGTTTCGCAGACTGTCTTCCAATTCCGGCATGTCGCTCTTGCCGTAACGATCTTCGTACTCTTCACCATGCCAGTAGAAGTTGAACATGATCCGGCCCAAAGAATCCAGAGCCTTGACCAGACTGCCCAGGTATCGCTCAATCATGGAGTCCTGGCGGACGTTTTTGAGCATGCCGGAGAACATGGAAGCCTCGAAGACTTCCTTCTGCCCGCGGGCTCCCGCCTGCTGGGCCTGGTTCATCACCGACTGAAAGTCCTCGGCCTGGTAATTCTGCCAATTGTCATAGGTCGACGGATCGGTCTGCGTGGCACTCATCTCGTCGACCGGATAGGCCATCTCCCCGTCTTCCTGGGTCATCGCCGAGGTCCGCGGCCCGTAGGCTTCATGTCCCGACTGCATCGCCTGGTCGAAGTAGAGCGGGGCATTGGGGCCGCCGGCCAGCATGCTCTGATGAGGGGAGGCCTGTTTCTCGCGGCCGTAGCCTGGAGCGTACGCCACCCGGTAGATCGCGTGTCCCTTGCGTTCGGCCAGGGAGAGGATCTCGCGGGCCACTTTTTCCCGGAAGCCGTGCGTGCTGATCAGGTCGAGCAGGGCGGCCTTCTTGGACAATCGCTGATGGCCCAGCGGGGAATCGACATACACGTCGGTGCCGTTGTTGAACACCTTCATACGGGCCGTCTTCTCCTGGAACAGCAGGTGGATATCCTCAATTCGTCCCAGCTCGATCGGCGACACCTTACTATGCGGCTCAGTCATCGGCCCACAGCAGATCGACTCCTCCAGCTCCGCGTGGCGGGGTTTCCGTAGTCGCAACACCTTGAAATCATCGGGCACCCGCAGCTCCCCGGCGATGGCCCGCAGCTTGGTCCCGCGACGCCCTTCGGCGTTGATTACCAGGCGAGCATCGTAGGGGGAAGGCATCCGGGCTTCCGTGTCCCCGAACTCCCCGAAGTGATTATGCTCCCGGGGCTCGGTAATCGGTCGCGGTTCCCGGTGATCATAATACGTCTCGAAATCGACGGTGTAGTTCTGTTCGTCACGCTTGTCCAGCACTCGGAAGGGGATCGTCGCGGAACCGTCCGGACCGACCAAGAGGTACTGCCCGCCTTTCTCCAGGGAGGAGAAATCACCCAAGTCGTCGAACCAGTCATCCCATTCCTGCCGGTCAGAGATCTGATCGGCGAAGATGTTGGTGTGGTGGGAGTTCAACCACGCCTTGTCGCCGTCGCCGAGCCGGACCACGGTGGTCATGGGCTCGTGGCCGCGGTTGCTATGCCCGTGGACCACGGCCAGCATCTTGGTGAACTTGCCCGGCCGCTCGAGCACCTGGTAGAGGGCCGTTTCGGAAGGGTTGGTCAGCTTGGCTTCGACCTGGGTGTTGTAAGCGACGCTAACCTCCTCCCCACTGCGATGGTCCTTGATCAGGACCGTGTCCTTCTGCAGCTTCTCGCGTTCCTCGTCATCGAGCTCGGGCGTCTGGTCGACGATCACCCGCTCGTAGACGTACATCTGCAGCTTGCCAGACTTCTCGTGATCGACGGGAGCGGCCGGCCGCTCGGTCGGCAACAGCAGGCTGCCCGGCATGTAGGGCCGCTCGGCCGCTTGCTTGACCGGCATCAGGTTGCTCTGCTCGGCAGCCAATTTCTCCCGCAACTGACCGCCCCAGCGGGCAAAGCAGTCCGGACCGTAGAACTGGTGCATCGCCTGCTTGATCCGCGGATACCGCTCGGACAGCTCATGAGCCTGCTTAAGCAGCTCGAAGCTGGTCGGCATCAGAGCGTTAAAATCCAGATTTTGAGCCGTCTTGGCCAGGGCCGCCGTGAAGGGGGCCCCCACGATTTGCTGCTGGTCGAGCTTGGCTTGCCGGCCCAGGCCCGGATAGAGGGAGCTGGCCGACTTGGTCTTGAAGGCCGCCAGCATGGGCAACACGTCCTGGACCCAATCGTTGTCCGCGGCCCACTTGCTGCCGCCCGAGGAGGGATGCATCGACAGGGAGCGGATGTCAGGCATCGCTCCGCCCAGCTCCTGGATGTGGGAGGCCGAAGGCTCGCCTAGTACATGAGGCTTCCGGCTCATGATGTAATTGATCCAGTTCTCCTTCATCGGCACGAAGGAGTCATTGCCCTTCATGTAGAGGAGCTCGTGTCCCTTCAAATCACCGTTGAGGAAGAAGACCGGAGCGTAGAGCCACTGGTTGTCGGCCCGGAATCCGAAGATCCCCATCGCCTTGGTGTTGTCTTCGTTGCGATCGACCAACTGGAAGCCGACCATGTGATCCAGCAGTCGCGGGGCTTTATCCCGCAGGTACGCATAGGCCAGGCTGGAGAACGCTTGCTCGAATTCCGTCTCGCCGCCGCTTCCGCCAAGGCTAGCGGACTTCATCGTGGCAATTTGATTTTGCATGGTCCCTTCCATGGGCAGCTAGTTTTGATTGTTGGAGTCGGTAAGGGGGTTCCAACTATCACCGGATCACCAGCCTAGATGTGTCATACATCTCGAATCGCTGATTCGTACCACTGCTCGACTCACTCAAACCCGTCCGTGGAGCCGAGATATAGCAGTAGGGTGCTCACTTAGTGTAGCTGTTTCCTCGGGATTGCTGCAATACAAGCAGATCACTGCTTTGAGCGGGAGATCAGTCCCGGCGAGTAGACCTTACGAGCCAGGTTATCTCCGAGATGGCGACCCGTCTCATACGCCCCGCTGCCGATCTCCGTGATCGCTTTCAACGGGTTCATCAGACTCTTGCCGAAGACCCCCAGGGTGCTGGAATTGCTGGCGTCTTGACTGAACTGTCGTTGGTCCCAGCCGAATTGTCCCATCCCGGTGCCGCCTGCCCACTGAGGCAGGACGCCGGCCGCGTCTGCCGCCTCGGCAGCTGCATTGGTTGCAACGAAACCACCGAGGGCGGGCAGAGCTCCGGCCGAAGACAAGGCTCCGGAAACCCCTCCGGTCGATTTGGCGATATTCGCCCCGGGAGCCGCGGTGCGGGCCGCTTCCCGGGCTAAGCGGGTCAGCCGGGAGGCCTGACGTACCTGACGAGCCGCCACAGGCGTCTTGGGAGCTAACCGAGAGGCGACCGAGGCTCCTGTTTGCCCGATCGCTCCACGAGCCAATCCGGAGCCGCTGAGGGGATTCAGGGAGTTGCCCGCTCCGGCCTCGGTGGTGGGATATGGGGTATTCTCGTCGACCGACTGGACGGGATCGGATTTCAGCCCCAAAGCGGCCCGCCGCGGGACCGTTGGATTCGAAGGAAGCTGCCCGAAGACAGGCTCCCCGGGTTGCCGGAGGCTTTGCTGCATCGCCGAACCGGCCATCCGGTTCGGGGAGGAGGGGGAGAGCAAGTTCGCCTGTCCGTCGGTCGGCAGGATGTTATTGTCGGCCAGGGCACGGCCACCCGGTGGGGCGGGGACCTCCAGGGGCTGAGGCACCTCCGGGGCTTTGGACTGGATGGGGTTCATGGCTTGCTTGTCGGCTCCCAACTTGAAGCGGCCCCCGAAGAAGGTCCGGCCGGCCGGGGCCTGCGGGGCAGGTTCCTCAGGCTCAGCGGGGATCTCGTAGCCGGGTTGCGGTTTGATCACCTGGCGGTCCGGCACGTTGCCGAAATCGGTCCCCGCCGCGAGGCTTGGCACGAAGCTACTGCCCCGGACATCACTGGTCGCTCCCCGGGCCGTTGATTCCAGCAAGCTCTTCTTGAGGCCGGAGCCATACATCTGGGTCATCCAGTCCGGATCGTGCTGCAGCTGATACATGCCGCGGACCATGTGCGGCTCGAAAGGAGGCGGCTCGTGATGTACATCCACCTCTTGGACCCCGAACTCCTCCAGGTCTCGCAGCATCGAGGGCCGTAGCTGGGTGCCGATCGTGTAATGCAGCACGGGTCGCTCCAGATACTGGCCCACCGCTTTCTTGGGAGCCAACCGCTGGTGTCCTTCCCGCGGCCGGTAGGTGTGTTCCAAGGTGGAATAGGGGATCACGTCGTCCGGCGAGTGCTCGTCGGTCTCGTCAAGCATCTTGACGTGGTTGATCAAGCCGCGAGCCAGCAGCTCGATATTGCGGCGATGGCCCTGCATCCCGCTGTTCTGCATCGCCTTGCGGAACTCGTTGACGAAATACCGGCGGCCCTCGCCGACCCCTTTGTATTTGGTCACCAAGGCCGGGTTGGGGATCCCGTCGCTGAGCATGTCGCCCGCTTCGATCTCGTCCCCTTTCTTGACCTTGACCTTGAAGCCGTTGCCGACGTAATGCTTCTGGTCATCGATCGTCACGTGCTGACCGCCGGCCGGAGCCGGTTCCACCCGTTGGACCGTCCCGTCGAGGGTGGCGTGAGCCGCTCCCCCTTTCATCTTCTTCGGGACCTGGATCAGCTGGTTGAGAGCCTGGAAGCCGCCGACAGCTTTCTCTTCACCGGCGACGCCACCGGAGTGCTTAGCTGAGAGCTGTCCCTGGCTGATCGGCTCGCTGAGGGCCTGGGCCGCTTGCAGCCCGACCTGCTCGCCGCGGCCAGGCAGTTGACCCTTCTCGCGGATCCCAACATCCCGAGCATAGACGCCACCGGACGGAGAACCACCCACCAACGGTGAGCGGACCATGATCCGATGCTGCCCCAGCCTGGAGAGGTGCTTCATGATCTTGGGCGTCAGCGGGGTGTTTCGCCGGTAAGGTCCCACGTCGCGAGCCAGCAGGGCCCCTTCGTTGTCCATGTCGTCGGTGTCGACGACCATCCCCCGGGTATCGTCGAGCTGCTCATCGTCCTCGTCGCTGACTACCAGTCGGTGTCCAGCCTGGCTTAGCTGTTTCGCTAAGAATCCGGCTTCTTGAGTGGAGTTCGAAACCACTAGCATGTTTGCAAGTACAAATCGATGGGTTGGATGTTCGACCTCCAAATCATAAGTAGGCAAACTACCGCAAGGTTCTGAATTCACAAAACGGCGAGGTAGATCGTCAGCGTATGCGGAATGCCCGCGGGGCACAATCGCTGAGTTTCTTCCCTGATTTAACTCCCCCAGTGGAAGCATCTTTCGCTTCAAACTTCCGTTGTAGGAGCGATAAGTCGAATAAAGTTTGTGCCGGGCCGTTGCCTTCACGCTAACTACTGACTTAGATCGTCCCTCTTGAAACGAATACATGAAGCAGGGGCGAACTCCATTTTCGAATCGCTGGGCAACCCGTGTTTTTGTCAAACGATCCTGGCCATCTAAAGCAAATACAAAATCTCCTGAATTAACTGCCTCGATTGGCTTCACAGAAAAGTCCGCCATTAACACCAACGTACCTTCCGCTAAGCAAAACTTGGTCGCGATGATCCCTCGCCGGGCTCCATAGGTCCCCGCCCAGTATTCTTCCGGAGAGAGACCCTCACTGTAGCTTCGTAACACCGGGATCGGGATCACCTCATCGCGGTGGTCCGAATAGAGCATGTCCGAACCCAGCAGACTGGCCAGATTCATCGGCTTGCCGCGGCTACCCGAGAGGACCTGCAGAGCCAGCGGATTCTTCTCCTTCAGAGCTTCCTCCAGGATCGCTTTCTGCTGTGAACTCCCCTCCCGGCCGACGATCTTGACGACCTCATCAGCCCGTTGTTGATCCGAAAGCGAGTCGTCCGAGAGGACCCGACCTAGCTGGGACTGGATCCGCTGGCGAATCTCGTTGGCCGCCCGGGAGCGACGCAGATGTCGGATCCCAAAAGACATACCGCCACGATCCTGAGCGACCTGACGACCCAGCTGGTTCAACCGGTGCGAAACTTCGCGGTAATCGTCAGGATGCTCACGAGCGACTTGCTGCAGCAGCTGCTGCACGCCTTTTTTGTCCAGCACCCGCGAATGATTTCGCAGCTCTTCAGGCAGGATCTCATTGACGAGATGCTGGCCGACCGTGGTAGTAGTCATGGAGCCTCAAACCCAAGGAGAATCAGTCGTCACCTTCTTCGTCGATCGCCCCGAACGCCTGGGCGACATCTGCTTCGGTGATGTCCTCCTGGTTCGTGGTCGACTTCCTGGTTGATCGCGTGCTCGTCTTCTTTTTGCGGCTCCGCGATTTCTTGGTGCGAGTCGTGGTCGACTTCGCGGTCTCTTCGGCCGGGGCCTCTTCAGTGGTGGCCTCCTCGGTGGCGGCCTCTTCAGTGGCGGCCTCCTCGGTCGTCACCGGGGCGTAGGGGTCCTGCTCGGGCTCGGTGGTGAGGATCTCCGGGGCCCCGCCGGGCGTCTCGACCGTTTCCCCTGCATTTTCCACCGGCGTCTCGACCGTTTCGCTGTCGTTCTTTGCTGTTTCCACGACATTTTCGGTCGGCGTCGCCGCCGAGGTCAGCACCGGAGTCTCTTCGGTCTTCGCGATCAACCGCATCGCGTCAGCCTGGAGCCGGGTCAGGGTGTTGCGGCCCACGGCCATGTCCACCGTCGCCCGTACCGGACGCAGATCCCGGACGGTGCCGGTCACATTGATCTGAGTGGCTCCATTACTGAAGGCCGCCACGATCTCGGGCAGCAATCCGCTCTTGGCCTGCAACTCCACGACCTTGGGCTTCTGCTTGCCTGCCTGCGGGGCCAGGACCTGCTCTTCCTGAGAGGCGTAGTACTTGTTCGTGGAGGCCGAGTTGTCGTTCGGCTTCTGCTTGTAGGTGGCGTGCTGCCGGGGGTTCTTCCGACCTTCCCGCGTGCCGCGGAAGGTCAGAGGCTCCGGAGCCCGATAGTAGATATCCGCCGAGCGGTTGGTGCGATTAGCCATTAGGAATAACCTTCAAAGGAGTGGTGATTACCGTTTCAGTGATGCCGAGTTTGCGAAGATTGTCATCGAAGCTTTCGTCCTCGCAGTGCGAGACCAGCACACTAGCCTGGCTCCCATAGAGAGCCGCCAGGCTCACCGGGGTGCCGTTCGCCATCCGAATAACGACCTGAGAGGCCTCGAATCGTTTAGGCGGCTTTCCCACTGCTTCCATCACTTCGACGATGAACATCACAAATCCTATTTACGCATCTTGAGGAGAATGGACTCCGCCAGGTCCGCATTGCTGCGAGCCGCCCGGTGAGAGTCCGCAAAGGACACGTCGCTCGGCGGAGTGAAAGCCACCCCGGTCTCCCAAGCTTCCTTGACCTGCGTTTGATCGTCCGCCGATTTCATCGGCTCGACCGGGGAGATCTGCCCCAGAGCTCCCCCGCCAGCTCCGCCATCGGGAGTCGCCGCGGCGTGGCCGGGGCCTCCTTCGGCCAACTGATTCAAATCGTCCGGCGTCGCCACCATCTCCTGGGCCGGAATCTGGATGCCCAAGCCGTCGGCGATACGAGCCAGCAGCTTCTTCATCTGCATGATCTCAACATTGACGTCGATCTTGGGCTTGAGCCCGGGGCCGGCTCCAGCGGCTCCGCCGCCGGCTGCTCCGCCGCCGCCACCCTGCGACGCCATGGCCTGCTGGACCGCTTGCTGGATCATCGGCATCAGGCTAGCCATCGGGTCCATGGGGGGAGCTCCTCCGCCGCCGCCGGCCGCCGCCGGGTCCATGGGGGGAGCTCCTCCTCCGCCGCCGGCCGCCGCCGGGTCCATAGGGGGAGCTCCTCCGCCGCCGGCCGCCGCCGGGTCCATGGGGGGAGCTCCTCCGCCGCCGCCGGCCGCCGCCGGGTCCGCTCCCATGCTGGGGTCACCGGCCACCACGAAAGCCTGTTTCTGCTGGCTCTGTAGCGACTGTCGAGCCTGCGTCAGCAAATGCATGTTGATGCCCATGTTCGATCTCCTTATCTGCAGTGAGCAGTTATGATTCTAGGATTTGCACCCGATCGTCGATAGATAGATCCCCGCGTTGATACGCCTTTTTCATGTCCGTGATCGTGCGGAAGATTCGTTTGGGCCGCTCGCTCTTGGCCGAAGTAGCCTCATAAAGACCTCCCACATATTCATTGGCCGGCAGATGCATCGGCGACTTGAAGTCCGAGAGGCTGAATAGGTTCCGGCTAGGCAGCAATCGCTCCAGAGCCTCCTGTCGGGAACCCTCAGTACTGGGGACGTGATAGTTCATCGCGTCCCCGTCGAAGTCCGCGTTGAAACCCTTCACGATCAGCGGGCTGACCTGCAGTGTCTCCCCTTTGGTCAGCCGGGGCCGCATCGCCATGATGCCGAACTTGTGAAGCACCGGAGCCCGGCTGATGTAAACCGGGCGATGCTGCATCTCCTCGACCAACATGCGACGAGCCAGCGGGGTTTTCTTTTGGATCGCCTCTCGAGCTGCCCGCAGGGACATCCCCTGACGGACCAACCGCCGAGTGACGAACTTCTGATAGGCATCGAAGGCTTTCTCTTCCGGTAAGCCGACCGAGTCCATGTCCAGATCCGGATTCGGTGTGATCACGGCCCGGCCCACGTTGTCCACCGTGGTGGAGATCAGCTTTCGCTGCAGGGTGCCGAACTTGGGACTGGAACCGAAGACCGACTGCAAGATCCCTTTGACTCCTTTCTCCTTCGTCTTGGGATTGATCGGATCGCCCAGCCCGGTGACCGCTTTGAAGGCGTTGTAAACGCCCAAACGCTCATCCCCGACTGCATCTTCACCGAGCTCCCGGCGGGCTTCGCGGAGATTCTCATTCGCCTCGAACAGTTCCTTGTAGAGGTAGTTCGAGTCGTCAACCAACGGCATGTCATTGCTCATCAAGCTGACCGGCCGGAAGTTGGGCGGCAGCACCGGCACCTTGGACATCATGTAATCGGCCGGCTGCAAGTCGTTCTGTTTGAGCGACTTCAGGTAGCCCAGCTTGCGGACCGCAGCATCCCGGTCGGATTTACGTCCGGACTTGATTTGCTGACGCGTCTTCTCCAACTCTTGGTCCAGATCGATCGCCTCTAGGGCCTTCCGCATTCCCGTCGGCCCAGTCCCGTGGTTGCCCAGGGACTCCTTCCCGGAGAGCACCCCGGCGAACTGCTTCTTGGTCAGCCCCAGGATTCGCCGCAGCGGTTCCTCGACAACCGGGTTGGGCAGCGGTTCGGTCAGCGGGATGTAGGACCAGCGATTGCCACCATGGCCGCCGGTCAGGGACTTGTCGAACAGGCCACCAGGGATCTCCTTGAGGGAGCGACCCCAATCCACTCCTTCGGCCGAGGTCAGCTTGCGGGAGCCGGCCAGCTTGTCCACATCCTTATCGGTCATCGCCATGACGTGGGTCTGTGGGCCGTCCTTGATGACATTCACCCCGGAGGCCTGCAGTTGATTGACGAACTTCTTGTAGCTGTGCGGCACCTTTTGGACGGTCGGGTTGTAACCCGACATGAACTGCATCCAGTAGTCTTCATTCTTCTGTCCGCGGACCGAGCTGACATCCTGTAGAGTCGCCGTCGCCCCGTGGGAGAGCAAAGCATTGGTATCGAGCATGCCAATTCTTTTGCTATTTGACACCAGAGCGTGCCCGGCAACGTAAGTGTGGGTGTCGTCCACGGTAAAGTCGTAAACGTTTATCTCGGACACTCCAGGCTTATCGTGCCGGTATGCTTCGATCCGCGAAACACGTAGCGGTACCTTACCTAACTGACAAACGTTCTTAATCGCAAAAGGTGGATGTGTTTTTTGAATTTCGCCAACCTGTCTGCGTAAAAACTTCTTACTCCTTGGAATCGCGTCAACAGGCACCCACGCGGCGACGATTTCAACTAAACCCCGACAAGCATCTGCAGTAAGGTTAATCGCCCCGACGGTGTTAACAATACACTTAGAACCCAATCTGGCATTCAACCAGTCGCACAACAACTCCGCCGACTGCCGATCAAACCTATGCGTAGCTATATTTCCGCTGTATGCGATTCTACCCTTCTTCTTTGCTCGATTAGTGATCGACCCGTCGTCAAGAAGCCAAACAGCAATACTCAGGTCAGAAGCCTGATCGAGCCACTCAGGTGTCACTCGCTTAACCTGATCAGGATCGTAACAAAGGTTAGCGATCTTGTGACATACCGGATCCTCTGTGATCCAAACAGCTCGCGATTTTATTCTCTTAGTTTTAAAATCCGGATTTTGAGAGTGATCGTGAACGCAATCACACTGTTTTGGGTTCAATCCAGCCAATATGGATTTTTTCCAAGATATAAATTCAGTTTGCTTCAAGGAATGCTCAAAACGCACAGCTGTACCGTTAGCGGAAGCATCACCTAACATCGTTCCCAATAAAAACTCCATCTGATGGTCTGTTGGGACGGGCCCCCACGTTACTAGCTGATCTTTATCGGTTAAATCGCCGACCTCAATACGACGCCCGTCATAGGTAAGCACAATGTGATTCCTGGTCGCCCGTAAGTGCGAATGCGTTCGGGTGTGTTGTGACTCCTTCTCGCACGGTCCTCCCACTGTGTGAATAGTCAGTAAATCAGCAACCCTGGCTCGGTAAGTAAACCAATCCGTAACCGGACGATAGACCCACTCGTTGAGTGTCTCCGAATAAGTACGGACCTGTATCCCTAGCCGTTGCTCGCAAATAGCAGCAATAGACATGGGGCCTAGGTGTGTGATAATTTTCTGGTTAGCTGTAAAACACCCATCAGCTCCACCTTTGGCTGGACTGCCGTCCATTGTGTACGACCCTCCGCCGCGACTTTGGCCTTTTGATTCTGCAGTATGATGAAGCTTCATGAAGAAGCGGCTACCGGTGGCAATGTCTTTGATCTTCTGATCTTTTGAGGGATCCAGAATGTCGTCCAGGTCGGACATGCCCTCTTTAGCTAGTTCCTGTATGACCCACTCGGACATATCCTTCTTTGAGTCAAAGTCTTGGACCTTGACCGGCTTGCCCTGCTTGGCGGCGATTTTGCCGAGTAGCAACTCGGCCAGCTGGGCGGGATTCGTATTGCCGGCGATCAGCAATTTACCGTTTCTCCGAGTTACCACGTATCCGGTAGGAACCGTCGGACAGTAGATTTTTCCCTGATACTCGAACTCACTCCATCCGTCCCTGTCCAGTAGGCGATGTCGTTTCAGGTGAATACTTGCATTATGCATTCCTGAGGCGTGCTTCGACGTATTTGACGAGATGCCCTGGTATACGAACAGCCTCTGCAGGTCGTCTGCCAGTCGCCCCGACATCGTACCCGTCCCGTGGTAGTCTCGCTGCCGGCGGGAAAGGTCCTTGGACCCGTCACCCGCCAAGTACGCGTCAAGAAACCTTTGCCGGGTTTCTTCACTTTGCTGGAACACCCAGTCCGGGATGAACTTCTCGTCGCAGAGTCCAAACTGCTTCAAGTAGACACACAGCCTCTTGGACGTGATGTGGAACTGCGTATTGGACTTGTTGTAGTGCCAAGCAAACGGCAGCCGGTCCAGCAGCTGTGCCAGAGCGTCACAGCTTTCCGGGTTAGCTTGGAGCGACTGTGAAATATGCACCTTGTCGTCGCTGTTGCCTTCGGCAACGTACCAACCTAAAAATTCTGCCCAATCTCCCGCGTCGATAACAATTTCTTCAGTATTGCTCTGCGTATCTTTGATGGACTTGTTCGATAGCTGCGGGAGCTGAAAATCAACGTCCTCGCCACCCACGGGATGTCCAGCTACTGGAACTTTCCAGCCCTTCCGCTGAAAGATTCGATCCGCTGTCACCTCCTGCCAAGGTGCTCCAGGGTACCCGCAGGCCGCCCACATCCGATGCTCCGGTGTCACACAGAAATCCAGCAGCTTATTTGCGAACTTGAGCATCCTGCCGCGGTAGTCCGCAACATGGAAAGGCATCAGTTGAGGCAGTACATGCAGACTTTCCGTCCAGGGATGGAAACACACAAAGTGATCTTCGGGAACGATCTGCCTACCGAACTTCCAGCCGGATTTTGTGAGGAACTCAGTATGCTCGTCGTAACAACGAGTGATCACCCCGAGAGGGTTAAGCAGGACCTCGAAGGGTTGTCCTTGATCGTCATGCGGCATTTGACTGTCCGGGATGACGTCAGCAATAACCCCTTTGTCTCCGTAACGGCCTGAAAGCTTGTCGCCGATTTGCATGGGGGAGAATGCTTTAACAACGACAGTCGGCCCCTTTTTGCCCATGACCACGTCGGTAACGGTCCCAGGGTCGTGATGATTCCAAATGACTGTTGCGTCGACATGGCTGCTCTGCCCTTTCTTGTGGACTCGATTGTGAGCGTTCTCTTTTTGGCGAGCTCCAAGGATCAAAGGATCGCCGTACTTCACTTCCGTGCCGGGCTTGATCACGCCGCGTTCGTCAAGATTCCCCAGGGTCTGTTTCGAGAACTTCCCTGGAAAGAGCTTCACATAATCCTGCTTTCCGGTCACCGTTTGGTCGTCGACCTCCAAGTCATGCTGATACATGTGTTCGGAGGCCATCTTTTTAGCAAAACTCTCCGAGATCACGTTAGCGTCCTCGAAGTTTTTGCCCTGCCAGGGGATGTACGCCGTGCGAGCGTTCCGCCCCAAAGCCATCGCTCCACTCGAGTCGGTGAAGTTCGAGCGAGCCAGCAACTGATCGGCCTGGAACCGCTGGCCGGGCTCCACGGTCGGGGTCTGATGGATGAACGTCTTGCGGTTGAACGGAAAATTCTCGTAGAGCTCGTGCGTCTCCCGCGTGCCGTCTTCGTAACGGACGTGGATGCCGTCCTCGTCGACTCGCTCCACCACGCCACCCTGCGGGGCCTTCAGCGAGCCCATCGGCTTGGAATACAGCTCCTCGTAACTTTGCCGGCCCTCGGTCCCTGGCACCGCGGACTGCACCAGTGGAGCCTCAGCTCCTCGAATCGGTAGGGCCTGGGTCGTCATCCGGGAAGCCATCACCAAGCGTTGCCCTTTGACTTGACTCTTCATGGGGATGACGTTGCTGAGCGGGTTGAAGGCGTCCTCGAAGGAGGGCAACACCAGGTCGACCTGCTCCTTAGGGACGTACGTCATCTTGCCGCCCTGCATGGCCGCCACCCGCTTGCCGGGGTTCTCCATGCTCTGCGGGAAAGCCACGGTCATGTCCGCCACCTCTTGTGGGGTGCGGAACTCCAGTTCCCCGGTCTTTACGTTGCGGAACTGGGAATACAGCTTGCCATCCCGCCCTTTACGGGCTCCCCGGGCCAAATAGGTATCGACTCCGACTTTTCCACTGTTACCTGACCAATGACCTACGGTATCGCCTCGCCTTACGTAAAGTAATCCACCTGGAACCGTCGCACAAAACACCTCGTCGTCGAAGTCCAAGGTGTAACACTGAGTCGCTTGCACCTTACGATTACGTATTTGATGTTCGTTATGCTTGTGAATATGCACTACCCAAGCACCGCCAGTAGTGGACTGTTCTCGACCATCCGGCTCGAAAACCACACGTGATGCCCGCCCGAGGCTGAACGCCAATCGCTCAAAGTCACAGGCTAACTGATAACTGGTGGTGCAAAACTGGGTACGCTCTCCTTTTCGATTCTTGCGGCCCTCTCCGAGCAACAGGGCGTCATATAGTCGCTGCCTCGCATGCTTCGGGGCCCTCAATAGGTAATCCGGAATGAACCTCTGTGGGCTTTTACAAAATTGTTGAAAATAGGCTCCAATCTGTTTAGTTGCGATAGTGAATGATCGATCGGAATAACTCCAAGCGAAAGGAAGCTCGGCAAGAGTTTTTTCTACTCGAGAGCAGTTTGCCGGATTAGCTGAACGGCTTTGTGTCACTTTGATACCGAAGGCAGAGGTATCGGCCCTGTACCAACTATTTCCCTCGCCTAGCCACCACCCCATCAATTCAGCCCAAGGACCTATTGGTACGGAACTAACAACCGAAACATTATTAGATCGAACTTCAACATCAGGTAGCTCGAACAGTTCAGTACCCTCGCCGAGGTATTCGGCAAAGCCTCCGCTACAAACCCTTCTCGGCCTTTCATGACACTCCTCGGCGGTTACGATACGGTATTGCGTGCCTTTATCTAACGGGCGAACCCAAAGTCGGTGATTAGGTGTCACCAGATACGCTACTCGTCCGGTGTCTGCCCCGTACATTAAACCTCGATACGGTTGGCAAATGAGTCTAGAGGCTTTGTGGTATTCCAATCTACCGTCGATGAGACAGGCAAATTCGTCAGAGTCTTTAATGTCGGGCCATTTAACCCAGCCTCGCCGAACCATAACCTCAGTCTCCCGGTCATAACACTCCGGGGTCCGGACCGGGTCGATAAACCCGAACATGCTGGGCTGCACGCTGCGTGCCTCTTTGGGAATCGCATCGGTGGAGGGGATCCCCCCTTCGCCCAGCCGGCTGACTGACGTCGACTTGTCGTAGAGCTCGGCCGGGTTAATCTCTTCAATACTCTGGCCCAGCCCCGATGACATCAAAGCCGCCTGCAGTTGCTTGTTCAAGGCCGAGGAGGGCATCGACTGCAGATTCCCCTTGCCGGACATCTTCCAAAGCAGCTGGCGGCGTAGATTTCCCTTGTCGCGGGCGATCCGCTCGGCGAACAGGTCCTCCGGTCCCATGAAGTTCTGGAACGTCAGCGAATCCCGATCATCAGGGCCCGCCTCTTGACGCGAGACCTGAGCTAGCTTCTTGGTGATATCCATCACCGCTTCCGGGGTCATGCTCTCGTGTGGATAACCCAGCGTTCGCTTTGTGACCTCCGGATCCAGCTCCATGCGGTGGAACTTGTCGATCAAGGCCTGGCGTTGATCGTTCTCGTCCCCTTCCAGTTCCTTCTTGGTCAGGAACTTCTGCTTAAGCTTCTTGTACTCCCCAGCGTCATCGTCTGCGTTGTAAGCCGTGGCGAACAGATCCGGACCCCATGACTCTTTCATCTTCTCTTTGTCGACACCCATGGCCCGCAGCAGCGGCATCAAGCCGACCGTCCCCTGCCCGACCCGCATCCGAAAGGTGCCCTTATCCGGATCGAGGAAGTACCGGTGCGAAAGCCCTTTGCCAGGCATGATGTTGGCATGGGACTCCACCTCACCGTTGTCCCGCAGCCGAGTGTAAACGCCAGGCCGGAGTCGCTGCTGGTTCTTGAGCGTGTACTCCGAACCGTTGTTGATGAAGGTGCCTCGTTCGGTCATGTGTGGGACAGTCGCCAGCACCGAACGCTTCTGATCGATAACGTTACCGGTCTCGTTGTCGACTAGCTCCCAGGTCCCCCGCAGACGACGCCCGCGGGTCCGTCCTTCCAGGATGGCAGCCTTCTGCTCACGGCGGCTGATCTTGTCCGGATCCTGGTAATCGACCTCGGTGAGCCGCAGCGTATGTCGAGCATTGGAGACCGGCTCGAGGGACTGAGCGGCAGACAGCACGTTCTCATAGATCCGCGAGCGGGTCGCGTCGGTATCCCCGAACTCACGGAAATCACCTCCGGCCGGGGATCCCGACGGAGGTGTGGAAGTAGGGGCGGACGAAGGGGACAAGATCGAGGAAGCCGCAGACCCAAGCAAGTCCGGCGTCAGAGGTTCCACTATCAGTTATCCTTGTCTTGTTGGGGCGAAGGGACCGCATAGAGTTCGGCGGGCTGTTGCTGAGCTCGTCGCCGGGCTCGCTCCTGCATCGCCTTCTGCAGCAAGGCTCGCTTGCTGTTGTCCTGCATCATATTGTTGACGGCCATGTACCCGGCCACCGAGGTCGGCACCGCATAGGAAACCGCCAACCCCTTGAGGATACCCTCGGCGTTGGGGAACTGCTTCTGCAGCATCGAGACCAAGCCCGCCTGCTTCTGATAACCGTCGAAAGCCTGATCGAGATCCGCTTCCAGGTCGCCCTCGTCTTCGGCCTGCTTGTAGGAGGAGAGCAGCGTCTGCTGGTAATCCTGCTTGGCCTCGTCCAACTCGTCCTCGGTCCGCTTTCGCCGCTGCTTGTCGAGGATCGCATCAACCCCCTTCCAGCCCCCATAAGCAGCCAGCGGGGTACCCAGCAGTATCGCTGGGATGTAGCCGCTGAGGCCATAGGGCGAGGTCGCCGTGTCGCTGTCGCCATCGAAGAGGCCATAGGGCGAGGTCGCCGTGTCGCTGTCGCCATCGGACAGGCTGGCCAGCTTCTCCTCTTCCCGTTTTTGGGGGTAAACCACCGGCATCTCCACCGTGCTGGTCGGCGGAGGATTCGGCGAGGATTCGAACAGGTGCCGCAGGCCACTGACCCCTCGCAGGGCCGCTCCCAGTCCGCCGGCGGTCAACAGGGCTCGCATCACCTTGTTGGAGGCCTCGGACTTCATCTGCTGGTTGGCGTTCTGCATCACCTGTCGGTAAAGCGGGCCCTCCGGAGGCGTCTCGGGGAGCCAGCCGGCCAGGCCAGAGAACTCCGCAGTCTTGGCCTGCTTTTCCGCTTCGATTCGTGCGAGCAAAGCTTCCGCTGCCTTGGCTTCCATGTCTGCATCCCTGCTATGAGCTGTACTTGGTCTTCGAGCCGTCTTCTAAGAAGTATTCGACCCACTCGAGATAGACGTAGTGGTTGATGTCGTCCGCCTGTCGCCATCGTTCCACGAAAATCATGTGGTACCACCCATTGGTGATTCCATCCATGACCTTCATGTAGGCCTCGTTCTGCTGCGGGTCTCCTGTGTAGAAGGTGCCGTTCTTAGGGTCGGCCACCCGTACCACACGATCCTCAAACTCCTCCTCGCGGAGCATTGGCGGCGACTGCCCGCGAAAGGGCAGGCCATCTACGCCTACCCGATTCCAATATAGATTCCCGCGTCCGTTTCCATCCTTCTGGCCAATGAATTTTACCAGGCTGCTGCTCGACATGACCGTCCTATAGGAGTACGTTGCCTGCCGGCTTCCGCTGGGCCTCCGTCTGGCGGAGTTGCTGCTTGCGGCGAAGCTGTTCGGACATCCGACGGTAGATCTGGGCCAGCTCTCGCTGCTTGATCTCGTCGATGTCCGTGGCGTCGACATCCTGAGCGGAATTGTTCAGGTAGGCCGTCAATCCACCGATGGCCGGTGGAGCGGTGGCCGCAGCGGCCAGGGTCGGGTAACCCACTCCCTTGGCAGCTTCCACCAAGCCTCGCAGCGTCACAGGGAAGCCGGCTTTGATGAATAGGGATGCGGCCGATTTGGTGAGTCGACGGGTGTCTTCCGGTGACAATCCCTCTTCGACACAACGAGCCAAAAAGCCGATCCGAAACGCTTCTCGTGGTTGCATCCTTGCTTCCTCACTGAGTTAAAAAGCCGCACTCTTACCAACGCTCAAGGCGGAAGGCATCACCACGCTGATCGGCTTATTCTGTAGCTTGTGCTGCCGGACACGAGCGTCCTGCGGCATTCCTTGTTCCTTGGCCTTCTTGACCAATTCCAAGCCTTCTTCGATAAACCGCATGTGCCGTTCACGTTCGTCGGCGTGCATCATGCCTTCGTTTTCTTTGCTCTTCCCATTGGAGAGCATGTCATTGACCGCCTGCAACCGGTGGAGGAACTCCTTGACGGATACTACTCCATAACCGTTGTCACGCGAGTCCTCCCAGTGCAGTTGCCCGCGGTCGGCCCACCAGCGAACGGCTTTGGGATTGGTCCGTGTGCCAAAGTAGACCACACCTGTCTGGCCACCGAGTAGTACCGCCATGAGTTCCTTCTCCTAAATTCCGGATTTTAGTACGGGAAGAAGCCTTGGGGAGTGTCTCCTCCCTCGGCGTCTTCGTTGACTTCGGGAGTCTCGCCCCAGCCCGTCTTCCGGGCGAGCTCGGCGATCAGGCATGCGGCTCGCCGGACACGAGCGTCCTGCGGCATTCCTTGTTCCTTGGCCTTCTTGACCAATTCCAAGCCTTCTTCGATAAACCGCATGTGCCGTTCACGTTCGTCGGCGTGCATCATGCCTTCGTTTTCTTTGCT
>Ga0306912_1000278_pt1 | contig 31658 bp, 32 predicted proteins | sample AntRauFillE10628_FD_190443 | JGI IMG/M metagenome (GOLD analysis project Ga0306912, IMG submission 190443) | Saline lake microbial communities from Rauer Islands, Antarctica - Metagenome Filla E10 #628 (v2) (version 2) | ecosystem: Environmental > Aquatic > Non-marine Saline and Alkaline >...
GTTGAAGTACAAAGCCACCACGCGCTCCGCGCGTTGCAATCATTCTTTGTTTTCAAAGTGGGTTCGAGCAAAGGTTAATAGTTCACCGCTATTGAAATACCACCGCTTAGGTGGTTATTTTCTTAGCGGAGAGAGAGTAAGCAAACTGCTTTGCTTACGTGGGGATTCGAAAGACGGAAGCATGTTGCTTTGTAACAGCTGAGTCGGGGTCGAGAGCACTTAGTAGATTGAGAACGTAGTGAATCAATATACTTAGTGACTCGTGACCGAAATCCCCCTCTCTCCGCACCGAACGTAGTGAGAAAGGACAGAGAAGAAAGCGTTGGGCGCTATATGTAGGGATTCAAAAAGCTTTTGAGTCAGATTGGGGGGGTACGCGACATTATTTTCTTATGAAGAATGAATTACAAAATAAGAAGTACCCTGGTGGTGAGCCAATCTGTCCAAATACGTACTGAGCTCGTAGAGTTCGAATCCAATCTGCTCAGGCTGAGTTTAGCTGATGCTCTCAGGGTAGTACTTTTTCAGTTTATGTAAATAAGGTCAGCTAAAGTAGTATGAAAAATATATTTACAATTCTCAATATCAGCACAGCTGTGGTGGTGGTTGGAGCGGTCTTGCTTTTGAATCAATTTATATATTTATTGCCAGTTCATATTGGTGCATTTGTCGTGACTATTACTGGGGTCATTCTGGCTGATTTGTATGCACTACTGTGGGTTATTGGAAAATTTCCAACGTTGCAAAGCCGGTACCTAACGGGCTTGCATTATGTGGTCGGAACGGGACTTTTGGTATCGATAACGTCAGGTTTTTTAATGTTCTGGCCACTTCGCGAATATTTAGTGACGGTTGAGGCATTTTGGGTGAAAGTAGTGTTTGTGATGGTTTTGATTATAAACAGTTTTGTGATTTCCGCTCATATGCACATTCATACTACACAGACATTTTCATCACTGAGTAAAACACAGCGCCTACCGTTATTTCTCAGTGGTGCTACTTCAGCAATCAGTTGGGTAACGGTCTTTGTAGCAGCGTTGCTACTGAATGTGTAACACTACTTCTCTGAAGTCGTAAAAGCTTTTGTAGTTGCTGTGTTCCAAGAAAAATTATTTACAACAAACTGATCAGATAAAATCAGTATCTTTGCTAACTTCGTGAATGAAGTATTTTAACAGGTACTTACTTTGCTGAATGTTTGAAGATGGCAAGTAATAAATAGTGAAAACGTACCGATTCATAATTGTTCATTTACAAAAAAGAGCCGCGCAGTTGCCCGCACGGCTCAGGATCCAATATCTGGATCGAAGATCACTCACGAATCGCCCTGACTAGGCTGCCAGCGCGTTGCTGGTCGAGCCGGGCTCGGGTACGTCGGGGTTGAAAGCGAAGCTCGAGAGCTTCGCTTCACCCAGCAGGCCGAATATGAGCTTGAGGATCTCATCGGCATGGTCGCCGGCAGAAACCACGATCGAGAAGCGGTTCTCCCCGTCGTCGCGCGGCTGCTTGTAGCCGATGTCACGACCCAGGGTTTCACGCCACTCTTGCAGCATCTTGTCTGTGACCTTGTTGGTAGGCTCGAGCCGGATGCGGACAGTACCGCCCGACAGATGGCGGACGCCGACCCGACCGCGGGTCGATGCTGCGCGCACACTGTAGAGGCCGGTACTTTCGGTACCAAGCATGCGCAAGGTGCCGGTGTCGAAGAGCTTGTTGAGGTCGGTCATGTCGTTTCTCCTTCAGAGTTCATGGCGGTATGAAACGCCTTGGCTTTGCTCCAGCGGGCAACTTGTGCCCGCTGTTCTTCTGTCTCGACCGCATGGTCGCAGTACCGGCGGCGGATTTCCGTCACTGGGTCCTGCGTCATCGGTTCGAACTGCATCAGTAGCCAACAAAGCACCAGTCCGGTGCGACCATGGCCACCAGCGCAGTAGATCACTAGCATTTCAGCAAAAGAGGCATTTTTAGGGGTATTTGCGAGTACTTGAAACTCACTTTTAAACTTAAAGCTAGCCACATTTTGCCCCTCAATAGCAACGTTCGAAAGTAACTTTTCTAGCATTTTTCGCTTTGCTTCATCAGTAGCAGTAATATACTCATTTGAGGCTGTATTACCTTGTTTAAATACGTTTTTAATCTGTTCGAAAGTAGATTCAGATACCTTGCATTTTTTTTCTAGTTCATTGAGTTGATTTCCAATAGTGACTCTCTCATTCGCAATTTGTTTCATTTTTTCCTCGAAGAGAGTCTTTTTAATGATTTGTGACGTAAAGCCATCAACCAACGTTGATTCTTTAGTGTCGAGCGATTTCAACTCTTCTAGGAGCTGTTTCTCGGCGTTGTCAGTGTAGATATTTTTGTCTGCATTCTTTTGTAGGTAAGCTTCAGCAGAGATTTTAATAATCTCTTGGTTTATCTCAAGTTCTTTAAATAGGGTAGAGAGCAACTCATCAACGACTTCAGAACGCATGTATTTCCTTTGGTCAGTACAAATACCTTTTCCATTAGTGCAGTAGTAATACTGGAATCCTTTTTTCGTGTCAGCAGTAATTGCGCAACTACAATTAGCACAAGTTAAGAAACCACGAGCGGAGTAGAAGTGTTTCTTGGGCTTGGGATGTAGGCGACCTTCAAATACTTCACGAACTTGTTCATAGAGTTTGGTAGAAATAAGAGGCTTATGTTTTCCTTGATAGATTTTTCCGTCTACTTCCATTAATCCAATATAAAGTTTATTGGTCAGGATTCTGTGGATCTGTGATTTGTATAATTTATTTCCTCCTTTGGTTCTGAATCCTTCACTATAAAGAATCTCTACAATCTCTGAGAGTACATAAGCACCAGTAGCATAGAGTTCATAGGTGCGCTTAATATACTTAGCTTTCTTAGTGTCTACTTTTATTTTCTTAGTAGCCTTGTCGTTTAGGTAGCCCATAGGAGCTTGATTTGGCCATTCTCCTTTTTCCAACTTGATTCTATTTCCTCGTTTAACATTTACACTTAACTCACGGATGTACTGAGTAGCCATCGCTTGTTCAATACTCATGATAAGAACATTGTCATGGGGAAGATAGGTCTTTTCAAAAGTAGTAACACATTGAAGTTTTCCATTTTGGAGAAGCCATTGAATTTGACCACCGTCTACAGGGTTTCTAGTTAGACGATCTATTTTCCAACAGAGAATAGCGTCAGCTTCACCAGAGAGAATTTTAGTCATCATTGAGTTAAAGACAGGGCGACCTGGAGCCTTTGCAGACATGCTTTCGGTTAATGTTTCAACTACATCTAGACCTTGAGATTCAGCTAATCTTTTTAATTCACTAATTTGTGACTCAAGAGAAAGAACCTGTTTGTCTTCAGTGTCAGTAGATTTTCTGGCATAAAGTATGTATTTCATATCATTCTAATTCAGATATAAGTTTTTTAAGCATATCCTGTTCAGAGCTTAGTGCATCATTCCACCCTTTAGTATAAAGAGTAAGTACAGGAATTGGTGTCTTACCTTTAAACCTGTCTTGGAATAGGTTCATGATAGGCGACACATCTTCCTTAAGACCTTTTTTAAATCCCTTCTTAACATCAGACCAACTATTATGTTTACTTACAGAATGAACCAGCTTATTTCTAGTTTTTCGTGCTTTCTCTAGTGAATTGTAGAGTTCTACATCATGACTGAGAAAAAAATATAGTCTCGTTAAGTTGCTGGCTTGAATGTCATCAAGTTTTGGTAGTTTAATATTTAATTCCTTCTCAATGAATCTCATTAAATTAGGTAGCATAAATTGTTCTATGCCCGACCAGGCAAGGATGTAAGCTTCCATGTGCCTATTTCCCTTTAAAGCCTTTGATGTTTGATCCCAGATTTCAGTCTCAAGATTGTTGTAGACCGCCCTTTCCTCCTTATCAGGTTTTGGTACCTCAGCTTTTTTAGTAGTTTCCATAGTTCGATAATACTCTTCATTTATGTATTCTTCAAATATGACTAATAAGTCAAGGGGAGGGGCCGGCGGGCTTCGCCCCCGCCTGGCCCCAGTCCTCAAACAACTCATCTTCATATGGAGTTCCCTTCATGGCATTTATGAGTTTTCTAGCATCAGTAAAAAACATGTACTCTCCAGGTAAGACAAAGACATAGGGATTAATGTTCTTCATCTTTTTCTTGCTTATAGGTCCCTTGTTCCACACACGGTATCGAGCTTTTTGCCATCTACGGAAAATACGGAAGTTTTTTCGTAGGTTAATAATTTCGTGTTTTGGTCCAACAATAATAGCTATATTCACATTTACCAAGCTTCGAGAGTAGCCCCAGAAGCGACCAGCGTTTTTGTAGAAGTAAGGAATAGTTTTCTGTTCTTCTTTTGTCAGGTAAGCAGATAGGTACTTCTTAAAAGATTCCACATGACGAATAGGGGATATGTGTGCACCATACTCTCGGTGTCGTTTATCACCAGAGCCAACGATTTCAAACCAGATTCGTTTCAGCTCATCCTCACTAATTTCTTTATCAACGAGTAGATGAAAGTGGCACGCACCACGCTTTTGAAACTCCATGAACCAAAAGGTGCGAATACCACGGTAATTAAAACGGAGCATCATCTTGTGCAGGTGGCTTTTTACTATTTTGCCGTCTTTTGGAAAACTTCTGGGATAAGTAAGCCCGATTTCGTGCGTCATCTCGTTTGGTAAATTTCTGAGTATATGGCGTGCTCGTTTCGTTGAACCGTATGAGAGTTTCTTGATTTGGCCTCTCTTTTTCTTCTCTTCGTTTTGCTCTGAAAACGTCTGTGAGCTTGATAACTTCTCCAACTCGGTCTTCGTCTGATTTTCGTTTTCCATAAGGTATTTGTGTTGATGGTCCAATCTTTAAATCAAAGGGCCAAATTTCTATTTTTAATGTTTCAGTTCTGTGCCAACGAACGTGTTGGACAAGTTCGCTATCTAATTCAATTGGGTAAAGCACTCCGCTCTGGGTTGTGTAATATCTAACAATCTTCATTTTTTATTTTGTACGATCCCACTGAACGCCTCATAAAAATCAGCTAGAGCATTTAAATACTCTTCTGCTGTTTCGTTACTAATTTCCTCACCCGTTTTGGTTAGGGAATATAGCTTGATGCGGTCTGTAAGTTCGCGGTTAAAACTCATAACAAAGACATTGTCGAGTGTGCAGTTGTCGGAGAAAGAGTACTGTGTAGGCGTGCCCTATGAAAAATAAGGCTAGAATTGTGGAGTATGTCCGAATTTAAATTACCTAAACAACCGTATTTCAAACCAGGTTCACTGGTATTTTATGGTTCCCGACACAACTTAATAAAGGATGGTAAGTACTATCGATGTGGAAGAGGCTCAAATCAGATTTGCGAATTTGAAGACCGAAGAGTTAACTCTGAAACTCTAGAAAGAAAATTTTCTAGGTTAGGTCAAAAGGTGTATCAGAAAGATGTGGATGTGACGTCGATGAGTAAGAAAATTATGAAAGAAAATTTTGTAGATTTGCTGTTTGGTCTTGATGAAAGAACTGAGGGAAAAGATGAATTGGCAGACTCAACACTCCAGGTGATGAAGCAAGATATTGAGAAAAAAAAGAAAATAAAAAAAAGTGACGAGAAGGACTTTTACGACAACTATGTGGGAAGCCTAAGAGCTGAACATCCAATAATGCTGTTTGGGTTCACACTAGGAATAATTCGGTTGCTTGCGAATAAGTTGCCTGAGGCAGAAATGGGAAGAAGTCTTGCCCTATTAGCTAAAAAAATCTACATTACAGACAGGGGAGAAATCCATTCGATTGAGCTTGAGAGGTGGGCCTGGTACTCGATTAATTTACTTGCTAAAGATGGTAGATTTAATAAAGAGAAGTTTGTAAAAGATTTAAATATTACTAATCAGGCAGATAGTCTGCATGAGCTTGGAATTGCAGAAGCGTCACTTAGTTTTGGTACTGAAGAGTTTCCGTCAGCGATGAACGAGAATTTCTTACTTCCGGTGGTTATGATGAAGTTTATGAAAGATAGTCTTAACAATGTTATTTCAGATGACGCAGAGGATGTTAATAAGAACGCGCTGGAATTACTGAACCAGTTTCAAAATAACCCAGTTTTAAGAATCCTTTTTGGAGCAGTGCCGTTGTTTCAAAATAAAAACAATAAAATATGAAAATAGACGCAAACTTAATAGAGAATTATTTTGAACTGAATTGGGAAAATTTGCTAAGGACTGATTTGGGTAACGCGGGTCAGCTGAGAGAGGCAAAACAAAACTTTGACAGAATTAAGAATACCTTTGACTCGATTTTAAATAATCCAATCACAAATAGCTTCTCGGACGCCGCAAACCAAAAGATTGAAACGGAGTTGAGTAATTTTATGGTTTTTGTCAAAAATGAAATAATGAATTTTTCTGATGTATCCTTGAGAAATCAAAAACTTTCAGCTGTTCAAAATAAAGAATGGCAGATAGTAACTAGTTTAAGTGATGTTATTTCATACCTAGTTCTAAACGAAGAAAAAGTAAATATTAAAGAGGCAGAAATCTTACTAAATAATGTAAAGCAAGAATTAGATAATGAAAGATTGAAGTCAAAATCTCAAAACGACAACGTAGACGAGACAATTAAAAAGTTGTCAGAATCATTAAAACTTGCTGATTCATTAGAAAACAAGTCAGACATAATAAAAACTGCAATAGAAAGAGCGGATGAGTTAGTAAGGAAAGATAAAGATGCAGTACAACTAATTTTAAAGAGTAATGCAACAGATTCTGCAAAAAAAGCCAAAGAACATGAAACTATTAAGTGTGAATGGTTAAAAATCCCACTTCTCAATAAGATTCCATATATTAATCAAATCAAATTGCCAATTATTTCGGGAGTTTTTCTGTGGATTATTGCCTCAATTATTTCTGGACTAGTTGTAATGGCAATTATTGGCTATTTCATATACTTGGATTACTTGGGCCGAGAAATTTCTGTGGCAAGCGTTTTGCTAAGGCTATCAATTATATTAATACCAGCGTATTTTACTTTTTTCTGCGCCCAGCAATACTTGAGTCACAGAAGACTATACGAAGCCTATAGATTTAAAGATGTAACTCTACAGACAATGATTAATTTAAGAGAACAAAGACCAGGCAATCACACAGACAATGAGTTTATTCTAAAGCAGGCTGTATCAGTTATGTTTTCTGAACCAAAGATGGGCGGGGAAGTAAAATATGACAAACAAATAGTTTCTCAAATACTAGACTTAGCAAGAAATAAATTAGGTTAGAAGATTTTATCTCGCTTGGTATCGATACATCATCCGTGGATGTGATGATATACTTAAATAATAAAGAACACTTATTTAGAGAAGAGATGTGGAGTTGTAAGGTAACCATACCATCTTAAAATAATAATCATGAGTAAATTACACAACTTGTTAGAGAAGTTTGAAAATGAAGACGAGAGTGCATTTGAAGAGGAGACAAAACAAATAAAAGGAGGACTATCTAAAACAGTTGGATTTATATGGAAATTCGCCATAAATAATTGGCTCTTAATTTTAATTGCTTATTTTAGTTTCCAGACGATGATTTATGCACAAGATGCTGCGAGATATGCTATGAATGCTGAAGATTACGCTGCAGATGCGAGTAGTTATTCCAGAGCTGCTGCAGATTACTCTGAAATAGCAGCAGACTATTCCGAGCAAGCAGCTGACGATACTTCTTATTTAAGAATTTGGTCATATTAATTTTGTTCGGATTTCTTTCCACACTGCTCAAAATCTAAGGCGATAGTCAGGCTTTTGGTTTGTGTGCTAATAATTGATATAATTATCACAGCAGTTTTGACTATCTGACCCACTGTTGCTATCAAAGCGGGTGACTACTGACCGCGTGTAGCGGTCGGAAGGATTAGTCGGCCTTCTTAAGTTTTAACTTCGAGGCTATGTCTTCTAATAAAGATGCAGCTGGCATGAAGGGCTACCGTACTCGCAACAACAATGGTTTGTTACGTGACAAGCGTGATGATACCCATATGGGTACCATTGAGAAGCAGTATGGAAGGGAGTTTGATGTACGAAGCGACATGCATTTAGGTACTTACCTAAAAGAGCATGGAGTAAAGTCATTGAACGACCTAATTACTGGTAAGTAATTAGCGATTGCTAGACGAAACATCAGGCCGTTACTTTTCAAGAAGGGGCGGCCTTTTGTGTTGATATAATTAAGTATAGTACGGAAAAGTATAAAAAATGTTGTGGGGGTGTGGTTAGCTCACGCTGATAACAGTTCTAATATCGTCCCAGACGGCTACCCGTTTTTCAGCCTTCATTTGCCTTCCAACGTGCAGCATGCGCTTACCGAACATCACGATATCCCATTCGGGAATCGTGCTGTAGTCGGCGATGGGCAGATAGAGGATGTTTCCATCCTGCTGACCAAATGTCAGACCTTTGGGAAGTGTTTCTGCGCGAAGATTGACAAGCAGGTCAAAACCCGCTGTCTCCTTCGCAGAAAAATACATCCCACCACCGGCCCAGACGGTATGTGTGCCAATCTGGACTGGTTTGATCTCACCACCTTGCCGGTGTTGACATGGTGGACGAGGTGGGGGTGGTGTACCCCCGCTTACCTTAAGTTTCTCGCTCATTTCCAGATTCCTTTCTGCCGACCTTCCTCATAGAGGTTGATCAGCTCCTGGTTTACTTCATTGTGGAGGGCCCTCATGGCCGCCCACTTTTTTGTGACCGACAACTCGCGTCGCTTGGTGTCGAGTTGCCGGGTCAGACTAGAGCCTCGGCTGTGGTCATAGACCATACGATGCTTGTTCAGCACAGTTGCTGTGTTGTGTTCCAAGTCAAAGACCCGGTCCACGAACGTTTCTACTGCAATGTCGCCATTCCAGTAGAGTTCACCAACTGCTGCGATGTTGGCCCAGTTCTGGCCGCCCATCGCCGCAGACGTCCAATGGCCGCAGCCAAAGATCACCTTGCAGTTCTGGAAGAACCCAGTCACGACACTTGAACCAGCGGTTGCCAGCTCGTGTGCGATAGGGGGTGCGGTCAGGCCAGGCCACGAGTTGCGGTGTGTCAGCGTGAAGCGCGAACGCATCTCCGCCAACAGAGCTTTTTCGTTAGCTCCGCCCACACTGAGATAGTTATCAGCATGGGTCACTTCGCTCGCAACCGCCAGCGCCAGATAGGTCGAGAAGACCTCGCTGGTACGAGCGGTCAGCTGTTTGTGGACCCGCCGGATTTTTACGGCGAGTGCCTCGTCTGTGCAGGTCTTCAGCATCGCCTCAGCCAGGTAGAAGTCGTTGAGTGCCGTATTGGTGGCAAACTCCTCCTGACACAGCTCCGGCTGGATGACCGGCTTGCCCGTTTGGCGCCACTTATGGAAGAGTGACACCTCACGACCGAACACTGTCTCGATGACCTCCATGGTGTGTTTAAGAACAACACCATTTTTGGCATCAAGACAGTTTTTTAGAGAAAACGTCAGTGCACGGCGGTGAAGCTGCGCAAAGTCTTCTACTCCGATACCGATTACAGCCGGAATCCCTTGATGGCGAGCCACCACTGCCGCGTGACAGGTGGAACCGCCCTCTTGGGTGATGATGCCAGCTGCTCCGAGCATCAGCTCGAAATCGTCTGGCGTAGTGGTTTTCCGTACAAGAATGTAGGGGACGTCTTTACTCTTACACCAGTTAATATGCTCTGCAGTTGAAACCAAGGTTCCATTGACCGCAGCACATCCAACTCCTTCGCCACGAGCGACGATGAGTTCGTCGCAAATGATAATCGGGTCTTTCAGGACCGTTCCGCCGGCGACTGCCTCCGCCATCCGCTCGGGGATAGTTTCGACGACTTCGTCGCGCGTCATCTCCCCAGCCTCCTTACGGCGGACCAGGTTGATGATGGTGGCTTCAGGCGAGAGCTTAGCCGCCCGGAACTGGAGGAAGTAGAGCACGCCGTCTTCGACGGTAAACTCTACCTCGACCGGACCATTGACCTCAGACTCCAAGACGACAAGCGCCTGAGTGAGGGTGGTGGCATATTCTGAAAAGCGGTCGGTTAGCGAGCTGATAGGCTTCGGGGTGACCTCGCCAGAGACGAGGTCATGCCCTTGCGCGCTTGGCAAGTAGTTGCCAAAGAGACCAGGTTCAGCGGTGTCTGGATGATGGCTGAGTGCCACCCCCGTACCGCACTCGCCTGAGCCTGCCCGGTTGCCGAACACCATCTCTTGGATGGTGACGGCGGTACCGAGCCGCTCATTGATGTTGTGCTCGCGCCGGTAGGCGCGAGCACGGTTGGAATGCCAGCTCTCGAGTACCGAGTAGGTGGCAGAGCGTAGTTGTGCCAGTGCTTCCAGTCTCGAGTCCGTGAGAACCATGTTGCGTACATGAAGTCCCAGTCCAGCGTCGAAGTGACGCTGGCAGTCGTCCACGAACGAGTCGCTATACTGCGCGCGAAGCGCGAGAGCAACCGGTTCGGTCAGACCGACATTGAGCACCGTTTCCATCATCCCCGGCATGGAGATCATGGCACCAGAGCGCACTGAGACCAAAAGTGGATTGGCCGGGTCGCCGAAGCGTTTCCCGGTCTTTAGCTCCAGAGTTTTAAGTTCGCGCTCCAGCTGGTCATCAAATCGCTTAGGGAGCTGACCAGTCTCCTGGTAGCTCCGACACAGCGATGTGGAGATCACCAACGCTGGTGGAGTCGGCAAGCCGAGCTTCATCAGTCGGGCAATCCCGTGTCCTTTTCCTCCTAGAGCATAGGAGGAAAAATCAGTGTCTTCCCACGCGGGAATCACCAAGCGACGCCGGCTGTGGCTTTTGGCCTTAGCAGGTGCAGCTTTCTTCAGAGCGGATGCTTGTGGCATCAGACCCTCCTATGTTGATGGGAAGTTATTCAGTTAGTGCCTTGGTGGCACAAGCGAGACAGATGCAACCAGGGCCATATTCCATCTCTGAACCATTCATTTGGATGACTCTATCGACAGAATGGCAAACACCACATTTGTCTTCAAGGACGGCAATGTAGCCTACCCGGTGGTTTCCTGCGTCAAAAAGAGCGATAATTACACCGTCAGCATTTTTGACATCAGTCCGAACATCTTCAGGCAGTGCAAGGTCAGACATTTTGTGTCCCTCCAATAGATTTGAATTGATTCGTGAGTTGTCAAAGTACTCACTTTCCTGGTTGTATGATAGCACGGAAATACTAATTTGTCAAAGTATTTTGACTGGTTTTGAATGAAAAAAGTCCTGATTTTTTAAAATCAGGACTTGTATATTTTATCTAGCAACCGGACCGTTCGATTCTAACCCTGCTAGTGCGAGCCAGGAACGTGTTGTGTCAGCATTGCTCATTTCTTGACGCAAATTCTCGAGCATGTGCCATCAGTTGTGTCGTGATAGTCGAAGTTTTATTGTGAACGAGCGAATAGAAACTCACTCACTCCACGTCGCCATCACCAAGCGTCCTGATATCTTGCCTACTTTGTGTCCACAAACGAAGACTTACAGTCGGTACCATCCGACAGCGCTGTTTGATAACCAGCTTTTCATGACATTTCACTGCTACTTCCATGGGGAAGCCGTCAAAATGCCGTTGATTCATTTCCGTACGCTCCCAAAGACTAAGGGAATGCGAGGAAGGTTGTTCGTGGCAGTGTGTTGGTGTTCATCTTACGATTACACACTGCTTTTACCCCGTGGCGGAATACCACTTCAGTTTAGAGGTAAGAACGTTGCGATATAGGCTTTTTGCCATTTGCAGTCAACCAATAGCCAGTCTTTTACGACTACTGCTTGTTGTCAGTATCCTGAACACGCGTTGCGCTGTGCAGGTTGACCTTGTTTTTAAGCCGATCGCGGGAGCGCACTCCATTACGACCGGTCTAAAGTAAACGTATCCAGATTTGCCAATACATAGCAAAGTTCCTTATGTGAGAGAACGTACCGAGAGTATTTAAACACTTTAAAATATTTTGTCAAGTATAAAAATCCCAGGACAGCCGAACTGTTTCCTGGGATTGGCCCGTCTCTGAGACAAATGTCACGGAGATATGGGCGTTGTTTGTGCGTAACGAGTATGCACTAGAGCTGCACGCTTGTCTGCGGAATGTATCCGCTGCACACGAAGATTGTATAATCCGGTATGACCGCCCGGACGCGGTGGCTACACACGAATGTGATGGGGTGACGGCCCCGACGCCTATCTGCTATAGATCAACTTGGTCAATTACTGGCGAACGGGCCGCCGGGCCTGCTTGGTACGCATCCAACTCCTCGCCAGGAGAACGTCCGAATCGTAACTGTTGTAGTCACTGCAGTCAGTCGATTGACAATGTGAAAACTATCCACATTGTCACCGTCGAAAGCCGCAGTCAAGGCGAACAGTACCTGAGAGCTTGGTTGCCAAGACAACACCATACTCGAACCTTTTTGACAGAAAGGAGTAACGTCGGTCCACGTTACTTTTTCACGATGCCGTTTGGGCGTTGTGATTTGGTGCACGCACTCATCGTCAGTGAGGCATTACGTGCCGTGTCTTAGTATGCAGATGTCACTCTACGTACTTTCATTCAGTGCTTACCTCTAGCAAATTCACATCACCGAGCGGAAATGTAAATCAGTAAGACCTGAAAACGACAGGATATTGCTTCTATTGAGAAGCAATAGTGAGTTTTGAAGAACATATCTGCTGTAATATTTAACACACGATAATAAATTTGTCAAACATTTTCTTACATTGATTTCAGGTAGGTGATTTGGTGCACAATTACATTGCTTGTGATATGAAACGATAGAGTGACAATTAACGATATTATTCTTCGTGCGAGTTACGAGCATAATTATAAATACCGCATTGCATCAGTTAAAATCTTCTATTGTGGGTGAGATGAGTGCTTTGACAGTCCGTATCATCGAGCCGTCAGTCTGCTATACTTTTTCTATGAACGTAAAACAGCAGTTTCCTGATGAAGACTCCCTTAAGAGCTATTTGCGGTCAAATATTGGAGAGTTTCTAAAGCAAGTCAAGGCTGAAGTAGGTCCGCTCGAGGCTGAGTATTTGAAGCAATCAAAGTTACGCAAAACCGGAGTATGGTTCATGAGTCTCGCTCCGTTTGTACTCATTTTTGGTTCAGAGATTTTACGTTTCCTACCATTTATGGGAACAGAACAGCTGGTTGTGGTGATTGTGCCAGTGGCGGTGGCGGGATATATGTTCTGGGTTGGTTGGGATAAGATAATGGGAACTGGTGCAGCTATAGCTGCGTTTCATAATCGTCTAAATGACGTTATATATCCTTTGGTATTTAGCATTTTTGACCTTTCGGCTGCCCGTATAGCTCATACGCAGAAAAGTAAAAAGGACTATGATACTGCATTTAAACACGAAGGCGAGTCAAATTGGGCGAGCACCATGCGCTTAGCACAGGTTGCGCAGCAATTGCAGTCAATCAAAAGTCATGAGTTTGACAAGGTGATGACCCTTTTGGACCACTCTGAGCTGATCACTGAGCCGAGGAATAGAGTAAAGGTAGACGATATGCTCATTACAAGTGTGTACGACCGACCTCTATTTTTTTCTGAGCTGAATGTGAAGCACGTGACCGGTAGTGGTAAAAATAAACGGACCAAAAAGATTTTTCACGGGTATTTCGTGTCTTTTGATTTGAAGCGCCCGTTATCTGGGAAAACTTTTGTGTCTACCGAGGGCGATAAGAAAGGCTTTGGTCACCAGTCTTTTTTTACCACCAAGAAAAACGCTGGACTTGAAGCAACCGAGCTTGAATGGAATGATTTTGAAAACTTACTGCATGTGGTAACCAACGACCCAACCGAAGCGCGATATATTTTGACTCCTGATTTTATGCTCGATCTGTATAGCTGGTGGAAGGAAAAGCAAGAAAATATCCGAATTTCATTTCGAGACGATAAAATGTATGTATTGTTTCCAGATAAAGGGGTGCGAATTGGTAAGACTATTTCTCATATCGACAAACAAGAACTCCAGGCTTATCTAGAAAGCATTAGTATCCCGCTGCTACACACACTCCACCTTATTGAGGATGTACAGCAGTAATTTATTGTGATATCTCGTATACTAACGATATGAAACGCCAAGACATTCTCAGTATTCTCATAACATTTATGGTTGGCGTGGTTGCTGGTGGATATTTGTATTTGGTTGGTCTGGCTCCAACGGTCGCTACGCTTGGGGTGCCAAGCCAGGAGCGGGTTGAATCTTTGGTGATAGAGAGTGAGGTCTATGGTGGATGTCGTGATGCGTGCCCATCGTTTCAAGTGTTGGGAGATGGTTCATACCGGTATTTGTATTCAGTGGCATACGATGAACCGCAAGTCATACAAAGTGGAAGTCTTTCCTCAGCGTTACGTCGAGAATTACAAAGAAGTATTACACTCGAGGCCCTGCGCGCACAAAGCCAGTCCATCACTCCCAGTGTGTGTAGTTCGTACTCAGACGGCATAGACGTGCGGTACACTATCACCAAAAACGGAGAAGAATTCATTTTGGACACTTGCGGCACCCGGGTAAATACAGATAGCGCGATGTGGCAAAGTGTCAGAAAAATCTGGGATTTCCTAGAAATCAGTAGTGAGCAATAGGTCGTACTTCTCCATCCTTGCTTTTCTGGCAAAATGTTTTGCAACCTGTGCAAATAGAAATATCCTGGCTACTGGAGAGTAATAAAAGAAGTAGCTATCTGCTACTTGGATTTATCATTGAGTTAGAAAATACGCTATTTTATGCATTCAAAATCATTACTCATAGCCATCGCTGCTTTTGCGCTCACTACTTCAGGAGTATTTGCGTACAACGGCAGTAACGTCTTAGACAGAGCCAATCTTTCAGCTGAACAGAAAACTGCCATCACCCGAGCCCGAGAGTTAAAGCAAAACGGAGACTTTAGCGCCGCTAGAGATAGTCTGGTCAATGCAGGGATTGATGAGACAGTCCTGAAGCGGCTCCATGAAGCCCGTCACCAGGTCGAGCTGGAAATGCAAGCCGCCTTAGTTGCCAACGATTACGAGGCATTTATGGCGTCTATTGCTCAGACGCCATTGGCCGAAAGAATTACGTCCGAAGCTGATTTTGAGCAATTTCGTGCGGCTCAAGAGCTAAAAGACGATGGTGATTTTGTGGCTGCAAAGGAGATTTATGATGAGTTGGGAATCAAACCAAAACCACACCACCATGGTCATGGAAAGGGAGGGATGTTGCATCATCTCTCGACTACACAACAAGAAGCATTTAGTGTAGCTAAGCAAGCAAACGACAAAGCGACAATGCAAGCCATCCTTGATGAGGCCGGAGTGTATCGACCGATGCACTACTAAATTGTCAATAGAGACACCGGGTAGCCTTACAGCTACCCGGTGTTTTTGGTATGATGTCACTATGAGATATGCGCTGTTGATTGGTTTGTTTGTTTTAACGGCTGCTCCAGTGTCGGCTTTTAGTCCCCAAATCACAGAGGCCACTCGCCCGTATGAAATCACAACCATTGAAGAAGCAGCGGCTCAGTCACAAAACTATCTAGGTGAGTTGGATGGGTTTCCGGTCATGTATGAAGTGACGAGCGACGAGTCCTTTACTTTGCAAACTCAGGTGCATCAGCGCTACCGCTCAGGGTCAGAGCCGCTGCCATTTTCGCTGATTGCTATCCGACAAAACGAGCGAGGAGGCGGAGTCACCGAGGTAGCCAGGATGAATCCAGCTCCAGCTGATTGGCAGAAGACTAAGAGTAGTCAGTTGGGCATGAGTCTGTGGGAAAGTCCTGTGCTGCAAGCTGATGTCGAACCCGGTACCTACCAGATTGAAATCAGCACCCCTGCAAATGAAGGGACCTATTTACTCAGTTTTGGCGCATCAGACTCCGAAGATGGATATTTTGCTAGCTTGGCTGGGGTCCAGCGGACTCAGCAATTCTTTGGCCTACCATTTTTAATGATTCTCGCTTCATCGTATGTATATTATCCATTGGGAGTTATTCTGGTGTTGTTGGTGATACAGCGCATATGGAAGTACCGAAAACTGGTTATTCAACATGATACTTAAAGCGTTAGTTATTGTATGCACCGCCTTAGCTTTTGCTTATTTTGCAAACTTAGCCTTTTTGGGTGAATTATAGTTGACCAAAAAGTCGATGACTGGCATACTGTGCCAGCTTACGCGCGAGTACGCGCCGTTTTCTATTATTGAGACCAAGCGCCAAATCATACTTTAATCTTACTATTTTATATGCCACAAGAAATTCGAAATATCGCCATTATTGCTCACGTTGACCACGGGAAAACTACTTTGACCGATGGGTTGATGGAATTTACTGGAGATCGAGTCGGTGATGCTTCAATGGACAATAACGCGATTGAACAGGAGCGCGGAATCACTATTTACGCCAAAAACACTTCAGTTACCTATAAAGACACCAAGATCAACATCGTAGACACACCTGGTCACGCCGACTTTGGCTCTGAGGTAGAACGAGTGCTGCGGTCTATTGACTCGGTATTGCTCGTGGTGGATGCACAAGAAGGTCCAATGCCACAAACCCGGTTTGTGCTTAAGAAGTCTTTGGAACTCGGACTAAAACCGATTGTAATCATCAACAAGATTGATAAGCCAGCAGCAAATCCAGATAAGTGCGAAGAGCAGGTGCTGGAGCTCTTTCTTGAGCTCGGAGCAGATGATGATCAGTCTGAATTTGAAGTAGTGTATGCAATTGGACGCGATGGAGTGGCCAAACGAAAGATGGATGATGAGATGGTCGACCTGTCACCGGTGCTCGATACGATTCTTGAGACAGTTCCGGCTGCCAAAGGATACACCGAAGGTGACGACCTGCGGGCTCAAGTATTCAATCTTGGATATGATAATTTCCTCGGACGATTAGCTGTAGCTCGTATTTATGAAGGAAAAATCTCTAAAGGCCAACAACTTTTTATTCAGTTTGAAGGGTCCGATGTGGTAAAGAAAGGCAAGGTGATAAAAATGTCAGGCTATAAAGGTGTGTCTCAAGTTGATATGGACGAAGCCTTTGCAGGAGACATTGTGCTGATTGCAGGACTAGAAGATATCAACATTGGAGAAACGTTGTCAGATAAAGAAGACGCTAAGCCACTAGAAGCCATCCACGTAGATGAGCCAACTATTGGCATGGAGTTTATGGTCAATTCTTCACCATTTGCTGGTCGGGAAGGGAAGTACGTGACCTCGCGACAGATTGCAGCTCGACTCGAAAAAGAACTTGAAATTAACGTTGGACTACAAGTTGATTTTACCGCCGAAAATATAAAAGTATATGGTCGTGGAGAAATGCACATTGCAGTCCTTCTGGAAAATATGCGCCGAGAAGGGTATGAGTTGTCAGTCTCACAGCCACAAGTAATCATCAAAGACATTGACGGGGTAAAGTCTGAACCATTTGAGGAAGTGACGGTTGATATCCCTGGTGATTACCAGGGTGCGGTCATCGAACGATTGTCAAATCGCGGCTTTATTATGCAAAATATGGTGACCAATGGTGACCAGATGCGTCTGTTGTTTGAAGGTCCAACCCGTGGCTTGCTCGGATACAAAAACCAATTTGTGGTAGATACAAAAGGGGAAGGAATTCTCGCTTCACAAGTAATCGGGTTTCGACCATACGCAGGAGAAATCAAGAAGCGAAAAGCCGGTTCTATGATTTCAATGGCAACTGGAAAAGCGCTTGGTTTCTCACTTGCCAATCTGCAGACACGCGGAGAGATGTACATCGGTCCGTCGACTGAAGTATACGAGGGGATGGTGATTGGGAATACCTCAAAGGGGGAGGAGATGATGGTAAACCCAACCAAAGGGAAGCAGCTCACCAACATGCGTACCTCTGGAACTGATGAAGCAATCAACCTAATACATCCAAAGCTAATCTCTATCGAGTTTGGTCTGGAGGTAATGGCAAATGATGAGTACCTAGAAGTCTGCCCAATATCAGTCCGACTACGGAAGAAGTATCTAAAAGAATCAGATCGAAAGAAAAAATAAGCAAAGGCCCAACGGGCCTATTGCGAATTTTGTTCTCAATTTCGGGCTTTCACCACCAGGGCATTTCCGTTTATATGGTCGAGCAAAGCTCTTCCTAAAAACTAGGTCAGCCCGCCCGAAATTGCTAGAACAGGTACTCCAACACTCACGATTTTGCTGAACTTCACTCATGTCTGTTGATGATGAGGTTTTCTTGCGGTAATCTGTACATAAGAAGACATCGTAAACAACGCTTTGGACACTGCAGAAAATGTATGTGTGAAATGTAACATTGTGTATGACAGACAACCCAAAAATTGAAAATCAAGGGGTGACCAAACAGTTCGTATGGGCGGCTGTAATCGCTACGCTTGCGGCCGTAGCGGGCTATCTGTTAGGTCCGGTTGAGGTGCGATATATCGAAAAACTCAATGACAATACTGTCCTGATCGGCTCCGTGTTTGCAGTTGGTTCAGTAGCGCTCGGAGTTTCAGCGATTTATATCGGAAGAATTTCTGATCGGCTGGGTCGTCGAAAGGTGATTTTGGCCGGTCTAGCATTGGGTATGTTGTATCCACTTTTATACGTCGCTACAATCAGCGTGTTTCAATACATGGGCGTTAAGTTATTGTGGGCTGTCTCTACTGCGGCTACCACACCGATACTGATGGCTCAATTGCAGGACCTGATTAAGCATTCACCGAAGAAAGGTCAGTATCTTGGGTATGTGTTTTCGGCGGGAGCGATTGGTGGAAGTTTTGCTGCTTTTGCGGGTGGGTACCTGGCAGACACATTCAGTTTGCAGGCACCCTATATTGCGATGGCAATTATTTTTATCATTGCCTTTATGTTGGCGGTAAGTAAGTTGCGTATGTTTCTCGAGAGCATTGCCCCTGAAGAAACTGACTCCACCCCTCGTCATCCGCTGTTTGTACTGAAATATATCTTCTCGCGACCTCCGCTCATTTACTACTTCGTACAAAATACCGTTTTTTCCATGAACTGGGGCGTCAAGCCATTTATCTGGCCGTTAATCATTTACGACATAGCCGGCAGCGATACTATCACCGGGGCGGTGTTTGCGACTATGGGAATAGTGGCAGCTGCAGTATTGTTGGTTGCGGGGCGTTACGTTGATCGCTTTGGGTATCATGCGGGCATGATGGCCAGTTTTACGTTTCTAGTAATCTCAGGAATAGCACTTTCTCTCGCCGATACGTTGTCTATCTTTTGGATTGCGGCGGCTGTATTTGCGATTGGTGAAGCGTTGTACGGTCCAGCACAAGCAGTCTTGTTTACCGATAATGTTGAGTCTAAATACCGTGGAGAATTGCTTGGGTTTGATCAGTTTTATGATCAAATGCTACAAACCATATCACCGCTGGCCGTGGGTGCATTGCTGACTATCTACGCAAATCAAACAGTTTTGGGTATGTATATTGGCTTAATCTCTGTGTCACTGATTGCAATGGCGGTATATTATCCCTGGGCGGTGAAATCAAGCGAACGAACTTGATGCAGTCAGGCGAATAATTTTCATTTCACAAAAAGAAAAGTGTTATGTTTGAAAGAATCCCTGTTTCGTGTTTTACTCTAAAGTAGAGTGAAGCAGAGCAAAACACGAAGGAGCTCGAGATGTCCAACACAAACAACCTACCTCTTATTGAGGTACCGGATACAGCGCTGGAAACGTTGCAGTTATTTTTGGCGCATAAACGTGGTAATTGGGGCCCCGAGCACAGTGCTTCAGACTGTCGAAGAAACCAACTGACGCATGATTCTAAAAAGCAGCTGTTCTGGATTGATCCTGCTCAGATTTTGATTCCGGGAGAAGAATTCAAGATTGTGATTCCAGTGGAGGATGAAGCACAAGCCAGGGCAATCTATGCAAAGCGCATGAAAGCTCTCGTGAATGTATCTAGACGTTTTGATTTTGATGCTTTCTACAAAACGTTTTGGCTACTCACAGTTACTTACCCCGTGGTGCGACCAATGGAATGGGATCAGAACAACGTATTTCTGCATGTGTCTATGGTGTCTGGCAATTGAAAAATAGCAAAATGGCGACACTTAGGTGTCGCTGTTTCTTCGTTTCAGTGTAACCAGCAGCATGATTTTTATATTCGCTCGTTCATATGCAATGCACTGGGTGGGTAGATTTGTTATACATGAAGCCTCTAATTCGCAAAGCTTTTTTCAGGTCCTTTGGTATGATTGCAACTTAAGTAAGTGGTACACTTAAACAATGAAATACTTCGGAATCTTTTCAGTGTTGATTGTGGTGACTATCGCGATTGTCTGGAGTGCAAGGATGCTTACTGGAGGGCTAAATACAGAAGGAAACAACGGTACTCAAAATACCTCATATCAAGAAGCGATAGATTCGGCCCGCGCTATCTCAGGTTCTTCGAGCTCTAATCAAGTCATACCGCAATAAATATGCGATGGTTGATTGGAGGAGTATTGGTGGTGATGGGGGTAGGGGTGTTTTTGTATATGACTGATGCGTTTCGATATATGAAAACCTACTATCTGATTGCTCGGGTGGCGCCGTACGAACAAACCGGGAGTGGTGAGGGTGCTATTCAATTTCTTGGAGATAGTACTGGCTACGGCACCGGGGCCACACGTGGTAAATATAGCATTGCTGGTCGATTGGGAGCCGAGTATCCAGGGTATGCGATTACCAATCAGAGTGTAAATGGTCGTACAATCGACATACTCCTGCAGGATATAGCAGGTTTTTCTGGTCAGTTTGATTTGATTGTCCTGCAGATGGGTGGAAATGATATTTTACAAAAACGAGATACCGATCTGGTGTTAGCAGATTTGGAAGCAGTGCTACAAAGACTGCTGCCACACACCAAAGAAATTGTCATGCTCACCTCTGGCAATGTAGGTGGCGCGATAGCGTTTTCTGGAGCAGAAGCGCAGGAGTATGAACGACTGACGCGTGCGTATCGCACACGCGTTATTGAGTTGTCTAAGAACACACCTCATTTTACCTACGTGGATTTGTTTGATGAGCCGGGACACGACCCGTTTCAAGAGCAGCCAGATACGTATACCGCGCTCGATGATTTGCATCCCAGTAATGCCGGGTATGGACTGTGGTATTCCAAAGCCAAGCCCGCCTTTGATGCTGCACTAAACAAGTAAAAGGGCGGTCCCAAAGGAACCGCCCTGTGCACTATGACCGATACGGGTCGATCTGTGCTATTTGTGCCATCTGCTGAAGTAAATGGCTCATTTGCAGTGCCAATTTACGGTTACTGCTGGATGCAACCAAACATTCCAAGAACAGTGCCTCCGCCCGACCGATTTGTTGTAGCGCTTCGCTGCGGAGACCGAGATCGTGTGTGTGTAACAGTCTGAGAGCAAAATCTGGCGAGAGTAGGGTGAAGTGTTCGCCATTCAAAGTACTGGTTCTGATTGAAAGCGGAATGCCTTGCAGCTCAGGACGTGTGTCTGCCGAGGGTGGAGCGTGTCCGGGTATTTTTGTGAGAGCACTCAAAAGGTGACTTGCGTCGCCTTGCCACCAAGCAGCCTCACAATCAGCATGCCTCCGACCTCTCCAGTTGCCTTTCTTTTCAACACTGTGGTAATTCAGGTACGTTTCCCCGCGGTCGATTGTGCCTCTGCACCGCTCACACTCATACGCTTCACGAGCTTTTACTTCTCGCGTCCCGGTTGAGCCATATGTAGCCATTTCTTCTTCCTCCATACAATATCTGGCAAAACTATGCCTGTTTTTTACAATAATGCAAACGTTAGACAGTCTCTTCTGGTTTGATTCGGTTTAAATAGAAGTGATTGTTACAGGTGTTTCATACAACACGACACAGGACTGGTTATGCGGACGACGAGTAAGGACGATAACTATGGATAAAGTTCAGGAAAATCAGCTATTTTTTGGTACACTACAGGCATATGACAAAAAAGATTTTTATAGTACTGAGCGTAGTTACTGTGTTGGCTGTGGGTGGATACCTTGCAAGTTACACGCCGGATACTGAAATATTAGAATCCGAACCATCCTTTTCGGTTGCTCCAGTGGAGCATGCCTCATTTGGTCTGACGTTCGCTGGGTTGAATATCTTGAATGATCCGGTCGGAGATACTGGATTGTATTCTGGATTTGGGATTCCAGACATTATCTTTCTCTCTGACACACACGGCGACCATTTTGATGTTGATACCCTGGCCGGTGTAGTGGCTGCGAGTACGACTATTATTGCTCCAGAGGCTGTATTTAGCGAACTACCAGCGTTTTTGGCAGACCAGACCGTTGTGATGGCTAATGGAGATTCTCATTCGATTGCAAACCTGACGTTTGAAGCAATCCCGATGTACAACTTACCGGTAGACGGCGAAGATAATTTCCATGAAAAAGGCGTAGGAAACGGATATCTACTTGAGTCTGACGGTACCAGAATCTACATCGCAGGAGACACCGAAGATACACCAGAAATGCGAGCGCTAGAAGATATTGATGTAGCATTCATTCCAATGAATCTCCCCTATACGATGGGTGTCGAAACCGCAGCCCAAGGGGTGCTCGCGTTTAATCCAGGTATCGTGTACCCATACCATTACCGCGGTGAAGATGGATTGTCTGACGTGGGTGAATTTCAAAGGCTCGTTACAGCCGAAAATCCAGATATTGAAGTAAGATTGCTGGATTGGTACAGCCAGTAGAATGAAAGACTGGATGAGTAAGCATAAAGGAATACTCGCCTTAGTAGGCGTTTTTCTGGCGTTTAATCTCATCTTTTTATTTGTTTCTCCCAATCAAATCGTAGAATATATTGGCGTAGATAACACCTACCTAACGATTTTCTTGATTGCGAGCTTTGGTGGACTCAACGCTCTGACTGGAGGCGTGCTGTACGGCTCAATTATTGCCTTTGCGGCTGGTGGGGCATCACCGTGGTTGTTGGGGCTGGCAGGAGGGTTGGGGATTGCGATAGGGGATAGTTTAGTATTTTATTTATTTCGCTACACGTCCAAAACATTATCTCCAGACTGGCAAGAAAAAATATCAAAAATAAAACAAAAGGTAGAACGGTTTCCTCGCTGGTCCCAATATCTACTTATATACCTGTACTTAGGTTTTTTTCCATTCCCAAACGATATTCTCATGTTTTTGTTAGCTATTTTACGATTCAAGTTCTTGCAGGTATTGCCGGTGATTATAGCTGGTGCCATTTCTGTTGCCACTATCACCGCATTGATGGGAGAACAACTGGGTTTTTTTGGAAGTTAGTGTATAGTTCTGCAGTTAATATAAAATGGCATACTTAATATCTCTCGTTCTCGTACTGTTATCAGGTCTTTTTTCCGGCTTAACTCTCGGACTTCTTTCATTAGATACCCAGACGCTCAAGCGGCGCGCCAAACACGGTGATCCTGAAGCCAAAGCTATCTATCCAGTCCGCAGACGCGGCAATTTACTGCTCACCACGCTCTTGCTGGGTAATGTGGCGGTCAACACTACCTTGTCTATATTTCTTGGTACGATTGCATCCGGAATCATGGCTGGGATAATGGCTACTACGCTGATTGTTTTGTTTGGGGAGATTATTCCTCAGGCAGTTATTTCACGATATGCCTTATGGTTTGGCGCGAAGACGCTGTGGTTTACCAAGCTAGCGATTTTTATTGCGTATCCGATCGCCCGACCAATTGCTATGGTGCTGGACTATTTCCTTGGTAATGAGTTGCCAACCACGTATTCAAACAAAGAATTAATGGATATTATTTCTGAGCACGAGAACTCAGAACACAGCTCAATCGACCAAGATGAAGAGCGGATAATGCATGGAGCGCTCCAGTTTTCTCACATGCGAGTCAAGGAGGTCATGAGTCCGGCTGAAAGTGTGGTGATGTTTGATATGAATCAACGCCTGTCTCCAGAGTTTTATGCTGAGGTCAATCGTTCTGGGTATTCTCGTATCCCCGTTTTTAGTGGCAATCGGAATAACGTGGTGGGGATTTTGTATGTAAAAGACTTGCTGATAGAACAAGATGGTATCTCATTGCACGAGACAAAAGAAGCGTTTGATGGTGAGTTTCTTCAGATACGCGGCACGGACTTGCTTGATGTGGTGCTGGGAAAGATGCTCAAAAGACGCCAGCATCTGGCTATTGTCAAAAACCGTAATAACCAATTTTTGGGTGTCATAACCTTGGAGGATGTTATCGAGGAGATTATTCAGCAGGAGATAGAGGATGAGGACGATGAAGACGAGACTCTTGAGCCTTTGGTGTGAGGCTGACGGCTATATACCCAGATTCTTGAGAAAAGTGGCGAGTTCGGGTCCGGCTATTTTGCGGTATTGATTGGGTTTTAGTTTTCCGAGCTCGATATTTACAATCCGATTGCGCTTCAAGGACTGTACTTGGTAGCCGAGAGCGGCACACATGCGACGGATTTGATGCTTTTTTCCTTCGGTGATAGTGAGCAAAAAGCGCATTTCATTTTTCGGGTTGGCGGTAATGCGCGCAGGCTTGGTGCGGTAGCCTTCGATGTCTACTCCAGCTTCCATGGCACGCTTAAACATCCCTGAGATGGGTTTGTCTACCAGTACTTCGTATTCTTTTTCGTGGTCACTCTCAGGGTCGAGCAATGGACCAGTAATACGTCCATCGTTGGAAAGAATCATCAATCCCTCGGAGTCTTTGTCGAGACGACCAACTGGGGTCACGTGCGTAATCCCGTAGTCTGCAGCAAGCTTCATCGCGATATCAGTCTCGTGTTCAGCCGGAGAGTGCGTAATAATCCCACGACCTTTGTAGTACGCATAGTAGCTTTTTGATTTGGTTTTGCCGACGACTGCGACGGTGTCAGATTCGGTGATGCTTTGCCCCATCTGCGCCTGTTTACCATTGACAGTTACCTTGCCGGCGGCAATCAGCACGTCCGCTTCACGACGTGAAGCGACACCGGTATGAGCCAGGTATTTGTTAACTCGGATAGGAAATTCCATACGTAATCTACTATGACACAAATATCTTTATGTTTCAAGTATTTTACCGTAGACATATCCCTGCTCAACATATTCCTCACACGCTTGGATGTTCACCGGCTTTAATAAGCACTGGTACCTCGCAGACGCTCTGAATATGTTGAGCAGGGATATGATAGTTTTACTGGCATCAGATCCGGGCACCGCATATTTTTCACTCGCCTGAATATATGTCTTTGGAAATAAGCACGTCATTCCCACAGACACAGAAATATGCGATAGATGCAATACTATTTTGACAGCGGTGGATGGCAATACCCTTTTGCCCGCAGAATCTGGTAGATTCTGCGGGCAAAGGGGCTTTTAGGTCTGTTTGGGAGTGGTTTTATCTGGATAGCGAAATATAAGATACAATCGACAAAAGCACGTATTTAGTTCCATTTTGACTGGTTTCGTGTCACTATTGGATACGCCAACGCACCTATGGATGCCGACACACCTCAAAATCTTACAGATGTACAAATAGTAGCTAAGACACTGGTTGATAAGCAGTTTTTTGGTGAGATCGTTGACCGCTATGAAGCGAAGCTTAAACGATATATTGCTCGGCTCGGAGTGAGAAATCCAGATGACCAGCTCGACGTTTTGCAAGAAGTGTTTTTGAAAGTGTACAAAAATCTTAATGCGTTTGACCGTTCTTTGCAGTTTTCGTCGTGGATTTATCGGATTGCCCATAATGAAGCGATTTCTTGGTACCGAAAAAAAAATGTGCGCCCAGAAGGTCATTTGATTGCTGATAGTGAAGAATTAATTGGCTTTTTGTCAGCCAAAGAGGATGCGCAAGATGCTGATTTTGACAAGACGATAAACGCCAGCGAGGTAAATCAGGCGTTGTTGAAAATAGATGCCAAATATTGCGAAGTGATTATCTTGCGGTTTTTTGAACACAAAGACTACGAAGAAATCTCAGATATTTTAAAAATCCCGGTTGGCTCAGTCGGTACGCTGTTGCATCGCGGCAAAAAACAGCTTGCAGATGAATTAAACAGTGAAGCTATACGTATGTAATGTCAACGCGCTTATGAATGAAAAGAACCCACATCCACAGAAAAATTTAAAAAACACCCTACTTGATCGTATTGAGCGTGAAAAGCTACAGCCTCGCTCGAGGATGTTTTTTCACAGCAAAGAGTGCGTCATCTGGGCTTTGTGGCTTATTTCCGTTGCGGTCGGAGCTCTGGCGGTGGCTATTTCTGTCTTTGTGGTTACCCATCGTCAATACGAGATTTATGAAGCCACTCATGAAAACTGGTTTACCTTTATGGTGGAAGTATTGCCGTTTATTTGGGTATTTGTATTCTGTGCCATGGCTCTATTTGCTGTATACAACATCAAACACACCAAAAAAGGCTATCGCTACTCGGTGAGTACTATTTTGGCGAGTAGTATTGTATTGAGCTTTGCTGGCGGCTCTGCATTGCAGTTTTTTGGCCTCGGGTACTCTATCGATGCGATACTGGGCAATCAGATGCCTATATATATGTCTCAGGTAAAAATTGAACGTCAGTTGTGGCAGCAGCCTGAAGAAGGCAGGTTGATTGGCAAACAAGTAGCTACCACTGTGGCTACTTCGAGTATTATTATTTTTGAAGATGGTGCGGGCAGTCGCTGGAGAGTAGAGGTGCAGGAACTTGCCCCGAAAGACATGACATTATTGGCTTCGGGCATCAATGTCCGGATGCTCGGCGAAACTATGAGCGACCCAGCAAAGATTTTTCACGCCTGTGGAGTGCTGCCATGGATGATGCACAAAGGAGTAACTGCCCAGCAAATGAGCGATCAACGTGAATCGTTTTTGCAACGAGCCAACCAAGTGGCACAAAAAACCGAGAACTCGATTGCTGACCTGGAAAAAGAATTATTTATCGAAGATGGAGCGATAGACGAACAAACAAAGCCTATTTGCGCCAATATCGCAGCGATGCGCCGAATCAGCAACCGAGACTAGCCTTTCCGCATTAAAAGCAGTCATTTTTGACTTGAATTATTTAATTTATGTGGCAGAACTTGCATTTTTTGAAATATAGGAGTAGAGTATACGTACATCGGTAGTTATTTAAGTGGAGAAGCACAGCGGAGGAACAATTATTACTTTTTAATATACATAATTTTAGACATATGAATCTATTAATCATTGCAAAACGACCAATTTCAACACGAATGTTTGCGGGTATAACCATCGTGTCTCTATTACTCAGCGCCTTCCCGGCGGCTTTTTTTGTGGCAAACGCGGCTACAGACGTCATATATACGACATCAAGTCTGACTGTTAATACTCTGTCAACCACTGGCGATATCAACGCTTCGGGTTACGAGAACCTGACTCTGTCATTTGATTTTGATGCTTCCGGTGAAGGAGTGTCTGCAAATGGACTCGAACCATCAGATACGTTTAAGTATGGGTATCGTTTTGGTTCGGATGTTGGTACACAAGTGGAGCTCGGTTCGTTGTCTGGCGTGACTGGAATTGGAACCAGCGAAATCGGTTCAATTGATGAATTGTCAGTGCCATCGGCAGCTGACAACACTTCTGACTTACAATTTTACTTTATCGTGGACTCTGCTGGAGGTACCGATACAGTGGCTGTGCGAAATATTGAGGTAAAAGGCGATGAGCAAGGAGCTGATGATAAAGATAAGAAAGTAGATATCTGTCACTGGAGTGAGGAAGATCAGGCATTTGAAATGATCAATGTAGCGAAAAGTAGTATTGGTACCGCTCACGGCAGTGCCGGAAGTAATGATGGGGACATCGTGTCACCATTTGACGACTATTCTGGCTACAACTGGGACAGTCAAGAAAATCAAGATATTTACAACAATAAATGCGAACCACAAGATGACAGGGCTGGGGAACCAGCACCAGTTCCTGAGTTAGAGATTCCAGAGCGATGTTCTGAGCTCGAAAAATTAGTTGTACCAGCTACCAACAGCGTTGGAGCTGATTCAAGTGAAATTCTAGATAATGGCGGAGAATATTTCGCAGTTGTCAAAGGAACGTATGTGTTTGGAAATCCACGTAACGGTGATGAACGAGTTGCTGATGCAGAATATTCTCTTGATGCAGGTGATACCGAGTGGAAAAAAGAGTTTGCCAATGACCGTCCTGATGTACTAGATCTATTTATTGATGGTGTTAATCCTGATTTTGGTGCGTTTCGAGCAGATCATACCTACGGTACGTTCTTCACCGGAACTGGAGCTACTTCCAATTTTGCAATTCAGGACAGTCCGTACAACGACAATTCTGGTGAACTAGACGTCACTGTGTATGAATGTGAACCAATAGAACCACCAGTCTGTGAAATTGGAGAAAATCTTCTAGTAAACGCTTCGTTTGAAGATCCAGAGGTGAATGATAAGAAAAATTGGTTCTACACTCCAATTGTCGACTGGGTAATCACTGCACTCAGTGATGGTGAAGAGCAAGACGGTGAGCTACATCGCGGCTGGGAAGGTAATGAAGCGGCTGATGGTGAGCAATACGCTGAACTCGATTCTCGTGAATCTGTGAAAATGTCACAAACGGTAGCTACAGTAGAAGGTGCGACATATGAACTAAAATGGGCCTTTGCACCACGACACAATATTGACGCCGGCGAAAACCAGCTTTCAGTGCAGGTTGACGGGGCACCAGTTGCAACCGAAGGTCCTGCTACTGCGCCAGCTGGTCTTGATTCAGCAGATTGGACTCGAAGTTCGTACACGTTCGTCGCTGATAGTGATGAGACAACACTTTCTTTTGCAGATGCAGGAGTAACTAGTGACACATTTGGCACCTTCCTAGACGATACTGCTCTTTGTTTCGTGCGAGAACCAGCACCAGAGCCAGAAGAGCCTGAAATCTGTTCAGAAGCTGGAGAGGTTGTGTCTTACACTCAAGGGGACAAAAACAGCGGTGATCCAGTTGATCCTAATCGTAGTGACGTAGCTGGAGCCGAGAATGGTGTAGCAAACTACAGTAACTTCTTTGGTAAAGAACCATCATGGGACACTGATGACTTCTACACACTTGGTATCAACGGTGAGTTGGTATACAAATTTACCGATAAGATTGCGGTTGACCAATCAGGTGATGATATTGCTATTTGGGAGATTACCGGTGGTACTGGTGGTCAATCCAATGAAAAAGTCGATGTCTACCTATCAGAAGACGGAATCAATTTTGAACTCGCTGAGCAAGTTACTGGAGATGGTATGGTAGATATTGCTGATACTACACTTAACTTTGTAAAGTATGTCAAGCTCGTTGATCAATCTGATGGTGTCCAAGGTGACAATGGTGACGGATTTGATGTTGATGCAATCACTATCATTGAAGGTTCTTGTGAGGATTACAAAGCAGTGCAACCAGCACAGTGTTCGATTACAATAACCAGTGATGAAACCAATACAGTGGTTGAAAAGGGAGGTGCTTCAGCAAAGGTGCTTTCCTTCATCCATAATACATGGACTACAACGTTGAGTAATGTGGACTGGATTTGGGGAGATCAAGGTCCAGTAAATCCAGCCCAAGAAGAAACACAAACCTTTATAAAACAGTTTGGAGTCAATCCAGCTGTGACTATTACTGCAGCAACTCTTGAGATCGCAGCAGATAATCAGTTTGATGCCAATCTCAATGGGACATTCACCGAAGACGACAACGATACAAACAATTTTTCTGCTGTACAAACCTATGATGTGACAAACGACATCCTTGCTGGTAATAACGAACTATCTGTCGCGGTAACTAATATAGCGGGTGAAACAGATCCGAAAAAGAATCCAGCAGGTTTGTACTACAAGCTTACTATTGAGGGAGAAGGTGAGGAATGTGGGGTGCCATATGTACCCGAACCAGAAACGCCTGAGTACGGCGCATACTGTGGAGATGGTCAACAAAACCAGGGGTGGGAGCAGTGTGATGGCTCAGATGGTCTAGGGGAAGGGGAAAGTTGTACAGATTCATGTACTTTCGCTAACCAATGTACTAATTTGAAGCTAGCAAAAGTTACTCTCGAAGACAGAGTTAGTGAATCAACTTCATTTGACGGAACAATCTATCTAGGAAATGCCAGCAATCCTATCCCAAATGGCACCTGGTTTAATTTTGACGAGTCTGGAGACGACACCTTTGCGAACATTGCTAATGCAGTAACTGGTCTGGCTATCGAGCGAAATCAAACAAATCAAACTCTCGCCCTCGCCTTTGTTGGTGGAAATGGGTCGGGTCAGGTTGATATTGCTGAAGGAAAAATAGAAACGCTGGGAATCAATCTAGGAGCTACAAACGAGCAAGTAGTGCCAGGTTTCTACCTAGAAGATGGTAGCGGTCGTACATTTGACGACGAGTTTGAGAAAGATGGTGCAAATGGTATTGATTTCTTAATGCGAGCAGACACCAGTAATGACGCAGCAGGTGTTGAAATAAACGACGGTGAGTTGTATAACTGTCCGGTATGTAAGGCGGGAGTTGAAGCACGGGTAATCTTGAATGATTCTGGTACAGCGGGCAATGGTGACCTGAGTGATGAAATTATCCTTGGTGATAGTGATTATTCAACAGTAGGATTTGGTGAGTGGTTCCCGGTCTCTATGGCCGCAAATCCAGGAGATTCAGCAATAATGATCGCTGACCCAAATACTGTCACTAACTTTGCCGCTCCTGGAGACAAACCTGGTCTGTTTGTGAGTCGAGAAGACGGAACAGTGAAGGTGGCTCTCTATGGAGAATTCAATCCAGGAGGTGAAACAAACAATGAGTGGATTGATGCCCGAATTGAAATTAGAGACGCACAGATTACGAACTTCACAGAATTGTCTGGACAGTACAAGTTCGAAAACCACCCACTCAATCAAGTGCCATCAAATAATGGATTTGATTATGCTATTGCCGACACGACTGGAGTAGATTTCAAAATGTGGGTTGATACTGCTTCTGATGGATTCAAGTTTGACATTATCGAAGACTCGATTGTCTCTTGTGAAGATGATACATATGAAGAAGAATCTGAAGATGACACATACCGCATTGATGGAAAGAAATTCGAGTATGAAGGCTCACTAGCATCATCTATTCCTAAGTCCGACTGGGACATCAATCTAGTTGATCCAGAGACCGGTGTGGTGTTGGATGCTACTACAACAGATGCAAGTGGATATTACTACTTTGATGTCACAGCTGGTGACTATCGAGTAGACGAAGTGATGCAGCCTGACTGGACACAGATTGGTGTACAACAAGACGACAATGAATACATCGACACTGATAGAGACGTTGAGTATTGTCTGTTTGATGTAGGGTCAGATGTGTATGAGTCAGAGGATGGTTACCGGTGTGATTTCTACAACGATTTTACACAAGGCGATTCTGGTGGTACCACTCCAACAGATACAATAGATGATACGAATTCAGATGATAGTGATGACAGACGAAGAGGAAGTACTCAATCTGGTCAGAGGTTTGGTTCCGGGGGTGCTGCACCAACTGAGCAAGTGCTCGGTGCAGCCACCACTAACTTCTGTCCATTCCTAGAGGACTACATGCAGATTGGGGCTGAGAATGACACTATGGAAGTGATGAAACTACAGCTCTTCCTCAATATCTTCAAAGATATGTATGGTGGAG
>Ga0306912_1000281_pt1 | contig 31446 bp, 38 predicted proteins | sample AntRauFillE10628_FD_190443 | JGI IMG/M metagenome (GOLD analysis project Ga0306912, IMG submission 190443) | Saline lake microbial communities from Rauer Islands, Antarctica - Metagenome Filla E10 #628 (v2) (version 2) | ecosystem: Environmental > Aquatic > Non-marine Saline and Alkaline >...
AGTGAAGGGCAATATGGTGGTAGGTTTGGCGGTGGAACTTACCGAGCGTATAGGTTAAAAGAAGGTGGTATGTACTACGAACACGAAATTAAAGAACTAACGTAGTAATTTTTATTGTTGCTAACGGTTGCAGGTAAGAACCGTACCGATTAAATAGTAATAACTTAAATTAAAATACAATGACAAAAAACAAAGCAATACTTATCAAAGACGTAGAAAGCAAGGTATGGTTTTTACCTGTTGTTATACGCAGGTTTTTCATTAAAACATATCACAATCAAGGAGGTGTTTATATTGAAAACAATAAACCTACATACTGTTCAGATGTTATTAAATGGCTTGAAAAACTAAAAATAGAAACAACAAGTCAAAAAAGAGCAGACAAACTATCGTGGGAATACTTCCACGAGATATATCCACAATACGGAAAATATGTGCAGTTGTTTTAAACTTGCGCATAACGTTTAAGCTAAGGATTGGAATTTGAGAAACGAAAATTATAAACTTTAGGTGGTGTTAGCCACTGTAAAAATTTAAAGATATGAATCTTGATAAAGCATTAACAAAAGAGCAAAACAAATTAATTAAAATAGCTAAAACAAAAGGCTTGTATGAGAATTTCGGACAAAAAGAAGTTCAGAAATTGGAAGATAAATTCATTGATTCTTCAGATTATAGCGAAGAGACGAATAAGAACAGAAGATTGATACAAATGTTTGATGAATGGTGCATGAATTATTGTGGCTAACGCTCGTGGGTATGGTTAGATTTTTAACGGATTAAAAGAAAATAAATTATGGATAAATTAGAGAAATTAGCAGATAGATTACAAGCCTCTATTGATTTTGCGACTGAACAGAAAGAAGATTTTGAAGCAAGTAGTTGGAATTACCAAGAAGGCGTATTGTTAAACCACAATGAAGCAAAATTGGTCGTGGAATTAGTTAAAAAATTAACTATACCCGTTGTTGGCGGTAGTACTTTGATAGAAAACAATAAGAAACTTAAAAAAGCACTACACCAAATATATACAATGCAAGATGGTTGGGTAGGTGAACACGTTGATAAAACAAAAAAGATAATACAAGCCACTTTTAAAATTGACTGATGTATTACTGCCAACGCTGAGTGTATGGTGTCGTTTGAGGCACGAAAATGCATTATACATATTGTTGTGTGTAGTGCGGACTATTAACCGATAAAATTTGATAGAGTGAAAGATATAAACGAAATATGAAAAGAAACGAAATACATAAAGGGGATTGCCTTGAATTAATGCCGAAACTTATTGAAGACAAAAGTGTTGATATGATTTTTTGCGATTTACCTTACGGGACTACAAAATGCAAATGGGATAGTGTAATTGATTTACCTAAACTGTGGAAGGAATACGAAAGGATAATTAAAGATAATGGCGTTATTTTATTATTTGCTCAAACGTCATTTGATAAAGTACTTGGAGCGAGCAACCTTAATTTATTAAGATACGAATGGATTTGGGAAAAAACACAAGCCACAGGACATTTAAATGCAAAGAAAATGCCAATGAAAGCACACGAGAATATTTTGGTGTTTTACAAGAAATTGCCAACTTATAACCCACAAAAAACCGAAGGACATAAGCCTATAAATAGTTATACAAAGTATGTTAAAACCCAAAATAATACAGAGATATATGGTGAAATGAAGCAAGAAATAAGTGGCGGTGGCGAAACGGATAGATACCCAAGGAGTGTATTGACATTTGCGAGTGATAAACAAAAAAGTAAATTACATAGCACACAGAAGCCATTATCTTTAATTGAGTATATGATTAAGACTTACACTAATGAAGGAGATTTAATACTTGATAATACTGCAGGTAGTGGAACAACTGGATTAGGAGCGAAAAATCTTAAACGAGATTATATAATGATAGAACAAGACCCTGACATTTACGAAATTGCTTGTAAAAGACTACTAACTTAGTATTGCAGGTAACGTTCTGAATATAAAAAGTTTTATAACACTAAACTTAATAAATAGCAAAACTTAATAAATATATGAGTGACCCAAGAAAAGATTTTATGCAGACATTGATTTACTGCTTTGGTGGTATGGCTTTATTATGGGCTGTGCTATCAATCATATTTTATTGTTTATAACGAGGCTTGGCTAAGAAGCGTAGCCACTTAATCACGCTTCATTGAAACGAAAAAGTCGCATGGCTATGCTTCTTAGCCTTTGTTGTGCGCAGTTTTATTATGGAAAAATACATTAATTCAGCAAACGTAGAAAAAATAAGCTGGTCAAATGATACGCTTAGAGTCTACATCAACAATGGACAGGTAGTAGCATACAAAAATATACCCGAAGGTATTGCGGCAGGAATGGCGCAAGCTCCTTCGGTTGGAAGCTATATGAGATTGTACGTAGTTGGAAAATATGCCTATGAAGTTGAAAAGCAATCAGAAATGAAGGAGCGGAATAACAAGCTAATGCACCACAAGGATACGACTGTTGGCTTGTATGCCACGGATAGACCCGACTTAATTCCTGATGAAATCAAAAGCTTATTTTTTGAAATCACCTACGATGAACGTGAGGTCGTGCGTTAATTGCACACATAAAAAGTGTTGTGCGTAGTGCGGATTATTAACCGATAAAATTTGATAGAGTGAAAGATATAAACGGAATTGAAATAACAGAAGGGTGTGAATTACAATACAGTAGTTATACGCCAAGTGAGAATGTAGAAAAAGGTAAAGTTTACACTCATAAAAAATATGGTGGATTATGGGTAAATAGTGTGCCTGTATTATTATTGCATTCTCACGGATTGGATTACAGAAAATTAAAAGTGTTGCAGTAGCATTACACACAACATAGACCAAGACCAATAAAACCATGATGAAAAAACAATTGAATTATGAACACAGAAAATAAAGAAACAGAAATTCATTCCGTAAAAAGATTATCAGATGGAAAAATGTTTAGTATCGGTGATGAAGTAAGATACATTATTGGTAATAAAGCTTTTCCGTTTACAATAACAGGATTTTTCATAGTTGGTCATGATAATTCAATTTTTGCGGAAAATGAATATCATTTTTGTAATATAAATTATGAAACTTTTGATTTTACTGATACACAAAAAAGAGAAATGACTGAACAAGTTAAGCGTGAATACCAAGAGTATTTAGATTATATGTATGAGTATGAGGAAGAAAACGGTAATTATCCTATGCACCTTAGTAATGGGCAATGGACACCTTATTCTACTACTGAATATTTAGACAAAACAAAGAACGGAACTGAAAGATTAAACTTTTAACTATCATTACACACAACGAATTAGTGTATGATGCGTAGCCTTTTGCTACGGGTGATAAACTTTAAAAATAGTATAAATTATGTGCGAAGAAAATAAGCAACAAAATACGGAGGCTATGCAGTATGACACTGTGTTATACGCTGTGCCCTCTAAAGAAATGCAGGAATATATTAACTTAATAAAATATACAGAGCAAGAAATGTTTAAAATGTGCGGAATACCCAAAGAAATGTGTGGTAAAACGGTAGAAAGATGAAATATGTAGAAGTAGTATATAAAGAAAAGACCAGAGCTCCACAATATACAGTCATATTAAAAGATGGTGGTATAATGTATTTGGGTGAAGACCCATTCAATATACCAACAGATATGATTTATAGAGGAAGTTGTGGGATGTTGGGTATGGATATAGATGAGTTCGTTAGTCAAGCTAACGACACCAAATCTTATGGGATAAGAATTCATCCTAATCTGTTACCTGACAAAATAAAAGAATTTCTAAATTCAATTGTTTTAACTCATGACTAAACACACATATCCTAAGCAACTTAAAACAGAACAGTTAATGGTTGATTGTGGTTATTATATTAATCACCCTACCTTAGCTCAACTGGAAGGTCTGATAATAAATGAACACAATTTACACTGTGTTATAATCCCAAATAAATCTAAATTTTATGAGGGGTATCTTAAAGGCTTTGATGATTCTAAATCACAATTAATGATTCATTATAATTATGAAGTACTATTAGAAAATCTAATAATAGAAGCACTATTTTCAATTAAAAATAAACAAAATAATAAATAACTATGGGATTTAATCCAAAGAATTACACAACAGTAGATGAACGATTGGTAATGTACCGTAAAGATAACCCAGATTATAGGGTATTTACTGAAGTTACTTTTCGTTCGAGAGACGAAGAGCGTATCACTATTAAGGCTACAGTATTTAAAAATGCTGAAGATCAACAGGCTGGACTATATCATACAACTGGTATTGCGTCTGAGAACTATGAAGGATATGTCAACGAGACATCACGTGATGAGAATTGCGAAACTTCAGCGATTGGTAGAGCATTGGCTAATGCTGGTTACACTGGTAAAGGTGGTCGTCCTTCGAGAGAAGAAATGGAGAAGGTAAAACGAATGCGAGATTCTAAGTCTAAAGATGTTGATACGGCAGAAGATGAACATACCAAAAAGAAATCTAAGAAAGAAGAAGAATCTACATCAACAAAATCTAAACCTAAGAAACAAAAAGAGGAAAAGAAAGAAGAAAAAGAAGAGTATAATGAAATAGAAGTTAATCCATCTGCTTTATTAGAAGCTGTTCGTGATGAAGATATTGACATTGAACAACTATTGTCTGACGACGAAACTGTAATTGCAAACATTAATGTGTTTGATAAAACAGGTGAACTCGTTCAATGGTTTAATTCAATGATTAAAGCTATGGCATCTGACGACGCTGACAAGTTCAAAGATACATACATTGAGTCAACTCAAAAAAGAATGAGTGAACTCAGTTAATCTTCACCTTTAAGCGCTTTGAGTGCAGAGGACATGTCTTTAGTTATGAGGTTTAAATTGTTAGTTGTTTTTCCTTGTTGCTTATCTGCGTGTCCTTCTGCTTTCATTGCTTTTAAATTACGTTGACGAATCTTAGGATTGACTAACGATTCTTTGTAATCAATAGCAGCTAAATTTTCAGCGTGGATTTTACGAACACTTTCAAGCATATCGGAAAACAATTTCTCTTTACACCAATTGTTGAATTGTCTTTGAGATGTGCCAGACATAAACAATGCTTTAAACTTTTGTGGATATGTATCAAAATAACATGACACATACGACTTCTGTTCAGCATTCAGATCATCCCATCCATCTAAATAGGATAGATTGATTTGAATTGGTTCATCATTACCTTCAGCTGGTAATGGGAGCTCTTTAATAAGAGTTGTGTTTGATTGTAATTCTGTTATATTCCCCATAATAGTATAATATACAAAAAATATAGGTAAAAGTCAAATGGAAAATGAACAATTACGATTTATTTTTATAATAATCCTACTAACAATCTTACTCTTGATATAATACCAACCTTTGAAGAATTATACGCTAAAAGTATAGAAACTATTAATACTTACTATCGCCGAACACAAACAGAAACAATACAAGGAGTTGCACAACATCGTAGAGTGCGAGCGAGAGCAAGACAAAGAGCATTCAGTAGCAACGCTGCATCACAAAGAACCCAATTAAAAGAATAATTAAAACAAAATTTGAATGATAACTATTTACACTGACGCAAGTTATATACCGTCAAGTGGAATTGGTTCTATCGCATATATTATTAAATCTGAAGAAGAAGAAATAAAAGGAGGAAAAAAATTAGGCAAAATTGAAGACGTAACTTATGGTGAACTGTACGCTATTATGTATGCTCTTGAATTATGCGTAAAGAATTTCGATGATGATATCATTGAATTACACACAGACAACATGACATGCTATAGATATTTAATTCCGTTTGTACACACAAAACCAAAACGACATGATCTGCAAAAGTTGTATGATCAGATATTTTATTTACTACGCAAATATAAATTCAAACTTAAAACTTATCATGTAAAAGCACACAAAGAATTAACAACGAACAAAAAAATAAATAACGATTGGTGCGACATCAAAGCTAAAGAATACACACAATAAAGAGGAACATATTATGAATACAGCAACAACAAGAGGAGCACTATCATTATCATCAGTAATCTTTGTAGTATTATTAATACTCAAATTAACAGGAACCGCTACAATAACTTGGTTATGGGTTTTCTCTCCATACTGGATTCCATTTGTAGCAGCATTAGCAATTGTGATTTGTATATTTATAGTTGCTACAATAGCAGCTGGTATTGATTTTTTATTCAATAGAAATGAATCATAAACTATACTTAGAACAAAGATACGAAAAGCTTTTAGCTATGGAAAATCAAGAACAATTAACAGAAATCGTTAATCAATTGTTAATTCTTAACGATACGTTAGGCGCAATTTTCGTATTAGCGGTTACTGCACTATTTATCTTAGTATTTAAATATATATATTTGACATTGCTTAAAATAATGGTTATATTATGCAATTAAGAAGAAACGAAAACGGTCTTTATCTAAATAAGTTTGAGAATAAAGATGAGGCTGAAGAATACATGGAAAAATGTATTAGGCAGTATTTATATACACCATATAAAGATAAAATGTCCATTCGCAAAATATGTAGATTGGCTGAAGAAAAAGATGGTGTAAGTATATCTCGACCTACTCTAAGTAGAGAACTTAAAAGACGAGACATTAAGTTTCGTAATCAACGAGATAAAGAATTAATACGCAAACCACAAACATACACAATAAACAAGGATGTTCTTGAGGTATTAGATCAATACCCTAACAAATCATACATTGTTGAGTTAGGGTTACGGATTGTCTTAGACATTCCTTGCGAAGACCTTATTGTTTTCTTTCCTAAAGGAGATAAAGACGACTTAGTAGTTATCTTTAATTATGAGGAAAACAAAATAAAAGCTCTCGTAAATGGCAACCCTTCTGAAAGAGATTCTAAAGATATACAAACTTTAGTTAATCTCGGACAGTCGAAGGGGATGAAAGCTCTTATAGAATACATGGAACAATTCAACTATAAATATTATGGAGGGGACGCATGGTAAAAATATAAGCTCCAAAAGATGAATTAGTACAAAAACTATTAAACAAACGATATAAATGGAAAAGCGTAGCAACCAGTAAAAAGACTTGCAACCTTAACGTATTGTGGGTTGAAAAAGACACTAAAACAATTGCATTTAATTTAGGTGTAAAAGATGATTGAAGTACTATTAACACTCGGACTATTATACTCAATTTATAAACAATTCAAATATAAACACATGGCAGAGGATGTCTATGAAGAATATTTTGCTTTGTTAAACGAAAACAATGCTCTTAATAAAAGCGTTAAAATATTATTCACTCCATATATTTATAGAGCTATTATGGAAACAGCAGTAAACATAATGTCAGACAGAGCTATTAACTATGAGCGAACATCAAAATCTACTGAAAAGCGGTAAATACACAGCAACTATAACTCAATCATACGAGGATGAAGAGAACGGGTTTAACTTTTTAAAGTTATGCTTTACTATTGATAGGGGTGAATATTCATACAGAAATGTTATCGAAGAATTCCCCCTAAACGATTTTGGTATCAAAGGAAGACTCAAACCATTGTTTGATGATGTAGGATATATTATTGTGAAAGATAAAGACAATCCTATATTCTTTGACCAATTTAAAGCTCTACGTTTTGAAATTACTATTGATAGAGCTATATCTAAAAATGTGGTTAAAAATAGGGTTATTGAATTAACCCTTCCACTTAAGAAGGCAGACTACAATGTAATGAAAGAAAAGTCAGACGATCATTATTACGAGAAAAGTAGTGTAAAGAAACTACCAATTAAAGAAGAGGTGATAGAACGATGAGTCAAAGAGCAGATTTAATTAAACATTGTAGAGATTTACATAATGAAGAACAAACAAAAAAACTATACGAAGCAATGAAGAAATATTAGTATTAGTTGTAAATAATAATGTTTATCCTGATAGATTTGAATGTGTTGTTAAACAAAAAAAAATAATATATGAAAATAAAACTAAGAGATTATCAAAGGGAGACAATTGAAAGTATTAAAAAGAATTGGGACAATAATATTACGAGGAATCTGGCTGTCCTGAGTACGGGTTTAGGTAAAACTATCATTGCAACTAAATTGCATGAGAAATTCCAACCTGATAAACCTACAATGTTTATTGTAGATAGGATTGAACTTGCACACCAAGCAAGAGAATCTTTTATTGAAACCAACCCTTCTTTAAAGGTTGGTATCGAAATGAATAAAAACACATTAGACGGTGATGAAGATGTAGCAATATGTTCTATACAGAGTATTGGCAGGAAAGGTTCATATCGAATTAAAAAGATTGACCCTGATAGATACCATAAAATTATAGTTGATGAGGCTCACGTATCAGTATCAAGCATGTACGATAGAGTTCTAAACTACTTAGGTGTGGGTGACAAGAATATGACTGGTGACAAACTCTTATTGGGTTTGACAGCAACACCAAATCGTTCTGATGGCGCTCCACTTAGTAAAGTTTACGATGATATTGTAGTGAACTATGACTTAGGTTATGGTGTACGAAATGGTTGGTTGACTGAAATTGATTGGATAAGAATCAATACCAATATAGATATTTCAAAAGTCAAAGGTAGTAAAAAAGCTTTTGATGAAAAAGAATTGTCTGAAGCAATCAACGTTGCGTACCGCAATAAATTGATATTAGATAGTTACCGCAGTCAAGCTAACGAAGAATCAGCAATCTGTTACTGTATAGATGTAGAACATGCCTATACTTTAGCTGATCTGTTTAACAAAGAAGGTATTCCTTCTGGATGTATTGAAGCTAATACAGATACACAAGAACGACGAGAACTTGTAGATCAATATAAGAAAGGTAAGATTAAAGTTCTATTTAATTATGGTACTTTAACTACTGGTTTTGATGCGCCTGAAACTTCGGCAATTATCTTAGGACGACCAATCAAATCTGAACTATTATACAGACAGATTGTTGGTAGAGGCTTAAGACCGTCAAGACTATGTTTTGTTGATGCGTTTGCTACCGCTGAAGAACGTAAAGAAATTATTGAAGGTTCTGTTAAACCTTGTTGTAAATTAATTGATTTGTATGATGTAGCTGGTGATCACGATATTGTTTCGTTACCTACATTATTCGGACTCAATAAGAATATTTCAAAAGGAGAGCAGGATAGATTCTTTAAAGAAGTGGTTCAACCATTAGAGGAAGTTAAGCACGAACATGGTGTTGACATCTCCTTGATTGAAGACTTAGAAGACCTTGAGTATATTGTTAAGAAACAAAAGCTCGATGTCAAAAGTGTCAATATTCCAGCAGAAATTAAGGAGTTTACAGACAGACCTTGGTTGCCAGTTGGGGATGATGCTTATGAGATCGTATATCCAGACGACAAGAAAACGTTATTAGTAGAGAGAGACCAATTAGACAATTGGGATGTTATCGAAATTGATACTAAAAAAGATATAGCTAAAAGACTTAACAACTTTAAAAGTTTATCTGGTGCGTTTAAGTTAGCTGATGATTATGCTTCTCAATATTATAACACTGATTGGGCTGACAAACATTTTAAGATGGTAGAGAAAGGTGTTACGAAGCCACAATTTAATTTACTAAGACAAAGACTAAAAGGAGGAATTAAAGTAAGTAGATCAGAAGTATATCCAGATACAAAAGTTCCTGTTATATTCAATAGGAATACTGGAAACGAAAGGCTCGACAGAGCAAGCGCATCCGATTTAATTAAAACAGTTTTAAAATGACATACATATTATATGGTTTATCAACAATAGGTGTTATCGCTATTATATACACGGGTTATCATATCTATAGAAACTTTAACCCAAATCATAGAGTGGACAACATTATTGAAAAAATGGAAGACGAATTTAAAAATATGAACGATGGATTCCTTGACTAAAGAATTAAAACAATACACTAAAAAGGTTAAAGAATTATCACTCCCTTACTTATGGAAAAAGTGGGGAGTAGAACCAGAAGTTTTAACAAATAGTATATGTGAATTATGGGAAACATTCGAGAACCCCCACATGGTGGACGAGTTATTGAAATTAAACGTAGATTCTGAACCAAGATTTAGGGAAATATGTGACACTAAATACAAAAGAGGGAAGTATATTGAGAATATTAACCTACATAAATATCAAGAACATAATATAAAGGAAGATCAACACCAATCGGTGTACTTACATGACGAACGATGGGTGAAAAACTACAAAGAAACTGGTAAAGTTAGTTGTAGTAACACCAATGTAATGATTGATACTCTATGGTTAGAGCTTGATAGAACTGAGCTCAGAAAAGCCCGTGACGACGTTCTTTCATTCATGCTCATGTTTCCACACGAAAGTTATTATAGAGTCTTTTACAGTGGGAACAGAGGCTTTCATATACAGGTTGATGGTACTATCTTCGGTAGTCCAATTGGTAGTCAACACAAATTAACTGGTATAGGTAAGTTAGCGTATAATTTAGCACATGAAACCTTTGGAGATATAAGACACAACAACGATATAAAAGATGTGTGGTTATTATCAAGAGGTAAATTGTACAAGACATATTATGATACATTCGGAGTCATACCAGATACATCCGATGAAATGTTACAGAAAATAAAACAAGAACTCGAAAACATAGACCCAAATATTTATTATGTAAATTCATTAATAAGACAACCTTACTCAATCCACGAGAAATCGGGGAATAAAAAGAGTCTGGTAAACATTTACGATTTAACATCAGAAAATTACAATACTAACAAAAAAATACTTGATTTTAATAATAAAAAGCCGTATCTTATACATAGAGTTTATGATTGTTTAGAGCCGAGAGTTAAGTTCGTTAAGAGTTATGACAATTATGATAATGAAGACGAAATTATTAACTTCTATGGTAACATATTCAATTATTTTGACCCTGAAGATGCAAACAACGATGGCTGGGTAAACAATTTATATAGTCCATTTTATGAAGACACAAGCCCAAGTGTAGCTGTAAATATTAAAACAGGACATTATAAAGATTTCGGTGAACTGACACACAGTTTCTCGATATTTGAAGTATATTCTAAAATATATAAAACAAGCATTAAAACAGCAAAGGAGAAATTAAAATGAGCAAAGACGAAAAAATGATGGATACAGAAACAACTAAAAAAGGTTTAGACACACTAATGTATAATCCAGCAGAAACAACAGAAGGTACAAAACCAGTAGAACCAGAAGAGGATTACCAAAGACCATCTGATATGTCAGTCGAAAAATATAACCAAATGTTATCAGAATTTAGAGCGTATGGTTTAGATAGAATCTATGTGGTGTTTGATAAAACTGGAGGAATTGTAACTACAACTTTTAACACTTCTAAAGCTGGAGACTTAGAAGAAAAATACGACGGACATGTTGAACTTTATAACTTAGACTAATGAAGAATAAGCATCTGATATATGGCATAGATGAAGAAGATAATATAGTTGGAATAGAAACACTAAGGAATCAAAATGTAGTACAAATATTTAAAAGAGAAAACGGTGAAATTAAAAGTAGATTTGAGCCATTCAAATACTTTATCTATGTAAACTCAGGTGAATCATTCTTAGAAAAAGTTAAGGAGTTCCAATCTGCAACAATAAAACCGTTACTTGGTGGTAATTATTACGATACATTGGTGGAGACTAATGATATAGGTGATATATTTACTATCAAGAAATACACTAAGAATAGTTTAATACCATATACAAGTTCTCAATATCAACTATCTTCTGGTAAAACATTATTCAAAGGAATGACAGCTGCTGATGTATTGACATTGTATGTTGATATAGAGACTAATACTAAAAAAGGTTATGAGTTTTCTAATAGTCAACGTAAGGAAGATAAAGTTTTTATCATTGCTTGTAAAACAAACGATGGTAGAAAAAAAGTTTTTCATTTGGAACACGAAGATATATCTGACGACTTCAATGTTAAAGATGTAGAATTTGTTTCATGTAAAAAAGAGAGAGACTTATTAGTTAATTTTATTGCTTATGTTAGACAGGTCGATCCAGATGTAATTGCAAATCATAATATTTTCAATTTCGATTTCACCTATCTTTTAGATAGATGTCGATATAATGATGTAGAGTTTGCTATTGGTAGAGACGGTTCAGAGCCTAATACCTTTGACACAAGTATTAAGTTTGCTGATAAAAGCGCAGAGTATAAAAACTTTGACGTATATGGTAGATCAGTAATTGACACACAATTTTTAGCGATGTATGTTGACGTTGTTAAACGTAACATGCCTTCTTATAGATTGAAAGACCTTGTTAAATATTTAGGTAAAGCTAAAGCCGATAGGGTTTACATTGAAGGAAGCGAAATCTCTAAGATATTTAGAGGTGAGTCTGATAAGTCAATGGAGGATTTATTAAGATATGCTATTGATGATGTTATTGAAGCTGAAGTTCTGTATAAAGAGTTTGGCGCTTCTTACTTCATAATGACTAAGATGATTCCAATGTCATATCAGGAAGTGTTTAGATATGGTACTGGCAATCAAGTTGAATATGTGTTCATGCGAGAATATTATAGGTGTAATTGGAGCTATCCAGTTCCAGACCCTAAGAAAGAATATGGTGGTGGTTACGCTGATGTATTAGAATTTGGTCTTATTAAAGAACCAATTATATATGCTGATGTGAAGTCACTGTATCCTTCTCTTGCGAAGCTTCTCAAAATTCAACCAAAGAAAGATGAGTTGGGTATCTTTCAGAAGATTCTTAATCTTTTGATGGAAACCAGATTCGCTATTAAAGACAACATTAAAAAGTATAGTAAAGAAGGTAAGCAGGACTTAGTTAATGTAGAGAAAGCTACTGATGGTTCTGTTAAGATATTCTTGAACACTATGTCTTATGGTTACATTGGTTGGAGCTATGGAAGTTTTAATGACTACGGTGAAGCCGCCAGAATTACTGAGAATGGACAAAGAGTAGTCAAGGAAATGGATGATCTGATTATCGAAGATGGTGGTCGTCCCATTAAAGTTGACACTGATGGTGTTGCTTGTGTAGTTCCTGAAAAATATAGAGGTTCTAAAGAGTCTGAAGAAGAATACATAGATACTTTAACTGATAGACTTGAAGAAGGTATTATAATTGAACACGATGGTAGATACAAAGGTATTATTGCTTTTGATAAAAAGTCTTACGCATTGTTGAATTATGATGATACTATCGACATTAAAGGTAACACTATTAGAGGTAGAACTATTGAATCATTCGGTATTGACTTTTTCAATTCATGTATAGAAAATCTCTTCAATGGAGATCATAAATCTTGCATTGAGAAATTCAAATACTATGAGAATAGGTTATCTAATAAAGAGATGGAGGCTTATGAAGTACAGAAGAAAGGTTCTTTAAACTTTACATTGGAAGAATACAAAAACAAAACAGAGGGAGGTAATACAAATCCGATAGCCGCTTATGAGTTAGCTATAAAATCAGATAAACATTATCAAAAGGGGGACATCCTTTACTATTACGTTAAGGAGTTTCCATACATTGTAAAACAAATTAGAAACAAACCACAGATAAGAAAACAAAAAATGAAAATATATGAAGCCGCAGAATTCATAGATAATTACAACTATGATTATGAGGAGTCATATTACCAAGAAAGATTACAGAAATTCTGTAAGAAATTTATGATCTTAGGTAAAGATTTATTTGAAGATGTATTCGGTGATCTATTCCTAAGTATTAAAGCATCTGATAAACGAAGATATAACGAATTAACAGGAAATAAATATGAAGTTTGAAGCGAATTACCTCACAGTTGGAACAAAACCAGAATTTGATTGGTTAGGCGGAGGCGGTACAATGAAAGCCGAGTTTAACGTAGCAGAAAATCATAATTACAAAAACAAACAAGGTGAATGGATTACTAAATCAACCAGTTGGTTTAAATTAGAAGCTTGGGCAGATTTAGCACAACAGATTGCTGAAATGAATCTCACTGAGGGTGATCTTGTTCATGTGAAAGGAATGCACAAAATTAACAAAGTGCAGAAAGATAATGATAAACCAAGATACTATAACGTTTATCGCTTAAATGAAATTGAAAAATACGAAAAGAACAATGACTAATATAGCACTCGAATTATTCGATGATGATAAATTAAATGTTCTTGGAAATGAGTTGATATTACTGGATAAGGAATATATCCAGTATATCGACAAAGCCGAGAAGAATTTATATAACGCATTTGAAACACGGTGGAGATATGGTAAACTAATTTCAGAAAATACTGACTACATTAAGGAAACTTGTGGTAGTCAAAAAGAGTTTGGTAATAGAATAGGTAAGTCTGAAGGTGTTATTTCAAATAACAAAAGAGCTTATGAAGACTTGCTTGATCAAGGAGCTAAGACTTGGGATGATGTTCTTGAATTATTAGATCAAAAGAATATTAAACCAACAGTTAGAAACTTTGAAAAGATTGGTAATCTACTTAACGAACCAAAGAAAGATATAAATCAAAAAGACCAAATATCTAAGGATAGAAAACGTCTTGAAAGTATTTATGAGGAAGCTAACGACATTCTCAAAAGAGTGGAGCCAGCTAATAAGCCAGATTTAAAAGAAGATGCTTTTAGTCTTGTTGAAGATATTAATGAGATAATAAGCTATTTAGATAGTTTTGATCCTAAAAAGACTCAATGGGAAAAGAAAGTGTACATGGATCATGTGCGTAACTTTGGTAAGGACTTGATCACGTTTGAGCCTTGTGAGAAATGCGACGCTCACCACACAGATGAATATGGTGGTAGTGGTGCGGAAGGTAAAAAGCTACCAGATTATTACGCAATACCAGTATCAAGAACCACACACATGGCAATTGAAAGTGGTTTACTGGTTCCATCTAAAGAAGATATACTAAGAGCACAATTCATTGTTATGTCTTCATTCTTAACACTTAACATGAATTAAAATGAATGATAAATGTATTTATTGTAGAAAGAAAGAAAATCTTATTCAACATAAGGATTACGATAAAGTGAAATATCATAAAAAATGCGACGAAGAATTTAAACAACGATCTAAAAACATGTGGAATGAATATGATAAAATTACCAGTAGAAGTTAAACTATTAACAAAAACAGCACACCTTCCTAAATATGAATCAGAGGAGGCTATAGGTTTTGATATAGCGGCTGATGAAGAGTATATATTAGAAGGGAAAACTAATGGAATGGTAAGTACTGGTCTTTCTTTTGCTGTTCCAACAGGATATGAGATACAAATTAGACCAAGAAGCGGTATGTCTGCAAAAACTAAACTGAGAATAAGTAATTCGCCAGGAACAGTTGACCCAGATTATCGTGGAGAAGTAAAGATATTAGTTGATAATATAGGTAAAGAAACAATTACTATTAATAAAGGTGATCGGATAGCACAGGGAGTTCTGTCTGAAAACCCAAAAGCAGAATTTAAAGTAGTAGATAAATTAAACGAGACAGAAAGGGGAGAAAATGGGATCGGTTCAACAGGAACAAACATTAGTGAAAATAAATAGTGCTATGTATAACGCACTCAAAAACAAAAAAGATTACAGAGTTATTTATGATGGTGACGAAGAATACTTAATAAATGCAAAGTACAAAACTTTAAAAATAGCTAACAATGGACGGTAAAGAAATACTATCTAAATTAAAATATTACACAGATTATTCAAAGTATTTAATAGAAGAAGAGAGATACGAAACGTGGTATGAATCAGTTGACCGTGTTATGGGTATGCACCGTAACAATTATAGTGATATTATGTCACCAGAATTGGAAGATGAACTAAAGTTTGCTGAAAAGCTTTACAAGGAAAAACGTGTATTAGGGTCACAAAGAGCGCTTCAATTTGGGGGCGCTCCGATCATGAAACATAATTCTAAGATGTACAATTGTCTGACTTCATACGCAGATAGAGTTACATTCTTTCAAGAGTGTTTTTATTGGTTACTTAGTGGTTGTGGTGTAGGATTTAGTGTCCAAAAACACCACATTGACAAGTTACAAACAATAAAACCAAAGAGCAAACACACAAAAACATTTATTGTACCTGATAGTATTGAAGGTTGGAGCGACTCTTTAGGGGTTCTATTATCTTCTTATTTTACAGGGGACGTACCATTTCCAGAATACAGTGGTAGAGAAGTTAATTTTGATTTCTCAAAAGTCAGACCTAAAGGAGCTTTTATCTCTGGTGGGTTTAAAGCACCGGGTCCAGAAGGGCTTAGACAGGCGTTATATAAGATTGATAATCTATTAAAAGAAGCAGTTAAAGATGGAGAGCGTAAGTTAAGACCTATTGAAGTGTATGATATTGTTATGCACACTGCTGATGCTGTATTATCAGGCGGGGTCAGAAGATCAGCGACTATTGCGATGTTCTCGTTTGAGGATAAAGAAATGATGGAAGCCAAAACAGGTGAATGGTATAAGGAAAATCCACAAAGAGCAAGAAGTAATATTAGCGCTGTTCTTTTAAGAGGTAAAACTGATTACAAAGAATACAAAAAAATCACCAATAACATTAAACAATATGGTGAGCCAGGATTTATATGGACATGGGATAAAGATATTGTCTTTAATCCGTGTGTTGAGATTGGTATGTTTCCACAATACAAAGGTAAAAGTGGATGGCAAGGTTGTAACTTAACTGAAATTAATGGTGGTATGTGTGACAGTGTAGATAATTTTTATCTCGCCTGTAAAGCAGCTGCTACATTAGGAACGTTACAAGCTGGTTATACTGATTTTGTTTATGTAGATGAAGTTTGTAAAAATATATTTGATAATGAGGCTCTGTTAGGCGTTTCGATAACTGGATTCGCAAGTAATCCAGAAATACTATTTGATCCAACAATTCTTATTGAAGGAGCTAAAATAGTTAAAGAAACAAATAAAAGAGTAGCAAAACTATTAGGAATTAAACAAGCGGCGAGAACTACTTGTGTTAAACCTTCTGGTAATGCGTCAGTTGTTCTTAAAACAGCTTCGGGTATTCATCCTGAACATGCTATTAATTACTTTAGAGTAATGCAACTCAATAAAGAAAATGAGTTCGCACAGTTCTTTAAAGACAACTATCCTTCAATGATTGAAGAATCAGTAAATAGTGCTACTAATACAGATTATGTTATATATGTTCCTATTGAAAACGACTCAAATGTTAAAACTAAAGATGAACTCTTAGGTGTTAATCACTTACAGTATGTTAAAAGAGTTCAAAATACTTGGGTAGAATATGGAACAAATGAAGAGTTGTGTCAAAATAAAGATACAAGACACAATGTATCAAATACTATTGTTGTAGATGATTATGATGGTGTGTTTGATTATGTATTCAATAATCAAAACTATTTTACTGGAATTAGTTTCTTACCGAAAACAGGTGATAAAATTTATAACCAAGCACCTAATACAAAAGTAATCATGTTAGATGAAATTGTAGATAAATATGATGATGGTGGTTTATTTGCATCTGGTTTAATCGTTGATGGTTTACACGCCTTCGATAATTTATGGACAGCGTGTGACACTGCAATGTCTGATAAAGAGTTAAAACAAAACTCAGACAACGCTTTAAAGATAGATTGGATAAGAAGATTTAAACAATACGCTGATAACTTTTTTAATGGTGATCTACAGAAAACAAATGAATGTCTTAAAGACCTTTACTTGTATCATAAGTGGACTAAAGTTAAAAGAGAATTAGACGATATTGAGTTTAATGCAATCGCTACAGAACCAAACTATACTGATGTTGACACATTAGGAGCTATAGCATGTAGTGGTGGAGCATGTGAAGTAACAAGTATTTAATAACCAAGACCCCTGTGTAAAAGCAGGGGTTTTAATTTTATATTATGGAAAACAAAGTAGAACTAATAGGTCATTATGGTGGAGATATTACTCATGCACAATCAGCATGGACTTCAACATATAGAGACTTAACAGAGGAAAAAAGAAATAGAATGGACAAACTTCTTGCGTTTCTCGCAAGAAAAGGACATCACACACCCTTTGAAAAATCATCATTACATTTTCTTGTAACAACTGATATTGCATCACACATACATCTTTTAAAACATAGAATTGGCGTTAGTATTAATGCAGAGTCAGCTCGTTATAAAGAATTAAAAGAGGATAAATATTATATACCAGAAGATTGGAAAGCGTTTCATCCAGACAAAAATGCTAAAGAGAATGATACACTTAGTAAATGGAATCGTTGGTTAGAAATCTATACAGATACTGGTAATAATTTATATCACGAATGTTTAGAAGAACTAACACCTATACTCGGACGCAAACGTGCTAAGGAATCAGCGAGGTTCTTTAAAGCTTATAATTCACAGATAACAGCAGATGTAATGTTTAACTTTCGTAGTTTTGTCCACTTTCAAAACCTACGCAATGATGAACACGCACAATTAGAAATAAGAGAGATTGCTGATACAATATTACAACAAGTTAAAGACATTGACAACAATCCTTTTGACTTAACACTTAAAGCTTTTAAATTATGAAGAAAGACTGGAAAGATAAATTAGTACAATCATGGGAACCTAACTTCGTAGTAAGTTCAGGCTCATACAAATTAGATTTCAGTCCTGCTCTGAACGCATACAATGGAATACCTGCGGGTAGCATAGTTCAATACATGTCACATAAAGAGGGGTCGTTCAAAACAACTCTTGCTTTAGCTGGTGGTAGAGAAATGCAAAAAGAGACAGGAAAGAAATTAGCCTTTATAGACGCTGAAGGTGGACTTACTGGTATAGATTGGGTTAAAGCAATTGGAGTCGATACAAGCACTGATATGTGGACTCTGGCTTTACCTGACACTGGTGAAGAAGCATTCGATATGGCTGATTACTTTATTGAGAACGAAGAGTACGGTGGTGTAATTATTGATTCGATTGATGCTTGTCTAAGCTCTGACACTGAAATATTAACAAATAGAGGATGGTTAAAATATAATGAAATAAAAGAAAATGAAAAAATTGCTACCTTCGATAAAAAAGATAATAGCATTGAATATCAAACAATTAAAAGAAAAATTGTTAAAAAAGAAAACACTGATAATTTAATAAATATAAAAAACAATGTATTAGATATTTTAGTTACTAAAGACCATAGAATGATATACAGACCATGTTCTTATAAAACAAAAGAAATATCTTGGAACACAAAACAAGCACAAGAAATATACAATAAAAAATATTTTATACCAACAGCGGGTAAACACAAACCAATTACAAATAGTTACGATATAAATTTACTAAAATTAGGAGTTTTTGCTATCGCTGATGGTAACTATGAAATAAGAAATAATAAAATTCATAGTGTCAAATTTCATTTAACAAAAGATAGAAAGAAAACATTATTAAAAAATATATTAATTAATGGTAATTTTGATTTTAAAATAAGTTTATGCGGTAATTATTATAAAATATATGGTAATTTAGCGAGAAAGATTTATAATTTATTTCCAGATAAAGAATTAGAATGGACGTTATTACAAAGTTCCAAACAAGAGAAATTAGCTATATTAGATATATATCGACAAACCGACGGAACTACAAGGAAAAAAGGATATACTTTATTTAGTTCAAACCGTAAAAACATTGATATATTACAAGCCTTATGTTTGAATGTCAATAAAACAGCAAGTATATCTACTATTAAATCAAACGATAGAAAAACAACGTATAAACTTTTTGTTATAAATAAAAATTACAGAACTGTTAAGAAACCAGATTCTAATTATTTACCATATAACGGTACAGATACTGTTTGGTGTGTGACTGTTCCTAATGGTTATATTATAGCAAGAAGAAATGATAAGTCATTTATAGTGGGTAACTGCACACCTGAAAAGAATTTAGAATCTGAATATGGTGATGCAAATATTGGTAACCACGCTAAGTTAGTGACTGGTGCTATTCGTAAATGGAAAACATCAGTACGCAATAACCAAACAATTCTATGGTTGGTTAATCAAATGAAAGTCAACATTACAAATATGGGAGCTCGTGGACACACCGCTACTGGTGGTAAAGGTCTTGGTTTTTATTGTAAGTTGAACATGGAGATGGGTAGGGGTTTAGCAGATTCAAGCCTTAAAGATGATATACATATACCATTAACCTTTAAAGTAAAACGATCTAAATTAGGACAGTCGTTCTTAGATATAGACACTTATGCTATACAAGGCACTGGTATTGATACAGATTCAGAACTCCGTGACTTCGCAGAACAAAGCGGCATTCTAATTAAAGCTGGTTCATGGTGGAGATTGAATGACGGTAAGACTAAGAAAGATCAAACAGTTCTTGGACAAGGTAGTGAAGCTTGTAGAGTCTGGGTTAGAGAAAACAAAGACGCACTGATTAGGCTAATGAAAACAGGAGAGATAGATGATACTTTACAGAATATACAATAAGAAAAGAGAGAAAGAGTATATTGGTATCGAATTCGGCAAAAAGTTTGTTGAGGATAAAATCTTCAACAAGCACCGAACCGAAAAGATTAATGAGGAATTACATAAAGATTTAAACACTATGCCTCATCATGTGTTCGATATTAAAGTTCTAAATAAAAGTAAAAACTCAAAGACAATTGAAAAGTTGGAGGAGAATTATGTAGAGAACAGTGAAAACTGTTATAATACAGGAGACAGTTTAATTAAGAATATATTTAATATTAATAGAGATGCAAAGCGATGAACAACAATTAGTAGTATATCTTACATTCAAAAGGTTTATTGATGAACCATTTGTCAACAAACTCATTAATAAATTTACATACGGTAAAAGTTTAATAAAAATAAGAGAGATAAAAAAGCATGTAGAAGAAAAAAAGATTAACGTCCAAAACCCAAAAGAGGCTTTACTACTCTACACATTATTTAATGCAAGAAAGAAAAGCCACTCGTGGGGTCTGTTGAACAAATTAATTGATTCGATGGATTTGGGTAAGTTTAAAGACAATGCTAAAACATACTATAAAGAATTAAATGAAGTGTTGGTTGAATTAGATTTACCAAAGGCTGAGATTAATGATAAGTTTTTGGAAGTTTATTATCAGTTTATCGTAGAACCTGTGGAAAAGAAACAGTTAGAGGAACGACATCACCAACGTCAAAGTACGACATAAGCTTATTTAAAGTTTTATCGCTATTAGTTACATCTTTTAAACCGTCACTGTCAATATCATAGAATGAATCACCTACTAAAATACAACCAAGTATTTGATCGTAGAAATTACCTTTGTGGATTTTAATAACTGTTCTATTTTGAACGTCTTTAATCCAAAAGTGTTTGTAATTAAAAGATGGTGATCGTTCAAGTACAGTGGCTTCATATTTTTTAAACTGTTCACGAGGAGAGGGTGGAATACAGCTCTCTCCTTTTTTATTATCCTTCCACCCCAATTCAAGAGTCTTACATTCAAAGATAGTCTCTCCCCCATCTATCAAACGTAGTGTCCCTAATATCTGCTTTTCTCCTATATAGTTTCTAAATATTTCTATCTTCATTCTACATTCCAGTTTGCAGCTTGATCTATTCCAAACAATTCTCCTGTTGCAGAATTTCTAAACTGTATATGTTTTCCATTCTCACTATAGACTTTTTCATCCAATTGATGTAATGCTGCCTTTCTTAAAGATGTAAAGTTCTTAGCACCTATAAGCGGACCGTACTGTGAGATCATTTCAACGCCTTCTCTCGTAGCGGATGTTCCCCAATCCCCAATATCGTGACGAGTAACTTCAAAGACTTTTTTAAATGTCTCATTAGCTACGTCAGTAACTGGTGTAAGGGACATAATACCATCTCTCGATAAGAAAGACCTTTGTGAAATTAAGTCTCCGTAGCGTCCAAATACAGAAGTTCGAGCAGCCATTCCCATTGCGTAATTAGCAAGGAGAGTAACATTTCTCATACCGTACTTAGCGTCCAGATCACCAAATGTTATTTGATCTCTTGGATCAGCACTTGGATTTAATACTTTCCATCGTTTAAGTCTCTTCCATTGTTCTTCATCTCCTATTGTTTCATTAACAGGATATGCAAGTACATCATTAATAGCATCAACTGATAAGTAACCAGCAGTTGCCACACCAAAAGTAGAGAAGTGTTTTACGATATTATGATAAGCATCGACTGGAAACTCTTCAATCATTTCCTTAGTCATACCTAACTCTCTTAGTTTAGACATCTCACCCTTTTTCATGTGATTCAATATTTGATATGGTGTCAAACTAAAGATTTTTCGATCATTTCTCATTTCTTTAGGTAACTGCTCACCGTATTTTTCAAACCATTCATTAATTGGTTTTCTTACTCTTCTCTGTACATGGTTAAATGCAAAGTTGAAAGGGTAAGTAGAATACATAGATAACATCTTACCTACTGGTGTGTTCCAAGATTCTGGTCTATACAATCTATTAGTACCGTGATAAGTTTCCGTAGCATTTTGTAAAATTGTAAAGACATCATCATAATGATCTGGTATTCCATAATTACCATCACTTGCGAAGTCTTTAATGTTTAACTTTTCACCGCCACTTAACTGACCAATGAAATCTTCTAATTTACCTTGATTCTCAATGAAGGCATCAAATCTATCTTCGGTAATACCCAAACGAGCTAAATCATCTCTTATACCCTTTTCAGTATATGTACGACCATTAGATTTAACAACTTTCTCTACACCTTCGTCTAAATTCTTAATTTTTCTTGCGACTGTTGCAAGTTCGTTTGCGTGTACAAGAGAAGCCATACCATTCATTGAACTGGTAAGGGAGTTAGACCCTTGAAAACTATCAAACGCTAATCTACCAAGACCAATGTTTTTAATGTCATATCCCATCTTATCCATTATCTTGGATGTGATAGAAAACTCATTAACCCATTGAGCAGAAGCTCCAGTAAATTTTTGAAGCATTTCTAAATTACCGAACTGTTGAGATACAGTACCAAAGTTCTCATACTCTGGTTTCATTGCGCCAATCTCATTTCTAATAATATTGAGCTGAGTCATTAAATTCTCAACATTATCAATAGTCTGTTTATCACTGAAGTATTTAAATGATTTCTTGACAGCATCCCAGCTTGAGATATGTGGTCCAACTACAGCCCACTCAAACAAGTTATACCATGTAAAACCATAACCAAAAGCAGAGAATAAAGTATTGCGTACTATATCTGCAATCTGTCTTGTCTTGATAAGATTATCTATATTATCGGAACTCTTACCTATCACATTGTTTGCAATATTATATATACTAACAATACGATCTTCTGTTTTTCTTATGTCTTTTTCTGAATAACCAGCATTTCTCATGTCTGATATAATAGACTTCACGTACATTGCGTTCAATTCCTCTTCATCAAACATATTATTCTTTGTGAAGTGAATTCTTCTACCAACATCTTGAACATATTTAGTCATTGCTTTATCAAGATTTGTCTCAAGAATCTCTGTTGGTAGATAACGAACACGTGGTCTTTCTAAGAAATTAGATTGTTTTACAAGTGCTCCTTTTAAAAGGTCGTTCGTAAACTTTTCATAGACTTTGACATTATCTTCATCAAACATCTTAACATCAAAACCTTCTGGTATCTTAATACGGTATTTTGTTTTTGTTTGTATTTTACCAGTTTTAGTTTTAATAAACTCACCAGTAGTTTTGTCTGTCATTTTTACTATCTGACCTTCTATAAAATCTTCAACATTACCAGCGAGTTTTGTTGCGTCTTCTAATCTACCTGCTCTTCTCAAGTCATTTGCTAAAGATTTTAATTTAGATACAACAGTTGCTTTTCTAAAACTTTCATAGTTTCCTATAGTTTTCTCTTCCTGATTATATCGTTTAAGATATTTATCGGCTTCTGAACTATTAGCTTCTTTAACTCTTCTCGCTAAGTCTAATGAGTATTGTTTTGTAACTTCATCTTCACTTGCATTCTCTAAACCAGCACGAGTTATAAATCTTCTACGGTCGATAGCTAATTTTTCATCACTCATTATTTGAGGAAAATACCTCTCATCAAGACCACCAGTGAATCTATCCATAGTTTTTTTATAATCAAGAACTTGTTTAACAAGATCACCATCTTTACCTTCCATCATCTTTTCAAAAAAGATACGTTGATCTCCGTTAAGTCCAGCCACAAATTCTTTACGAGATTCCCCACTTGCTATATATTCTGTCAAGTATTTATGTTTTTCCTCATCGCTCGCTTTAACAACACTGAGAGCTTCATTCATTCTTTTTAAAACTTCTCCATGCCAATCATCCATTATATTAGTAAAGAAGCTTCTGTGTGAATCTATATAAGCTTGTACATATTCATCATTGGCTAATTTATCATCCATCTTTCTGGCAAAATCACCAAAATTAGTATCGTTATAAATACGTTCAATCTGAGGAATCAGTCTTTCATTATTTCCTCCTCTACCAGTACTAATTAATCTATGAATTGAATCATTAAAAGACGCTAACGCTCTCTTATCTGAGATTTCACCATTATATAAATCCTTTATCAACTTAGAACCATACTGTTCTCTCATTTGATCAACAGTCATATCGTCTAAACCACGTTCATAAAGTAGTTTAGAAAACTTTCTCTTAGGGGCAGATGTCATTTTATTAAGTGTTACATTAACACCCATCATAGCTTCTGAAAACTTCTTAGCTGCTTTCCCAGGCAATCTGTTTAACATAGAGAAAGAAGATTCAGCCCATTCACTGTTAAAGAAAGCATCTAAAGCTTTACCACTTCCGTCTTTAGCTCCTCTTAATGCACTAATAGCTTTATTCATTACAGAGACTTCTTCTACATCCCCAACATCTACTTTACCACCAAGTGCATGAATATCTTCGGCGGCTTTAGTCTTACGTTCCAAATCAATTTGACTTGTAAGCTCTGGAAACTTTTCAGCCGCTTTCTTCTTAAATCCGTTTAATACGTGCATAGTTTTAGTTGTCACCCTACCACTCCCTAAAGCGAGACCAGCTACAGCAAACAACCAACCATCATCGTTATTCGGGTCATTATCAATTACATCATCTACAAAACTACCAGCTAAACCACCAACTAATCCTCTCGGTATAGAAGTATTATAAAGCTTATCTCTAACAGCTTCTTCGACTTCATCTCTTACTAAGTTTTTATTTACACATTCTTTATCAACAGACATTAACAAAACCTCTCTACGGTTGTTTTTGAATTATATATTTTAGTGTCAGCTTCTTTTAATTTCGTAGGGTCAACTGTTTGTTGTCCTTCATTGATTAAATTATAATGCTTAACACCATCTACAGACACTTCTTCAGCGTCAAATTGTTCTTGTAATATTCTTTTTCTACTTAATTTTCCTCCCGATCTTTTAACAGGACGTTGTACGTTTAACAACACACCTGTCTCTCCAACTTCAGCAGGACGATATAAATATTCATCTCCTACCTGTACTTTCTTATAAAGCATTGGTTCTCCATTTGCACTAAACGAAAGATTAGGATTAATTCTTTTTACTTTGTTATTCATTATAATTCTACTACCGTCTTCACTTTGAACCCAAGGCTTAGTAGAATCATTTTTCTTGAGAGTCCCACTTGTAATAAAATATTCATCAATACCGTCAATATTTTGTCTGAATACAGTTCCAGATGGAATACCTTTTTCTGGTATCTCTCCTAATTTTTTAATTACTCGATTTTTAGCGAATACACTATATCCAATATTATTATCAGTACCAAGAAGTTTTGCAACTTTTCTCGCACTACCTTTACTAAATTGTGTATAGTCCCCTCTTTTCTTTAACCAATTAACCATGTTAGCTCCTAATCCATACGCTTTAAGGATTGGATCGTTTTTACCAGTACTAACATAGTCAAAGTTTTTAATTCCTTTCTTAACTTTATCAACAGCATCTTCTATCTTATATATAAGCTTCTTATATAAATCAACATTTTCAGCCCTACTTCTTTTAGCTTCTTTAGTTATAATTTCTTCTCTCGCCTCTTTCTCTACTTTAGGCTCTTCTCTTGTCTTTTTCTTTTCAATGTATTCTTTTGTTGATTTTGAATTCTTAGGGTCTGCCTCTTTAAATTTATTAGGAGTTGTAGTTTTATGTCGCTTACCAAATTCATCTAATATGGTAAACTCCCCATTTAAATGATTATAATCTGTGATATATCCAAGCTTGCCGTCAATAGGAACTACCTTACCTATGTTCTCATCAATTATTTTCCCAGAACTCTCAACATCCCTAACAAGTTTTTCAGGATCATCATCAGAAGATTTGTTAAGTTTAAGAAGTTCTTCATTCTCTGAAAGAATATCATCTTTACTTTTATTAAGACCTTCAGCTTTCATTCGACTTCCTAAGTCAACACCCCAAAAAGCTTCATCTGTTTTCCAAATCTCATACTCATCCGTACCAACTCTTTTAACAACTGATGTAGGGTTCTCTTCTTTTATATTGAGAAACTCTGCATAACTAAATGTTGTTTTATCATCTGTAACATATTGTTCTGTACGTGGAGCCATTTTTTGAAGCATATCACCAAATATATAAGAACCCTTGACTTTACCAACTTCTGGCATGAGCTCACCAAATTCATCAATAAACTTAGCATCTGCATTGACAGTAGAATCAAAGAAGTTACCTAATTCCTTAGCTGTTTTATCCATAAAATTGTCATACAGATCATCTGTCACACTTTCAATCTGTTCATCTGTCATGTTACTACCAAATGAATACTTTGCGTCGTGATCTATAACTCTATCTTTGATCTTACCTCGAACACCTTTAACAAAAGGTTCTGCATTTTGTTGAAATCTCAATACCATAACAGCTAAATCATCATCCTTTTCAGCAGTTTTTAATTCGTGTAATGGTACGTTCTTCATTGAATTAACTGATGTAGTTAGATCTCCAAGATTTATATCCTGAAACCCTTGAAAGACATTCTTATACACTCTATATAAATCAGAATTATCTTTAAATTTATTTTTCTGTGCATATATAAAACTATTAGTATTAGTATCAAAAACGCCAGTATTAAATGCGTTTTTCTTACCTAACTTTTTAGCTTTAAATAATTGACCAGCTGATCGAGAAACAGCTATCATCCCATCAAATAAACCAGTAATAATCAACTCTGTTCCAATATCAAGTGCTAATTGTACTCCTCTACCAGAAGTATTATAAAAATTTTGAACACCTTCATTACCAGTCATTTCTGCAAATGCTTTTACTGAAGAAAAATCTTCATCAGACGCAACAAGAGCCATATTACCAACTTCAATTTCTAATGCTCCCATAAGTCTTGATTTATTTTTTAATTTATCAAACTTATTAATCACATCAGTAGCTTTACGTCCGCCAAGAAGTTTATTCATCAAATAAAAACCTTGTGCATCTTTGTATTTCTTGATATTATGTAATCTTGTTAATGTTTTAGCTCCTTTATAATAATTACGAACAGCCGATTTACCTATTTTACCAGCGGTTGCTAAATATGCTGCCATATAACCTATGGTATTACCAGCAGTAAACACACCGTTATCAGCACCCATAGATATCGCATCATTATCAAATTTTATTTTAATAGATTCCCTATATGATCTTTCAAAATCTGTTAATTTACCCTCATTCATATTACGAATTATAGGAAGTAATCCTTTCTCTATAAAATCTTTACCTATGGTTTCATATCCAAATTCTGTAAGACCGTAACTTAATCCACTTAAAAATCCAAAAGGTTCATCAACTGCATTATTGGATGATTTAACTTTTATTTCTCCGTCTTCTGTATAGTATTGTTTAACTGATTGTCTTTTAGGTTTTTGTGATTTTATCTTTTGTACTTCTCTTTCTAAAAATTCTGGTTGAAAATAAATCTTACCATTCTCACCCTCAATTACAGAAGAAGCATATCCTTCATTATCTAATCTTAAAGCGTTAAATGCTAATTTAGTCTTAGCATCCATATTATTATAATCTAATACATATTCTTCTGTACCTCTATCATTAATCCGATAAGACTCTGCATTAATTGCAAGAGTTCTAATAAGATCAGTCATTTCATAATCTTCACCAATCTTAGCTTTATTCAAGATATGTTTGTATATTGCGTGCGTCGCAATAGTATCATTACCTTCAATTATATCCTGTTTGATTTCTTCAGTTGTAGAATTAAATACCTGCTTATCTAACCCTTCAAAATTAAACTCACCATCTTCATTGATAGTTCCCTGACCTCTACCAAGTAATATAGGTAAATAACTTAAACCAGTAAAAGGAATCTTTTCTTCCTGTGGTGTTAATTTAAGACCAGCTCTCTCAATCATAGAATCAAACCATGATTGACCCTTTTTATACCCTCCAATTATATTATCTAAAACATTTTCAGAACTTTCAGCATCATAAAAATTACGAGTAAACTTATTTCTATCTGCTGGTATTTGTTGTTTAACATCAAAAGTTCTTTCTAATGGTTGTATTTCAAATCTGTCTTCTCCACCACCAAGAAATCTTTGAAGTAATTTACCATAACCAACTCGTTTAAGATAGTCTAATGCTTCATTACTACCGTCTTCAGACTCTTCTCCTTTAGTATCTTGTTTGTAATTAAGAAACTGTGTCAATCCTTCTGAACCATTTTCAACATACATAACATAAGCTTTAACAAGATCGCCCACATTTTTAGTATCAATAGCACCTTGGTTGTTCTTATTATCTAATACACCAAGAAATTCATTATACTTTTCAGAATAGATTTTTTCTTGTAGTTCTGGTGAAGACTTTATTTGATCTACAAGAGCAACATTTCCTGATGGAGTATCTTCATAAGCAATTCCATTTTCGTCATACAGTTCAGTATTCTTAAAATCTTTAGGGTTACTTCCTATAACTTGTCTGTAAAATAAGCCCAAGTCCCCAATCTGATCTTCGGTAGCATTAGAATTTAATGCCATGTGTCTTTTAGTAATGGATGATTTTACAGTCTCTCCATAACTCGTTTCTAAAGATAAAACCCTTCTAAAATTGGCTCTATATTTTTTGACTTTTGTCTGATATTCTTCAGGATTTCTATCATAATATTCCTGATAATCCTTTTTTCCTTCAAGATATTTTTGAGATAAAGTACCAGTTATCTCATTAAAGAATGAATTATTATTAACCAACTCTCCTCTTATATAAGCATCATTATGATACCTATACTTAGGTATGTTTTGTTTAACGTAATTAACAATGTATGATTCTTTATTTTGCTTTGGTTCCATTATAATCCTTTGGATTGAGTGGTTCTAATAATTCATCAATTGTTCCAGCTTCTCCTGTAAATTCACCAGTAAATTCTTTATCGTATATTTTACCTAATTCTTTTACTAATCCTTCAAGAGATTTAGGTACTTGTTTTCTCTCAGCGAGTTTGTTATATAGATTCTTTAATTCAGTTGAGTCAGCTAAATTAGGGTTTTGTTTCAATGCTTCTGTAACAAATCTTGTTTGACCGACATGTCCAGAATCCCAACCCCAACCCCAGAAAAATCCTTTCTCTTTTGCGAAATGACCTAATACCTGATATGGTTTTGTGCTTCCGTGTAGTCCACCTCTACCATTACCAGTCACGGGTTCTCCATCAATACGTATAACAAAGTCTCCAGCAAGTCCAAAATTATGTAAACTTACAGGAGTTTTACTTGCTCCAGATAAATAATGTTTAGCTTGTTCTTTTAAGTCTCTTTTATGACTACTTAATTTAACTTCAACATTATTCTCTTCAAATATATTAGACAACGCTTTTTCTGTTTTTGATCTAATATCTTCTAAACTTTCTTTATTTATTGTTGAGGTATTTTTATCTTCAGCTTCATTTAGAACAATCCGTGTAACTTCATTTTCAATATCTAACGGCACTAATTCTTCATCAATAAATTCATCTTCTATCTTTATCTCAAAAGAACTCTGCGGTTTTTCAATTGGTTCAGTACTATTCGGATTATCTAAATCTAATTCTTCAATCTCTTCATCAATAAATTCATCTTCTATTGGTATAACAGGAGTTGAGTTATTTTCTACTTTTTTTTTAAAGAATCAGCAGGTACAGAATAAATATTGTCTTCACCCATACCATTTACATTTTGTTCTGCTTCTTCAATATCGGTTTTCTTTTTTTCTGACACTTCTTCTATTTTAAGAAACATATTTTCAAATTTAACATCATTAGTATAAGCCTGTGGATTTAACGTATAATTATTCCAATTAACAGACTTATTTTGATGTCGAACCCAATTTTCTTTCAACTCTTCTAAACCACTTAATAATGCAGTACCTCTACTTATTTGTAATTCTGTCAAGCTATTTGGTAAAGATGTTTTGCTATCAATATATTCCTGCTTAACAGCTTCCATATTATTACCCGCTACATTAGCTAATATATTAGTTAATTCACCAACATTTTTATTATGTGTAGGTATTAGAGGTTGTTCAATACCTCCTTCTCCCGAATAATCAGTCAACATACTATAAATAAGACCGTAAGGAGTAGTTCTTGTTTGTAATTCTACCGTTTGCCAAAATCCTAATTCTTCTCTTTCTTTTCTTATAGTACCAAGTACACTTGATATATTAGACCAAGCATCAAATCCATTTTGTTCAAACTCTCTCAAATTACTTTCTTCTTTATTGTAATTAAGATCACTATATTTATAATTCCGATATGCTTTTATTTTTTGTTCCCAACTAACGTTTGGGTCAGTTAATATATTTTTAACTTGTCTTAACTCACGTTTACCGTATATTAAACCACCATCTGCTTCAACACCGGTATCTGAAATTTGAGAAGATTTAAGTTGTTCATCAATTTCTTCTACCATACCAGAAATTTTAAATTGTGTGCTATAAACTGATCTTACATCATTAAGGTTATCAAATTCTCTAACTTCTCCATCGCTATAAATACTAATAACACTCTTGTATCCTACAACATTTCCTTCTTCATCGGTAATTATTTTTTTACGAGCTGTTGGTAATACACCAATTAGTCCTTTATCCTGAAGAGGTGCGAACATTTCTCTTGCTTCCTCATTTTTGGTGCTGACTTCTGTATTAACATCTTTTATTCTCTCTCGCACAGCTTTAGCTTGTTTGCCTTCAGAGCCTAATTCATTAATTCTGCGTTGTCTTTCAATAGCTAAATCATTCTCTGCTTTACCAATTGCTTTAGCTTGTTCTACTGCTTGTTCAAGATTCTCATCATAGTATTCGTTTTTTATATTCTGAGCTTGTCTTACACGTTCCCCGAGCGTTTCGAGATTA
>Ga0306912_1000282_pt1 | contig 31442 bp, 25 predicted proteins | sample AntRauFillE10628_FD_190443 | JGI IMG/M metagenome (GOLD analysis project Ga0306912, IMG submission 190443) | Saline lake microbial communities from Rauer Islands, Antarctica - Metagenome Filla E10 #628 (v2) (version 2) | ecosystem: Environmental > Aquatic > Non-marine Saline and Alkaline >...
CTGAAAGAATTATTTTAGGAGTCAATACATCAGAGACTCCCACCAATTTAGACCAATCTACCTTAGACTTAATTTCTAAAAACCATTTGAGTGCATTGGGAGCCCAGGGTGAAGAAATGGTTCTTCCTGGTGGTGAGAAGCGCGAGGTGATTCGAGTTGAAGGCGATATCGTGATGTCCCTAGAGGAACTTAAAGGATTGAATTTCCAGGGTTATGAGGATATACATAATAAACAATATAGTACCAATGCCTTAGTAAGTCCTCAAACTATAACTGTGATTGGTTATACGGGTGGAAGTCAGGCCTTAACTTCTAGTGAGAGAACTGCTTTGCAGTGGGCTATTGCAAATTACAACCGACTGAATTTGAATATCAATTTCAATCTTACTTTTGGAACCAACTTTCAAAATAAAGATATGGTCGTCTATAACAATACGGTGAATAACCCAAGTGGTGCTGGAGGGTCAGCAGGTTTTCCTAGTAATGGAAATCCCAACAAATTTGTTCAGATTTACGGGTTGAGTAACTACAACACCAACGTTATTGAGCACGTGTTGACTCATGAAATTGGTCATTCTGTAGGCTTTAGACACACCGATTTCTTTAGTCGCCAGAGTTGTGGGCAAAATACCAATGAAGGAACCGCTGGTGTAGGTGCAAACTATATTCCAGGAACCCCATCAGGATTTGACCCAACGTCTATCATGTTAGCTTGTTTTAGCAATAATGAAGATGGAGAGTTTAATTCTAACGATGTAACTGCCTTGAATTTCCTATACTAAGAAAAAGAGTATAGTTATTTTGAATTTAAGCCATTACAAGACATTATAAATTTAATTTGGTATTAAAACTGTTTCCAGAGTGGAGACAGTTTTTTTATGGGTAATCTTCACGTATAAATTTGGGTACATTCTTTAGGATAAATCTCAGTAATCTAGTGTTAGATTTTCTCATAATTTAGACTTGGATCATCACACTGGTTCCACGTACTTGATAAGACATCATTTGAGCTAAAAAACAGATTTTCTTTTAAATCAGATTGGCAAGAGCCTATGATCTCACTTTCTTCTCCGTAGGTAAGTTCCAAACTTCTTGGGTCTTCATTGAAACTGTAAGTTCCTGTAAGCTCTACAACGCTCCCCTCAGTTTCTCTGCTTTTTAAAAAGTTGCCATCTTCAAAAAAACGATAGGACTCTTGCCATTCCATATCCGAGCCTGTTGTTTCTGAATCTGGAATACTTCCCGACATCTGGACGAGCTTCCAATCTCCTTCTAATGTAGCTTGAGTGACAGTATCATCTTCGTTGCTACATGAGCATAAAATTGCAACAATAATTAAGGATGAAAATTTGATTTTCATAACTATTTGGTTTGTTAAGAAGACGCATTATATGTGGATCAGTTGCGTTGAATCATAGTTATCCTTTGCTAAATTTATGCTTCTCCATGAGCTGGCTCATTCATTGTTTTAGTAAGATCTATTCATTTTTTATTTAATGAGCTTCTCGTGAAGAAGGAAGTTTTATTTTATTAAGGCTAAAGGTCATCGATGAGATATCAGCACCCACTTCGTGAATTCTGGAATTTGTGAAATAAAGATAGCCCTCATAAATACTAAAAGTATCTGCCCATCGGATCTGTTCCCCTTCTGCAAGGGTATAAATGTTGCCTTCTGGTGTTCTATATTGAATTTTATGATGTTCTAAATCTGCAAAATATAGATTTCCTTCACTATCGAAAATCATCCCATCCGGGGCGGCTGTTTTAGTTTCAAAGGTGACCTGTTCTTCAATTGGTTTGGTGTCTTCGACTTTTAACGCATCTGTACTTATAGAATACAGGCTATATCCTGTCAGGGCATGGTAAAATAGGCGTTCATTTTCAGTATCTAGCGCAATGCCATCAGAATGTATGGTGTTCTCCCATTTCTTTTCACCAAAAGTTAGATAGGATTGTTCTGCGGTGGTAGAGCTATGTTCGTTCAGCACTCTTCTGGTTTTTCCAGAATCAATATCTACAATGACCAATCCAGGATGCCCAGAATCTGTTAGGTAGATTCTATTCTTCTTCTTATCTACTCTAAGATCGTTGATATAAGAATCTTTATGATAGCTAGCCTCTTCTAATTATATAAGTTTTAGACAAAGTAGCTGTGGCTAAATCGAAAACGAAAAGACGCGGCGCATCCATTACGTCCTGAAACAATTGACTTCTGGTATCCAAGACATATAGATTCTCCTCAAAAGCCAACACAGATTGCACTCCAATAAATTTGTTTTCTGCAATGGGCTCGCCAATTTCCCAAGAATTCCATGATTCATTAGGATAGCTTTCAGGGTCAGAATTAGGAATTATTTCCACCACTGAATTATTGACCCCTTTTCTCCATCTTGGAAAATTCACAAAAAGGCGTCCTTTATCGGTAGAAGTTACTCCTGTGACTTGCTGGCCTTTAAAACTTTCAACTTCTGTGATAGCACTAGAATCATTTTTTTCATCCGTTTTATTGCCCTTTTTCTGTCCATTTTTGCAAGACAGAAGTAGAAAAATAACTAAAAGGCTTAGTATTTTTATTTTCATCTTTAATTTTTTTAATATTCAAATATTTCAAAAGATACAGAAGCTTAAGTAAACTAAAAAGATATCAGCATAAAAGCTGATCCTTAGCTTGTTAATTTTTTTAAAAAATAGGGTGATGCGTTTTACATTACTCTACTTTCGTTAAACAGTGTAATTTTAAAAAACACATCATGAAATCAATTCTCTTTAAGTTTAGTGGTCTAGTCTTCATTGCTTTATTGCCATTTTCGCCTAATGTAAATGCTCAGGAGTTTCAGGGGCAAGCGATTTATTCTTCTAAAGCGAAGATGGAGCTAGGAAGTTTTGGAGCTAGAATGAGCGAAGGTCAAAAAAAGCAAATTCAAGCCCGTTTAAAAAACAGATTGGAAAAGACATATACTTTAAATTTCAATAAAGAAGAGTCTGTGTTTAACGAAGAAGAGAAAATAGATGCGATTTCTGGAGCTACAGATTCTTGGGGTGATAATTTTTCGAGAGGTGAGCAATACAAAAATGTAAAAGAAAAGGCCCTAATTCAAAGTCAAGAATTTTATGGTAAGAAATTTTTAGTGAAAGATAAGTTAGCAGCTATTGAATGGAAGATGGGGGCTGAGTCTAAATTGATAGGACAATATATGTGTTTTAAAGCAACGGCTTCCGTACCAACCGATGAATTGGAGTGGTACAATTTTTCTTGGGGCGACATAAGTGAAACAAATACTGAGGCTAAAACTGATTCAACGGCTGTTGAAACTGAAGAATTAGAGATCAAAACAACTGAGGTAGAAGCTTGGTACACACTTCAAATTCCTGTAAGCCATGGCCCTGGAGAATACTGGGGACTTCCTGGTCTTATTTTAGAGGTAAGTACGGGAAATACAGTTATGCTGTGTTCTAAAATCGTCATAAATCCAGAAGAGGAGATCGAGATTGAAGCTCCGGATAAAGGTAAAGAGATCACGAAAAATGATTATCAAGCAACCATTCAAGAGAAAATGCTTGAGATGAGAAACAATAGAGGCCGACCAAGAAGTTGATCCACATTAAATTCATAACTAGAACTCAACTTACACCTCACACAAACTCATGAAAAAAATAATTTGTGTTGCTTTACTTCTGGCAACCACTTTCACTTTTGCCCAAGTTAAATTGCAAGGTGTCGTTAGAGATAGCTTACAAACCCCTTTGGAGTTAGCTAATGTCGTAGCGATAAATCAAGCAACGAGTGGTTTGGAATCTTATGGTATTACCGATGCTAATGGTAATTTTAAATTGCAGCTTGGTAAAAATGGCAGCTATAAAATACAAGTGAGTTATATTGGGATGAAGACTTTTGAAGAGGTTTTGACCACTGTTGAAAGCGATATTACAAAAGACTACACCCTTCAAATAGATGACGCTTTAGATGAAGTGGAGATCAGTTACGAAATGCCTGTGACCATTAGAGGAGATACTCTTATTTACAATGCGGATTCTTTTAGCGATGGTACCGAACGAAAGTTGGAAGATATCCTCGAAAATTTACCTGGGGTCGAGATTAATGAAAATGGCCAGATCGAAGTAGAAGGGAAAGTGGTGAATAAGCTGATGGTAAATGGCAAAGATTTTTTTGATGGGGATACCAAATTAGCTATAAAAAACATTCCTTCTAATGCTGTCGATAAGATTCAAGTCTTGAGAAACTATTCTGAAGTGGGCCAGCTAAGTGGGGTGAGAAATAACCAAGATAATGTGGCGATGAATATCAAATTGAAAGAAGGAAAGGAGAGCTTTTGGTTTGGTAATGTAACTGCAGCGGTAGGAACATCTCCAGAGGATGAGTTGTATTTGGTTCAGCCCAAATTATTCTATTACAGTCCCAAGTACAGCCTTAATTTTATAGGAGACATAAATAATACGGGGGAAGCAGCCCTAACGCGAAGAGATATTAGAGGTTTTGGCGGAGGTTTTAGGGCGCCAAGTAGTAGTAGTGGAACTAGTATAAATCTTGGAGATAACAGCCTTAACTTCTTAACCAATCAAGATAACGCCTTGAAAATAGAAAATAAATTGGCCACCGGTAACTTTAGTTATTCTCCAAAGCAGTCTCTAGACTTAAGTGGATTTCTTATTTACAATACCAGTCGTATTCTTTCCAGAGAAAACAGTTTTGTCCAATATACCAATTCAGATCTAGGTATTCCCGATGAACGGACAGAGCAATCTAGTGAAGAACGTTCTAACCAAGGTTTATTAAAACTTAGCGCCTCTTATAAACCAAACTTCAATAACCAATTAGACTACGATGTTTTGGCGCGTGTTTCTGAGGATTCTCAAGACCAAAACATACTTTCTTCAGTCATAGGAAATACAACCCAAGTGGATGAGGTTAATCCTTACAGTATCAATCAAAATTTAAATTATTACTACACGCTCAATGAAAATAATATTTTTGCTTTGGAGGCTCAGCATTTGATAAAAGATGAAGATCCATTTTACAATGCTCGTTTAGGTAATGACCCAAATGGCGAAGACCCTTTCGATACCACAGCAGAAGCCATAGGTCTGGATACCTCATTGGAAACTTACAATCTGACGCAAGACAGGCGTATCAAGTCCAATCAATTGGATGCTAAATTGGACTACTATAATATTCTCAATACGAAAAGCAATATCAATTTTACATTGGGGACTATCTTAAGTCGTCAAGACTTTAATTCTGATATCTTTCAATTTCTTGATGATGGGTCTCAATTTGCACCCACACCAACTTTTAATAATGGGCGGGCTACTAACGATATACAGTATAATTTTAGCGATATATATTTAGGAGTGCGTTATAGGGTGAAAGTCGGCAAATTCACGTTTACTCCCGGCTTTTCTGTTCATGCTTATGGAAACAAGAATACCCAATTTGGAGTGACTTACGAGGATAATTTCTTTAGGTTTTTACCAGATTTTGAAACTCGAATTCAGTTTAAGAAAAGTGAGTCTTTGACTTTGAAGTATGATATGCGTAATCAATTTACGGATGTGACAAGATTGGCAGAAGGCCTAGTGTTAAATAGCTTCAATAGTATTCAATTTGGGGAGCCTGAACTCCAAAATGCCCTGTCCAATAACATAAGTTTATTGTATAGCAGTTTCAACCTTTTCAACTATACCAATGTGTTTGCCAGAGCAGCATATTCCAGTAATATCGATCAAATACGAAGCTTAACAAATTTTGAGAATGTTATCCGAACTAGTACTTTCTTCAATTCTAGTTTTGCAGATGAAAACGTGAGTGTCTTTGGGCGTGTTCAGCGAACTTTTGGGAAGATAAGAGCAACAATTAATACGAGTTTTAATTATAGTAAAATCAACCAGTTTATCCAAGGTTTGCAATCCCTTAATGAAGGCTTCACTCAAACTTATACCCCTGGTATTCGTACCAACTTTAAGGTAGCTCCAAATGTGAGTTTTAATTACCGCTACAGCGTCACTAACAATAACCAAGGAAGCCGAGAGACCAAGTTTATAACAAATGCACCTTCCATAGACTTTGACGCCTATATCTGGAAAAAGGTGACTTTCCGGACCAATTATTCTTATACCAACCAAGACCTAGGTAATGGTGAATCGCAGTCCTTCCAAAACTGGGATGCTAGCCTTTCTTACAGAAAAGATAGAGATGCTAAGTGGGAATACGAAATCAAAGCAACTAATCTCTTAGACATCGATTCTCAGGTCAGGAACAGCGCAAATAATATTTCTGTATTCAGTTCAGAAACCTTTATTCAGCCTAGATTTGTTACGTTTAGGTTTGTGTATACCTTGTAATAGCTCAATGAATTGGTTATCTCATTTTTTACTTGTGTTTTGTTACTGTTGAGGTGTGGTCCATTCAAAGTCTTTTTCCAGTGTTGAAAAAATATAACAAATCCTTAGTTTGTTAACTATTCTTATAAATTATGGGTGACCGTTTAATGTTTTTGATAAATAAATTGCGGTTTTGCTGAGTTCGTTTTTGGCAACTTCGTTTGGAGTGCCTTCTGCTACCACTTTTCCGCCTTCTTTTCCTGCTCTAGGACCTATGTCGATAACCCAATCACTCCCAGCCACTACCTGCATATCGTGCTCAACTACAATTACAGTATTGCCAGCATCCACCAATCTCGCCAATTGGAGTTGTAATTTTTCTACATCTGTTGGGTGTAAGCCCGTAGTGGGTTCGTCTAAAATATAGAGTGTGTTCCCGCGGCTTAGTCGCTGGAGCTCCGTAGCAAGTTTAATACGCTGTGCTTCTCCGCCGGAAAGCTCAGTTGCTGGCTGGCCCAAACGTAAATAACCCAAACCTACTTCCTGCAACACCTTGAGGGGGCGACTTACTCGGTCTTCTTTTTCAAAAAATACGGCTGCTTTATCTACGGTCATGTCCAGAACTTGGTTGATATTCTTTTCGTGATATGTAACTTCCAAGGTTTCGGGATTATACCGCGCACCTTCACAAACAGGACAGGGTGCATAGACACTTGGTAAAAATAGCAGTTCAACCATCACAAAACCCTCACCATCGCAATTGGGACACCGACCTTTGCCCACATTAAATGAAAAGCGACCGGCATTATAGTGGCGTGCTTTTGCTAATTTTGTCGAAGCAAATAATTTCCGTACAACATCAAACAAGCCAGTATAGGTCGCCAGATTAGAGCGCGGTGTTCTCCCAATGGGTTTCTGATTGACCACCACCATACGTTTAATATCTTCAGAACCCGAGGTGATTTCTCCCCCTAGCGTTTCTACGGTGTCTTTTTGTAAGGCCTCTTCTTCTTCCTTAAAAAGACCCTTTCCTAATTTTGTGGACATTAATTCAACTAATACTTGGCTAACTAAGCTGCTTTTACCTGAGCCTGAAACTCCAGTGACACTCGTTAGCACTCCTAAAGGAAAAGATACTCCAAGATCTGTTAAATTATTTCTGGTTACTCCACTTAATTTCAACCAGCCACTGGGCTTTCGGGGTGTGGTTTTTTTAAAAGGCAGATCATTAAAAAGATGTTCTCTGGTTTTGGACCGTTTACTGTCTTTTAAACCAGCCGGTGGCCCGCTGTATAAAATTTCACCACCACCTTCGCCAGCATCTGGACCTACATCTACAATCCAGTCGGCATGGCGAATCACATCTAATTCATGTTCAACGACAAACAGTGAATTACCAGAAGCTTTTAATCTATCTAAAGTTTTTAGTAAAGCTTCGGTATCGGCGGGGTGCAATCCTGCAGAAGGCTCGTCTAATACATACACCACCCCAAACAAATTACTCCGCACTTGTGTCGCTAGTCTTAACCGCTGATGTTCCCCAGGGGAAAGAGAAGGTGTGCTGCGCTCCAAGGATAAATAACCCAAGCCCAATTCCAATAAAACAATTACTCTCGCCACTAGATCTTCGGCGATTCTTTGAGCTACCATTGCTTTTTCCTGGTGCTGTTTGGTTAATTTAAGCAAAGCAGACGCCGTGCCATCACCATAAGGAGCGAAAATAGAAAGCAATTTCTCTAAAGGTAATCTCGAAATATCGGCAATATCATAACCAGCAAAAGTCACAGAAAGCGATTCGCGACGTAAACGTTTACCTTTACAGGAGGGGCATTCGCTGCTTATCATGTATTGCGACACACGTTTTTTCATCAAAGTACTTTGCGTATTTGCAAAAGTGTGCAGAACATGTCTTTTCGCACCCTTATACGTGCCTTTATAACTAGGTTCAGTTTTATTTTTGATGGCAAGTTTTACGTCATCTAGGGTTAAGTCACGATATACGGGTACCTGTGGACGTTCGTTTGTAAATAAGATCCAGTCGCGGTCTTTTTTGGGAAGATCTTTCCAAGGGATATCCACATCGTATCCGAGAGTGGTCAAAATGTCGCGAAGGTTTTTACCTTGCCAAGCTGGGGGCCATGCCGCTATGGCTTTTTCTCTTATCGTTAAGGAATCATCGGGGACCATGCTTTTTTCAGTGACTTGGTGAATTTTACCCAATCCATGGCATTTAGGGCAAACCCCTTCTGGTGTGTTGGTTGAAAATGAATCGGCATATAAAAGAGACTGTCCTTCAGGATAATCACCAGCACGGGAATATAACATGCGTAACAAGTTAGACAATGTAGTCACGGAGCCAACCGAGGATCGCGTAGTGCCTGAACCTCGTTGCTGCTGTAGAGCAACGGCTGGGGGTAGACCTTCAATCTTGTCGACTTCTGGGATAGGCATTTGATGGAAAAGTCGCCGAGCGTAGGGCGATACAGATTCAAGATACCTCCGCTCAGCTTCGGCATACAGAGTACCAAATGCAAGTGAGGACTTACCTGATCCTGAAACCCCAGTAAATACGACCAATGCATCGCGGGGAATATCTAAAGTTACATTTTTAAGATTGTGTTGTCGTGCTCCATGTATACCTACAAAGCCCTGTTTTTGTGTCTTATTTTCATCCGGTTGTCCCATGTGCAACTTTGTTCAAAAAATATACCAAGACCCTACTTATAGCATTCAAGTTTAGAGGTAATATATTCTAATGAATAATTATCCATTTTAGAGAAGTGTACATTATGATTGATGGATTTTTAAAATTTGAAACTGCATCTTATCTATCCAGTTATGCAAGTCTTGCTAAAGTGATTAGAAAAAGCGGAAGCATTGTAAATGGATGTAACTGCTTCAGTTAAATTGGAAATAAAAACTACTTAACTTATTATTGACGTTTAGTTTTAAGGTCTGTAAATAAAACTAGGCTTGTAGTTGTATTTTTTAAGTGGATTGTAACTCAATGAAGAATAAATAGCGGTCTGTTTTAAGTTGGTGAAATAGACCTTTGCAATTGCTAAATCAGGTCTGATCTACGATGCCACCTATCTAAGCACTTTAGTTAGAAATTAAAGCCTTTTTACTCGTTTTTTACCACAGTACTTTGTCATTTGGCATATTTTTCGTGCAATTGTTCAAAATTTGCATTAGATAAAATCCGAATTGAACAACCTTTATCTTGGTTAAAAGTATGAACTTTTTGAATTTTCGACCAGCCAAAATCAGAACCAATAATTACAAAATCTACTTTACTTGTCATTCCGGATTTAATTAATCCGCCATTATTAATGATAAAATTTTTGGCGACATTTCTTTCCGTAGTTATGTCTCCAGTAAAGACAAAACCTTTTCCCTCAATTTCAATTTTCAAAACTTCTTCCTTTGACAATGAATAAGTTTGAATAATGTCAAGATTTTCATTTTTTACTTCTGCGGTTTCCTGTTTTCTTTTTATTTCTTTTTTTTGGTCTTTGTGATTTAAATTGCCGATTAACTCTTTGTAATTTGGATATTGCTCTGTCAATTCCCCAAATATAAGTGCACAAGCTTTTGCATCTTTTTCTGGGTCGTGGTTATTCTCAAATTCAACATCGAATAATTTTGCTAATTCTTCGAGCTTTTTGGGATTGCCCGATTTTTCCGCAACCCTCATTGTGTCCAAATAGTTTATATTGAAATCCGAAATTGAGTAATATTCAAATAAATTTTTAAAAACACTCAAATCCATACTTGCATTATGAAAAATAATTAAACTGTCATTAATGTATTTGGATAATTCACATTCCCATAATGCGTCGAAAGGCATTGCATAATCCACATCTTCTTCGGTTATATTATGAAGTGCGATGTTTCTTGATAGGAATTTTTCGTTAATTGGCGGTTTAATATGAAAATTCGTTTGGAAAGCAATTCGGCCATCTTTAACAAAAACCAAACCTAAAGCGCACGCACTTACTCGGCTATTATTAGCTGTCTCAAAATCAATTGCTATAAAATCGAATTTATTTCCAAAATATTCTGGAAAACTATGTGGATTTCTAAAATCATCCATTTTTATTTTCTGTCTTATGGCTTGTTCGTATTGTGGCTTAAAAACTATTCCGTTTGATTTTGCTTGATGAAACCATTTTTCTAAATGAGATGAAAACTCGTATTGCACAAAATTGTAAAAAAGAAATTCATTTTCGTTTTGAGGATTAACCCCGCTAACCGTTACTTCAATTTGATTATTTATTTCTTTTTTTTTCTTGAATAGATTGAACATTGATTTTGTCTAAATTTTGATGCTTAGTTTTATATGCCACATAGCGGTCGTGGTTATGCTTAGTGCTGGATTAGAAGGCACTTCAATGTCTGCTCACCTATATATATATATATGTTAATATTTATTAACTTCCAATTTAGCACCAAAACCCAGATTAAGTATAGCCTTTGTTACCTGCTGTGTCTATTTCACCTTCAGTTCATCAATTTCCTTTGAAACTTCAGCCAATTTTTCTCTTATTGGTTTAATATATGTAAGTTTTTCATATTTTAAAACTCTCAGTAAATTTTCTTGAATTTTATTTATCTGATTTTGAGAATCACTAATCTTGTCCTTTAATATTTCAAGATCACTTTCATACGAGTTATTTGAATAAGTTAGATTTTGAATTTTATCAATTTGCTTTTTAAAAGTGTTATAAGCTTTTAAAATATCTTCGAAATAGTCTTTACCAGCAATTCTTGCATTTGGATGATATGCATCAATATAAATTCTATCTGCTTTTGCTGTTGCATGACAAGTGCCAAAAATGTTCATTTGGTTTAAACCTAAATCATTTTTAAAAAAACGGTAAGTATTTCCAAAAATTACTACATCTGGATTAAACTCGTCAATTTGACTGATTAATAATTCTTTAGATTTTAAGAAATGTTCATGTAACTCTGATTCAACAGATTCTGAGCCACCACCAACTTTTTTAATGTTTATGTAAGCAATTTGCTTTAATACGTTAACAATACTCGGCTCATCTTTCGGATAAGGCATGTCTTCCCATTCTGTTTGATTTAAAATCCCATTTGTAACATAAATGATATTGCTAAAGGTTTTTTCCCAACCTTTTCGGATACCATATTCTGTTTTTAAATTATTTATTGCATCTCTTAAATCATATGATTCGTCTTCTCCTGTGCTATTCGCATCTTTCAAAATCCACATAATTTTGACATCTGAGTTTTGATACTTCTCTTCGTTAACCACTCCGTCAAAGATTGGTGGTTTACTAAAGTTTTTAGCTATGTTTTCAATTTCTTGAGTGAATTTTTTCATTCTAAAGTTTTTATTGATTATAACGTGAGCCTGTTTTTTTACAATTTTTATCATAAGATTCTATGTATGAACCCTTTTTGACATTAAATGTGCTACCTGCAGCATTTTTAAAAGTTAATCGAGATGCATGTAAAGATGATATTCTTTTGCTTTTCTCATCATAAGTTTCAAAATATGAACCTTTTTGAACTACAAAAAAGTCACTTGCAACACCTAAGAATACTAAACCTGAAGCATGAAGTGATGATATTTTTTTGTTACTTGATCCATAAACTTCCAAATAATTTCCCTTTTGTTGTACGTCTGAAATTGCCATAAAATTATACTTTAAATTTAGCTTACTCTTTTCGGTTTTCAGCATCCCCATTTTTAAATTTTATACTTGTCTATTAATTTGTAAATCTATTTATCATGCAGTTTTCAACATAGCAGGTAACATCCAAATAAATCCTGTTTAAATCTTCAGTATAGAATATATCTCTATTATAGGGTATTGATTTTGAATGGTTTAAATGTTATTTATTTTAGAACTGCATCTAAAAGTGAATAAAATTAGGTTTTGAGATTAAATACTCGCTATTTTATAGCCTTAGAATCAAATTACTAGTAGCTAAGAGATATAGACATTTCCAAAACTCCGCCATCATATAAAAATACAGCGTCAGAAAAAGAAGGAGCACTTAAAGTAACCTCTGCACCGCTGGAAAAACCATAACCTTCCTTTGGTATTCCAAACATATTAGAGTCAAGTTTACCATTGTAGTTTTCATCATGGATCACGGCAATGGCATATTTTCCTGGTAGAATATCTGAAAACTCAAAACTCGCATCTTCTCCTTCGATTTGTGTGATCATAATTTTGGAGGCGAATTTCATAAATTTATCAGGAAAACCTTCCGCAGATTCAAAAATTGCACAGGCGACAACCCCAGTACTATTACTTATATTCTTAATTTTTACATTAATGGAGGGGCATTCTGTTTGTGCAAAACCATTGGATGGTAACCAAAGTAAGCATAAAGCCAGTAAAAAAAATAGCTTTGAAAATCTGCGGGAAATCAGGGGCCATATCAGAAAACCTTTGATTTCGTTGAAAAGCTTAAAAAGCATATTATTTAGCATATCACTTCATTTTGATTACAACAGTTAAATTACTAATATTAATTTAGAAATACAATCCGCTAAGGAGAAATAATAAGCCTTTTTATAAATTATAATGTTTATTTATTGCCGTCCCTTTTTCAGAAGTACTTACAGCTAAAGTCGATTATTGTCCAACGTCAAGTGCTATTAAATTTTAATATCGGGCCTTTTTTTTAAACATCTTCAATTTCGGTAGTTTCGTTCTTATTCTCAGAGGGTATATTTTCATTCTTAAGATATTTATCTAAAAACTTTAGAATTCTACTATAAGACTCTATTTGATTTTCCTTTTTAACAAAACCATGACCTTCATCTTCAAATAAAACATATTCCACGGGGACACCATTTTCTCTAACACCAGCAACAATCTCATCACTTTCTACTTGTAATACCCTAGGATCCTGAGCGCCTTGTAAATAGCTTTCTAGAAACACCTTTACATAACTTGGTAATAATGCTTTGCACCTATAAATTTCGGGTTCTACTTGTTGATCTAAAAAGGTATTTAATTCTTCTACTGCAGCATCTACTTCCTCTTGTGTTTTCATTCCATCCCAATCAAATTCGGGACCTACATCATCAAACTTAAAACCAGGCTGTCTTACTTTAACCATATGATCGTAGAGTTTTTGAAAATCTTCAAACCTTGATGAATCTTTTATTTCAAATTTAATGTATAGCATGATTTTTAAAAGCCTTTATATTTTTAAGTTATCTCTTGGTGTTTTTGAACAAACTTTTTTGAACCTTAATATTCTAGGTGTTAGTTGTCACAGCGCTCTGATATAATTTCACGCTTATTTCTAACATAAATTTCCGCTAGTGCTTTAATTTTTTCTTTTTCTTGTGGGGCAATTGCTCTTAAAATACGTGAAGGATAGTTGAAGAGATATGCATGTACTTTGAGGTTATAGCTCTTATCATCCTTGCGAATACTGGCATATTTAGCTAAGTCATGAGAACCATAATAATAGGATTCGTCATCTAACCAAACATAGTTTTTATGAGGCAACACCAACATCGTGATGTTACTACCGTCAACGGCTTTATAAAAGAACGGAGTGCTATTAAGTAGCTTTGCGTCTTGCTCTTGTAGATTCTCTAAATTAGCACTAAAATCTTTTAAATCTATCGTTTCAAAGGTTTGCTTTTTTAGATTTATAATACTCCAAAACTCCTCTAACCTATCGTTTTCTTCTTGATAGCGTTGGAAATTAACACGCACCACATCGCCAATTTTTACACTACTAACAAGGCTTATGGAACCATTAAAATTAGTCCAAGTTTCTAAATTATTTATTTTATTGTTTTTTATTTCGGCGAGGATAAGGTTTTCATTGGTGTCTACATAAAATAGGTTGTTTTCATCTACTGTTAAGTAATTAGTGTTTTGAGGTTGTAGCAACGAGTGTGGCTCTTGGTAGTCACGAAGAGTAATGTTGTATTCCAAATTTAGAGTTTCATTAAATTTGAAAATTTCTGAAATAGCTGCTTTTGGAATTAAATAACCGTACTTGTTTACCAACTCATTTATTTTAGTACTGTCTAAAGTGCTATAATATGCTTCATACACGTAGGTTACAAGTGTGATTAACTCTTGTGTATCAGCTTCTATTTGATCGACATATTGTGGTATCAAATTTATGGTGTACAGTCTTTTTTGAATTGTATTTACGATATAACCATCACCCAGTTTTTCTTTTTTGTAGGGTATAACGGCGTTTGTAGTATAAAGACAAACTGTGCTGTCTTTTAAAACCACATAGGCATCCTCTGCAACTGGCAAAACAGCCTCTTGAACATACTGCATTTTAAGACCGTCGTTTAAAACGAGCTGTTGCGCTTTTGCTGTAAAGACTATAAGTAAAATAGACACTAGTATGGCAATTTTCATAATTTTTTGGACCACTTACACGGTTATTTAAAGTTAGCTTTTTTGGGCTAGAAAGAAACAACCCGAAAACCGTCGTAAATGTGCCTAAAGTCCGGCCCGTAGTTAATATTTGAACATACGATGGCGTTTATAAATAAGTACATCATTAGGAGTGTTTTTTATGGTTTAAAATAGGTGTATTTATTTTTTTATCTCTTTGCCATCTCTCTCATATTCCGTTGTTTTGGTCGCGGTTATGCTTCCATTGGCATTGTGCGTTGTTATAGTTTTAGTATAGGTGTTTTCACCATACGTATACACAGATTTTATGATAAGTATTTCGTTTTCAAATTCTTCAATTTGTTCTGGGTATTCGCCTCTAAACTTAGAGCGCTTCGTGAGAATACCTTCATTATATAATGTTTCGATAATGGAGGAGTCTTCCATTTTTAATTCTCTTAGCATTTTACCATTTTCAAAACTGATTTGCTTTATAATATTCTCATTAAGAAAATCTTTGGTGGTCATTTGCCCGTTTTCATAGGCTATATTTTCTACTATAATTCCGCTTTCAATTTTAGTTTTTGATAGTAATGTGCCTTCTTGATCATAATTATTGAATAACCCGAAGCCGTTGTTAAGTGTTCCCGAATCCAAAGAGTAACCCTCTTTTGCTGCTGTTTAAAATAAAACTGTGAAGACAGATTGGTAAAAGGTTAGAAATATTCCTAGAAAATCACCACCATCCCCGAATATTATACACTGGATTTTGAGCTTGGTTTCTACCATAAGTCAATGCTATTTCCTTCATAGATTGCAGTTGATTCACAGCGACTTCAGTACGGTCGTCTTGTTGTTTGAAAATAAACTGCCACTCGCGATCATCCACTTTTTTGATTCTCGTATTGATATCACGAGACAAACGTTCTACATCCGGATAACATTTAGCATTAGGGTCTATCTGGTTGAGATAGCTTGCTGCATCGTTCGCTGCGTTAAAATCTAGACCAGCATTCCAGGCGTTTCTAGCTTTATTCAAAAGCAGCGTACAATCTCGGTCTATCTTTTTTTGAAAAAGCGGCTTAGCCATATCTATAGCTTGGTTGTAGCAATCTTTAGAAATAGTGGGCACAGATGTAAGGATAAAAATTGCATTTTCGAATTGATTCTGATTGACTAAAGATTCTGCATCTTTCAGAATAAAATCGCATTCGTTATTATAATATTCTAAAATTCTTTGTTTTGCAGTTCTCAACAAATTCTGTAATTTATTATCCCCAGATGAAATTTGCCTAACTGCTGCAACATAAGCTTTGGTTTCATTTCTACCTACGCCTTTCACATTTATGGCTGTACTGCCAAACTTTTTACCAGTAATACCATCGCCAACATAGACGGCAACTTCTAGGGTTAAAGCCACTTTGGCGGGCGCGCCGGGAACCACATATTTATCTAACACAGAAATATTTGGTGTGATGATAAATCTGGTATTGTAGTTTTGTGAGTCGCCTAATCCATTGGCTGTTACCACTTGTGCAAGTTTACTCTGCAAATTATTCCTAGCGACAAGCGGCAGGTTTTCAACTTGATCTGAGACATAAGGCACAATAGAAATTCTGCCTAAATCGTCTAATTTTCCTAAGTCGTTTTGTGCTTCAGCTTTGCCAAATACAAGCAAAAACACAAGTAATATAAATATCTGTATTGTTTTCATAATTATTTTTATTTACTTCCTAAAAAAATTGTGGCTTCTCCTAAACCTCGAGTTGTAATTTTATTTACAATATTAAAAGGTTCCTTTCGTAGATACTTGCTAAGGTCACTTGCAAAACGCCTTGTATCCATAGCGCGCTGACTACCATTCCTTTCATAGTATAAAGGAATACGCACCTGATCGAAAACCAACATATTCTCTGTGGCGTCTTTGGTTGAAAATCTTCCTTTTACAGAATTATCCGCCATCCAATCTTCTATGATAAAGCCTAACTCTTCATAATCTGAACCGTATTCGGTTTCTAAATCATTTTCCCAATCGCCCCATCTTAAAACTCGAATTGAAACTTCACGACCGTTTTCAAACATGTCATCAAAATGATTTTGCAATGTATTGGCAAAAGGATCGATTTGTGACAACACCGCTTCTTCCAAAAGCACCGGTAATTCAGCAGAAAATGAAGGCGCACCAGTTCCAGCTGCTGTTGCAATTTGTTTATTAGAATAAGCATCTAAACCTTGCAAATTAAAGGTGATTGATTTTTTGGGTCCAGTGGTGTTTATCGTCCAAGTCAGCTGCATGATAATGTCTGCTTTGGCTTGGTTAAGCAATGCATCTACTGGACTCTCTGCCACTTCTGCTCCAGATGATTTAGAGCTTCGCATGGCATCTATTGCACTGGTCGAGTTGATACTCTTAATTTCAGATTCCAAGTTTTTTAAAGGAAAACCACGATCTGCCATCAATCCATTTAGTTTACTAATTACCAAAAGCAAGTCAGAATTTTGCTGAAAAGCTGCGATATAATCTGGGACGACTTCCAAAATTCCCTGATTGTCAAATTCCACAGTGTAACCATTTTCGACACACCAGTTATCGCTAGGTACAACCATAATTGTAGGTTTTTTGGCTTGCGCATTCAGATTGAATGTAAAACCAATAGCCAAGATCATTATAAATTTTGTTACTAATTTCATCATTATTGAATTATGTTATCTTTTTGTAAATGTGATTTTAGTCCTATCATATCGACTTCTACAACCAGTTCATAGGCTGTTTTTCCATCGCTAACGGGATTAATTTCGAGTTTGCGTTCCAACCAGTTTTTCGCCGGAAAGGTGACATAGTTTTGAAAACCTCCATTGAAAGAAAAAAACTGATTGAAGTACAATTCGTGATCTCTTTTAGCATTGGGATTGGATACTAAAGGTCTTACAAGGCAGTCTGAAGATCCGTTCCTGATACCTTTGAATAAAATTTCGTCTACCGCTTTAATCCTAGCGTCTGTTTCTGCTTGGTGTTGACTTAGACCAATCCCCCAAGTTTTAACGATTTGAGAACCATTGTAGCCTTTCCCAACACATTCTGTGGCGTAGTTATAATAACCTGAAATCGTTTTTGCTTTTGATTTGCAAGCTGACATTAATACCACAACTACCAGACTTAATATTACTGATGTAATTTTCATAGTTTTAGATTTAAAAACCTGATGACAAACCTCTTAGAATCCCAGCGTCTTCGAGTTCTTTACGAAGCAAGGCTTTGTTGACTGAAACAACAATACCGATTTTGTATTCTTTTCTTCTGAAAAGCCCACTACCCCCAATTTCATACCGGTCTCCAGCCTTTACTGCACCATCTGTCGTTAAGTTGACGAATTTTTGATATTTGCCACCTTCTTCAAAAAAAGCATCAAAATAATCGACTTTTTCTTGCTCTAAATTGGAATTTCTTGCCAAAGCTGGTTGACTAACACAACCTCTATCACCCTCAGGAATACCTTTAAAAATAACGCCGTGAATAGCGTTTTTCTTGGATTGTTCTATCGCGACATCTTTGTTAAATGAATAAGAAAAAATTTTGATCAAATATATGCCGTTACTTCCCACACCTTCGCATTCTATCTCGTAACGCCAATTTTCGGTGTCTTCATCAGCATTCTTTTTAGCTCTTTTCTGAGCTAATAAGCTTGAGCTAAAAATCACCATTAGCAGCAACATTAAAACCATCTTCAATTCTTTTGTCCTCATAACATTGTGTTTTAGTTAATTTGTCTGATTAGCATGCCTGATGCATATTTATTACTACTTCCTTTAAAAAGTGTATAGTCCTCATTTTGTAATGCGCCATCTGCTTCTTCTGCCATAAATGTGTTATCCCAAATATGCCTTCTATCTACTTTAATTGTCCCTATACGTTTATAAGAGGTCTTTCCATCATCATCAAGCACCTGTTCCAAAACCTCAAATTTGTCGCCTTTTTCCAAGCCTTCTTTGAGACCGATTTTTGCTTTGATTGGATCTCCACTGAGTAATGGTGTTTTTACTCTAAAATCTTCAAACGTGCGTTGAAGCTTGCCAATGTTTTTATCTACAGCTCTAATCGTAGCTATTTCTATAAGTTCTTCATCGGTTTTTGAAGTAAAAATTGTGGACTGCAGATTGTTTCTCGACACTTCACTACCAACGTATTTGAGTTTAAAGAAGTCTGTAGATTCAAATTTCGCTTCCTTGTTGTCGTCTAAGTTTGATTCGTCAATCCAGAAATCTGTATAAAATTTGTTTGCGGTTTCTTCATCCCAAAACAGTTGATACAAATAGGTGGTTGTCCTAACAAAGTAGCCTTTGCCTAAAACATCTGAGGCTGCTTCCCCTAAGCTTGCTATTGTCGCTATATTTTCTCCGCCAGGAACAAACGATGCTACGGTGGAAATCGCATTGAGAAACCCCCCAGTTTTTTTGGCTTGTTCTTCTTTATCGGTGTATTTGTAATCGTAAACGATTACAAATGTATTTCCTATGAGTTCTTCTCCTGCATCTTGAAGTAAAGCGCGACCTCTCTTACTCTCCATAGCAACTTTCACATTTAAATCTGAAGCATCATATTGACCGCGTTCTGCGACAAGACTCATATTGAAAGCACCATTCTCATCTCTATTGAACCATCTTGAAATTAAAGACTTGGCAACACCATTTGCATTTAGATAGTTCTCGATATGTTCGGTTTGGTCTTTTTCGCCACCAGTACCTGGAATTAGGTAGGGTCCAATATTATGATTGTTGAATTTTTCAGACAATTCTGTATTTCCAAAAGCATCTTTAATAATATGGTAGTGCTCTCGAGTTTGGTCATCAAGCATAAGTGTGTACAGTGAACTTCTTCTGTATTTCATTTCAGACAATTCATCTCGACTCACTTTATCAATATCGTATTTTTCTCCGTCAGACTCAACTGTTATGGTGGCTAGACTTGTAGTATTAGCAACCTCTCCTCCTTCATTTTCTAGGGCTTGAAGTATTGATTTATAGTGTTGCTCTCGCTTATTTAGCATATCGAAACTAACCTCTTCCATAGATTCAACGCTTACGTTATCCGAGCTTGATGCAAAACTTGTATTGGATAGCGAAGTTTCTGAAGCCATTGAAGCACTCATACCGCCTGAAGGAATTGCTGCCATATTTTTTGAAATTTCTTCCATAGGACTGAAAATGTAAGAATTAATTGGAGCATTGAATTCGATTTTAGTACTCATTTCTGTCATCATTTTACCTGTTTCAAAATTGGTTACTATCATTGTTTTTACAGGAATTTTTATCCCATTATATTCGGCCCAATCTTGGTATTTCATCGTACTTTCAGTATCACCATTTATCATAGTTTCAGAAACTTTCAGCCAAGAATCTTTATAAAAATAAGAAGTTACTTCTGTAACGTCATCAGCTTTATAGCTTACCGCAAATACTTCCTTACCGTTAATTGTTTTCACATATATTTCAGCGTTTTCGGGAGCATTTAATTCAGGAAAGAATACCACAGGCTTGTCGTATAAAGCAAGCATATTTTCATCAAAATCCATTTTAAAACCAGTAGACAATTCTGTGTAGCCAGAGTTGCCGTTGTAGACTGTTTTAGTCGTGACGCCATCTGCTTTTACGATTGATGCCAATTTACCTGACTTGTCTCTTGCCGTGAGCACGACGCTGTTCATGATGGTTTCAGTTCCAGAAAAAACACTTACTATATTCATAGACTCTTCTTTAACCATAGATCCTACTTGCTCTAATTTCTCACGTCCACCAATGGCATTAATGTAGTTTTCAAATACCATCTGAACGCTCACTTCAGAACTGTCAATTTTAGATTCTAGAACTTCAAAATCTGCTCTAGAAGATTCAATAATATCTTCAGCAAAAGCAGTACTAATTGCTGAGATAAAAACTAAGTAAGTAATAATTGTTTTCATATTTCTAATTTTTAATGTTCATTAAATGTAAAAGTAGGTTACCAATTAACTTGAGCTTTAAGGTATGGTCCATGTTGATAAATAAAAGTTCCACTAGGCGAAGACTGGAAATATTCATCACCATTTGGATCTTTCCCTGAAATAGCAGCGGTCATTAAAAAAAAAGCCCTAAAACTGTATCCACCAGCAATGCCAAATGCTAATTTTTTATCTTCTTCTTTATAGGTATAGGCCATACCTAATCTAGTATCTGAAGATATTCCAACACCCCAGATAGGTTTCCTACTGGAAGAAATAAAACCATTTGGGTTGGCATAAGAGGTATCATTTCCTATACCATTCCTAATACCAGATTCTAATTCGTTTTTAGCAAAATCACTAGCCTGAAGTGTTACTACACCAGCAATGTTAGCCGACGAAAAATCTACTCCTATTCTATCTGTAGAAGGTATTCTTGAAAGCCTACTGTTCATCATATCAATTTTTTGATGGAATGCATAAAAATTAATCTTGGTCCTAGGATCTATATAATCTATATTCGCGAAGTTTTCTAACTGAACAGTAGCTTCAGTAGGTGCTGTCATAGATGTTAGTCCAAGCCCGATTTGATTTAAGTAATAATCGGAGTAGTCGCTAATGGTTATGAAAATAATAAAGCTTTTAAAATCATTAGAAAATTCACCAACATTAACTGGGATATTACCACCATCACTTATACTAAGTAAAGAATTATCAAGGCTACCTTGAAGATTTCCTGTCTCATAGGAGAATTCTAAATTATTTATTCCTATTCGTAAGGCTGTATTAATAATCCCGTCATTTTCTGGATTGAAGTTAACGAAACCACCTATTCTTAACCATTTCAAAATACTCACACTACCTTCAAAAGTAGTAAAGGATGAGGCTATTCCTTCAATGCCTGGGTCATCAAGGGAAAAAATATCATAAATTGGTGTTAAATATCTTGTACCTACGCCAAAATAATCTGACCGCTGAGAATAACCATTTATTTGTAAACAAATAAAGAAAAAAATTAATAATTTAATTTTCATATTTCTAATTTTTAATGTTTGTAAATTTTTTAACAATATTATTTCGCAGTTACTGATACAGTGGATAGAATTTCATTTTTATTTATTTTTTGTTGTTTTTAAAATTTATCTCAAGAAGCTTTTTGTTTAAAACCGTTAATCGTAATTGACTTATCCATTACCTTTAAAATAAAACCTGAAATAATTTATAATTTCAGGTTTTGAAATTATCGAGAAATGGAAAAGTATTAGTTATATTTTCTAAAAGACCCCCGTTAGTGTACCTGTAATTGTTACTCTCTGTCGAGGAAGAAACATAAGGTTATTTTCAAAAACCACATTGTTGAAAAATATGTTGGTTTCATTTCCGGTTGGAGAAATCGTGATTGTTCCATCTATTGCTGTCATTATAATTCCAACACTATTATCATATTGAAAATCTCTATGAACGGTTAATTCATTGTTACTTAGATCGTATTCTTGATTTTGCAATATTCCATTCTCATTTTTTATCCTGAAAAAACTAAGTTGTGCTAATTTCCCATTAAAAGGGCCAGCTATAATGGTACTTCCTTCACTAACCTTACTAAAAAAACCAGGATGAATATGTAGTTCTTCATCTGCAGCACTTTCACCCTCTGTACTTGTGATTTCTAAAGTATTGTTTGAAATTTTTTTCGATAGACCATCAGGTAAGCATGGTATGCCTAGACCTGTTCCTGTGGGCTTAACTATTTGTATAAAATGGGTTATTCCAGCTTTGTCAACTTCAACACTTTGTGTCTGTTCATATCCATCGTCAAATTGAACATTGATGCTATATGTGTTACCTTTCGGTACAAAAAATGATGCACTATTACAACTAGAATATTGAATGTCTCGTCCAGATTGTAATGTAAAACTTGAATTCCCCCATGTAGAGTTATCTTGCGCGTTTTCAAAGTCTTCATAAACTTCAGCTTGGATTAAAAGATTTGCAAGATCCTCATTTTCTGACATATATATAGGGCCTCCCACTCCTTCTAAACTACTACCATTCACAGTAATTACTGCTCTACAGTTATCCAATATATTAACAACAATACGGGATTTGGTTAAATCTTCTTCGTTTGCACTCTCCCTAACGTACCCTTTGAAAAAACTTTGGTTATTACTGTCTAGAATTTCTAACTGTCCGTTGTCAATCTCGCCCAATAATCCATTGAAATTAGAATAATTTTCGCTTGTATTTGAAATTGAAAAAGTGATTATAAACTGATCTTCATATATAATTATTTTTTCTGCTTGTCCAGATATGAATCCATCACCAAATTGAATCTTTAGCTCATTATCTGTAATCGTAAATAGCGCTTTTTCTTGGTTAAAATCTTCGTCATAATACTCAAATAAACCGTTAATATTATCAATCGAAGTATCGGTCGTTGAACCTTGATCATTATCTAAAATATCATTATCCTCTTTGGAACACCCTGAGAAAAAAATCAAAGTGAGAAACGTTAAAATTTTTAATATATTTTTCATGTCTTTTAATTTTTAAAATTAGTTGGGGTGACTATTATTTCGCAGTTACTGAAACAGTTTAAAGAATTTCATTTTCATTTATTTTTTGTTGTTTTTAAAATTTATCTCCAGAAGCTTTAAGTTCTTCTTCTCATTTTTGTGGCTAGAAGTGAGACTTTTATTAATCGCAGTAAGGACAATTAACACCGTAATCTTCAATTACCTGACATTGGTAATTGTATTCTGGAGATGTATCATCGATACATTGTAAAATTTGGGCGTTCGCACACCACTGTGCAGCTTGCCCTTCGGTTGGTCCGTTGTAAGTTAAATTACCACAATCAGACCCACCATCATCGTCACCGCCGCCATTACTTGGATCAGTAAAGATGAATTCATCTGGCTCATTAACGATATTAATGCCTTCAAGACTAAAGTCCATAGTTAAATTTTGGCTATCTCCTGTATAGTCAACAAAATCTAAACTCAGAACTCCGCTCACTCTTTCTAACGGATAATCCTGTCTAACACCATCAATTACTTGTTCTGTTCCATTGGAAACTCTTTCATTGATAACAAGAGTGACATTTGTAGTAGTAACTATTGTTTCTTCAGTTTCAAAAATACCAGCGGTATTACTCTCTCCACCAAGCATAGCGCCTGTGTAAATACTGCCTCCGTTGGCAAGTTTCAAAGTAAAACCGAAAAACCAAGGATTTACAACAGTCTGTCCTACAGCAACTGCTTCACCATTAAAGCTACTTTTATAATTAAAACCAAAGCGACCAAAATTTTCTGAGTTGTCAAGCGTTAATCCAAATTCTGTTGAATTTCCGTTGCATTCTATTCTTGTTATTTCACTATTAGACGTACCTTGAGAGTCATAATATTCGCCAGCTTTCATTGGGTATGAAACACCATTAAAGGTAATTGTAACATCTTGTGTTCCTAAAAAGTTATCAGCAGGATTTTCATCCTCTGAACAAGAAAGAGAAACCGTAAAAAGCAATAAAGCACTTGTAATTTTTAATATATTTTTCATGTCTTTTAATTTTTAAAATTAGTTGGGGTGACTATTATTTAGTGGTTACTGATGCAGTGGATAGAATTTCATTTTCGTTCTTTTTGTAGTGACTGTATGTTTTCCCTTTGTAGTACCAAGTAGATGATATCTCTTCTCCTTTATAGTTGGTAAATGAATAGGTTGCTGTATTTGTTCGGGTATTTATCACGAAAGTATTTGTTCCAGGTTTGCTCCAAGTCTTGTCAGATTCGCTAAAATCAGAAATAGTAATTTGGTATTGATTGGGAGCCGTTTTTTTCCAAGAAGATTTTTGTTTAAAACTTGAAGATTGGCTTGTTTTGAAATTGCCCCCATTAAAAAAGGCAAAAACTGGGTAGCTGGTTTGGTCATAATACTCATTGTAATCTTTGGCGACCCAATAGCCTACTACATCTTCTTGTTTTACTCCAATACTGTCCTTATATATGGCTGTTACGAGCTTTAATTCTCCACATAACTTGTTTGAAGTCTCGTTATATTTATCTACAACTTCTCTAATTTCATCCTCAATAAGCAGCGCTTCCTGTTGTCCCCTACTCAGAGTTTGACTACCAACACTATAAGAATCTTGTTTTGCATCACACACGAGTTTAAAATACTTGCTGCAAAGAGAAGCTGGTGTTGCTACGTCCCAAGATTCTGCACCATCTGCTAATTTTCTATATTTAGAAACTTTTGCTTGTTCTTCAGGGCATTGTGCGTAACCAGTAGAATTGATACCTATGAATACTAAAATAAGTAAAGGAAATAAACATTGTGTTTTGGTTTTCATAATAGATTTATTAGAGTATTAAAAAAAAATCAAAGTTGTTATCTAGGTCAATAGCGTCTTTGTAAGAAAAAAGTAATGACTTTTAAGTAGAGCACAGGCTTCATAAATAACTCATTGAATAATTTGCTTTTTTTATTGTAGGTCAAACATTAGGCAACCGCCAGATGTTATTTGGAAATTCCCACTCCAAGTGGTTGAATTGCATTGAGCAGTAAAACTATGATTTCCAGCAGGTAAGCTAAACACTTCCCCTTGGGTACAGTCGCTGATCCCATCTGGATAGTAATATTGCAAGTATTGGGTTATACTTCCAACGGTAATACTAATTGAGCTACAACCATTATCTTTTCTGGTATAAAATGCTATTTCACCATTATCGGTTGTGGATCCGCCACCTCCATCACAAGGAAATTCATTAGAAAGGCTGTACGTAGATGGATTATGAGTTTGTTGAGCTGCTGCATCCCATGGAGCTAAAATTAAACTATTTCCATTTTTTTGGATCCTAAATTCTACTTCATCGCCGGCATTGAACAAAGTAAAAAAAGCAATGTCAGTATTTTCCCATCTTAAGCTTGAATAGGTTCCCGGAACAGGATTTCCATTGCTGCAAAATTTTGGAGTTTCAGAAGTTAAGTCTATGTAAACATCCTCTCCACTTTTTTTCCAATAGTTGTCTGCCCAACTGGTTGAAGTATTATTATCATTACTATCAATTATGCCAGAGTCATCTTCCTCACTTTCACAAGAGAAAAGAAAAATTGACATAATAAATAGCAGTAAATAAGGTAGTTTTTTAAGTTTCATGATTTATAGTTTAATGTTAGTATAAGTAGCACTCTTTATTAAAGAATAAGGGTTACAGCGATAGATAGAAGAGTAACGATAGCCCACTATTGAGGTCTAAAAACTTCTCCATTTATGGTTAATCCTGGATAGTCACTAGACGTTCCAAAATCCCAAGTACTAGACCAATTTGAAAACTGTCCTGTTGCGCTAGTAGAGTTCCCTACAAGCTGTTCATTCGCCTCTCCGGAATCATCGTCACTACTACAAGAAATAGTAAAAAGACTGATAGTAAGCGTTAAAAGAAAGAATACAAATTTAAGAGAGTGCTTCATGATAAAAATTTTTAAGAGTTATAATTATTGAGGTAAAACAATGGAAATAAATGCATTACACAAAATTTTTGTCGTGAATGACGTGAAAGGTATCACGGCCGACACATAGTTTTTATAGAAATAGCCTAATTCGTTCTTTTAAAACAAATTAGGCTATCGCTTTGTTACTCGAAAATGGTAGAATTTAAAAAAGTGATTCTTTAATTAATCTTCTTTGTGCAATATATCTTTTAGCTGCTGTTTGTAGATTCTGGATAGATTGATCCAAGAGCCGTTATCCAACATCACCTTTGTTGAGTTGATGATTTTTACGCGTTGTATATTTACGATGTATGAATTGTGTATTCTAACAAAAGATGATGCCGGTAGTTGCTTTAAAGCCTCGCTTAGTTTGTTACGGTCTACCTCGGGCTTGGTTTTAGAATCTAAATAATATTCTACATAATGCCCGTCAGATTTTACATACAGAATGTGCTTGCTGTCGATCACTGCTTTACTTTTAAGGTGAATGAGTTCGCTAAATACCTCTGAACTGGATTTTTGTTGTGCTTCTTTAAATTGAGCCAACTCATCTTGAAGTGTTTGAACTTCTATTTTTATAAGGCTATTTTTAGTAAACAATCTATAAACTATAAATCCAGCGAGTATTAGTACTATAAAGATGACTAATTGATAAATGATAGAAAGATTTTGCAGTTTATTTATAAACTTGTTTTGCTCTTTGGTTTTATACTTAATACCTAATTCTGCGATTTCCTTTTGAGTTAATACTTCATTAAGACTGTCTTTTAGTGTAATATACCGGTTTGCATATTTTAAAGATTGCTCTAGATTATTATTTTCCTTATGGGCTTTTTGAAGGTTTTTAAGAATCTGGAATTTTTGCCTATACGTAGCCGCAGTTTGTAATGCAGAGTCTAAGTAGTTGACTGCCATCGGGTAATTTGCGGTTTTAATATAGATATCGCCCATGTTATTATATTGTACCGCGATGGCTTTAGTAAGCCCACTTTTTTTCTTGAGATTTAATCCCTTTAGGGTATAAAAAATCCCTTTGTCATAATTTTCTGTGCGCACCAGGGTTTGCGCAATACTATTGTAAATGGGTGCACTTACCGATACTGGTAAACTATCAAGCTGTACGGTAGCTTCTATTAAAGTAATGATTTCTAATGACTTATCAATGTCGAACGTATTAAAATTCGCAATGCGATTACCTTGTAATTGCGCAAAAAGCACGGCATTAGATTCAAAGAATAAGGTCGATTTTTTATAATAGTCTTCTGCAAACTCGTGCTGCTTATTAAGCATGTATAAATCGGCTATGTTTACATACGTTTTTCCTAAATTAATATTGGTCTCGTCATTTTTCTCATAATAGGTAGCAACATCATACAAATCTTCTAAGGCAATTTTAGTATTGTTAAGCTGTCGCTGGCAAACAGCCATATTTATCTTTACTTTATAAGCATCTGCTTCTTGGTTAGTTGCTATGGATACATTGTAGCAGCGTTTAAAATAAGCATAAGCTTTTTTGTAGTCCTTTTTAAAGAAATATATTCTACCATATTGGTTTAATATCTCAGAAAAGGTTTGGTTTAAGGTGTCTTTTGGTGTTAGAACTTGATAGGCTTTCTCCGTATAAATTAAAGAGCTGTCTATATTCTTAGATTCAAAGGCTACAGCCTCCTTATAATAAGTAGTAGCTTTTTCTAAATTGATGTTTTGAGCACTTGTTGTTATGCATACTAACACCATTAATGTAATAACAGAAATTTTCATAAGTCGGTTGTAGTACAATTTTAAAATTGTAGGAATGATTAATTGTTGAGGCTATTTTATAGAGAACCATAACTACTCAAAAGTGTGGTTATTAAATAACTTGATCATCTTTTACTTTCTTTTTTGAAAAATAAATGCTTTTTTTGAGGTTTATATTTAAATAAAGATATGAATATTTTGTTAATTTAACGAATTTTAAAATTAATTGGCTGTTAGTTAACTCCTCTATTTATCCAAGTATAAAAAACATCAAAGGCTGTAGTTAGAATGAGACTCATAATAAAATGGTGACTTTAACTTCTCCATTTCAAAAAAAATGTTCGATTTTGCAACAATAATCAAGCATAGCTGTCTCAATATCTGCTTTAGCTTTAATTTCTTGCATACCTGCCCATCCATTTTTTTTACTTCAAATACATTTATTTCTGTCTTTAAAGTTTTTCAAGCTCCGTGTTTAAGTTATAGCCCTTGATAGAAATGAGTGTATCTCCAAGAATTTTGACTAACAAACCCCTTGGGAAACCTTCTTGATATTACTCTTCTTTAGCATTTCTTATGTTCACTCGAAAATCGAAATCAGGGAAGTGTGCTTTATAAGCATGCCACTTCTCTTTAAGTACCTTTTCATCTTGAAGATTGATGTGTTTTTAAATAATAGGGCTTTAAAATGATGCCATTAGATATAAAATCTCAGCAGAGATTGGACTACTATGATACAGCAGGTCTACTTTTGGTAAAAAAATTTATCTTACCGACTATTTAAAATATTTATTTCAATTAGTCTCGCTTATATCTTTTCATTTAAGGTTGATCTTTTTTTACTGACCTAGAATTGAAAACTGCTATTGCATCTTTCTTATTTCCTTGGTCAAAAATAAAGCTTTAAGCATGGTTAAAATGGATTAACTAGCGTTGATCCAGAGTTGAAGCCCGCTCCTGCAAATAGAAATCCAAAAACTGCTATCGCATCTTTCTGTCTTTTTTAGTTTCAGTTAATTCTTAAATAAGTTTAAAATGGATTAACTAGCGTTGATCCAGAGTTGAAGCCCGCTTCTGCAAATAGACATCCAAAAACTGCTATCGCATCCTTCTGTCTTTTTTTAGTTTCAGTAATTTTTAAGCAAGTTTAAAACGGATTAACTAGCGTTGATAAAGAATTGAAAACCACTTCTGCAAATAGACATCCAACAACTCCTATTACATTTTTTTTGTTTCCCTAATCAAAAGTAAAGCTTTAAGCAATTTTAAAATGGATTAACTAGCGTTGATCCAGAGTAGAAGCCCGCTTCTGCAAATAGAAATCCAAAAACTGCTATCGCATTTTTTTTGTTTCCCTAATCAAAAGTAAAGCTTTAAGCAATTTTAAAATGGATTAATACCAAATTATATTTATAATGCCGCATGAATAAATTGAATTATTTTTTGGTTGATTGAAATCAAAAATAATTAGCATAGCCTTAGCTACGGTAATTATTTTTGATGAAAAGCAGGCGAAAAAGAAGCGATTTATTGCGACATTATAGGTCTAATTTGGTATAACCAGCATTGATCCAGAGTAGAAGCCCGCTTCTGCAAATAGAAATCCAAAACTGCTATCGCATCTTTCTGTCTTTTTTATTTGGCATAAACCTTCAAGCAAGCTTGGGTTTATGCCAAATAAAAAATCCAATGCTTTCACATTGGATTTCTGCTTGATGTGGGTCATACTGGATTCGAACCAGTGACTTCTACCCTGTCAAGGTAACACTCTGAACCAACTGAGTTAATGACCCGACTTAAAAATAAAAAACCCTAACATTAGCTAGGGTTAGTGGGCGATGAGGGGTTCGAACCCCCGACCCCCTCGGTGTAAACGAGGTGCTCTGAACCAGCTGAGCTAATCGCCCCAAATTGGGATTGCAAATATAAACCTTATTTTGATTTCACAAACTAAAATTTCAATTTTTATAAAATTTCTGCAACCGTAAACGTACTTCCTCCTATAAATATAACATCACTAGCTTTAGCAGCAATTTTAGCGGTTTTAAAGGCGTCTCCCACACTGGTAAACACATCACCATTCAAAAAGAAATCCTCAGCTTTTTTCTGTAAATACTCAGCATCCATTCCTCTAGGGACCTCTGGCTTACAAAAGTAATAGAGGGCTTGCTTTGGAAATAAGGGTAAAATCTTATCCAGATCCTTGTCGTTTACAACGCCTAAGACGATGTGGAGTTGTTGGTAGGATTCCTGTAAAAGCTGTTTTATGACCAAACGCAGTCCTTCCTCATTATGTCCCGTGTCGGCAATAATCTTTGGTTGTTTACCTAAGATTTCCCATCGCCCTTGGAAGCGCGTGTTCAATTTGACGTTTGCCAAGCCGTTTTCAATTTCTGCTTTTTTGATAGCCCACCCCTCGATCTTATTCAAGACCGCTATGGCTTGCAAAGCAGTTCTGATATTGTTTTTTTGGTAGCTTCCTTTTAAATCGCAGTCAGGAAGTAAAGCCTCTAGGTCTCTTGCAAAATATATAGGAGCAGTTTCTGCTTTTGCTTTGTTTAGAAAAACGGACTGAGTTTCTGGAACCGTTTCACCAATAACAACAGGAATGTTCTGCTTAATAATACCCGCTTTTTCACCGGCTATTTTTTCTAAAGTATCTCCTAAAAAAGCCATGTGGTCTAGTCCTATATTGGTGATGACCGAGAGGAGAGGAGTAATGATATTGGTAGAGTCCAGTCGACCACCTAAGCCTACTTCAATAATGGCGATATCGACCTGTTGTTTTGCAAAATAATCGAAGGCCATGCCTACCGTCATTTCGAAAAAGGAAAGCTGCTGAGTTTCTAGAAATGTCTGGTAATGACCTATAAAATCAACGACATCTTGCTCAGGGATTTCTTGGCCATTAATCTTGATGCGTTCCCGAAAATCTTTAAGATGCGGAGAGGTGTATAAGCCTACTTTATAGCCAGAAGTTTGTAAAATAGAGGCAAGCATATGGCTTACAGAACCCTTTCCATTGGTACCGCCTACGTGTATACTTTTAAACTGTTGTTCTGGAAACCCCAGTTCTTTGGATAACTCTAGGGTGTTGGTCAAATCTTTTTTGAAGGCTGCTTTTCCTAATCGCTGATACATCGGAAGTTTCTCAAACATCCACGTTAGCGTTTCCGAGTAATTCATATCTATTCAGATAATTTAAAGACGTAAGTTATAAAACCAATTTGGGTGGTAGGGGCTTTGGCGTCGCTATTAAATTTGGTAGCTAAAGCTGCTCGTTTTGCAGGATCCAAAAGACAAGAAGTGCTATTGGTGGTTCCTTTTACACCAGCTGTTGCTTTCACAACATCGCCATTTCGGTTGACTTCAATTCTTACGACCACCTCCCCAGATTCGTCGCATTCCTGCACAAACTTTCGCTTGTTTAGGGCCTTTCGACCTCCAAGGCGGTAATTGCCATCTCCGTCGAGACCTTTGCCTGTTCCATAATAATTGTTGGCATTAGGGTCTCCGTCAGGATCTC
>Ga0306912_1000285_pt1 | contig 31388 bp, 22 predicted proteins | sample AntRauFillE10628_FD_190443 | JGI IMG/M metagenome (GOLD analysis project Ga0306912, IMG submission 190443) | Saline lake microbial communities from Rauer Islands, Antarctica - Metagenome Filla E10 #628 (v2) (version 2) | ecosystem: Environmental > Aquatic > Non-marine Saline and Alkaline >...
TTTGAAGTAGCTTTTGCAAGCTTCTTCATCGCCAAAGCGTTTCGCAAACTCAATGAATCGCATATTTAGTAAGTTGATTTACAGACTTAAATATAAGAAAACTTATAATAGCGGGGAGTCATTATAAAGATTAGTGCCAGCTGGGCTTAATAATTTATTAGAGCCGTGTGCGAACGATAGATTGTTTTAGCTTGGTTTTTTAACGAAGCTAATCTTAGCTAGAAATTTATTTCATAGGTAATTGTGTCGTGAGGAGATAGTAAGATTGAATCTTGATGAGCCTGGAATTTTCCTTGGCTAATTATGTTATAAGCGATTTTAACCCAGCGCCCAGCTCGTAGGGGGCCTCTCATATGAAAGGTATTTATATCAGCTCCAGAAAAAATACCTAACTGACCGAATGAGCCTTCACCTCCTAGTTGTAATTGATCATTATCAAAAGCAGGATGGTTATTTTTGATAGAGAATTTTATCCATCCTTTAGGAGCAAGTCTTATTTCAGGCAAGTACACAACCCCTTTGTCTGTATGGAAATCTTTCTCATCAGAAATCCTATTAAAATAATTAAAGTAGCCTTTTTCAATACTACCAAGTCCGGTAGCCCGGAATGAGGGGTAGGGAAAACCGCCAGAGCTACGATTGGTGAAAAAGCCATCAGCCTCAGCAGCAATAGCATATAAAGAGTCATTGGCGTGTTTAAAGCTAAATGAGAAATATCCGTTTTCATCTGTTTGTAAGACACTTCTATTTAAATATTTACGGCCATACCAAATAGCATCCGAGCTTCCATTTTGATAAGATTTTAAAATAAACACTTTTCCATATGATAAAGGTGATCGATCGACAGCGCTTAATAAAAAGCCTTCAACGGTGGTCTTTTCGTGTGTGACACTGGGTTCGTTTTTGTTGCACGCAATGGAGAGTGCTACAAGGACGGATATAATGTTAAGGCGTATAGATAGAGACTTCATTAGGTTCCAGTAAAATAAATTGCTTAAGGAGAGCTAATTTAGAAATGGGAGAATAAGTAGGGCGTTTTTAAACACTTAAGTGGTTTTTTAGAGAATCGAGAGGCGAGAAACAGAGAACCGAGATGGTTTTGACTTTAGACTGAATTAATAGACTTGAGACAAAGAGATGGTGAGAAGGGTATTAAGAATTTAGTACAAAGTATTTTTAGGGTTTTGGCAATGCTTTAGAGGAGGCGTTATTGTAGTAAGCCGAGAGACAAAAAGACGGGAGACAAAAAGACCGCTTGGGTTATAATCGAGGAAGCTTGCCACAGAATTAATATAAGGATTAAGATATATAAAGAGCCTCGGCAGCTTCGGCTTTGCTTTTTAGAGATACTAGATTTTAGACCGCTACGATCATAGTTTGATAGACTTGAGAAAAAGAGACTTAAGACCGCTTGAACCTGCCTGATTTTGGTTGTATACTGTCTTTTAAATCGACCTTTTTTGGAACGCGGATGAGGCGGATTGGACGGGTGATCGCAGATTAGTTTTTCGTTAGGGTGAAGAGCTAGGGTTCTTAATGGGTTAGTTTTTTAAAGTTGAAGGTGATAATAGGCAAAGTATCGTAGCTAATCTCTTAATTTTTATAAAGTTCCAACATACTATCAAGAGGTATAAGGGAGCTTGTATCGATAGCGGAATGTTTGATATCCCAAAAGGCTTGTAGGGCATCGCCAGAAGTTGATTCAGCGGCATCGCTTGCGCCTTGGTATAAAGCAAGGTTTAGATTGGGATTTGAGCGATCCCAAAGTACTTTTGAGTGGAGATTGGGATGGTTTTCTAATTGCTGAAAAGGGTCAGATTCTAAAAGGCTATCCGAAACTTGTTAGAGTAAATAGTCATATTGAGCAAATCCCAAATTAGTTCTTCCGAAGTACATAATAAGCATAAAAAGTAAGGTATGATAGGTTTTCATAGAAATAAAAATAAGGTTAATTATGGGTGTAGTTTTTCTAGAGCTCTTCTAAAAAAGCCCTGATAAAAAGAATAATATTTTTGAAATTTCACCTCAGAAATCGATGTTCAATTCTACCGTGTCTTGGGCAATAGTATTGATGAAGTATTCTATATGTTCTCGGTGATTTGAGTTCTTGTACCGAAAGCAATTTATTTCAACTTGTTGATTGCCATAAGTTCTTGAATAAAAAGTATCGTCGCTTGAAGTGAAAAAACCATTTATACTTCCACCAGGAATTCGATTTATTCTTAGATAGTCGTTACCAATTGTTTTATGTATATTCATTTTCACCCAACTATATGGCACTAAGGGTAAGGATATATTCTGTTTTTTTCCTCGTGAAATATTAGGTTTTAGTCCTTGTGCAAATTCAGTCTCAAAATGCTTATCCGCATGGGCAATAACATAGTATTCTTGGTATCCAGGTAAATCCCCAGCTACTTTGAATTCTCCAGCCGAATTAGTTCTGGTAGAATCGACATAATAGCGCGTTTCCCCAAAGACTGCTGGATCCCACCATTCAAGACTAACTAGTGCGTTGGCAATCGGGTCTGAAGTACCTTTGGTATATACAATACCACTTACTTCTGTATAAGATGATTCTTCCTTTTTACAAGAGAAAAATAAGACGAAAAGTGCTAAACAAGCGATTAGATTTAGTTTCATGATGGTTTTATTGATGGGCCTAAGGTCGAAAAGTAATTATAGTCTATTTGTTTTTAAACACTTAAGTAGTTTTTTAGAGAATCGAGAGGCGAGAGACAGGGAGCCGAGATGGTTTTGACTTTAGATTAAAATCGGTCAAACTGATTAATAGACTTGAGACAAAGAGACGGGAGATAAAGAGAGGGTGAGAAAGGTATTAAGAATTTAGTACAAGGTATTTAGTAGGTTTTGGGCAATGTTTTAGAGGCGTTATTGAAGTTTAGATGGTTTAAAGACGGGAGACAAAGAGAGGGTGAGAAGGGTTAAGAATTTAGTACAAAGTATTTTTAGGGTTTGGGCAATGTTAAAGAGAGACCTTATTGAAGTTTAGATGGGGTGTTAGTTTAGCCGAGAACCCAGGTTTAGGCAACTGAAAAGCTTTAAAAAAGCTTAAAATAGCTATTTAGCAAGTGTTTATTAGGATGCGGAAAAAAAGGACCGTAATACCTTTGGGCTAAAGCTTTGTTTATGTATCGCTTATTTGCGGTTTTTCTTACGGGTATTCTTGGTGCCAAACTAATGCAGGATTCTTTTGACTATGCCGCAATACCTTGGCGATACCTGCTTTTTGGCCTTGGTTTCTTGATTCTTTTTGAAGTGATTCCACTGACTAAAAGGGTAAAAAAAATAACGATAAGTCTTGCTTTCTATCTCTTGTTTTTTGTTTTCGGATTTTTTTGTTTTCAGCGTAGTATCCCGCATTCTATCGCAGAAGATAGAGGAGAGGCTACACGGCTTTTTAGGGTCGCGGAAGTCTTAAAACAAAAAGAAGATGCCGTGCAATTAGCACTGCGTTTAGAGGAGGGAGCTGACTCGCTAGAAAATATTGAGAGTCAGCTTTTTTGGTGCCATTTAAGACTGGATTCGGCCGATTTGGCCCCTGAGTTTGGTGAGCTGATATGGCTGAAGTCGAGAATTATAGCTCTGCCTGAAGTAGTAAACCCTGGTGCTTTTGATTTTGGGGCTTATCTCCTGCAAAAGGGCTATAGCGGTCAAATATTTTTAAACCGAGCAAATTGGGGGCTAGTAGAATCGGCGAAGAAAGCGCCTTCATTAATCAGAAAGTGGCGGAGGTATTTGCTTCGTGAAGTTGAAAGTTGGCATTGGCGTGAGGAAAGCGAGGCGGTTTTTAAGGCCTTAATTTTAGGTTATAAAAATGATTTGGGTAAAGAACTGAAGGCTGATTTTGCCGCAGCTGGGGCGATGCACCTTCTGGCGGTGAGTGGTCTACACGTGGGGATTATTTACCTTTTGCTTTCCTATTTTTTATTGGCCTTTGCCTATTTCAGAAAGCTTCAGTTAGTACGCAGCGTAATTTTGATTGCGGGAATATGGCTTTATGCCTTAATTAGCGGAGCATCGCCCTCGGTTTTACGTTCGGCGACAATGTTTAGTATAATGGCGGCTGTCTATAACTTGGAGAGACCAGGTTCGTCTTTTAGAGCGATCTTTCTATCGGCTTTCGTGCTACTTATTTTTAATGCCGCTTGGCTGTTTAATCTTGGTTTTCAGCTAAGCTATTCTGCGCTTTTAGGGATTTTAATTTGGCAGCCCAAAATTGAGGGTCTTATAAAATCTCGCTTTAAGCTTATTGTCTGGCTTAATAAACTGCTTAGTGTATCCTTAGCGGCGCAAATTGGCACTTTGCCTTTGGCGCTCTTTTACTTTAACCAATTTCCCACTTATTTTTGGCTGAGTAATATTTTGATGATTCCGCTGGTGACCGTGCTGATGTACGCGGGCTTTATTTTACTCTTGCTGGGGCAGGCGGAAAACTTAGGCTTTTTATATGAAGCCTTGGAAAAAATGCTCTCCTTGCTTATCTATATAAATGAAAAAGTTGCCAGTTTACCTTTAGCGGTAGTTAGGGATATACCTTTTGGTGCTAAGCAAGCTTCGCTATTGGGAGCCTTGGTAATTACCCTGAGTATTTTTCTGCTGCATAAGCGCAAAGTGGCTTTATATGGCGCTGTGGGAATTGTATTTTTATTCGGGGCCCATCAGCTCATTGATCGATACGCTAGGATTAATAGCTCGGAGATTCATGTTTACGATGAGCGGTCATTTACAGCTTCTTTGCGGAAAGGAGAGGGGTTTTATGTTTACGTTAAAGATAGCAGCATGCAGGAAATTTTTAGAGAATATTTATGGCGCGACCATATGTTGGCGGAGGGTTTGGATCCGGGGGAGATGAGGTTTTTTGGAAAGGAGTAATTGGGGGTAATTTGGTTGGAGAGGAAGTGGATTGTGGGGAGGTAATTCGGTTGTGATTCAGTAGGAAAGAAGTGGATTGTGGGGAGGTAATTCGGTTGTAATTCGGTAGGAAAGAAGTGGATTGTGGAAAGGGAAATACAGTTGTGACTCTGTGGGAACTCAATTGTAAAGATTAGCTAGTAGAGCTTATGCAAAAAAGCTTAAGGCGCGACATCTCTTTTTTTTACCACAGAGCGCTCAAGGGCTCCACGGAGGTCACGGAGGGGATTGTGTGGGAAGTGGTTTGAGGTTTTTATGAAAGAAGTGGGTTTTGGAAAGGGAAATTCGGTTGTAATTCGATGGTAACTCTATGGGAAAGAAGTGGGTTTTGGAAAGGGAAATTCGGTTGTAAATCAGTTGGAATTCAGTAGGAAAGAAGTGGATTGTGGGGAGGGAATTCGGTTGTGATTCGATGGTAACTCTGAGGGAAAGAAGTGGATTGTGGATAGGGAAATTCGGTTGTAAATCAGTTGGAATTTAGTAGGAAAGAAGTGGATTGTGGGGAGGGAATTCGGTTGTGATTCGATTGTAATTCAATAGGAAAGAAGTGGATTGTGGAAAGGGAAATACAGTTGTGACTCTGTGGGAACTCAATTGTAAAGATTAGCTAGTAGAGCTTATGCAAAAAAGCTGAAGGCACTACATCTTTTTTTTACTACAGAGTACGCAAGGGCTCCACGGAGGTCACAGAGGGGATTGTGTGAGAAGTGGTTTGTAATTCGATTGGAAACATGTGGATTGTGGGGAGGGAAATTCGGTTGTAATTCGATGGTAACTCGGTGGGAAGGAAGTGGTTTGTGGGGAGGTAATTCTGTTGTAAATCAGTTGTGATTAAGTGGGAAAGAAGTGGGTTTTGGAAAGGGAAATTCGATTGTAATTCGGTGGGATGGAAGTGGATTGTGGTTAGGGAATTTTGGTTGTGACTCTGTGGGAACGTAATTGTAAAGACTAGCTAGTGGAACTGATAATTTGCAAAGCGGAGACATCTCCAGAGATATAAGATTTTAGATCTTTGCGCTACGGGATATTAAAGGAGTTTTAGCCTACAAATTCCGTCTGGATTAGCCTTGTTTCACTTAATCGAATGAAGCTTTTTTAGAGCGCGGATGATGCGGAATGGGCGGATGAACACGGATTTGTTTTTCGTAAAAGTTGCAAAGCTCGAATCTTAATGGTAAGGATTTTTATCGATATGTCGCACCTACGGTTCTTGGTTGGTCTACTTTTGGGAGGTTCATCGATATGTTGGCCCGCTGGGCCTTGAATAAGGTGGGGGAGAAGGCTATTCTTTTTTAACCACGGAGTATACAAGGGCTGCACGGAGATAACGGAGGGCGTTGTTTAGAAATTGATTTATGCCATAAAAAAAGCCCTTAAAAAAGGGCCTTGATTTTGTCTGGAAAAGCGTGGTGCTTTTATTCTGCTTCGAAGATTTCGCTGAGCGCTTCGATGATGTTTTTCTTTTCTAATGGGCGACCTAATACATGGCTAAAACCATTGTAAATGCCACGTCCGGCAAGTTCTGTACTAGAAATACCAATAACAGGTGAGTTTAATAGCCCTTCTGCTCGTAGTCTTTTCAAAATGGTCATGGCATTATCTGCTCCTAAACGGGAGTTCATGAAAATTAGATCGTAGCGGCTTTTGTGCAAAGCCTTCTCTAAAGCCTCGGTAGATTTGGCAATGTTTAAAGTACCACCACCATTGTCAACCATATAGCGAAGTAACATTTCATCTACCTCGTTGGCGCCTGCCAATAAAACTCTTTTACCTTTTAAATAATCACTCATTTTTTTCGCTGGTATTAATACCAAATTATCTTCGGCAAGAACGTATTTTTCTGCTGCTATCATATTAATCTTTTGTTAATTCCCCTTTAATCCTCCTTCAGTGTAAGATTTACACTTTCTCAAAAGATGCTGCGAATATAACAAAATTTGTGCGGATAGGCCTAAGCTAAGAGTCATGAAACTCTTGCAGTACCGTGCGTAGCGCAATGCTGCTAAGCTTATGCTGGAAGTTCTCCCCCATAACCGTGCTAATGTCGCCTGTTTCTTCGGACACGATAACGGTAAGGGCATTAGTTTTTTCGGAAATACCCATGGCGGCACGGTGACGTAAACCAAAACGGGAGGGCAGGCTCCTCTTTTCGGTGAGCGGTAAGATGCAGCCCGCTGCCATAATAGTATTGCCGCTAAGAATGACGGCACCATCGTGCAAGGGCGAATGCTTGTTGAAAATGCTTTCTAAAAGATTGGTACTCATCTCCGCTTTCATGGAAGTCCCAGTAGAACTGTAAAAACCCAATTTACTATCCCCTTCAATAACCATTAAGGCACCGGTACGATTTTTTGAAAAAGATTCGCAGGCTTTTATGAGGTCGTCGTAGCGGAACTCCACTTCGTCATCTTGGCGTATCAGCTTAAGCTGCTTAAAAAACATGCGCCTCCTCTTAAAATTTGTGGAGCCAATTACTAAGAGAAATTTGCGGATTTCTTGCTGAAACACAATGACCAAGGCGATAACCCCTACCCCAATAAACTTACCTAATATTTCGCTTAAAAGCTCCATTTGGAGCAGGCCCACCAACTTCCATATTACATAGATAGCGGCAACACCTATTAATACATTAATAGCGACAGTGTCTTTAATAAGGCGATACAACTGATAGAGCAGAAAAGCTACTAACAGAATATCGATTAGATCTAAAAAACGGAAGTCGAGAAACGACATTTAGGCTAAATTTTGGGTGAATGTAAGAATTTTGACCGCTTCTTTTGCTTCTTGCACATCATGAACTCGCAAGATATCCGCTCCTTTGCTCAATGCCAGTGTGTTTAAAACGGTGGTAGCATTAAGACTTTCGTCTTTAGGGAGCTTTAGAAATTTGCCAATCATAGACTTATGACTAATACCTACTAAAAGCGGATTTTTAAAACTCGCCTTAAAATAGTCTAGATCCGCCATAAGCTGATAATTTTGCTCCACGGTTTTGGCAAAACCAAAGCCCGGGTCGAGAATTACATCATTTAAACCCAAAGCGTAAAGTTGTTCTAGCTTCTCCGAGAAGTAATTGGAGACCTCAGAAATAACATTTTCATAGTGTGCCTCTTGCGCCATGGTTTTTGGCTCACCTTTCATGTGCATTAAAACATAGGGAACCTTATAGCGCGCCACGGTCTTAAACATGGCAGGGTCGAAGCTGCCGCCAGAAATGTCATTAATCATAGCCACACCCAAACTTAAAGCGCGATCGGCCGTGGCAGAGTTATAGGTATCTAGCGAAAGCTTTAGGTGAGGAGCTTCTTTTTGTAAAAGCTGCAGCACCGGTTGTAGACGCTGCCACTCTTCTTGCGGATCAATTAATTCTTCGCCGGGTTTAGAGCTAGTGGGCCCGAGATCAATTATATCGGCTCCCTCAGCCTGCATTTTTAAGGCTTGTTCCAAGGCCGCTTCTGCAGAGGTGTATTTGCCACCATCGTAGAAGGAGTGAGGATTTATGTTTAAAATGCCCATTACTAGGGCAGGCCTCAAAGGGAGAATATCCCCGCCCAAATTGAGGCTATCTTTGCTGTAAAATCCCGTATCTTTCGCCAAATTTTGTAATTATTTAGAGGCGAAATTATCAAATGACAAATACTTCTGAGCAATATCAGGCAATAATGAATGATTGCCGTACTCTATATGCCAAGAAATTAGAAGATTATGGAGTGGCGTGGCGTATCTTACGTTTACCTTCTCTTACCGATCAAATATTTATTAAAGCCCAGCGCTTAAGGAGTATTCAGCAAAAAGGTCAGCAAATGGTGGCCGATGAACCGGCGGGCGAATTTATTGGTATTATTAATTATTCGATAATGGCGCTTATTCAGTTAGAACTGGGCGTGGCAAGTCAGCCAGATTTAGATACTAAAAGTGCACAAGAGCATTTTGATAAGCAAGCCCAAATTGCGGAAGAACTTATGATGCGCAAAAATCATGACTACGGTGAGGCTTGGCGCGAGATGCGTATTTCTTCCCTTACCGACCTGATTTTACAAAAGCTTTTAAGGGTCAAACAAATTGAAGATAATGCGGGTTTAACCCAAGTGTCAGAAGGCTTAGAGGCCAATTACCTCGATATGGTGAACTACGCCGTATTCGCCCTAATTTTAATGTCAGAAAATTCTTAATATATGAAGTTAATCACGCAAATTTCCCGGCTACTAGTAGGATTACTATTTATTTTTTCAGGATTGATAAAGTTGAATGACCCCATGGGCTTCTCCTTTAAATTGGGCGATTATTTTGCGGCCGATGTTCTAAATCTACCTTTTCTACAGGATTACACTTTACAGATTGCCCTTTTTGTGGTAGTGTTGGAAGTATTACTAGGCGTAGCTCTTTTGCTAGGCTTGTGGAAAAACCTTACCGCCTGGTTGTTGCTATTAATGATTGTGTTTTTCACTTTCCTAACTTTTTATTCGGCTTATTTTAATAAGGTTACCGATTGTGGTTGCTTTGGTGATGCTATTCCTTTAACGCCGTGGCAATCTTTTTATAAGGATATTGTTTTGACCATTTTGATTTCTATAATTTTCTTTAACCGGCAATACATTAAACCTCTGTTAAACCCAGTAGGTAGTTTGGCTTTATTGATGCTTTCATTTTTACTTTGCTTTTGGCTGGGTAATCAAGTTTTAAATCACTTGCCTTTAAAAGATTTCCGCGCTTATGCAGAAGGGAAAAGTATTAGCGAAGGCATGAAATCGGCAGAAGAGCTTGGTTTAGAACCAACGGAATACGCTACCATTTATAGTCTGGAAAACACCAATACCGGCGAGAAAATGCTGGTTGACTCTAAGAGCTATATCGATGAAGGCTGGTGGCAGAAGGAAGAATGGCAGATTAATAGTGATTTAACCGAGACAGAATTAGTGAAAGAAGGTTATGAGCCACCCATCCACGATTTCGTTATTGATTTGGATGGTTCGGAAATAACGAACCAAGTATTAGAGGCGGATTATATTTTCTTACTGGTAGCTTACCGTATGGAGAAAACAGAAGAAGAGGCCTATGCGAAATTGAATGAATTTGCTTTAGCGGCGGCAGATAAAGGTATTCCCTTTTTAGGCTTAAGCGCTTCCTTACCAAGCGTAGTGGCCGAAAAGGTCGATAAATTGGGTCTTCGGTTTTCTATTGCTAGTATGGATGAAACGGCCTTAAAAACTATTGTGCGTGCCAATCCGGGCATTGTGCTTTTAAAGAAAGGGGTGATTGTTAAGAAGTGGCATTATCAGGACCTGCCCAGTTTTGAAGAACTAGACAGCGACTTGTTTTAATTGCTGTCTTTTTTCCTCAATAAAATCGCTTATGGCTGCCTAGTTATGCTGGGGGTGATAAGTGCGGTCTTTTTTCTTTTCAACGTTCTGCCCGGTGATCCCTCACGCATGATGCTTGATCAGAGGGAGGATAGTGAGCAATTGGCGAATATTAAAAAGAAGTACGGCTTTGATAAAAGCGTAGGCGCTCAGTATTTCCATTATCTAAATGATATAAGTCCTGTTTCGTGGCATAGCGATGATAAAGAAGATTTTAGTCATTTAAAACGCTTCCCTGAAGGTGCCCAAGAGTTATTTGCGCTGGGGGAAGGACAGCTAGTTATCAAGCAACCCTATTTACGCGAGTCTTTCCGCTATCAAGGGAAATCGGTGGGCTCATTAATCGGAGAAACTTTTCCCAATACGGCAGTTCTTGCCACCGCAGCCATGACCTTAGCCTTAATTTTAGGTATTGGCTTAGGCATTGTAGCGGCCTTAAATAAAGGCGGTCTCTTTGATCGCTTGGCGACAGTATTCGGCACTTTAGGGATGTCGCTCCCTTCCTTTTTTTCTGCTATCTTAATGGCGTGGTTGTTTGGCTTCATTTTAAGTGATTATACCGGATTGAATATGACGGGTAGTCTATACGAAGTAGACGATTTTGGCGAAGGAGTGTATATTAAATGGTCGAATTTAATTCTACCCGCTATAACTTTAGGTATACGACCCTTGGCGGTGATTATTCAGCTGACGCGCAGTTCTTTATTAGAAGAAATGGGGCAAGATTACATTCGTACGGCCCGAGCAAAAGGCCTAAAGGGGAGAGCGGTTATTGCTAAACACGCTTTACGCAATGCCATGAATCCCGTAATTACGGCTGCTTCTGGTTGGTTTGCTTCTATGCTAGCAGGGGCGGTATTTGTAGAATACATTTTCGGTTGGAATGGGCTGGGAAAACAAATTGTGGAATCATTAAATCAGCTGGATTTACCGGTAGTAATGGGGGCAGTACTCTTAATAGCCCTTACCTTTGTACTAGTAACGATAGTAGTGGATCTACTTTACGCATGGATAGATCCACGCATTAGAAATTAACCAAAACAAAAATAATAATGGCCAGAAAAATTATTGCAGGAAACTGGAAAATGAACCTTAGCCCGAAAGAAGGCGAGGAATTGGTAAAAGCAAGCAATGCCTACGTTGAGTCACACGCACTTGCGCACATTGAGGTAGTAATTGCACCGCCATTTATACAGTTAAAAGACGCGGTGAAAAATGCCACAGAGGATAGAATATCTATTGCAGCGCAAAATATGAACGAGAACGATAATGGCGCTTTTACGGGCGAAATTAGTGCTAGCATGCTGCAAGAAGTGGGCGTAGAACTAGTAATTATCGGTCATTCTGAACGTCGCGAAGTATTAGGGGAAAGCAATGATCAAGTTCATGCGAAATTGAAAAAGGCTTTAAGCTCTAATCTTTACCCAATTTTATGTGTGGGCGAAAAGCTAGAAGATCGCAAATCGGGTAATCACTTTGATTTTGTGCAAGGACAATTAGATTCTGCCTTAGCGGGTTTTTCCGGTGATGAGTTGTCTAGCTTAGTGATTGCTTACGAACCAATTTGGGCCATAGGTACTGGTGAAACCGCTAGTCCGGCCCAAGCGCAAGAGATGCATGCTTTTATTCGCAAACATATTTCAAGTATCTATACGGCTACTTTAGCTGATGAGGTTTCAGTATTATACGGTGGTTCGGTAAAGCCAGAAAATGCCAAGGAAATTTTCGCTCAGCCAGATGTTGACGGTGGTTTAATTGGTGGCGCATCTACAAAAGTAGAGTCCTTTATAGAGCTAATAAAAATTGGAGAATCGGTATTGCGATGAAAGATTATTTAGTGGTAAATCTTCAGGTAAAACCACTGCAGGAAGGGCGTGATATTTTAATAGCACTGCTTGATTCTATTGGTTACGATTCTTTTGAGGAAACAGCAGTTGGCTTAAATGCTTATATCGTTGCCGAAGATTTTGACGCGAGTACCCTGGAAGCCTTGCCGCTTTTTAGTAATCCGGCTTTCACGATAAGTTACGATACTAAGGAGCTTGATAATATAAACTGGAACGAGGAGTGGGAACGTCATTACGAGCCGGTAAGTCTGAATAAAGATTTATATATCCGTGCTCCTTTTCACGAGCCCCAAGGTGATTATCGCTTTGAGATAGTGATTGAGCCGAAAATGTCTTTTGGAACAGGTCACCATTTTACCACCCGTTTAATGTCGGCTGCAATGTTTAACATAGACTTCCAAGGGAAGGATGTTTTAGATATGGGAACAGGCACGGGAATATTAGCCATTTTAGCGGAGAAGCTGGAAGCAAAAAAAATCCTAGCCATTGATAATTTTGAGTGGGCGGTAGAGAATACAGCAGAAAATGCGCAACGTAATGCATGTACTAAGGTAGAAGCGATACACGGTGAGGCATCTGCCTTGAGCGGCAAAAACTTTAACGTAGTACTGGCCAATATTAACCGCAATGTTCTGTTAGAAGACATGGAGGCCTACGTTAGATCGATGCGCCCGGGGGCAGATTTGCTTTTAAGTGGGTTTTTCGATTATGACTTTAGCCTAATTGACGAAGCAGCCAAGGCCCAAGGGCTTGAATTCCTTGGTAAAATTGAAGAGAACCGCTGGCAATGTTGCCATTATAAAAAATCATAAAAAGCTTTTACAGCAATGAGATTTAGTCTTTCCCTAGTGTTCTTAGTAGTTAGCATTGGGCTTGGCGCCCAGAGTTTAAAAAAGTTCAGTCCCAATAAGGAGGCTTACTTAAGTGAACTACAAGAGTTTTTAAAAGAGGGGAATGATGTAGATGAAGATGAGCAATTACTACCTCTCTTAAATTCTTTTGGCTCTTTATGGCGTTCCGATACCATAAGTGCCGAAGACGAAGCGCAGATTTATTTAATTAGCAATAATTTTTTAAGCAAGCGCGTAAAAAGTTTTGAAGATTGGGAGCGATTTTTACGCATTATCATTGCCTTTAAGGAGAAGTACGCCCAAGAAGATCTCTTAGTTTTTCTTAAAGATTTCGAAGTAGTTAGCGAAAGACCCTCAGCCCGCATTAGCGAATATTTGTCTACCGTTTACAATGTGTTATACCGCAATGTGCTTTTTGACGATGGTCGGTTAAAGTGGGAGCTTATTGGCTCTGAGCCCAAATATAGATTTGATACGGAACCCATATTTACTTTTGAGATTTGTGATTTGGTGGGTTTTTACAAACGTGATAGCACCCTTATAGAAGGCACCGAGGGAGAGTATCGCCCCCGTCAGTTTAACTTTAGAGGTAGTGGGGGCAATAGCTATTTTACCCGCGCAGGCTTATCGCAAGATTCGGCCTATGTGAATATAAAGGATTATGAGTTTGATGTCCGCAAGCCAGATTTCAAGGCCGATTCGGTTGTTTTACATACCAAGTTTTATTTAGAGCAAACCTTGGAAGGTAGTTTTGAGGAACGCCTTACGAGCCAAGGAGGGAAAGAGTCTTCTAGTGCTACTTTTCCACGCTTTCAGTCTTATCGTAACGATATAGTTGTTCCTAACATTTTGCCCAACGCTTCGTTTACTGGAGGTTTTTCGGTGATTGGTTCTAAGTTTTATGGGGGCGGTAACGACTCGAGCAGAGCGACTATAATCTTATCTTATAAAGATACGGTACTGATAAAGGCACGCTCCAAGCGTTTTTGGTTAAGAATGGATAAGGTTTATTCGGAAGACGTTGAAGCGGTAATTTATTTGGGCAAGGACAGTATTTATCACCCCAAGGTTACTATGCGATATCTGCCAGAATTAGGGCGTTTTAGTATTATTCGCAACGACAATGGCATGGGAGCCGCGGTGTTTAGTGATTCCTATCATAATCTTGATTTACTTTTTGATGTTATTACTTGGGAAGTAGGGCGGCCTAGCATGGTCATCTCTAGTTTAAATATGGGCTCTAGCTCGCCGGTGGTATTTGAGAGTAATAATTATTACCGCGAGCGTCGCTTCCGGGAAATTGAAGGCTTAAGTCGTACCAATCCCCTATTGCTTTTACAGCGCTTATCGCAGTCTCAAGGGGGACAACGAACTTTTAGCGATGCCGATATCGCTTATCACTTAAAGATGGATAAAAGCGATGCTCATCGCTTCATGATGAATCTATCCGTTTTGGGCTTTGTAGAATACAGTGTGCAAAAGCGGGAAGGAATAATAAAGGATAAGGTTTTTGAGTACATTTTAAATGCTAAAGGACTGCGTGATTATGATGTAATTCAGTTCGTATCTCGCCTTGAGCAAGGTTCTAATGCAAAATTAAGCCTAGAAGATTATTCGATGGAAGTGGAGGGTATTAAATCTATCGCTCTATCCGACTCGCAGAAAGTAGGTCTCTTCCCTTATGGAGAAAGAATTATCATTCATGAGAATCTAAACTTTGATTTTAGTGGGCAGATTACTGCGGGTCGCTTCAATTTTTGGGGAAACGAGTTTAAGTTTAATTACGAGCAGTTTCGCATTGCGATGACGGACATTGATTCCATGCGTTTTAAGGTAGTTAGTTTTGAGCCCAATAGTCTGGGACAGCGTTATTTAGTGGATGTGAAAACGGTACTGCAAGACCTTACAGGAGATTTGCAGATTGATAAACCCAACAATAAGTCGGGCAAGAATTACTATTCTGAATACCCCATTTTTAGCAGTGCAAAAAACTCTTATATCTATTACGATAAGCCCTCCATTTTTGAAGGTGTTTATAATCGCGAAGAGTTCTTTGTTACCCTAGAACCCTTTGAAATTGATAGTCTTGATAATACCAGTACCACGGGCTTAAGTTTTGACGGGGTATTTACTAGTGCCGGGATTTTTGCGGATATGTCGGAACAAATAAAGGTACAAGAGGATTACTCACTTGGCTTTAAGCGTGAAACACCCAGTGAGGGCTTAGCGGCTTACGGCGGAAAAGGCACTTTTACCAGTCAGCTTAGCCTCAGTAATCAGGGCTTAAGAGGAGAAGGTAAAATCGATTACCTCAATTCCAATGCCCGTTCGGAGGAGTTCTTTTTCTTTCCAGACTCTACTGATGGGCGAACCTTTGAATACGAAATCACCGAAAAATTAGGGCGTGCGGGCAGTAATCCCCACGTTTTAGCGGCTACGATTGATCTTCACTGGGAACCTAAGAATGATGTGTTATATACCACTACAGTAGATGCGCCCTTTGACGTATACGATGCGATCGGAATGAAGACTACAGGTACCTTAGCCCATTCACCATCTGGTGTTACCGGTAGAGGTTTAAATGAGTTTTACAATGCAGAGACGCGCGCCAAAGATTACACTTTTGAAAGCCGCAGACTTTTGGCCGAAGCAACGGAGTTTAAGGTAAGAGCGAATGAAAAGGCCAATTGGGGTTTTGAGCTAAAGAATGCTAAAGCCAACATCGATTTCGATGAGCAGGAAGGTATCTTTAATCTGAACGATGATGCCGATTATGTGAGCTTTACCGCTAACCGTTATATCGCATTAATGGATTATGCCCGCTGGGATATACCGCAAAAGGCCATTGATGTGAAAAAAACCAAAGGCACTGGCATGGCGGAAATGATTTCCGTGCGTCCTAGTCAAGACTCCCTGCGCTTTGAAGCAGAACGCAGTAAATTTTACCTAGAAAATACTTTGTTAGAGTCCTTTAAAGTGCCAGAGATTTTAGTGGCCGATGCCTATATCTATCCCGATACGGGTTATGTAGCCATCGACACCAATGCGCAAATGCGCACGCTGACAAATTCCTCAATTTTAGCCAATACCTATAATCAGTTTCATAGCTTTTATGGGGCTACCGTTGATATTGAAACAGCCCATAATTATACCGGTACGGCCGATTATGAGTTTGTAGATCAGGATGGAACGCCTTGGCCGATTCGCTTTAAAGAAATAAAAGTAGATACGGGTACTACGGTGGGCTTTGCGCAGATTACGCAAGAAGAAGCCTTTTACATGAGCCCTTACTTTGCTTATTACGGTAATGTGCGTCTGCGCGCAGATGATAAACAATTAAAATTCCATGGCTTTACCCATATTGAGTCTAGCTGTTCGGCGGTAAGTACCAACTGGTTTAAGTTTAAGAGTAAAATTGACCCCGCTAATATCGTTATCGAATTACCCGAAATTGATCCGGATGATAAAACTAAGATGCTGGCGAATGGTATTTATTTAGCTTCTGATACCATTAGTGGTTATGCTGCTTTCTTATCGCAGGAAGTTCGTCCGGTAGACAAGCAAATGTTTTTTGCAAACGGAGTTTTATACTATGATGAAGGGCTGACCAGTTACATCATCACCGAAAGGGAAAAAATTAGCAATAGCAGCTTGCCTATTAATGTATTGCGATTCAATAATGTGGACTGCCTAATGGAGGGTGAAGGAGAAATGAGTTTGGGTGATAATGCTACCCAATTAATAACGAATAGCTACGGGCTTATTTATTACGACTTGGAGACGGATGAGATGAATCTCGATTTAAGTCTGGGAATGCAATTTCCTTTTAGTAAAGATTTATTGCAGAAACTAGCAGAAGTTATTAGCCTTGCGGCAGAGGGCGGAGGAGTAGATATTGGCAGGCCAGCCTTTAAGGTGGCAGCTAACTACCGTTTAGATGAAAAAGATTTAGCAGAATTTAATGAAGAGATAAATGCTTTTGGAGCCCCGGAAAAGGTTCCCGATGATTTACAACAAACCCTTTGGTTTGGCGATTTGGCCATGGACTGGACGCCTGAGTCAATATCCTTTTTAAGTTCTGGGAAAGTGGGTTTAGCCGGTCTAGGCGAAGCTTTTGTTAACGCGAAGGTTGATGGTTTTGTAGAGATACAGCGCAGGCGTAAAGGCGATGAGGTTTATATTTACCTAGATCTGAGAGGCGAAGACATTTACATTGAGTACAAGCGAAATATTATGGGTATTTATAGCACCAATGAGGAGTTTATGGATATGCTTAAAGCGATGGATATTAAAGACCGCCGTAATGAAGAAAGGGGCCAGCCTACTTTTACCTATACTATAAGTACGAAGGGAAAAATGATGCGTTTTATTCGCAGATTTGAAAGCGTCGAGTAGAATTATTTCGATGTTACCAATACCGATTTTACCGAGACATTATGTTATTAATTTAACTTTATCTAAGCACTAATTTCTTCAGCATTATGAAACAACATGCACCCACTCCACAGGCGAGTCCTAAAGAAGAGATTTGGAATGCTATAACCCATGGCATTGGTATTCCCTTTGCTTTGGCGGCCTTGGTCTTATTAATTGGTAAAGCCAGTGACAGGGGAGATGTATCGTATTGGATTGCCGCCTTACTTTACGGTTTTAGTATGCTTTGGACCTATATAACTTCTACCGCTTATCACAGTATGTACCGCGCTAAAGATGGGTTGAGGCACTATTTACATTTAATAGATCATACCGCCATTTATCTATTTATTGCGGGCACTTATACTCCCATTGCTCTATTTGTTTTACCGGGTATTTGGAGTGCGGTAATTTTAAGTTCAGTTTGGGCTTTAGCAATAATTGGGGTGGTGTATAAACTTTTCTTTTTAGGAAAGTATAAGAAGCTCTCGCTGGCGATCTATCTCTTAATGGGCTGGTTAATTGTGTTTGCTATTAAGCCACTTTTCGCATCTGCCCCGAGCGAATTATTAGTGTGGATTTTTGCGGGAGGCGCCTGCTATACCTTGGGAACCGTATTCTTTAGTTTACGTCAAGTGCGCTTTAGTCATAGCGTTTGGCATCTCTTAGTTTTAAGCGGCAGTATTTGCCATTTTGTGGGCATTTACCTCTATATCTAATTTTAGATCAGGTGTTAAAAATGACCTTTTTACTATGAGTGATGCTCCTGATAATTGCTTTATTCCCTTAGGTCAGGAGGGTTTAAGGGACTTAATCCCTAGCCAGTTAAACGATCCTTTTACGGTGCCACCACCAGAAATTGCTCAAATCGCGGTCAATCACCTTTGTCAATACATTGAAGCCCATCAAGAAGACTGGCAGCAAAATTTTGGCTTTAGTGCATCTAAAAAAGCTCCGGTTAAGGGCAAGATGTTTGGAGTTTTGGTGGTAAAGGATGTCAACGGTCGCTTAGGCTATTTAGCCACTTTCTCAGGAAAATTTACCGGGGCTTCGCATCCCGAAATATTTGTCCCTTCCTTATTTGATGTGTCCACCAATAATCATTTTATCACCAAGGGCATGCGCGAGTTAAGTGCTTTAGGAGAAGAGATTAATACTTATGAGAAGCAGGACGATAAGCAAGCTAAGCAGGCTGCTCTTGCTCTACGGCAGAAACGTAAAGAGAAATCGCAGACTTTACAAGAGGAGCTTTTTAGTCACTATCACTTTTTGAATAACGCGAGACAGAAGAAGAGTTTGGTGGATATATTTAAAGATTATAATAGCATGAAGCCTCCCTCTGCGGCGGGTGAATGTGCGGCGCCGAAGTTACTGCAGTATGCTTATGAGAATAAGATGGAGCCCTTAGCGATTGCTGAGTTTTGGTGGGGTAAAACAGCTAAGCCGGTCGAGCGGCAGCACCGTCATTTTTATCCTGCTTGTGAGAATAAATGTAGGCCGATATTGGGGTATATGTTGGGGGTTAGTAGTTAGTATTTGGTACAAAGTATTTAGTAGGCTGTGCGTCTCTGATATAGTTTGATATCGAGAAGCCGCAGCTGCCGCAGCTTTTTATGTATCGGACTTAGGGCGAATAGCCTAAAATGAAAACTTTCTTCAATCTCACAGCGAAGTGGTCTCAGGTCTCATATCTATACATAAAGATGTCTCCGCTTTACGGATTGTTTGATTGTTGAGATGGGCTCTGGTTAATACCGAGAAGCGGCAGCTTTTTATATATCGGACTTAGGGCGAATAGCTTAAAATGAAAGCTTTCTCCAATCTTACAGCGTAGCGGCCTCAGGTCTCATATCTATACATAAGAATGCTTCCGCTTTGCGGATTGTTTGATTGAAGAGGTGTGCTAGGGTTGATATCGAGAAGCCGCAGCTGCCGCAGCTTTTTATATATCGGACTTAGGGCGAATAGCTTAAAATGAAAGCTTTCTCCAATCTTACAGCGTAGTGGTCTCCAATCTCAATTCTAATCCCCGCAAATAATATCAATCTGCAAAGGCAAGTGATCGCTAATGGTGCGCATTTGCTCTGGGCTAAAAAACTGACCTACTTGGGTAGAGCCGGGAACTACATCGGCGGCTAAATTCTTATTAAAGAGAATATAATCCAAACGGCGGCTGGGTTCGTTGGCAGGATGAGTAAATACAGTGCTAGGTAATGGGTCGAAAAGGCGCACACCGGTGGGCCCAAAATTTAATAGAGTAGAAATTTCTTCACTATCACTTAGGCTGTTGAGGTCACCCAAGACCATGATTTTAGTATTCATATTAGCGACCATTTTAGCCGCGAGGGCCGTTTTTAAAAAACGAATCTGCCCCAAGCGCATGGCTTTGTCGCGGTCTTTTCTACCTGCTTTTAGATGTAGGCCGGTGATGTTTATGAAATATCCTTCGTTTACCAGTACTTCACAGCTCCACATGCGGGTGTTTATGTAGTCCTGACTTTGAAATTTCTCCTGCCCATTTTCGGTAAAGGCTACCGGGGTATGGACATTACCATAGCTTGTTATTTCTCCCAAAGGAAGCTTGCTCATTATTACCACGTTTTGATACCAGTTACGGCTACGCGCATCGCTGATGTAATAATAGCCAAGTTCTGGAAAATAAATATCGCGTAAAGCCTGCACGGCATTGGCGCTTTCGGCTTCTTGTAAAACTACTACGTCGGCATTCATTGTGGCTAGTCCACGAGCCAGAAGTTGCATTTTTACAACTTTAATTTCAGCGGAATTTTCAATACCGTTGTTTACGTAAGGGTCGTCGATGCTATCTACTAGATGCTCTACATTCCAAGTGGCAATGCGGAGGGTATCGCCCGTATTGAACTGGTGCCTAACCGGGAAAACGGCCTCTACATTGGCTGGGCTAGCAATGCCCTGTGAATAATCTTGCGCGCTTAAGGATAAACTTACTAAGGCAAGACAGAGAAGATATATTTTTTGATGCATCATTATTCCTTTGGCAGCGAAATTAAGAGAATCACCTATGTAGAGCGGAATATTCGGTAAATATTTATCTTCAGGCTTAGTCTTTATGGCTAGGCCTAATTCCGCTTATTTACCTTCAGCCAATAATTCTTCTGTATCATCAAAATCCCTTTCTTCTTCCAAAGAAAGTTTATGTGGCGATAAAATAAGAAGTAACTCATTACTAGCGCGGGCTATTAATCCTAAAGTTAGGGTACTGATAATAGCGATAAGTGAGCTCAAGGAAATGTTTCGCAGCTCTAAGATTTGGTCAAAAACTTTTAGGAGCGGCTCGTAGCTAGGATTTAATAAAAAAGCAGCGAGCATGGCCAAAGCAGCAACAAGCGTATAGTAGCCAAAGCGGTACTTGAGCTTAGGAACTAAGCCCGCCGCAATGGCAAAGGCAAAAAACAAAAGCTCGCTTTCCAAGATTAATGCTCCAACGAATAAGCTGAAATGTAAAAAACTATAGCGGTATTGACTTTTCATTTTACTGGAAATTATATTGGAAGGCCCATTCTTTTTCACTGCTGCTTTTTACCCAGGCAATGGGGAAGTATTCTACATTATACCAGGGCTCTACCTGATCGGTGTAATGTTTATGGCTAGGAATACCGCTCTGACCGCCAGCTAAAACGAAGTCGCCGATGGGAGCAGCATTGGGGCGTAATTCAATCACTGTGCGCATAGATGGACCGTGCGTGCCGGGTAAATTACTAGATACATTAATACTACGGGGACTGCCTTGCGCTGGAAAGGCCTGATAATTTAAGGCTTGCAGGCGGGTAATGTGCCTAAAGTAGATTTGATGGTATTTACCATAGTCCCATAATTTGGGATTAAAACCATAATAGTCGCCCAAGTAGTTAATGGTGCCTGCCCAAACGCTTTTTACTAATTCCTCATAATCTATAGTGCTGCCATCGGGCAGGGGAAGAGGCATTTGGTGATTGACCAAATACAGAATTTGCTCCTGCTGCGGTAGAAAATCAAATTTGTTAAGTAAGCGATTGCAGATGGTATCGTTTAAAGCGCGCTTAAAAACACTGTAAATGGTGGCTGCCTTACTTTCAACCTTACAAGAGCCATCCCAATTTTTAAGATAAGGAAGGAAGGTTTCGGGTGCCGTTTCTAAAATCATGCTTTTAAGTAGTGGCCATTCGCCGTCAAGCACATCACCTTGCATTTTTTTCAGGTAGTCGCGGTCTACTTTATCTTCTGCTACTAAAAAAGTACTGATGCGTCTACCGCGTGCCGTAGGAGCAAAGAGACTATTTAAAAAAGGCGTAAAGTCACTCTTAACTTGTTGTTGATTAGCGGAGTGATTCCAGCCTTTAGCGGGCTCTAAAACTACCAAGTTATTGCCAAGATATTTAAATTTCGCCTTGCTACTTTTGCTAGTACCCTCACTAATACCACGCTGTGGCTGTGGATGTAAAAGGGCAAAACCCGCTGTTGCCATGCCAATATTCCCGTTATGATCGGCCAATACAAAGTTTTGTGCCGGGTGGCCAAAGTTTTCTAGAGCGACATGAGACTCTTGCACTGAGCTAGAGTTGCGCAGATCAAGAAAAGCCTGCATTTCCTGCAGTTCAAAATTGTCGCCCACCCACTGGGTTGCTAAAAGCTCTCCGTCGATAGAGTCGGCCGGCCCAAAGTATGTTTGGAAATAGCTGTGCTTAAAATCTTCCGCTCCCTTAACGGGGATGCTGATAGTTTTTGCTTCTAATTCTTCCCAATTACCGTCTAGTTTATACTGATTTTGATCATTCGTTTCCAGCGTATAAAATTCGGTTAGGTCCCAAGTAGCATTGGTGATTCCCCAGGCAACTTTATCGGTATAACCGGAAATGACCATAGGTGTACCGGGGATGCTAAAGCCATGGCAGATTTTGCCATTTACCACTTGGTGTACTTCATACCAGGTACCGGGTAAGTCCAAAGGCAGGTGGGTGTCGTTACAAAGAAAAGCATTGCCGGTAGCACTTCTTTCGCCCGCTACCGCCCAATTGTTAGAACCCAATTCATTATCTCCGGCCCGACGCGTTTCTGCAGTGGGGAAGTCACTTTTGGAGGTATAGGGAATGATTCCCGCCTTCGGGTCTAAGCTATCTTTAACACTCAATTCTGGGTAAATGGGGAAGGCATAATCACTTTGCAGCGGATAGTAATAATTTATTAGGTCTTGCGGTAAATACTTTTTTAGGGCGCTGAATTTTAGGTCGTTTTCGCTGTAGTTTAAAACTTTATCCATGTAGCGCACCAACATTATGGGCCCATAGGCTTCCATGGGGCTAGGGCTAAAACCTAAGAGGTGAAACTCAGGGGCTTTCTCGGCTTCATTTTGTTGCTTTAAAAAGTAATTATAGCCATCTGCGTAAGCTTGAAAAATAGCGGCCAATTTTGGGTTATCCTTTTGTAGCCGCTCGTAGGCAGATGCGGATTTGGTAGCGAAATCGAATTTAAGCCACCAGCGGTCACTCTCTAAACCTTCTTCACCTACCACTTCACTAAGGCGACCCTTTACCGTGCGGGAAAGCATTTCTAGTTGAAACTGACGGTCTTTCGCGTGGCTAATACCCATTCCAAAGGCCAGTTCTTCTTCGGTTTCGGCGAAGATATGTGGCACTCCACGATCATCAAAACTAATATTGAGACCAGGAAACTGACTGCCCGAAAGGGTTTTAGTTTCATTCTCCATCTCTACCTGTAAGACTGAATTGGGGTAGAGTAGGAACTTATGCAAGGGTGGTACACCTTGCCAAGGAATAAAAAGAAGTAATAGCCAAAGGGCGGCAATAATCACCCAAGTCCACTTGCGCATAATAAGTATTTAGAGAATTGCCAATTTACATAAAATCAAATCTTTATTTATGCAAAAAAAAGCATGGATGGCAATTTAAATTGCGCATCCATGCTAGCGTATGTTATTTCAAAAAGTGCTATTTACTAATTCCTGGTAAATTTTCGGGTTTGGCGCTTTGCCAATTGGGTTGTGGGGCCGCCTTTTGTTCAGGGGCTACTTCACTAAGATCATCGGCAAGGTATAAGCGTCCATTTTTTACGACATATTTAATAGTATTAGTATTGCGAATATCTTCTAAGGGGTTCTCTTCAAAGATAATTAGATCGGCTAGTTTACCTTTTTCAATACTTCCTAAATCACCATCTAGCCCCAGCGATTCAGCCCCGTGAATAGTGGCTACTTTTAGCGCATTCAAAGTAGAAAGACCACCGCTGCTCATGGCCCACAGTTCCCAGTGGTAACCAAGGCCTTGTAATTGTCCGTGACTTCCCACACCGGCTAAACCGCCGGCTTTTACCAGGTCGTTGATGAATTCTGCATGTTTGGGAAAAACGTGTTCTTCGGGCATAAACCAAGCACTAGTGCGGCGCGATTTAGAAGCCAATTCTTCATAAGGGGTATAATACTGCATTTTAGGATTGTGGTAAACATCTTCAGTAGCGTAGAAGTAATTTTCCGCAAAGGGACCGCCGTAAGCAACCAGCATAGTGGGGGTAACGGTGGTGCGTGCCTGAGCAATCATCGCTACCACTTCATTGTAGATAGGGTAGATAGGCAAGGCATGCTCGTGACCGGGGTAGCCATCTAAAATTTGCGTCATGTTTAACTTATAATCTAAGCCGCCTTCGGTAGTAGGTTTTAAGCCTAGCTCTTTACAAGCCATAATTATCCACTGGCGCTGCTGACGATTACCCGTTAAGTACATCTTAATGGTCTTGGTATCGTAGTATTCGCTGTATTGTTTTAATACCTCCCGAGCATGTTCCAGAGATTTGATTTTATAGGCCCAATAACCCACACCCGGGCCGGTGCTGTAAATTCTAGGTCCAGCCATCATGCCCGCTTCCACCATGTCACCATAAGTTAAAACGTCGGTAGTGGCAGTTTGCGGATCGCGGGTAGTGGTTACGCCATAAGCGAGGTTAGCGGCATAAATCCATGATTGATTTTTATGCAAACCCCAGTTAGGCCACATATGCGCATGGGTATCGATAAAGCCGGGTGAAATAGTTTTACCTGCTCCATCAATAATAGTGGTGTTTTGGGGATAAGTTGTAATGCTATCGGCGACAGCGGAAATACGATTGTTGATAATGAGGATATCGCCTTTTTCAATAATACCCGCTTCGCCCATGGTGAGGATGCGCGCGCCTTTAATAAGAGTCGCTCCCTGGGGGATATTTTTGGTGTAAGGAACTTTGATTTTATATTCTTTAGCCTCAAATTTAGGCTCATCTTTCTTTTTTTCTTCCTCCTTATCTTTACTTTCTTCGCTTTTGTCTCCCTCTACAGTATCGGACTTTGCTTCTTTTTTAGCGGCTTCTTTGGCTTCCTTTTTTGCCTTTTTAACTGCGGCTAAACTATCATCAAAGGCCTGAGCTTTTTCTAGGTCAAAAACAAAGTGGGCGGCTCCTAAAGACCAGTGAATAAATTTGCTATCGGCACTCCAAGCGGGGAACTCTCCGCCCATAATGGTCAGCTTACGCGCCGGGAAACTAGCGGAGGAGGCATCGGCTAAAGAGATTTCTGCTTTCTGTCCGTATTGCGGCAATAGCACGCGGTAAATGTCATTGTTAATCTGCGCCAGCACTTCTTTGCCGTTGGGCGAAATGAGGATAATATTGGCAGTAGAAGGCTTACTCTTATCGCGCCAAGCTTCTTGCGCTGCGGGTAAGAGACTATGCTCATGGTCGCCCTTACTGTGGTCGTGAAATTCTTCCAGTGAAGAACCGTAAGTGGTAATGCCGGTCAGTTTTAGGTGTTCTTTTTTATCAAGGCCATCATAGCGCAGAGAAATTAAATTACCACTCCCTTGGTTGAGGTAAATGCGTTGATCGGTATCGGTAAAATGAGGCTGGCTGATTTCGTTCCCTTCTTCAATAAAGTTTAGAGGACCACCCTTGGCATCCATCCAAACTAATTGCTTGGGCGAGGAAACAAAAGGAGAGTAGGCATCGCGGTAAGATTGGGCACTACCCTTAATGAAAACTAAACGATTTAAAGCAGCATCCCAAGCTAGGTCGCTGTAATAAGCCCCTTCTTGCGTAAGCTTTTTGGCTGTGCCACCTTTTGCGCTGATAGAGTAAATATGTCCCTCTTTACCTTCCCAACTTATAAAGGCGATGGACTTACCATCGGGTGACCAAACAGGCATGGCTTCCGTAAAGTTGGTATTGCTTAAGCGCTTTAGCTTGCCGGAACTGAACTGGTAGCTGTATAATCTATTGAGGGCGGTGAAAAGTAAATACTCACCATTGGGTGAGGGAAGGGGGCTGCGAATTTGGTTGGCAAAAACCTCTTCGTCATCTTTAATAGGAAACTTAAAATCGAGCTGTGGACCTAATTCTAGATTCAAATCGGCTTCGAAAGGAACCTCGCTAGCTTGGCCACTGGCTAAATTAATTCGGTAAATTTTTCCGCCATAACTAGCATATAGATTTTCACTTTTAGGGTCGAAACTCATGCCCGGCAGAACGCCCAAAGGAGCAATAGACTCTTGTTCATCGCGTTGCACAGGATAAGCGAGCCATTTTTCGTCGCCATTTTCTAAATTATGCAGTACTAAGCCGGTCTCATCTTCATAGCGGCTGCCATAAACTAACCACTTACCATCGGGCGAAGGGGTAGGAGTGAAAGCCGAACCATAGCGCGAAGTGAATTTTTTCACCTCGCCCTCTGCCATATCATAAATACCAATTTGATACTGCGGTAATTGCGCATTGTATTCCCAGGCACCTTTACGTAAGGAAAAGTAGATTTCTGTGCCATCGGCATTAAAAGCGGGATCGATACTTTTTAAACTTTCGGGCTTTTTAATTAACTGCGCGCCGCTACCACCTTTTTGGTGATAAAGGTGTAATTTAATACTTCTACGACCTTTGGCAGCTACAATATAATCACCGTCTTGCGACCAATCGGCCGAAAAATAGTTTTGGTTTTCATCTTCCGTAATCTGCCTTCTTTCCTTGCTTGCTAAATTGAGAACCCAAACATTATCTGCGCCACTTTGGTCAGAAATAAATACCAGAGACTTTCCATCAGGGCTGTATCTTGGATGCACATCATAAGGCATACCGCTGCTTATCGCTTCGGCTTTGCCGCCATTAATTGGCATACGGTATAAATCGCCGAGAATGTCGAAAACCAGCTCCTGCCCGTCGGGGCTCACATCTAGCGAAAGCCAAGTTGCCTCAGTGGTGCTTAATTTAAATTGGCGTGCTGGCTCTAAGGGTAATTCTTTCGTTGCCTTTTTGGTTTTGCTTGTGTCTGCTTCCGCAGATGCGTCTTGTGCCTGGAGTTTGCTAATACTTAAGCTGAGAGCCAAAAGGGCTAGTAGGGAGAGGTGTTTTTTAATCATTTTTTTGAAGGAGTAAATTTACTGCAGGAAGAATTTTCGTTTAAGGAATTTGCACCGCTAATTCGTCAACTTGCTCTAAATAATATTCTTGTAACTGTTGGCATAGGGGCCCTTTCTTGGCTTGACCAATAAGACGACCATCCACAGCTTTTACCCAACTAAGGGCGCCCATAGTACCGGTGGTAAACATTTCATCGGCCGTATACATTTCCGCCATGCTGAGGTCTTTTTCTTTGCAGGAGAGGCCTAATTCAGCGGCGATTTCGATTACTCGCTCGCGGGTTAAGCCCGGCAAACAGCTGTTGGCAAAGGGGGTAAGAAGTTTATCCTGCTTAACTAAGAAAATATTGGTAGCATTGGTTTCAGAAATAAATCCATCTTGATCTAGCATCACGGCATCGTCTGCTTGCGCATTATTGGCTTCAATTTTAGCCAAGATATTATTGAGGAGGTTGTTATGATGTATTTTAGAGTCTAGGCTATAAGGTGGGTTTCTCCTTACGGAAGAAGTGATTAAATTTAAACCGTCTTCCCCGTATACAAATCCTTTGTATTCTGGCAGAACAATAAGGGTGCAACCAAAAGTATTTAAATCGGGATTCATTCCCGAAGTGCCTTTTAAACCTCGGGTCAGAGTAAGGCGAATGTGCACCCCGTCGAACATATTATTCGCTTTTAAGGTGCCAAATATGGCATTGCGAATTTCTTCGCGTTGAGGAATATTTTTAAAAGCCAAGACGTGCGCAGAGTTTAGGAGGCGGTCTAAATGCTCTTCTAATTGATAAATTTTGCCTTGGTACACGCGCAATCCTTCCCATACTGCGTCGCCCCCTTGCACAACACTGTCTAGCACCGAAACTTTTGCATCGTCGCGCGGCAGCAGGCCATTTACATAAACCAGCGTATTCTCGTTGCGCGGGTCGGGTACGTTTAATTTACTCATAGGTAAGAAAGTATTTTTTGATAATATAAGGTGGCTTCTTGCGCTAATTTTTCTAGATGGGCAGGAAGCGCATATTGTTTAGCTTGGTAGACGGAAAAACTGGTGCTTTGATGAACTTTATGGTACCAATATTTAGCCCAGGGGCCATCTTCTGGTCTTGCCGCAGCGGGCCAACTTAGCATACTGTGGGTGAAAGGAATATTTAAAAACTGGCAAAGCTTTTCTAATTCGCCTTGCGGGTTTTGGAGAATAGCTTCTGATTGCAAAAGGTAAAAGGGGATCCCTGCTTGTTCCAATTCCATAATAGCATTGAGCTGCTCGGCATAACCGAGGTCGAATAGCTGTGGCTGTTTTACTTGTTTACTAAAACTTTCTATTACCAGATGCGGATCTCTAAACAGGAAAACATGCTGCCAGTGCTTTTTGCTTTCCCAATTAACGAGGGGCCAATGGTTGACCATATTTTTAAGGAAAAGGCCTTTATTCTCTTGCTCGGTAAATTTTAAATTTTGAAGAACGGCTTGCTCTGTTAGCGGCATGGAAGCGAGTACTTCCTCCCGAGAAGGGCGATAAACGGTGGGGTAGCGTTGGAGGAATAGCCCAAAAAAGGGTTCGTCTACTACCTTAATTTCGGGCCTTTGTGCAAAGGAATACATTAGGGCGGTGGAGACATTACGTGGACCGCTCCACAATGAAATATATGGCTTCAATAAAACTTATTTAAGGGCTTCCGAAGGTAATGAGAAATAAGAAAACGACAAGTGAGAAATGTGAGTGAGAGTTTTTTTGGGAAACGGATTTATATGAATGATGGAGAATGATGGAGGAAGCGATTTAGGATAAGCTGCTGATGATATTAACTTGATTTGGATAAGTTCTAAGGCGCCATTTTAATTGATAAAATAAGGGTTTATCTTGCCGCCAAAATAAATTCCTATGCTTCGCAACATATTGATTGGCTTTTTGCTCTTCCACATTGGTGTTCCCTTAATAGCGCAAACTAATTACCAGGCGCCTCGGCCATCTTGGACTATTAAGCAAGCTTTTCCAGAGGAAAATAGCGCGTGGCAGATAGGTGGCTACCAGTGTTTATTATACGATAGGCAGATTAATTTTAGTAGCGAAGAAAATTACTATCACTATGCTTTTAAGTTAGAAAGTCCAGAAGCGGTAAGTACATTAAGTAATATTGAAGTAAGTTATGATCCCTCTTTTGAGAGATTAACTTTTCATAAAATTGTGGTGCATCGTGGTAAAGAGGTGATATCAGTCTTAGAACAGCAATTAGCCAAAGAGATTCGTAAAGAGTCTAGCAGAGATAGACTGTTATACGACAGCACTTTATCGGTTATTTTTAACCTTAATGACATTAGACCGGGAGATATCTTAGAATATTCTTTCACACGTAAGGGTACAAACCCACTTTTTGAGGGCCACTATTTTGCCAGTGAATATTTTGAAAAACAAAGTCCGATAGGTCTTAGTCTCTTTCGCATCTTGGCCCCGACCAGCAAAATGCCGCAGTATTTTTTGGCTAATGATGCGCCAGCTCCAAAGTTAATAGGCACAGGGAATCTAACGGAAATGCGCTGGCTGATGAAGGAAACTAAGCAGTTTGAATTTTATCAAAATGAACCTTCCTGGTTCGACGGCCGTCAAAGTGTGGTAATTAGCAATTACCGTAGTTGGGAGAAATTAAGCCAAAAATTATTGCCTTGGTACACCATAGCAAAGGATGAGGCAGATTATTTAGGTCGGGTAGCCTTGGAACTAACAGCAAAGGACGAAAGCATAGGATAGAAAATAACCAGACTTACTCGCTTCGTGCAAGATTAAGTGCGTTACCTAGGTTTTGAAAATGGCATTAATGCTTTTAAACCTCACTCTAGTGTTGGGGTTTACGAAAATCGTTACGGCGACTGTAAGGATAAAAGCCTGCTTCTGGTGGGGCTTTTACAGGGCATAGGGGTAGATGCCGCTCCTATGCTGGTAAACACCAATTTGCGTCACAGCCTGAAGCAGGAAGAGGTATCGCCGTTTTTATTTAATCATTGCGTGGTGGTGCTAGCTAATAAGGGTGATACCGCATTTATAGACCCCACAATAAGTAATATGGGAAACCAGTTTTTGGATGTGGGCTTTACTGATTACGGTAAGGGACTAATAATTGCAAAAGGCAGCAAGAGCCTTTATGAGATCACTCAGATTAATGAAGGTAAAATTGAGGTATTCGAGCGTTTTAAAATAAATAGCCCCGGTACGGAATGGCCCATCACGCTCCACATTACTACCGTTTATGAAGGCATGGAAGCCGATGAGGTACGCGGGTATTTTTCAGGCAATAATATCGATGTACTTAGTAAAGTTGACGAGCGATACTACGGCCATTTTTATCCAAACATTGAAGGAACTAGTCCTTTGCTAATTGAGGATGATCGTGATGCTAATATTATTACAACGGAGAAAACTTACGAAATTGACAGTTTGTGGACCTTGGAAAACGATACTTACCGGGCCAGGTTTTTTAATTCGCAATTGAATAATATAGTTATTTATGGCGATGATAAAAATCGCACTGCCCCCTTAAGATTAACATATCCCAAGCGTTTTATTTATAATCGTATCCTAAGCTTACCCTCTTACTGGGACTTAAGTCCTAGCACCGATTTAATAGAAAGCGAAGAGTACCGGTACACTTATAACGAGAAGGTTTTTGACAAGGGGCGCATGGTAGTGGTTCGTCAGGTTTATGAAACTAAAGCTAATGAGGTGGCGGCCGAGGATTACGATCGCTTAGTGCGCGATCACGATAAAATTCGTGGGCAATTATTTTATGAAATCGCGAGGGACAAAGATATGAATTCTGCGTCCTTTAATGGTTTGGACGAGGAGGCTGTAGACCTTTTTAATAGTGATGCAAAACAAGATCTATTCGTGTTGATTTACATGATTATAATGTTTGTTGTAGCGCTTATTTTTATCCTCTTACTACTAAAAAGTTTAGCCAAATTTGACCCCCTTCCTGAGCTGTGGGTAAAAAGTCCGCGTAAGCATATTGGTGGTTGGTTATTACTTTTTACCATTATTCAATTTTTTGTGGTGTTTTTTGCATTAGGCAGTTTTTTAGACTTTAGTATTGAGCCTTTAAGCTTGCAAGAACTATTTAGTTTTGAAAGGAACGGAGCGCTGGTATTCACGGTATTTTTAAGGAAGATATTCTATTTGCTATTATTTATCTACTCGCTATTTGCTCTGCGACACCTACTAAAGCGCCGCGTCAGCGCCATAAAATTACTTAAGATCCAGATCTTAGCATTAACCATTGCTGAGGGAGTTTTTCTTCTTTTGCTGCAATACCTAAGCAAGGAATGGAACACTAGTGAATGGTTCATCTTCACTGTTCAATCCCTTTTGGCGGGGATTTGGTATTTTTATTTATCTAACTCAAAGCGGGTAGCGGAAACCCTGATCACCCGAATTGATGGTGGGCTTATTTATACTAGAGGGGAGCAACGTAAGCATCCGGTAAAACCCATCTTGTTCTAGATGTAAAGCAGAGCTATTTTCGCCCGATGCGAAGATCAGAAAAGCGTAAAGAAGAGATGTACCTTGCCGTAGAGTTGTGGCAGGAGAGTGGC
>Ga0306912_1000289_pt1 | contig 31276 bp, 30 predicted proteins | sample AntRauFillE10628_FD_190443 | JGI IMG/M metagenome (GOLD analysis project Ga0306912, IMG submission 190443) | Saline lake microbial communities from Rauer Islands, Antarctica - Metagenome Filla E10 #628 (v2) (version 2) | ecosystem: Environmental > Aquatic > Non-marine Saline and Alkaline >...
ATCAATGCTGTCCTAAACAAATTTCAGCCTGATATTTCATCTCCTGTTTATTGGATGTCTGAGATGATTTATCCTCAAACTTCAAAAAGAACCCCCTGATGCACGTCAGGCGGTGGTTCGTCATGATCAAAAAAAGGCTTATCCAGCCATTTTTGCAGCTCAATTTTAACGAATATGTTCAGTCGGATAAATGCGACCAGATTGGACATATGCCATCCGTACTTGGCTGTTGCCTTCATCACTTTGAGTAGCAAAATGGTTATCAAAGCAGTCCAGATTTGGATCATTACTGCGTTTTTAGAAGTACCGATAAAGGTTTTGATATGCAGCAGCTGCTTGATGTCTCTAAAGAACACTTCAATCTCCCACCGCGACTTGTAAAGGTCTCCAATGGTTTGGGCAGCCCACGCGAAGTTGTTTGTGATCAACTCAATAGTCTGTTGGTTTTCTTCGTCCCACACGGCCACTCGTCTGAGCCGCCCTTGATACTTGGCCTGAGACTGCGGATTGGTCAGTTCGACCTCTTGATCGATCATCACATGTTGAGCCCTGTTTTCGGGCAGTTGCCGTTCCTTAAGGACGGTATAAGCCAGATTGCTCTTATGCCTGATCACGAAGAATACCCCGCTGCTGTCCCAAACGTTGAGCATAGGAAAGTCATTATAATACCTGTCGGCTACAATGACCGACCCTTTATCCAAAGGGATGTGGTACGCTCCTTTATTGTCGCCCACGCTTCCTTCGGTGATGTTCACATAAGCAGGGAATTTACCGTCATAGTCCAACAGGGTATGCATCTTTACAGCCCCTTTTTTGGTGCGGAAAGTTGCCCAATCAAAGACTGAAAGGCACAGACTTATTACGGTAGCGTCCAACAGATATACGGGAACCTTGATCCGGAGCTTAAAGCGCTTTAAGGCCGCTTGCTGTCCTAAACTCTTTAAAAGCGCATAGTACAGGTTTTTAAACAGATCTGCATCTCTTCGCTTGTTCTGGTAGCTGATACTGGACTTGGAAGGCGCCTTTACAATACCCAAATGGTTGAGGTTGCCCGTAGCCGATCGTAGGCCGTTGGAGATATCTCTTACCGATGTGCTTTTGGCGAAATGACAGAAAAGCATCGAAACCAGATGCGTCCAACTGTCAAATCCTTTGCAGCCCTTATCGGTGTGCATCTGCTTTACCAATCTTTTGAAAATAGGGCGATCAATTTTTTGGATGATCTGTGAAAACAGTGTAATATTACTCATGAGAGAGGTGTGTTTTTGGTACAAACCCAAAGTAACTACTTTGGGCAAAAACTTAAGCCTCTCTCATTTTATTTAGGACGCTATTGATAAAATATTTGTGATAAGATTTAATGATTTTGATGAAAAGACAATTAATTTTTCTCGCGTCCCAGATGTAACATACAGTTATTCAGCAGTGTAAGGATTGAAGTTTTAATATGAGTCGACTTTAGTGACTAAAAATTATTTTCAAAACACTTGAATTTTCAAAATAATAAGTAAATATTTGTACACGATGAACACAGCGAGTAGAAATAATATTCAGTGGTGGTGGCAGCTAAAATTCAATTCAGCTGCACGATGGTGTTTGTCCTAATTTTTCGATAAGAGATTTTTCTCACATAAATCAAAAAAGGCGAGTTACCCAGTGTAGCTCGCCTTTTTTCGTTTCCCCCTTTTTTAATTTTTAAATCAATACACGATGTCAAAACGACGTAAGTTTTTGTTGGATGAAAAAGAAATGCCAACTCATTACTACAACATTGGGGCGGATATGCCCAATAAGCCTTTGCCGCCTTTAAACCCGGCTACCAGAGAGCCTATTGGTCCGGAAGCATTGGCGCCTTTGTTCCCAATGGGCCTGATAGAACAAGAGGTTACCACGGAGCGCTACGTGGAAATCCCAGAGGAAGTACAAGATATCTACAAGCTTTACCGCCCTGCGCCATTAATTAGAGCTTATAATTTAGAGCGGATGTTAGATACCCCGGCCAAAATATACTACAAGTATGAAGGTGGCAGCCCCAGCGGTTCGCACAAGCCCAACACGGCAATTGCTCAGGCGTATTACAACGCCAAGGAGGGCGTGAAAAAAATCACCACCGAAACGGGTGCCGGGCAATGGGGCTCAGCTTTGAGTTTCGCATGCCAGCATTTTGGACTGAAACTGGAGGTATACATGGTTAAGCTAAGCTATGAGCAAAAGCCTTATCGGGCCATGATGATGCATACCTACGGTGCGGATGTGTATGCTTCGCCCAGCAACCGTACGGCTGCGGGTCGTAAAATACTCGAGCAAGATCCAGATTCGCCCGGAAGCTTGGGAATAGCCATTTCTGAGGCCATTGAAGTGGCTGCCAATAATGATGATACTAAATATGCCTTAGGCTCGGTACTCAACCACGTGCACTTGCACCAAACCATAATTGGGCAAGAGGCTATAAAACAAATGGAAATGGCCGGTGATGTTCCTGATGTGGTGATTGCACCCTTTGGGGGCGGTAGTAACTTTGCCGGACTGGCTTTTCCGTTTTTGCAAAAGAACCTTACGGAAGGTAAAAACATCCGTTGTTTAGCGGTTGAACCATCTAGTTGCCCCAAGTTGACGAGAGGTAAATTTCAGTACGACTTTGGCGATACTATTGGCATGACACCTCTATTACCCATGTATACTTTAGGTCACGATTTTGTGCCACCTAAAATCCACGCTGGTGGATTGCGCTATCATGGAGCTGGAGTTTTGGTTAGCCAGCTGTTGAAAGATAAGCTCATTGAGGCTCAGGCTTTAGATCAACTGGAATGTTTTGCGGCTGGAGTAAAGTTTGCTCGGGCGGAAGGAATTATTCCCGCTCCTGAAGCTACGCATGGCATAGCTGCTGCAATTAAGGAGGCAGAAGCGGCCAAGCAGGCCGGTGATAACCGGGTAATCTTAATGAATATGTGTGGCCACGGTCATTTTGATCTACAGGCCTATGAAGCGTACTTTAAAAATGAATTAAAAAACCACGCTTTAACCGAAGAGGAACTGGAGGCTAGGTTAAAAACAATGGCTTGAAATTAAGGGGTCAGTGACCAGCTATGCTTGGCGCTGGCCCTAATTTTTCACCATTCCACTCAGCTCCCTTAAAATATTTATTAGGTTTTTAGCTCAGTACAAGCAGGCTTGGCCAAGGAAAAAGCAACAAACTGACCGTGATGACTGAGCGAAAAATCAAGGTCTAACTTTTGGCTGCCCAAGTAAAGTTGCGGTATCCTCGCGCGGTCTTTTTTTATGGAAAGCGCGCTTTCGTCTAAACGCCAATCTATGGCAATGCGCTTAAATAACTTTTTGTACGCTTGCGCAGAAGGGGTACTTGAATTTTTATGGCTAATTTTAAAAACCTCGTTTATTTGGCTGTTTTGCGCGGAGCTTTGGGTATAGCTTAAGATATAATTAGGCCTGTTATTGGAGGAAATCCCACAGTGAAAGTCACCGATTTTAGCCTTGCCGCTGTTTAAGTCTTTTACACTCACTTCAATTCGCTGAGGACTATTAAAGGCAGTTCCTCCTTTCTGGAGATAAGATTTATAGGCGGCTTCTTTCATGCTCCAAAGTCGCCAAACCATGAGGAAAGGTTCTTTAGATTCGGCAATAAGTTCTTGCTCAGCTTGGCTAAAAACCTTAGCTAGAAACCCGCGTCTTTGCCAATTGGTGGTTTTTTGAGTATAGGCCAAATCAATAATGTCGTTGCCGATCACCCCTTGGCTGCAATTTTATCCTGAATAACCCCCATAGCCGATTTCACATCCGACATTTTATCCATCGATTCATTGTCAATTTCAATGTCATATTTATCCTCGGTATCCAAAACAATATCTACTAGATTGGCGGAATTGATTTCCAAATCGGTAATAAAATGCGTTTCTTCACTTAGCTTTTTAAAAGCCTCCTGATTTTGCACATAAGGTTTAATGATCTCTCTCAGTTCCTTAATTAAGGTCTCTTTTTCACTCATTATTCTTCGTATTTCTTAAAGATAACACATCCGTTAACGTCTCCAAAACCAAAGCTTGCCTTGGCCAAAACTTTTATATCCTGTGACATTAAGCGCAGTGGGATTTTGTCTTTAGGGATTAATGCAGCAATATCTTCATTTAAATCTTCACAATTAATATTGGGGAAAATATAGCCCCCTTTTAATTGCAGTATGCTAGCCACACTTTCTATCGAGCCAGCGGCAGATAGGCCGTGACCCACCATAGATTTAAGCGAATTGATATAGGGAAATGACTTTCCCTTGAGACCTAATACGGCCTGCCAATTTTCTATTTCCGTAGCATCTTTTATGGTAGCAGTAAGGTGTCCATTAATGGTATCAATCTCCGAACCCTTAACACCCGCATTTTCCATAGCCCTTTTAATACACTCTTGTACGGCTTCCGAATTTGGTGCAGTCATAGTGCCACCATTACGTTGGCCACCCGAATTAACTTCTCCGCCTAAAACTTCGGCGTATATCGTTGCTTTTCTGGCCAAAGCACTTTCTAGCGACTCCAATACTAAAGCTCCCGCGCCGCTCCCAGGAACAAAGCCTGAGGCACTGGCACTCATAGGCCTAGAGCCTTTTTCAGGACTGTCATTATGCTTATAGGTCAAAACGCGCATAGCATCAAATCCACCCCAAACATAGGCGCCATCGTCGCTACAACTGCCGACCAACATACGTTTTGCTTTACCGGCTTTAATGCGGTCATAGCCCATAATAATTGCTTCGGTACCGGTGGTACAAGCGGAAGAATTAGTGGTTACTTGATTGCCTAAGCCAATCATACCGCCTAAATAGGCACTTACTCCGCTGGCCATGGTTTGGGCCACCACGGTGCTGCCCAGGCGGCGTACTTTTTTATCGTCTAGTTTGTAAATGGCTTCCCTAAATTTCTCTACTCCCGAAGTCCCCGCCCCGAATACAGTGCCACTGTCGTAATCGGCTTGCTCATTAATTTCTAAGCCCGCATCTTTCCAAGCATCTATGCCCGCCATGCAGCCATAAAGAATGCCAGAGCTTTTAAAATCTTTCAGCTGTAGTTCGCTAAAGTATTGACGCTTTAATTCTTCCGAAATTTCGGGCATGCCGCCAATGCAACAAGAGAATCCTAGCTCTTTAAGGTGGGGGTAAAACTGAATGCCTGACTGTCCCGCTTTAATGGCTTCTTCAAAAGCGCTAAGGCCTACCCCATTGGGAGCAACCACACCCAGGCCAGTAATTACGACTCTCTTCTCCATTTACTGTCTATTCTATTGCTTCCAATTTTTAGCTCATAACCATGCCGGCAATTTTCCCTCTACAAACCAATTCGTCTTTAGCATTGTACATTTCTACCGCGCATTTCAGCTTAGAGAAACGAAAATATTCCTTCTGGCTTTTCACTACTACTCGCTCATCTGGGTAAACCGGTTTATAAAAATTTACCTCAGTTGAAGTAAGAGCTATTTGCAAGTTGCTAAGTTCTTCGCCCGCTTGCTTCATTAAATAGACGCCAAAAGAAACCAAACCGATTTGGGCCATGGTTTCGGTTAAAATAACGCCAGGCGTGAGGGGTTTTTCTTTAAAATGTCCCTGATAAAAACTTAAATCCTCGTGAAAATGGTAGCTACCACTGATTGAGTTTTCATCTACCGCAGTGATCTCATCTACAAAAAGAAAAGGCTCTTGGTAGGGCAGCAAGGCTATTATTTCTGAGGATGTCATCCTAGCGCAGGTGTTCGCCTCCGTTAACAGGGATAGTGGTTCCTGTAATCCATTTCGCTTCTTCTTTGCACAATAAGTAAACCGCGCCCGCTACATCTTCAGGGGTAGTCATTCGACCCGAAGGGTTTTGGCTAGTGGCAAATTCTTTAAGCTTCTCATGACCAGGGATCATTTGAAAAGAGTTGGTGTCGGTAATACCGGCTTCAATACAATTCGCCTTAATTCCGTAAGGGGCAAACTCCAAGGCAAGGCTGCGTGTAATCGCTTCTAGGGCCACCTTGGCCGCTGAAACCGCTGCATAATTTTCCCAAGCTCTCTTATTACCCATACTGGTAAAGCTTATTACCCGCGCATCTTTTGCAAACAAAGCTTTTTTATAAATGGCCTGTACCCAGTCGTAAAGACTGAAAGCCATGTTTTCTAAAGTAAGGTGAAAGTCGTCGTTTTTTAGGGTAGGCTTGTCATCCGATATCATAGGTTTTAAATTGCCCTTGGCAATGCTATGTACCAGCACCTTTACTTTCGAGTATTCTGATTCGAAACCTAAAGCCGCAATCACTTCTTCTCTTTTTTCTGGAATAGTCGCGTCGAGGTTAAAGTGAATAACCTGGACGCCATGGTCATTTTTAATCTGTAAGAACTCGGCCTCAATGGACTCTAAGTTCAGTTTTCTGCTGCGATAAACGAGGCATAAATTTAAACCATGTGCGGCGAGTTTTTTAGCAGTTGCTAAGCCCATTCCGCTCGATGCTCCTAAGATAAGAGCCCATTCGTTTTTGTCTGTAAAGTCTTTCACCATTTTAATAAGAGTCTTTGTGCCGTAAATCCAGGACCAAAGCTAAGCATTAAGCCCGTGTCTCCTTTTTTTACGCCTTCTTGCATAAATTTTTCTAAAACGTAAAGAACAGTTGCGCTAGACATGTTGCCGTAGTCGCGTAATACTGCCTTCGTATGATCGATATTTTTTCCTAGTTTTCCAAAAAGGTCTTCAACTGTTTGCACTATTTTTTTTCCACCGGGGTGAAAAATGAGGTGATCTAAATCGGCGATATCCATATTATTTCGGGCCAGGAAGGGGTGTACAATGTCGGGAAAATGATGAGAGATTTTATCGGGTACCTCTTTATCTAAGATCATTTGTAGCCCAGTATTCTTAAGCGCGAAGCCCATCATGTGTTCGGCATCGTAAAAGTGGTACATGGCCTCATCTATAATTTCCGGCCCTTCCTCATTGGGATAGGATGATAAAATGGTACAGGCGCAGCCATCCCCAAAAATTGCGGCGCTCACAATATTGGTCATGGAATAATCATCTAACTGAAAGGTAGAGGTTGGTGATTCCACTGCTATAACCGCCGCTCTTTTATTAGGATTAGCTTTTAAAAAGTTTTTCGCGTAAATCATGCCAGATACACCAGCAACACAACCCATCTCGGTGATAGGTAGACGCACAATATCTTGTTTTAACTTGAGGTTATTAATCAAATAAGCATCCACTGAGGGAATCATAATACCCGTGCAACTAACCGTAATTATATAATCTATATCATCAGGGTTTAGCTTTCCATTTTTCAGTGCTTTTAGCAAGGCTTTTTCGGCCAGTTTTATCGTTTCCCTTTTATAAATTTCATTTTTTTCTTCGAAAGAAGTTTGTAAAAAAACCTCTTCGGCATCCATAATCGAGTATCTGCGTTCTACACCGGCGTTTTCAAAAAGCTTAATCACCTTCCGTTGATACCTCTCTTCTTGCCCATTTAGCCATACTTTCAAAAAGGGAATTATCTCTTCTGTAAGTCTTGTGTAGGGCGGTAGCTGGGTAGCAATAGCGGTTATTTTTACACTCATTTTTTCTGAATTAACCACTGCCAGCGAAAAGCCCAACGCCAGCTTATGGTACTTTTATAAGGTAGCCTTTTTGCGAATTGTTCCAAGTCTTTTCTTTTAAAACTCTTTAAAATAGATGTCAGGCCATCTTCCGTCACCATATGATTGTTTATTGGTTTCCGTAAAGAGCTAAAAAGCCGATAGGCCAATTTATGGCGATGCAGATCATTTACAACCACTCCAATTTTTGCGTTTTGCGCTAAGGCAAGAACAAAGCTTTCGGCCAGGCTATCCTCAAAATGATGCAGGAAGAGTGTACATAAAGCAATGTCACAGGGCAAATTAAGAATTTTTTCATCTAAAACATTGGCGCAGAGATAGCTTATTTCGGGATAGTCTTTTGATAATTCAATGCCATAATCGATGGCTGTTTGGTTGGCATCTATACCGAGCAGTTTACATTGATAACCTTCTTTTTTGGCTAAACGCGCCAATTCTCGCAACATATCGCCGTGGCCACAGCCAAAGTCTATAATGCTTAACTCCTGATCTTTCGGGTGAGGGCGGAGTAATTTTATCAGCCCATCTTTAGTGAGCTTATTCCCTCCCAACCATTTATTAATTAGGGCCAATTGGTCCAGGGTACGACGCAGTAAATCGCCGCCCATTTCCAGGTCGTCCATTATCTCAACTTCATTACTTCTCTTGCTGGTGTCTATGTTCTTCATCTAATCGGCTTCATAGCTTTCCCATGTGTCTTTCTTACAATTAGTGGCAAAAGGCTGGGCATTAATTGTAGGGCTCTCATTAACATTTCTGAGAATAAACCCATGCGAAAAGCGCGTGAGATGAGATGACCATATTTTAGGCGGGTCCCAAATTCCACATCCCAGTGCCTTTGGTAGCCCTCCTCTAATGCTTGTCGCGATGCTATTTTACCGTCTCTAAACTCTAAAATTAAATTAGATAAAATTTGGGCCGAGCGAATGGCCATGGCCATGCCGTTGCCAGCTAAAGGGTGAATCATGCCTGCACTGTCGCCACACATTAATATATGATTTTCTACCGGTGCTTTCTCTAAAAAAGAGACCTGACTAATAGTAAGTGGTTTTTCAAATACTATCTCACTTTGAGATAAGGTTTCCCGTAGGAATTTGTTTCGGTAAAGTACTTTTTCTTGAAAATCATCGAGCGACTTATACTTCTTAAAAGTTTGGTAGCTCACTAGGTAGCAGATATTGATGTGGTCGTTTTCTACTTTAGATACGCCACAGTAGCCTCCTTCGAAATTATGGAGGCCCACTAGATTTTCGGGGAAAGGGCCAGCATAGTGCGCTTTTACTCCTAAGTAGGGAGACTTTTTAAGAATGAAAGCACGTTTCATATCTCGGTCTAGTTTAGCGCGCTTTCCATAAGCGCCAATTAGAAGGCTCGCTTTAAAAATGTCACCCTCTTGGGTAGATACTTCAAAGTAATCATCTCTGAAAAGGATATTGCTTGCCTTGGCATGGATAAATTTGGCACCCACTTTTTGCGCAGCTTTGGCCAGCTCGGCATCAATGCAATAACGGCTGATGCCGAAGCCACCGAGGGGTAGTTTTGCTTTTATAGATTTGTTTCCCTTGGTACTTAGTTTTAGTTCAGTGATAGCTTTAGCCCCAAAATCAAAGGGATTGAAGCCTAGCGATTGGAGGTAGGGGAGCACTTCATTTGAAATATACTCACCACAAACTTTATGCTTGGGGTATTCATCTTTTTCAATCACTAAAACCTTGGTCCCCTTACGGGAGAGGTGTAAAGCGTTGCAGAGGCCGGCTAATCCGCCACCGATAATGATTACGTCAAAATTCAAGCGCTTGTTTAGGGCTAAATTAAGGGATTAAGCTAAGCGCGACTAAAAATTAGAAGCTCAGATTTTACCAATCAATAGGACGGTAGTCTTTCAGAAACTTACCACACCAGTGTTTGCCAGTATTTATCCCATCCAATAAAGGGTCTAACACACGAGCAGCGCCGTCTACAATATCTAAGGGAGGCTGAAAGTCGTGCACTTCCTCTTTTCGTTTAGCAAGTTCGGCGGGGTCCTCATCGGTAACCCAACCAGTATCTACTGCATTCATATAGATGCCATAATTTGCTAAATCGGAGGCACTGGTATGCGTCATCATATTAAGTGCCGCCTTGGCCATATTGGTATGTGGGTGACGGTCTTCCTTATGCCAGCGGTGAAATTTCCCCTCCATGGCCGATACGTTAATGATATGCTTCATACCCGTATTCTCCTTCTTCATTATATGGCTCAAGCGATTGCAAAGCACAAAGGGAGCAACAGAGTTTACCAACTGCACTTCCAACATTTCATTGGTGTGGATTTCTCCCATTTTTAAGCGCCAGCTATTGGTTTTGCGTAAGTCCACTTGCTGTAGATCAGCATCTAGTTTCCCCATCGGAAAAACTTCTTCATCGGAGATTGAATCGTCGATGGTATAAGGAATTTGCGAAAGCTCAGCGGAAGCTCTTAGACCCACACCCAGCTGTTTGCCATGCCAACTAACGGGTAGGTTTTTCTGTTCTTTATCGGAAAAGGAGCTACTGAGAGATTCTAATTCTTGAATACATTCATCGTGGTCCTTGAGTAAGCTTTGCGCAGAAGGTGGTAGTTTATGCATGGGAAGGTTTTCATTTCCCATTAGATGCTGATAAAAACCAGCCGGACGTCTAACGGTTTGTGCCGCATTATTAATAAGGATGTCTAGTTTTTCGTAGCGCTGCTCTATATAGTTGCAGAAGATTTCTACACTAGGAATATGTCTTAAATCTAAACCGTGAATTTTCAGTCGGTCGCTCCATTCATGATAGTCGGGCTCTTTGGCAAAGCGCAAAGCCGAATCAACAGGGAAGCGGGTAGTGGCAATAACAGTGGCACCAGAGCGCAGCATTTGTAAACTAATATAATAGCCAATTTTAAGTCGAGAGCCGGTTACAAGGGCGACCTGTCCGCTAAGATCTGCCGTTTGAAAGCGTTTGGCATAATTAAAGTCACCACACTCTTTACACATGGTATCGTAAAAATGGTGGAGAGTATCATATACCTTTTTGCAGACATAACAGTTGCGCGGCGATTCTAGCTTTTGCTCTTTTTCGGTTTTGTTATCATCGAAAGAGAGCATTTTTGGCGCTTCAAAAACGATCGCTTCACGTGCGGAGCGGATGCCAGTATTTTTACGAGCATGACGATCTTTCTCTTGGATCTTTCTCTTCTCTGCTTTTTTAGCCGAGCGCTTACGGCGATGAAACTCCTCCCGTGAGGGACGAGATAGCATGCCAGCGGCAATGAGTAATTCCCTTCGTTTTTCTTCAGGAATCTCAAAGATCTGATCAGTATTATTGTTGAGGTTCTGCAAAACAGCCAAGCACAAGTCTACCTGCTCGGTGCTAATCTTTGCTGCTTCTTTATCTTCCTTGCTTTCCGACATGCCTCATTAATTTGTCGCGAAATTAGCGATAAAAGGGAGATGCGGATTTGAATTTTGCTTTTATACTCTTACCTCCTTGAACTTAATCCCCAAGCTGCGCTCGTAATTACGCATGGTTTTAACTTCGTAATCGTTAAGAAAGCAAATTGATACTCCCTCTTTCCCAGCACGTGCCGTTCTGCCGCTGCGGTGGGTATAGTACTCATCACTTTCGGGTAGCTGATAGTGGGCTACAAAGCTTAGGTCTGAAATATCAATGCCGCGGGCTGCGACATCTGTGGCAACGAGCAAACGCAGGGTCTCGTTTTTAAAAGCGCGCATCACTTTATCGCGTTCTTTCTGCATCAAGTCGCCGTGAATAGCATCGGTAGCAAAGTTCCGAGCGATTAATTGCTGGCTAAGCTTTTTGGTTGCTGCTTTGGTTTTGCAAAATATAACGCCGCGCTCATCTGGCTCCGAGCGTAAAAATTGCTGCAGGGCATTAAGCTTGTCGGCGTCGTCGCACTTAACAAATTGATGCGAAATATTCTTATTGACAACATTCTCTTGTCTAACCTCAATACGGGGCGCATCCTCATCTAAATGCTTGGTGATAATCGCTTTTATTTCATTGGGAATGGTGGCTGAAAACAACCATTTATTCTCTACGGCAGGCAGAAAGCTTAGTATTTCGTCTAACTCTTTTTTAAAGCCCATGCTGAGCATCTCATCGGCTTCATCTAAGACTACTGATTTCACTCCGCGTAAATCAACTGCTTTGCGTTTTACTAAATCAATTAGGCGGCCAGGAGTGGCTACTACGATATGCGTAGGACGAGCAAGCGCGCTAATTTGACGATCAATATGCTCGCCACCGTATACCGATTCGGTAAATATTTTAGCAGAGTATTTAGTGAACTTGAATAATTGCTTAGCCACTTGTTGGGCAAGCTCGCGGGTAGGACATAAAATTAAAGCCTGCACCGAGTCGAGTTTTGGGTCTATCTGTTCTAAAAGGGGAAGGCCGTAAGCGGCAGTTTTCCCGGTGCCTGTTTGGGCTTGGGCTACAATATCGGTGGGGCCAGCTAATAAAAGCGGGATTACCTGCTTTTGAATATTAGTGGGTTCAGTTATATTTAACTCAGTTAGTCCTTTTACAAAGTCTGCGCTGATTCCTAGTGTTTCGAAGTTATCCAAAATTGCTGTTTCAAATTCAGCACAAAGGTAGGTTAAAGTTGACCGGCTGTATCAAAACCGAGCGCTTAAAAGCCTAAGGGTAGTTTTAAATACGATCTAAATCGTAGCGACTGCGTTCGTTCTCAATATCTCCCGTATTAATAGTAGAGGCGGGTTCAAATAGCAGTACGCTTACTTCCTCTGGAGCATAAGGTTTATGTTTAGTGCCACGCGGGATAATCACAAACTCACCGGCACTTAAACTGAGGGTTTGATCTTCTAATTCAATAAAAAGCTGGCCAGAGATGACGTAAAAAAGCTCATCTTCTTGCTCGTGCTGATGCATTACAAAGTCACCTTTCAGCTTCGCTAATTTCACTTGCTGCTGATTCAGTTCCCCAACAATCTTAGGAGACCAATGCTCCTGAAAAGATTGCAGTTTAGAATTTAAGTTGACTTTTTCAATGGCCATAGCACGCTATTTTTTTGATGGACTTAGTTTATAAACCGAACTCAGGTTTACAAGTATTTGTCAAGCAGAAAAGCAACCGATTTATCGCCAGAGCTTTTACGGATTTCATTTAAAGTGGCAGGTTCTAACTCTTCTTTTACTTTTTGCTCTACCAGCACTAAAGGCTTTTCGTCTGGTGGCTCGGGGAAGAGGTTCTGTTCTTTAAATAGCCTGCGAGTTACCACCGCTACTTCATGAGCGCCGCGGTAATTTTTTTCCTGCTCTAGCAGATAAGCCAAAGCAATTAATCCATAAGCATCTTCTGCCGCCGCAGGGTCGGCTTCTTTACGTAAATGATAGTACTTTTTAATTAAGGCTCGGGCCGTATCGAAGTCGCCTTTGGCAATAGATACGAAGGATTTGTTGAAGTGGTCTATCGTATACATACCCATAGAGCCCCTCTCAAAACTAATTTTCATGCTCTCCTCGTAAAAAGCTTCAGCGCGATCCATATCGCCAATCAAGCGCCACATTTCGGCATTCATGTGTGCTCGGTACATCAGCCATTTTTGATTGCCAGAAGAAGCAGCAAGCTTGCTAAGCTCTTCACTCAGTTCTGCTAAGCGGGTGGTGTCGAGCTTGCGCTGAGAATTGCGACAAAGAGAAGTTAAGGCTCTACCAATGAGGGTATCGTTTTGTCTTTCCCTGCCAATGGCGAGTACTTGATTTGCTAATTTAATGGAGCCTTCATCATCGCCTTCCTTAAATAACTGATAGGCTTGGGAAAGCATTTCTTGAGGACTGCTTTCTTCTACTGCGTTTTCAGTATTTTCTTCGGCTGGTTTCTCCGCTGGATTATCACAACTGGTAAAAATTGCAAGGATAAGCAGCGAAATGCCAAGGTAGACTCTGATCATAATTATAAATTTTCTCAAAAATACGCATCTGCCTTGAGCGCTTGAAAGTAAATTTTAAAAATTAAGCGGATACAGAAATTAAGATATGATGGGTCAATAGAGACATTATGCCTAGCGCAATTAAATTAGAAGCAAGGTGAATTCTTGGCCTAAGCTTAGCCCTTGTTTATGTTTTAGAGCCTTTAGGATAATCTAAAAAACTACCGTCTATAGTTTTATGTATCAAAAACCACTGCAAGCCAAGAATGGTCTTTGCGTCTATAAATTGCTTGGTTTTTAGTTTGTGTATCACCTCATTGGTTTTGAATTTCACCAGTTGGATATCTTCCTTTTCAAACTTATTACCACCGCCAGTAAAGGTTTTGTTTTTTGAGTCGACTACTGAAAAGTAGAGTAAAATTCTTTCTGAAGAACCTCCCGGGGAGACAAAGAAGGAGCTGATAAACTCTACTTCGTTAAGGGTGTAACCGATTTCCTCTTCCATTTCTTTTTTTACTCGCTCTAGGCCGGTATCCTCAGCTTCCAAGGAGCCCGCCGGTAGTTCAAGAATCCAACCATTTGTTGCCTTCACAGTTGGGTAACGGAACTGCTTAACAAATAACAATGAGTCACTGTCTTTCTCATAGAGGACGATAGCCACTGAGTCGCCTCTTTCAAAGGACAATCTTTCAACTTCCACGGTATTTGAGTTAAATAAATCGTGTTTGATTCGTGCTTTCTTTATTTTAAAGAAATCTTCAAATACTATTTCCTCATTTAGTATTTCGTACTTCATAATACCGAAAGGTTTACTGCATTAATGCTTAGGCCAAAGCTGTTTTTACTTGCTTAATTTTAAGATTCGCAGGCCCCCTTGAATTACCAAAGCGAAAACTAGGGTTCCGATAATTAAGTCAGGTTTATTGGAATGAAACCAATTTACTAAAATACCAGCTACTATAATACCTAGGTTAATAATCACGTCGTTCGAGGTGAATATCATGCTGGCCTTCATATGAGCTTCTTCTTTGCTCTTAGATTTTTGGAGAATATAAAGACAAAGGCCGTTCGCTATTAAAGCTAAAGTTGAAATGACAATCATGGTGCTAAAGTCAGGTAGCTTTTCTGTAGCGAAGAAGCGTCTCAAAACCTCGGCAAATCCAATAATAGCTAAAGCTATTTGGAAGTAACCGGCGATTTTAGCGATGCGTTTTTTCTTAATCAAGGTACCGCCTACCGCTAATAAGCTAATTCCGTAGACAAAGCTATCGGCTAGCATATCTAAACTATCGGCCACCAGTCCCATAGATTCTGAAATCAGCCCCGTAGTTATTTCGATAATGAAAAAACTAAAGTTAATGGCCAAAACTGTCCAGAGTAAGTTTTTTTTGATTTGAGTTTTCTGGTCGAAAAGTATCTTCGCTTGGTTCTGAGGAGACTGTTTTACAACCTAAATTTAGGTCCTCTAGTGATTGGGTAATTGGGTCGGCTTGCCCTTGGTGGAAAACAGTTAGTTTTCGGTTGGGGATGTTAAAGTCTAGATGAGAAATACTAGAAACGTCATCTAGTTTCATGCGAATTAGGTTCTCCTCGGAAGAGCAGTCCATTTTACTGATTTTAAATATTGTTTTATTCATTCAGTTTCGCGGATTTAAGCTACATCAACTTTTGCACGCGCCTCTTTAAAAACGGGCTTTTTACGCAGGCCCAGCCAATAAGGTTTAGCAAGCGATTTTTGTCAGCAAAAGCCTTTACTACCCATGCCTTCATTTTCATTTCCGTCCAGTAGCGCTTGTGAATGGCTTTCTCATAGCCTTTTAAAAAGGCAGCGCTAAAATCTTGTGCCGCAAATGCTTTCTCTAGTTGCTCAGCCGCCAGTTTACCGCTAATTATTGCTGGCATAATACCCTCGCCATTAGTCGGGTCAATCATTGAAGCAGCATCCCCCAGTAGTAAAAACCGATTACCCGAAATCGTATGTTTCTTAGAGAAAAATGGTAAGCCAAAGCCTTCCAGTTTCCCTTCCATTTGGGCATTGCCTAATTTTTGCTGCAGCCGGGGGGATTTTTCTATGAAATCGTAAAAATGTTTTTTTAGGTTTATCTTATGCTGACTAATGTGGGAGGAGTGCATTCCTAGCCCTACGTTTGCTTCGGTAGGTGAAACAGGGAACAACCAGAAGTAACCCGGTAGTATGTCACGGTGCAAGTACACCTCATTTGCCTCGGTATTAATGTTTTCAACATTAGTGTAATAGGCCCGTACCGAGCCTCCGTAGTGTTGTTTGTCGACCTTAAAGTTTGCTAAATCTTTTGCTACTTGAGAGTGGGCTCCATCAGCGCCAATAACCATTTTGGCGGTAAAGCAATGGGTTGCAGTCTCTACGCTCACGCCATCAGCTGTAGGGCTCACCTTTTTAATACGCTGCTCAGGGTAAAAGCTTACCTTATCGTCTTCTAGCATCATCTTCACTAGTTCGTGGTCGAAGTCCATGCGCCTTATCGTGTATGATTTTAGTACCCACGTAAGACCGAAGGGCTCAAAATTATTTACGTAATAGTGAGTTTTAGTATTAATTACTTTACGAGGAAATTTGGCCAGACGTTCTTGCAATTCTGGTTTAACCGAAACCAGTTCTCTGATACCCTTGGCGGATACAAAATCACCACAAATTTTATCTCTCGGAAAATTATCTTTATCCAAAACAGCAATGCGCAAGCCGCTCTTTTCTAAGGCCATTGCACAGGTGGTGCCAGCTGGGCCAGCGCCCGCTATAATAAGGTCAAAATGCTCAGTAGTCATCAAGGGCTAAAATAACTTCAAAAACTATAAAACACTTTCAGATAGCTTTTTTATTTAAAAAATTGTTTGCGAAAAAGCAGAAATCAATTAAGGTGTCCATGGCGGGGGGGACGATAGAGTTACTCCCCAAAATGGAAATGAGATTGAAGATTTTACGGAATTGATATGATAGATGAACTTTTGTTTAAACGCAGGGTAATCAGGCTTCAAAAGCTTTATTATTGAGTAGTAGGTGTTTTAACTAACAGCAAGGTTTGTTTTCTTGAATGGGCGGGCAAGGCACAGTTCCGTAAGAGCAATAAACACAACAGTCTCCTGCTTTTGGCTTTAGCACTGTTTTGCAACTCTCACATTCATAAAAGAATTGACAGGCATTAGTCGGCATTTCCTCGGTCTTCTGATGTCCGCAACTTGGACAGGTAATTTCTGAACGCAATTCAATTTCCATTAGTTCTCTCTTTTATCGGTCACTTCATAGCCAGTCGCCTTAATGGCTTCTTCAATTTCCCTTTCGTTGGTTTTGGACTTATCAAATTCAACTATTGCTGTACCACTTTCGTAAGATGCGATAGAATTGACGATTCCTTCTAACTGGCTTATTTCATGATTTACATGTTCCTCACAGCCAGTACAGGTCATTCCTTTGATTTTAAATTCAGTTGTTTTAATGTCCGATTTATTAACTAGCACTATTTGCTTTTCTGTTTCTCCGTAAAATACTCCAGAATAGTAAGGGGCAGTGAGCATAAGAATGGCAAAGGCTGTCACTAGACCCAAGAACATTTTGGATTGCATAAACTTTGGTTTCTCGTCTGGCTCGCATTCACAGTCTACTTCATTTTGGGGCTTTAATTTTTGATACCAAGCAAAGCCTAGCACTAAAACTGTTAGACCAATTAGATAAGGTCTAAATGGCTCAATCCACGAAAAGGTTGAGGCCACCCCACTTGTTCCAGCGATAAGAGCTAAAATTGGGGTAATACAACATAAAGAAGCGGTAAGTGCAGTAAGTAGACCAGCTCCGATTAGCTTATTTTCACTTTTCATATTTCTTTAAAGTCTTAGTCGCCTATCGCTTAGCTTAGTTAAGCTACATTTTTTCAACATTTCTGTATACTCCTGGTAAATTTAGAATCGAATTCAGGTTCAGAAGGAAAAGAGCTTAAATTTAGCCTTTTCCAGGCGCTAAGCAAGTTGCAATGTTAGCGAATTTTCGTCCGTCAAAAGCGCTTACATTTCTAGTGCTAGATATAATGGCAGGACAATAATTACAGTTTTGCATTTTTAGAATCGAACTCAGGTTAATAACAAGGCTTGAGCGGGAAACACAAATGCTTATTCTTTCCAATTTAAACTTGCTTAGCTACCGGGTATTACTTTTCTTTCATATAATTAATTACGCCGCCTTTTAGAATGATATCGATTTGTCGGGTACTAATCTTAAAGGTCAATGGAATCTCTAACTCTTTGCCTTTCACGGTGGCCACTATTGAATCCTTTTCCTTGATACTTTCTCTTAAATTTTCAATCCGCAAAACATCACCTTGTTCCAGCTTTTCATAGTCGGACTTGTTTTTAAACTCAAAGGGAATAATCCCAAAATTGATTAGGTTTTGCCAACCAATGCGGGCATAAGATTTTGCAATAGCAAACTTCTGTCCTAAATACCTTGGTGCTAATGCCGCATGTTCTCTACTAGAACCTTGAGCATAATTTTCTCCGCCGACAACACAGAAGCCTTCATAGTTTTCAAGGTTTTTAACACTGCGATCGTAGAAAGATTCGTCAATAGCATAATAAGCAAACTTACTTATGGCAGGGATATTTGAGCGGAGTGGCAGCACATCACTTCCTGCTTTTAGTATGCCGTCTGTGGAAATATTATCCTCCATTTTTAGGAGAATAGGAATTTCCATTTGATCAGGTAGTGCTTCGAAATTGGGTAAAGTTTTAATATTTGAACCCTTAATTAATTCAGTAGACTCTCCATTAGGTTCAATCAGCATATTCTTATTTATCTTAATATGCTCAGGTTCTTCCCATTTTGGATAGGAAATGTTTTTTAGTGTTTCGAGCTCTCGGGGATCGGTGATTTTTCCCGTTAAGGCAGCAGCAGTTGCCGTTTCAGGACTACATAGATAAACTTTGTCTTCTTTCGTTCCTGAACGTCCAGGAAAGTTACGCGGCATTGTTCGTAGACTAATGGTATCGGTAGCAGGTGCTTCCCCCATGCCAATACATCCCATACAGCCAGATTGATGAAGCCTACCACCCGCCTCGATCAGTGGTCCTAAAGCCTTCATTTCGATTAAATTTTCCATCACCTCACGTGAAGTTGGATTAATGTCGAAGGAAACATGGGGAGCTATCTCATGCTTTTTTACAATTTGAGATACGATCCAAAAATCACGTAGACCGGGATTAGCGGAAGAACCAATAACTACTTGACCCACATCTAACCCGCTAACTTCACTAACTGGCACCACATTTCCAGGGCTGCTGGGGCATGCAATTAGGGGTACTAAATCCGATAAATTTATTTTCTCATGGTGATCATAACTTGCGCCTTCATCAGCAGCTAGTTCTACCCAGTCATCTTCTCTTCCTTCTTTTCGAAGGAACTCACGGGTGTTTTCATCCGATGGAAACACCGAAGAAGTAGCGCCTAGCTCTGTGCCCATATTTGCTATAACATGACGATCCCAAGCACTCAAGTTTTTCAATCCCTCGCCATAGTATTCTAGGATGTAGTCGCGTCCCCCAGTTACATCATACCTTCGAAGCATTTCCAAAACAATATCCTTGGCACTTACCCAGTCGGGTAATGTTCCGGTTAGTTCAATGCCCATAACTTTTGGCATTTGCACGTAATAGGGTTCTCCTGCGGCAGCAAGGGCTACATCCATGCCTCCTGTGCCAATAGCAAGCATTCCAATTCCCCCACCGGCAGGTGTATGACTGTCTGACCCTAATAATGTTTTGCCGGGCTTACCAAATCGTTCCATGTGCACAACGTGGCTAATACCGTTGCCAGACTTGCTAAACCAGAAACCAAATCGTTGAGCGGCAGATTGTAGAAAAACATGGTCGTCCATGTTCTTATTATCTGTCTGGAGCAAGTTGTGGTCTACATACTGTGCGGCTACTTCGGCTTTGGATTTATCTAAATCGAAACCTTCCAATTCTAGCATTACTAAGGTTCCTGTTGCATCTTGCAACAAAACTTGATCAATCTTAAGGGCGATTTCTTCGCCAGGATTTATCTCACCTGAAATAAGGTGTTCACTGATTAGTTTTTGACTGAGGTTTTTAGGCTTCATAGGTGTCTGTTTTATCTAAAATCCGAACTACAGGATTTTTGGTGTTAATGAGTAAAATGTAATTATAGTTGTTTACTTAAATGTGTGGCTCCTCCCAGAATGTGTTCTGCGCTTTCCATTATGGTTTCGGAAAGTGTGGGGTGGGGATGTATGGTTAAGGAAATATCGCTTGCCGTACTGCCCATTTCGATAGCGAGTGCAATTTCTGGGATAAGACTACCGGCTCCTTTTCCGGCAGCGCTGCCACCTAAAATAGTTTCTGTTTTAGAATCGATTATCAGTTTTGTGAAACCAGAATTTTCACCGATTGCAAGTGCTCTGCCTGAAGCTGACCAAGGAAATTTAGCCACTTTAATGGCTTTGTTTTTTTCTTTGGCTTCTTTTTCTGAAAGACCACACCAGGCAAGTTCTGGATTGGTGAAAACAATTGCGGGAATCGCTTTAGGGTCATAGCCGGCTCCCTTCTTGCCAGCAATTGCCTCCGCCGCTACTCTCCCTTCATGGCTTGCTTTGTGAGCTAACATGGGTCCACCAGTAATATCACCAATGGCATAAATGTGATCATTTGGTGTTTTGCGTTGCGGATTGACGTCTATAAAACCGTTTTCATTAGAGGATATACCGACATTTCCGAGACCTAAATTTTGTGTATTTGGTTTTCTCCCTACGGCCACTAATACGACATCAAACTTTTTTGTTTGCTCCTCATCTTTACCTTTTAAAGTAACACTTACGTCACTCTTGTTTATTTTAAGCTTTTCTACTTTCGTGTTTAGGTAAAGCTTTTCAAAAGGGTGGTTATTTTCAAAAACCTTTACTAAGTCGCGATCCGTGTTAGGTAAAAATCCAGCCGTCATTTCGGCAACTGAAACCTTACTTTCTAGGGCGGCAAAAACACTTCCTAGTTCTAATCCGATATATCCACCGCCGATTACCAGCATTTTCCTGGGAACTTTTTTAAGACTTAAAGCATCGGTGGAGTCCCAAACTTTATCATGGTCCACATCAATGCGCGGTAAAGTTTTTACGGAAGACCCAGTGGCAATAATGGCGTTTTTAAAGGTTATAGTTTTAGTTTTTTTATCTTTTTGCGTGACCTCCAATTCTTTTCCCCCGGTAAATTTTGCTTTCCCTTGAATGTAATTTATATCCCGAGCTTTGGTTAATTGTCCGAGCCCCTCTATTAGTTTTTTAACAACACCATCTTTCCATTTGGCTGTTTTAACAAGGTCTATTTTAGGCGGATCAAATTCTAATCCCCATGCGGCAGCTTTTTGTGCTTCTTCTTTTGTTTTTGCCACGTGAAGTAGTGCTTTAGAAGGAATGCAACCGCGGTATAAACAAACACCACCAGGATTCACCTCAGGGTCTATTAAGGTAACTTGCAGTCCTAAGTCAGCTGCACGAAAAGCGGCGGCGTAACCGCCCGGACCTCCGCCAATAATCACCAGTTCTTTCGTTTTAGTCTCAGTCATGTTCTCTGGTTATGTAATTAATGCAATAAAGCTTCATAGGGATCTTCTAATGCTTTTACAATCCAATTTATAAATTCGGCACCGTCCGCGCCATCAATTAGTCTATGGTCGTAAGAAAGGCTTAAAGGAAGAATACTTCTAGCTTGGAATTCACCTTCTATATGAACAGCTTTTGTCGTTGCCTGAGAAATTCCTAAAATGGCTACTTGAGGGTGATAAATAATAGGGGTGAAGTTGGTTCCTCCGATACCACCTAAATTAGATATGGAGAAGTTACCGCCTTCCATTTCTTCTTTGCTCAGCTCTTGTTCGCGCGCTTTTTTCGCAATTTCTGAAATTTCTAAGGATAGATCTTTCATGCTTTTCTGGTCGGCATCTTTAATTACAGGAACCAGAAGACCTTTATCGGTCGCTACCGCAATGTTAATATTAACGTACTTCTTCAGTATCATCTCATCATTTTCCATATCAATACTGGCGTTGAATTTAGGAAATTGATTTAATGCTAATGCTACAATTCTGGTTAGAATACCGGTTACTGTAAGCTTACCGCCGGCTTCTTTTATTTCATCTTGGTGCTTTTCAATATAGTCCTCAATGTTTGAAATATCAGCTTCAGCAAACTGGAAAACATGCGGAATAGTTTGCCAAGATGCGGTAACATTCTTAGCTGTTGCTTTTTTAATGCTATTTAGTTTTTTCCTTTCGGTCGCGCCCCATTTACTAAAATCTGGTAATTGTTCTAGCTTGGAAAAGCTTTGGTCAGAATTGCCTTCTTGGTGCTCTCTTAAATCATTTTCAGTTATTCTACCGCTTTCACCACTGCCGTGCACGTTCTCTAATTTTATATCTAACTCTCGGGCTAACCTACGTACTCCTGGAGAGGCATAAACTTCTTTGGAAGAGGAGTCTTGATTAGCAGTATCTTTCTTATTTTCTGTGTCATCCTCTTTTTCCGCAGACTTCTCTTTTGCATCCTTCTTGGCCTTTTCTTTTTTAGGATGATCGTTATCTTCCTCTTTATCTGACTGCGCTTCCTGATTCTTATCGCGAGATTCTTTTTTGTCTTCAGAATCTTCACTGTCGTCATTGTCTTCACCGTCTAAAATAATAACTACATCACCAACCTTTACCTCTTGGCCTTCACTTACCTTAGTCTCTTTGATTGTGCCGCCAGCAGAGGCAGGGACTTCTGCCGTGGCTTTATCCGTTTCTACGGAAAGAACCGCTTGATCTTTCTCAATTTGATCTCCTTCTGAAACTAATATTTCAGCCACGGTGGCTGTGTCTACACCTTCTGATATTTCGGGTATTTTTATTTCTTTCGCCATAATGGTTAGTTTAGTGAGTTCTCGGATTAAGGTTTTCAGGGTCGATACCAAATTTCTTGGCAGCCTGTTCTAAAGTGCCTTGGGTAATTTGCTCTTGCTGCTCCAAACCGTGCAATGCAGCATAGGCGATGTGTTCAGCACTAACTTCAAAAAAGTCACGCAGAGCTTCTCGGTTATCGCTTCTCCCAAAACCATCGGTACCGAGACTAATTAACTTTTCAGGGAAGGAGCTAGCAATTGACTCAGGCAGAGCTTTCATATAATCGGAAGCTGCTACAAATGTTCCTTTTTCATCTTTTAGCTGTTTTTCTATCTGATTAAGCTCTTGGTTCTCTGGCGACTTCAAGCGATTTTCTCGTGCCGTATCAATGGCATTGTCATACAAAGCTTTGTAGCTTGTAATGCTCCAGATATCAACACCTACGTCAAACTCATCTTCCAGTATTGAGGCTGCTTCCAGCACTTCTTTCATAATAGCTCCGCTTCCAAATAAATGTGCCTTACGTGTTCTCTTGCGACTGTCTGATTTCTTGAATTTATAAAAGCCATTTATTATATCCTCCCGACTAACACTGTCGGGCATTTTTGGCATCGGGTAAGCGTCGTTACTTATCGTTATATAATAGAAGAGGCGTTGTTTATCTAAATACATGGTCTTGATTCCTTCCTCTACAATTACGGCTAATTCATAGGCAAAGGGAGGGTCGTAGGCTCGTAAATTAGGGAAGGCTAAAGCATATAAATGACTCTGTCCGTCTTGATGCTGCAGGCCTTCTCCAGGAATGCTGGTCCTGCCAGAAATACCACCCATTAAAAATCCTTTAGCACCAGCATCTGCCGCTGCCCAAATGAGGTCTCCAGTGCGCTGAAAACCAAACATTGAGTAAAAAAAGTAAAAAGGAATGATGTTAATGCCGTGGCTAAGATAAGTCGTACCAGCCGCTATAAATTCTGCGGTAGATCCAGCTTCAGTGATGCCTTCTTCCAAAATGGCACCGTCTTTAGATTCTTTATAATAAAGCAAACTTTCTTTATCTACTGGATCATATTTTTGACCGTCAGGGGCATAGATGCCAGCTTGACGAAATAAAGATTCCAAACCAAAAGTTCTAGACTCGTCAGGAATAATTGGCACTATTAATTCTCCTAGATTTTTGTCTTTCATCAGTTTGCCTAAAATCTGTACCATAGCCATAGTAGTGGTAGCATCGTCTTTACCAGAGCCTTTCAAAAAACTCTCATATGCGCTGGAGTCGGTTGCTTCTACAGGCTCGCTTTTATCATTGCGTTGCGGAAGGAAACCGCCTAAGTCCTTGCGTTTTTGTTGAAGGTACTGTAGCTCTTTACTATCGGTATCGGGCTTGAGAAACGGAATTTTCTCTAAATCCTCATCTCCAATAGGGACTTTAAAAAAATCTCTAAAATGCTGCAGCTGTTTTTTGTTGAGCTTTTTGGTTTTGTGAGAGACATTGCTTGCTTCACCAGCGCTTCCCTGACCATAGCCTTTTATGGTTTGAGCTAGAACGATGCTTGGCTGATCTGTAGTTTCTGAAGCAACTTTGTAAGCGTTGTAGATTTTATGGTAATCATGCCCGCCCCGTGTAAATTTTTCAAGTTCTTCATCAGAATAATTAGCTAATAATTGCTTTAGCTCATCATCGTCGCCAAATAAATTTTCACGAAGAAAAGCACCATCACTGTAGGCATATTTTTGAAGTTCACCGTCCTTAAGGGTGTTCAGTTTTTTTAGCAAGCGGCCACTCCTATCTTTTTCAATAAGATTATCCCATTCCGTTCCCCAAAGTAATTTAATGACCTTCCAGCCACCACCTTTAAAAAGGTTTTCCAACTCTTGAATAAGCTTTGAGTTACCACGTACAGGGCCATCTAGGCGCTGTAGATTGCAATCTACTACAAAGATGAGGTTGTCTAGTTTGTCACGAGTAGCGATGTTTATAGCACCACGTGCCTCTACTTCATCCATCTCTCCATCGCCTAAAAAAGCCCATACTTTTTGGTCGTTTCTATCGATAAGACCGCGGTTGTATAGATACTTATTAAAACGGGCGCGGTAAATGGCCTGAATGGGTCCCAGCCCCATAGAAACGGTGGGATTGCTCCAGAAATCGGGCATTAGGTGTGGGTGCGGGTAGGAGCTGAGTCCGTTTTTAGATTGTATTTCGTGGCTAAAATTATTCAAGTTTTTTTTGCTGAGGCGACCTTCCAGAAAGGCAAGGGCATAAATACCCGGCGAAGCATGACCCTGAAAATATATTTGATCACTGATACCCTGCTCATCAATTTTGAAAAAGTGATTAAAACCGACTTCCCATAGTTGGGCGATGGAAGCATAAGTGGAAATATGGCCGCCAATCCCCGAATCTGCTTGATTAGCTTTCACAACCATGGCCATTGCGTTCCAACGGATGAAAGCGAGAATTTTTTCTTCAATTGCTATTTCGCCAGGGTATTGTACTTCTTCACTAATGGCAATGGTATTTTTATAAGGCGTGCCTAATGCATCAGGTAAGTTAACTTGATGCTTTTTTGCTTCTGCCATTAAAATTTGGAGTAACTCACCTGCGCGCTCCGGAGACTTGTTCTTTATGATCCAGTCAAGGGAATCAATCCATTCTTGGTTTTCAACTGCTTTTGTATTTGCTTACTTTTTTTCGGTCATTTTGGTGAAAAAGGTTTAATTCTTTCCGTTTTCACCATATTAAATACGAAAAAAAGCTCGATTTTTAGCGAAATGTGAGAGTTTTTTGATTTTCCACTATTTATGCAATCGGTTAAAAAGTTAATGTCGGATCTCTTTTACCTAGAAATCTGAATCGAAATCAGGTGATTAATCCAAGGTGAATTTAAATGCGTGGCCACGCGTTCTATCTGCCTAGTGCTTGGCTTAGGATAAGTTAATTAGTGAGGAGTGGAAATGGCTTTATTCTAATATTTTTTTGGACCTTTCGATTAAATCTTGAATGTCGTTTTCTTCTTTTATGGTTTGCTTTCCAACAGTTAGTACCATTTCGGCATGTTTTCGCACCGCTTTTTTATGATCTGCTTTAATGGTAAAGCCATTTATAATTTCCAAAGCCTCCATCAGGCGAATAATAACTGCCGCACTTCCTTTTGAAAATTGTCTTATTTGGTTAAATGCTGCGTCTAATACTCCCTCAAAGTCCAATACATCAGCTACTATTCTCAGTTTTCCATCAGCATCATGCCGATTTTTTGAAGGGAACTTTACTCTTGCCAAGTAAGACATGGTAGTCGTCAGGTTGTCAATACAAGCTATAGCGGTGTAGGGATCGTTTACTCCTGGGGACAAGGCACGGGCTGCTATTTCAACCATCTGATGCACGGAAAACTCTAAATCTTGTTGAGATGTTTTGGTTTGGCCAATTACAAATTGGTCAAAAATTATTTCAAGTTTGTCTCTTTTCCACGGAGACCTTGAATAAATTTCACCAATTTCCATACCTTTTACTAAGTAGCTGTTTGGTCTATGGCGCAGTCTAAAAATTGCGTTATTTTCGGTGACGAAATCCATTAATCCCTCGCTGTCAACATATTGAAGATAACCACTTTTCGGTGATTTTATTAGTTTGCTCTCTGGGAAGTTCGCTTTAACCTTAGAGAAATCAACATTCTCATCTTCATTTTTTTCTTCACCCATTTTTTCAGGGTAAAGGTTTTCTACTTGATGGGAAATAAAGTCTGAAATATCGGCTATCACTTTATCGGCCTGAATACTTACTGCAATTTGGTGTATAAAAATGATTAGCAGAATAATATTGGCAACAGCGGCAATAATCGCGAGAAGAATAGACAGGGAAGGGATGAAAGTATAATCGCTACCGTCTTTTACTGCAATTAAAACAAGTAAGCAGTATAAGTAAGTAGCGATGTAAGAACCAAGTACGACCTGATTAAGTCGAACATACATGAAGTTTTTAATAAGTCTGGGGCCAAATTGTGAAGAGGCGAGAGTTAAGGCTACTAGTGTAACTGAAAAAACTGTCCCAGCAACTCCAATCATTGCGCCTGATATGGTAGATAAAATACTTCTTGCAGAATCAGAGTTGTTGACCAAGAAAAACCGGAGCCAGCCTTCTTGTGGTAAGTCAACGAAATTGTCTAAGGAAACCAATCCAATGGATAATACAACCGACAACATGATTATCAGTACGGGCACGAACCAAAAGGTTGCCATTAATTCTTTCCAAAAAAAGAGTAATTTTTTCATTTTTCGTAACAATAGAAAAGGGAAAGAAAACTATTTACAAGTCCTCCTGGCTGATGAAGAGAATAAGTATTTTAAATTGTCATATCCTTCGTTAGATCAATCTGAAGCAGATGAAAATGTATTTTTGGTTTTGCCCCTTATGTATCCGGTTGTACCCCTAGGTTTAGCGTTTTTTTCTTTAGGTTTTTCTTCATGGCCTGGGGTATATTTGTGCTTAGCAACTGTGTTTTTATTGCCCATAGTAAGTTTGGGTAACCCCAGCTTCACTATACGCTTTCCAGGCTCCTATTTGTTTGCCCACTCTATATTCTCCCTCTTTAGCTTTTTTCCCTTTCTCGTCATAATGGATACAATGTCCATCCAAATTATTGTTCTTGGTATATCCTTCAATTTGGACCTGACCATTTTCATAGTAAAGTTTATAAGCTCCATTCTTAGCACCGTTCTTTATGTAGCTTAACTCTTGAAGTTTCCCATTTTCAAAATAGAATTTCATAGTGTCCACTTGCACCCCGTTTTTATAAGTCATTTCTTTTTGGATGCTGCCTGATTGGTAGTAGATTTTTGTGAGACCGTGTTGCTTCCCTTTTACATAAAATAGCTCTCCTTTTAGCTCTCCAGAAGGGTAATACATTTTTAGGAGGCCATCCGGTTCATTTGCCTTTCCTGAATATTCGACTTTTACCTTCCCATTTTCGTAATACTCTTTATGCGCTAAATCTTGTGAAAAAACTGTTCCTAAGGAAATCGTGAGAAGGAGTGTTAATAGTTGTTTCATGTTTTATTTAAAATAGTGGCTAATAGGTTCTCTAGTAAGCGAAGTTAAGAAACGAGTTTCTCACCTACAGTAAAAGACACTCTTTAAAAGCGCGGTTCACCGCTTTGCGGATATTTGTTATTGGGGCTGCGTTTTTTTTCAGTTTAGGTTTTGTTAGTGATTGATTATTCTTTTAGAAATTTCAAATGAGAAATAACTTTGTTTTTAGAGAATAACACGACATAGTACATACCACTTGGAAGAGAAGAGATATCAATTTGATCACTGATGCCAGATACTTGGAGATCAGATTTTACTTGCCCTAATTGATTGTAGATTCCTACATCAATATTTTTAACCTCTTGAGAGAACTCAATTGTTAGCTTATCGGAGGCTGGATTTGGGAAAACTTTAATTCCTCCATTAAGGGGCAGATCGGTAATGTCTATTGATGTGGTATCCACAATAACAAATTGCTCCATCATTCCATAATCTTCATGTCCCAATGAATGGCAATGCATCATATAAGTATATACTGGGTCAGGGAACTTCATGAACTCTGCAATTACTTCAACGGTCTCATTAGGGTAAACCAATACTACATCTTTCCACCCGAGTTCATTTGCTGGAGGTGCCACACCATCTCTTCTCAATATATTAAATTGAACATCATGAATATGCATTGGATGAGCAATTGAGGATGTATTAACAAAAGTCCATATTTCAGTATTCCCTAATGGAACGTAATCATTGATCACACTCATGTCAAATGAGCCTCCATTAATTGTAAAAGGGGATCCTGGACTAGAGGGGTTGTTTAAATTTTTAACCCGTGTCGTGTCAACGTTTGCTTCGACCAACCAATCTATAGTTGTTAAGGAGGCCGGAATTGTTGTTACTGGACTTCCTGTTTGCGCAATTACGTTCAATCGCATTACTTGAAAATCGGTACTATCCATTGGTCCACTACCACATCCTGGCCCAGTATTGCAAGATCCTGCTACTAGACCATTAAACTCAGTAGAGTAGCTCATTAAAAATAGATCGGTTCCAACTGTTTCGCCTCCAAGATCAATTAATAGATCTGCTCTTTCGCCCGGGCCAAGTGGTAACCTATTTAATGTTACGGGGGCTTCTAATAAGCCTCCGTCTGTACCAATTTGAACAAAATCCCTATTATCATCAATCCCAAACATGTATACGCGCTCGATGGAAGTATTTATTACCCGCAAGCGAACAACTTGTGCTGGAAGCTCAATAAATGGATCTAATGTGCCATTAACCATCATCGTGTCACCGAGCAAGGCTGGTTCTAGATTTCCATTGCTCATGTTGATTTCTTTATCTTGAAAGATCAGTGGGAAATCGTCTATTCCATAGGTTCTTGGTAAATTAAGTTGAGACTCAATAGTGTCTTGGATAATTATCATTCCAGCAATCCCCTTATTTACTTGATAAAGGGTTCTTTCGTGGGCATGGGAATGATACCACATCATAGATGCTTGATTCAATACGTCATAGGATGGGCTCCATGTGCCTCCTGGAAGTATTTCGTTCATAGGGCCACCATCCATTACCGCAGGCAAGTGCATGCCATGCCAGTGAATCGTTATGCTGTCAGCAGCCGTTGCGTTATCGATTGTGAAATCAACTGTTTCTCCCTGTTGAAAAATAAGCGTTGGGCCTAAATAATCCATGTTGTTGATGGCAAAAGTTTGGCTTGTTAAACCAGGAGTAAACTCTTTCGCTGTATCCTTCACTGTCAGGTTAAAGCTTGGTCCAGATAATGTCGGTGGTATAGCTACCTGGTTGGAGAATGTTTGGCTGTTTGCGGCCAATACCAGTAAACTACTGATTATTGTTGTAAATGTTTTCTTCATGTCTTATCTAGGCTTATTTCTAACGTTCAGTATATAAGAAGAGGGCGATTTTGAAACACGGAAATTTCGATGAATCAGAAAGTTCGATGCAAGCCAAAAACCCTAAACTAATTTACCTATTTATTGTCTCCAATGATATCTGCTGGCTTTTTATTTTCAGGTCTATTATTCCATATAGTTAAGAACTGACCTGTCGACATTTTACGGGCTGACTGTTTTGCCTTAAAAGCAATTTCACCTTCGAAGAGTTGATCTATGGTTTCAAACCAAAGTTGTAGCCAAACTCCAAAATGTGTTTGTTCTATAGAATAATTCAAATTTTTATCCACGTTCATGTGTTTTGAGGATGGACTTCCTTTGAACTTTGCTATCCCAAATAAGTTAGTTTCCCAAAAGTCAGTCAGTTTATTAAGATGCTCTGGCCATTGTTCTTCTGAAATATGGCTATTAAAAATTGGACCTAATAATTCATTTTCTCGAACTTTAGAGTAAAAACTGTGCACTAATTTACTAATATCTTCACGGCTACTAATTATTTCCATGGAATTAAGGTTTTTGAGCTGCCTTTTTTACCCGATTGGCATCATCGAGCTTTGATAGCGTTAATCGAATAATACTGTCCTCTTTAGCAGTCAGGTCGTGAGAAATATTACTTTCTAAAGTAATAATATCTCCTTTTTTAAGAGATAGTATTTCTCCTTCTACACCAAAATCTATCTTTCCTTTTAAAACATGAACGATAATAGGAAGTGGAGCTTTGTGCTCATTCATTATTTGTCCATTTTTTAATAGGATTCTAATTTCTTTTGAAAACGAAGTCTCCAAAATAACTTGTGTGACAATGCGATTATCATTGTAATCTAAATTTTCACTGAATGACTTAATTTTCATTTTTGTTCTTTTTTTGGTAAAAGTTGGTTTCTGAGCAGTAGTGACTAGGGAATCCTTCATTTTCAAGAAGTAGGGTATTCGAGGTAAAAATGCTTAATGATTGCAGCTGAATAGCTAAGCTAGTAGATTTTTTCGGCTTATGTACCTCTTGGATAAGATAACGATTACTTTATTGAAATTTTTTAGAAAATCTCGATAATTCTTTCGTAAATTAAAGTTAAGTTGTTCATTGTAAGCGATTTGTAATTAAAACAATTTACTGATTTTCAGTAAGATGAACAACTTTTTTATGTTAAATCAGGGCAGACAAAGGGTTAAAAACATCATTAAATGAGTGTAGATGCTTATATAACACTTGGGCTTATGCTTCTCGCTATGATCCTTTTTATCTCTGAAAGAGTTTCTGTTGATGTTATTTCCTTGGGAATAATAGTTGTACTCGTTTTTAGTGGGGTCATCTCTACTGAGCAGGGAATACAAGGTTTTGCGAACGAAGCGGTACTTACCGTGATGGCAATGTTTGTGTTATCAGCTGCTGTTATAAATACCAATGTTATTGAACGTATTGGTCCAACAATCACTAAATTTTTAAAAAAAGTTATGGTGTTTCCATCAGTGCTTTGGCCGTTTTGGTTGGGACGATGTCTGCTTTTGTAAACAACACACCAGTGGTAGCTACGTTTATTCCGGTAATCAGTAAGTCTGCTAAAAAAGCGGATATTTCTGCATCGCGATTTTTGATACCGCTTTCTTTTGTAGTTATGTTTGGCGGGATGTGTACTCTTATCGGGACATCCACAAATCTACTGGTAAGTGGTATTTCGGCAGAAAATGGATTAGGTGAGTTCTCCATGTTTTTGTTTACACCTTTGGGAATTGTATTTTCTGTGGTCGGAGTGGTTTACTTAAAATGACTCCGCACAATCTTAAGTATTGGTATTCGAGTCATACCAAGGCTTTTCCACGGCTGCAATCATCATTCGATCAAAGAGTTGCCCTTCAAAATATCTGCGGTTAACTTTGTAACAAAAT
>Ga0306912_1000291_pt1 | contig 31136 bp, 35 predicted proteins | sample AntRauFillE10628_FD_190443 | JGI IMG/M metagenome (GOLD analysis project Ga0306912, IMG submission 190443) | Saline lake microbial communities from Rauer Islands, Antarctica - Metagenome Filla E10 #628 (v2) (version 2) | ecosystem: Environmental > Aquatic > Non-marine Saline and Alkaline >...
ACTTCAGGAAATAATACAATTACAAATACATCCCCACTGTAGGTTTGTGAAAACACCAAGGCCCCACCAGATATAAATTGGAATTCAGGAATTTGATTTGTGCAATCCATGAGTTCCTCTGGAAACGATTCAAAACTTATATTAATAGCTTCACTATTATGAATCCAATTGAGCTCTTGTACTTTCCATCCAATCGCATACTTTTCAACAATAGCCGTTAGGGTGTTGAGCAGAAACGGCTTTGTATGTTCCTTCCACTTTGTTTTCTTGTCAACCACAGTTTTTATAGAGAGCTTATAATCTGTAATGCGCTCTTCTAGATGTTCGATTTTCATACGTTCTATTCTTTACGTGATTTAGCTTCTTTTTTCGCTGCGCGCTCCTGTTTTCTGAAGTAGCCCCGAAATAAAAAGTTATGCTTTAAGGCTTCCATGTTTTCATTAAGCTTTCGGGAAGCTTCTTTTATTTCAACCATAGTAGAATCTATGGTTTTTGGCAAAGTCTCATTTTTCGTGAGATAATTGAAGGCACTTTCTTTATCTTGTAGTTCAGAGATCATAAGATTCAGTTGCTGAGTTGTTTCTGAAATATCTACACCAGATTGCTCTAAATTTGTAATTAAACCACCGACTTGGTGACCTACCAAAGTATCGTTCAAAAGAATACCTACTGCACTTTTTTCCATATCGACTTTAGAAAATTTATAATGAAGTGTACTTATAAGTCCACCAGCATCGTCCGTGGTTTGTTTTAAATTCTGCAAAGTTGCGCGGAGGTCTTGAGTCAGTAAGGAATCTGTAATCAACGCCCCTAAGGCACCATCTCCTTGCAGAATCTTATTGGTAATTTTCAATAGATCTGCGGTGAGTAAGGCTGCATTTTCATTGGTCACATTAAGGGTTGAAAGCATATCGTCTGCACCTATTTTGCTATAGGTATCTATGGTATCTCCAGACTTTATCGTTGGTAAATTCTTTTTACCAGGAAGAATATTTATCACCATGCTTCCTACCAAACCATCGGAGCCAATGGTAGCAATAGCGTCTTTTTTAATAAATGCTCCTGATTTTTCTTCCACCATCATTTGTACAACAATAGTAGCCTCATCCATCATTTCAATAGTAGCTACTGTACCAACATTGATCCCAGAATAGCGAACATTATTGCCTAATTGTAAGCCATTAACATTTTGGAAAACTGCATAAACCTCCATATTTTTACTAAAGAGATGTTGCCTATTCCCAATAAAATAAAGAGCAGCCACTAAAATAATGGTACCTAGAACAACAAATAATCCAACACGGGCTTTATGGGGGGCTGATTGTTTCATATAACTTAATTTTTAAAAAAGGCTTTAATTTTAGGATCTTCAGACGTGGAAAGCTCTTCAAAAGTGCCTTCAGCATAATTAATACCATCAACGAGCAAGATCATCCTATTACTAATCACTCGAGCACAATCCACATCGTGAGTGATAATTAAAGACGATGTTTTATAGGTTTTTTGTATAGTTCGCATAAGCTGAATAATTTCTTTGGAGGTAATAGGATCGAGACCTGTGGTAGGCTCATCGTATAATATAATCTTCGTCTTCAAAATCAAGGCTCTGGCTAAAGCTACCCGGCGTTGCATTCCTCCAGAAAGCTCTGCAGGCATCAAATCGATAGCGCTCACTAAACCTACATTTTCTAAAGCTTCCACAACAAGCTCTTCTGTCGTCTGACCGGTGTTTATCTTGTCTTTGTTTCTTCTTAAAGGGAATTCGAGATTTTCTCGAACCGTCATAGAATCGTACAAAGCGCTTCCTTGAAATAAAAATCCAATTTCGGTCCGCAAAATGTCCAATTCTCTTTGGCCCAAAGAGACAATATCGTCATTTTTAATTTTAATAGATCCGCTATCAGCACCCATCAAACCGACTAAGCATTTTATCATTACCGATTTTCCAGATCCAGATTTACCCATAACGACAAGGTTTTCGCCTTCGTAGAGTTTTAGGTTAAAACCATTCAACACATGATTGTCACCAAAACTTTTTCGTAAATCCTTTAGTTCTAAAACAACCTGCTTCATATTTAAAAGAATATATCGGTTAAAAAAACAGCAATAAAGTCGATTACAAACAACAACATAGAGGTATAAACCACAGCGGCATTAGAAGCTTCTCCAACACCAACTGTTCCTTTCGAGCAGTTGTATCCTTTATAACACCCTACCAATCCAATAGCAAAACCAAAGAAAAATGACTTGACCGTCGCAGGAATGACATCGCTAAACTTAAGGGCGTCAAATACTTTATTAAAGTAAAGCACGTAAGACACATCTCCCTTTAAATTTTCAACAATGGCAGATCCAAAAAGAGCCACAGCATCGCCCATAATAATAAGCAAAGGAAGCATTAATGTGGTTGCTAATATACGAGTGACCACAAGGTATTTAAACGGGTTGGTCCCTGAGACTTCCATGGCATCAATCTGCTCGGTCACCTTCATACTCCCAAGTTCAGCTCCAATGCTAGAGCCAATTCTTCCTGCACAAATTAAAGAAATGATAACAGGACCAATTTCGCGAACAATAGAAATACTCACCATGGAGGGCATCCAAGAAACAGCTCCAAGTTCTAGCAAAGTCGGTCTGGACTGAAGGGTAAAAACCAGTCCTAAAATAAACCCCGTCACCCCTACTAGAAGAAAAGAACGGTTTCCCATCTGGAAGCATTGCCGAATCAACTCCTTCCATTCAAAAGGAGACGTGACTACTTCTTTAAAAAAGCGAATTGCGAAATAGGTCATATCTCCTATTTCTTCGAAAAAGCGTTTCGTTTTGACCGCTATAGAATTTGTCTTCTCCAATATCATCCTTTATCTGGACTAAAAGTAAATGGCTTTAGCTCAGCAAGAAATGATATTGGTCAGTTGTTAAGATTCATAATTAAGAACCAATTGCTTCGTTTAAAGAAAGAAGCTGGGGATCAAACGCCTCAAGCCTATTTATGCTATAAGTTTATGCGACAAGGCTTTTAAAAATGAGTCCGAGTCGAAGGAGAGTTATAAAACAAGAGCAAGCTGATAGCGCTATATTTTAAAGAGGGACCTACTGTTCAAAAAACAGCTCATAAAAGATGGATCTAGTGGTGGGTGTAGTTTTTATGTATTAATTTAATCAACACAACCTAGTATTGATATTATTCAAACCTGATTTTTTTTGTTAGTTTATCCAGGAGTAATTTCAGATAAATGTGTAGTGTTGTAATGATATAACGAGTTGTAAGCAATACTTATATTTAACATCAAATATCAATTAGCTTTTCTAAAAACTTTAAAATATTTAAGTTTACTTTTGTAAAGAACTTTGATGGAAAAATACATACCAACCTTCACTGATATAAGTAAATGGAATAAAAAACCATATTCGAGTACTGGCGGCACAAGAGCAAAGAATATTTATATCGATCTAGATAATAACCAAGAATATTTTTTTAAAGGATCAAAAAAATTAAAAGATGGAACATTTAAATATCCAGATGAATTCTGGAGTGAAATAATATCATCTAAAATAGGCCAATGGTTAGGATTCAACTTATTAGACTATAACATCGCTTATGATGAAAGTGATGAACAGCAAATAGGTTGCATCTCTAAATCAATGATTATTCATACCGAAAATAAACTTTCAGAAGGTGTTGAGTATTTAAGAGGATATGATCCAAATTATCTTCCCTCAGAAAATGAATCTAAATATACATTTGACTTTATAAGGCGAACTCTTAAATCGTTTAAGCTCTCAGACTCAGAAAAAGATTTTGTAGAAATGTTAGTTTTTGATGCAATAATCGGCAACTCAGATCGACATCAAGAGAATTGGGGATTTATATCCGACTTTAAAAGAACTTTGGAAGAAATCAAGCAAAAATTGGAAGATGATAACGGTGTTCTAAATAAAATTGGATTAACAATAAAAAAAGTACTTGCTAGAGTAGCTCAAGAAATAGGTTCTGATGAAGATTTTAAAAGTTCCAATTTAAATAAAAATATATTAAGAACACAAAGTTCGATAATAAATACATCTTTTTCTCCAATTTATGACAGCGGCTGTTGTTTAGGAAGAGAATTGGAAGACGATAAAATTCAAAAAATGCTAGCCAATCGAATTATGATAGAAAAGTACATATTGAGAGGACGAGCAGAAGTAAGGTGGAATAAAAGCAAGAGGAAACCTAAACATTTTGATTTATTGAGAGAACTAAAACTTGAATTTAAATCACTTTATTCCGAAATCGATGAAAGATTAGATAGAAGGTACTCAGAGAAAGAGTTAGAAAAGCTTATCTTAAATATCGATTCCAATTTACCTAAAAAGTTAGGTAAATTTAAATTATCAGATAACCGAAAAATGTTGATGCTAAAATTAATACATTTGCGCATTGAAAATGTAAGAGGAGTTTAAATGAGTAAAATCGGAAATATTTATTTAATATGGCGCAAAGGTCAGGGATCTAGAAGAATTCCTGTAGGCATCATCAAAAGAAATTCTATAGATGGAACACGATTTGAATATATTCAAAAAAATATAAAAAAAGCTGAGGAGCAAGGATTTATTCCTTACACTGGTTTTCCAGATTTGAGCAAAACTTACACAAAGAATGTATTAGAAATTTTCTCACAACGAATTGTGAAATCAGAAAGAAATGATCTTTCTACCTTCTTTGAATTTTGGCATATTGATCCTTCTAAAAAAAAGGACTCTTATTATATGTTAGCACATACTCAGGGTATACTTCCTACTGATAACTTTGAGTTTTTAGCAGATTTCAACCCTAAAAAAAGTCTAACATTTGTAACCGAAATTGCAGGATTGACTAAATCTAGAATTCGATCTGATAAATTATCAATTGGAGATCGATTAAGTTATGAGTTACAGAGAGATAATCCACATGATAAATTTGCTGTTAAATTATTCAAGAATCAAGAATGTCTAGGTTATGTCAAACTCATTCATTCCAAAGTATTTTATCGAGCAAAAGGTGAATTAAAAATTAAGGTGCAGCATTTAGAAAAAAACGGGGTTATACAAAGAGCTTTCATAGAAGTACAGTTATAATAAATTCATACTACACAAAAAGACGCATATCACAAATAGGTGGTTAAGTTTTAAAGAAAATAATTAACTTCAGATCAAACTTAGGCGAAGCCTACAAATCCGAGTTCCTAACCCACTCCATTTAAGCTAACCATGATTGTTGTGCAAGATATTTCAACAAAATTCTAACTCCAATTTAAAATAATTGTATTTTTGATTTGTGGAAAAAATTGGTGACATAGAAATTCGAGTTGTAGGAAAATCCGGGAATCTTAATTTAAGTCCGGATAATTATGATATTAAACAAATTGCATATTTACTGCAAAATGTGGAAGATTTGCTATACCCTACTCATAAAAAAGACAGACCTATTATTACTTACGATATTCAAGAAGGGTCTGTTCGACATATTTTCAAAACATCCATTCAAGCAGTCATAGGATTTAGTGCTCTTTTATCGCAAATCCAATCACAAAATAATATTGATTTTCTTGAATTAAGGACTGCAAGAGCAATTGAAGAGATTCAAAAAATATCCCGTCAAAAGAATTATGAATTTCAAATTAAAACGTCTTTAGAAAAAGATGCTGAATTGAAAATAAATCCTTCTACGAAATTCTTTAGAACTGAAAATACATGGGTTGATGCTGAATTTTACTTCTATGGTATTTTAAAAGATGCCGGAGGGAAAAGCAAAGCAAATATTCATATAGATACTTCTGATTATGGATATCTTTCTATAGAAACTGGAGAAGAATTTTTAAAAGAAAGGGAAGATAATTTACTATATAAAAACTACGGTGTAAGAGCAACCGGCAAGCAAAATATGGATACAGGAGAAGTTGATACTAAATCATTAAAACTAGTTGAGTTAATAGACTACAATCCTAAATTTGATAATGATTATCTGAAAACTTTAATTAATAAGGCTAAAAATAACTGGAAAGGAATAGATGCAGATGAATGGTTATTAAATTTGAGAGGTGGGTATGAAGCATAGTGTTCTACTTGATACAAGTTTCTTTATTAGACTTCTAAACGATAAAGATCCTCTTCATAAAAATGCAGTTGGCTTTTATAGGTATTTTTTGGAAAATGAAATCATCACAAAAATTTCAACTATTTCGGTTGCAGAATATTGTGTAATGGGAAAATTAGAAGATTTACCTTTAAAAAATCTTCAGATATTATCCTTCAATTTAAAAGAAGCTGAAAGAACAGGAGTTTTTGCGAATATAATTTTTAGCGAGAATAAAGTGGAAATTGAAAAGTTGACTCCTCGAGCAATTATTCCAAACGACTCTAAGCTATTCGCCCAAGCTGACCTTGATAAAACGATATCTCACTTCGTTACATCCGATGTAAGATCCAAAAATACATTAGAGCTTCTTAAAAGAGGGATTTCTCCAAAATTCTCAATTATCTCAATCGATATTCCTCACACAGAAGCATTCGGGATTTTGGATTTATAAAAAACACTTTGCCAATTTTGGTTAAGCGCAAATAGCGGGCAATTAAGTGAAAAGTGATAGTTTAAAGATCAAATAACAAATTAAATATAAGCCGCCTTGCCTTCGCCCCTACTTTGTCAACTTGAGGAATCCTAGACCGTTCTAGTATCTATAATTCCTGCCACTGAGGCGAAAAATAAGTCGTTCTGCCACCAACTTTTATCTTCTCTATTTGGGCACCCGTATGGTAACAGGTCGCTCCTTCTTTTCTAAAGTGCATCAAAAAGGTTTTAGGGAAATCCTTATAATGGGCGTGATTTTCAATGGCAACCTCAATGACTTTTTTCATAGCATCAAAGACGCTTTTTATATCCGTGTCTGTCATTTCTATCACTTTTTTGGTAGGATGGATTTTCGACTGGTATAAAATTTCATCTGCCATCCAATTCCCTACTCCCGCGGCAACACTTTGATCCATGATAATTTTCTTAATGTCTGTTTTACGACCATTAAACGACTGCTTAAAATCTTCAAGCGTTAAATCTCTAGCGTCGTCGCTAAGTTTATGCGATGCTTTAAAATCGGCAATAGAATCTATAAGGTCCCACCACCCAAACTTTCGCTTATTCTCGAAGGCAAAATGAAATCCATTTTCGAAACTTAGCTCCAAATGACCAAATTTTGGTCGATCTTCTTCATTTTTATAATAGTGTGGGCGTCCAGTCATCCCAAAATGCATAACCAGTATTTTTTTTCCTGTGGTTTTAAGAAACAAATATTTTCCAATGCGCTGGGTCTCTGTAAGTTCTTGATTATAAAGATAAGCGTCGAAATCTGCCTTGGGCTTTTTGAGTAATTTGGTATCCCGACAATCTACTTCGGTAATGCGTTGATGCAATGAGGTGCTGTCTATATAGGTTTTATAACCCTGTACTTCTGGTAGTTCTGGCATCGTTTTATTCTAAAGTTAGTAAAAAAACATATTTCTAGCTTATGCCTTTTTGATAGTTATAACAAACTTTTAGACTGTTGAAAAACCAACGGCGGAATAGTTCTAAAAAACAAAGTAGTTTGTGTTATTGAATTGAAAAGGTACTAACACAAAATTATTCTTTTCTCAGCGATGATTTTGGTGATTACTCGGGGTAATATTTTACTATTCTGGGAACTCCATTATTGGTCTTATCTTAGGTGTAATTCTGGTAGATCAAGGAATACAAACATTGCATATTACAAATCAAAATATCATTTTTAGAAAAAATCCAGAGTCTGGAAACCGTGTTAACATCATTTTCATGGTCGGTTTTTTTTTATAGGAGGTGCCTCTGCCACTAGCTTAGGAGCATATTTTTAAGAACATTTCGGTTGGGCTGGGATGTCTGTTTTTAGGAGTTTCTTTCCATTGCTACTGTTGTGGTACATTTAATATTTCAAAGTAAAACAGTTTAACATGGATAAGAATTTTGATTTGATCATCACCAATGCATTACTAAATGAATACCAAGAAGCCGTTCACATTGCCGTTAAAAATGGTAGAATAAGTGAACTGGTAAATCCCAATGATGTTGATACTGAAGTAAGTCGAAGTTTGCTGGCTGAAAAAATCTATGATGCCAACCACCAGTTTGTTTGCTCAGGATTTTACGAAAGCCATATTCACTTAGACAAAGCCTGTATTTTGGACCGGTGTACGATTGAAGAAGGAACGCTAGACGAGGCGGTTGCCGAAACTGGAAAGGCCAAGAAAGAATTTACAGAAAAAGATGTTTTTACTCGTGCAAGCTACGTCATAGAAAAGGCTATTAAAAAAGGAACTATGGGGCTACGTACTTTTGTAGAAACAGATTCTAAGACTGAGTTGCGCTCTTTTGAAGCTATTAAAAAAGTACGTGAAAAATATGCTTTCGCTATCGATATAGAAATTTGTGCTTTTGCCCAAGAAGGGCTTACGCAAGAAATGAAAACTCACAAGCTGCTAGATGAGGCTTTACAAAACGGCGCCAATCTTGTAGGCGGATGTCCCTATAAAGATGAAGACCCTGAAAAGCATATAGAAATGATTTTTGACTTGGCTCAGAAACATAACGTCAATGTAGACTTTCATCTCGATTTTGATTTAAATCCTAATCATTCTAGCATTCCAAAGGTTGTAGAAGAAACCATAAAACGAAATTACCAAGGTCGTGTTTCTATAGGGCACGTTACTAAACTTACTGCGATGTCTAGAGAACAACGCAAAATAATGGCCCAACTTCTTAATGAAGGGGGAATTACACTTACTGTTTTACCAGCAACTGATATTTTTTTAAATGGCCGTAATGAAGATTCTCTAACCCCAAGAGGGATGGTAAATGCTAATGAATTGAATAAACATCGGGTTTCTACAACTATTTCGAGCAATAATATTCTCAATGCCTTTACTCCTTTTGGCGATGCCTCTCTTGTTCGAATGGCAAACCTGTATGCTAATGTCACTCAACTTTCCAAAGACGAAGCTATAGAGGAAGTCTTTGATATGATCACTAAAAATGCCGCTCAACTTTTATCTATGCAGGTGACTATCGAGAGTGGAGCCCCCGCAAATTTTGTAGTTTTAGAGGCTAAAAGCGCTATAGATGTCATTCGTGAAATCGCTCAACCACTGGCAGGATTTAAAAATGGTAAACAAACATTTTCTAACAAGAAGGCGAAAATTTATTTCTGATGAGAAAGCAGACAACCAGTTTAACTGAAACGGATGAAAAATCTACAATCAATGTATCATAAAAATAATTCAAAATGAAATATAGAACAATTAGCCTTTTACTTTTTGCGATAGCCGTTGTGGGTTGTAATACTTCAAAAAAAATGAATCAAAACAATTATTCCCTCGACTCCTCAACTCTTAGCGATGGGAATAATATAGAAAATTATAAAGCTGAGCTCACAGAAAAAGACCTGAAGTATCTTAAGCAATGCCTTATTTTAGCCGAAGATGCACTTATGGCTGGCGATGAGCCTTTTGGTTCCATCTTGGTAAACCAAAGGGATGAAGTAATCGCTACTGCTCGCAATCGGGTAAATGAGATCAATGTGTTGGCACACCCCGAAATTGAATTGGCAAAATGGGCAGCAGAAAACCTTTCAGAAGAAGAAAGAAAAAATACCACCATGTATACCAGTGGTGAACATTGCCCCATGTGTGCAACAGCTCATGGTTGGGTTAAAATTGGTGGGTTGGTATATTTACATTCCAGCCATCAACTGGGGGAATGGTTAAAAGAATTTGGTGTAAAAGAAGCGCCTATAACCTTCATTCCAGTTGAAGATCTTATAAAAGATGCTGACATAAAAGGACCTGCAAAAGGAGATTTACTCGAAGACATAAAGCAGCTTCACAAAAGATATCATCAAAGAAAATAAACCATAAGAAAAGCAATTCAATTTACTTTCATAATAATACTTATTGTGACTCTAATTAGCTGTACGGTTATCTGGCCAGTCTATGGATTTTCAGTATTAGGGATAGCTATCTTTGGATTATGAATTTATGACTTAAGTCAAAAGGAACATAGCATTCTTCGAAATTTTCCAGTGATAGGCCATATCCGTTTTTTATTGGAAATAATAGTTCCCGAAATTCATCAATATTTCATAGAAGCGGACACCGACGGGAAACCTATAGACAGGAATCACCGAACATACATTTATCAAGGGGCAAAACCAGGTCATGGTGGTGTGTTGCCCGCCTCAAAAAAACTGAAGAAATTGCAAAGATAAGAGGCGTAAAACCCTATACTGAAGTCCTTTCGCCTCCAGGACATAGTACTTTTAACGATGCTGAAGTTTTATTGCTTTTTATTCAAAAACTTCGTCATCTTTCTGGTGGAAAACCCATTGGTTTCAAATTGGGTATTGGTAACAAAAAAGAGTTTATTGATATCTGTGAACAGATGTTCAAAACGGAAATTAAACCAAGTTTTATTACAGTGGATGGAGCTGAAGGTGGTACAGGAGCAGCTCCCATCGATTTTTCTAACTACGTTGGAATGCCTTGGGAACAAGCCTTAATTTTTGCAGTCGACACCCTCAATGGTTACGGATTAAAAAAAGATATTAAATTGATTACAGCGACCAAAATTTTTACAGCTTTTGATATTTTCAAAGCGCTTTGTATAGGGGCAGATGTCTGCAATTCAGCACGAGGAATGATGCTTGCTTTAGGCTGTATACAAGCCTTGAAATGCGATACTAATAAATGTCCTAAAGGTGTAACGTCCAACGATCCTGCTTCTATGAGAGGGCTTGTGGTTTCTGATGAATGGGAACTTGTAAAAAACTATCAATCCGAAACATTAAGAGAATTTACTGAGCTGTTTGCAGCGGCAGGATGTTCTGACCTCTCAGAACTCAACCGGTCTTTGATTAACAAACGCATAATAGATGATGTTAAAACCTATGAAGACTGGTACCCTACTGTAAAACAAGGGAGCTACATTAAATCTGAAGCTTAAGTAAGAAAGAGCATTTATTGGTTACTTTGGAATGAACGCATGGTTACATTAAAGTAAGTTGGTTAAATTGTGATTTGTATTTTGAGTATTTGTGGCGCAATGGAAAAGCAAAACAAAGAAAAAGGTTCTGTATTTTTAAACTCACTGAGGATAATAACTTATGATTCTAAAAAAATAAACCTAATTTCACATTTCATTGGTTTAAAACCTATCTCTAGAGTCGTGTCATCTATTTTTAGTTTAGATTAAAAAAATAAGGAGTGTTCAGGAATTTAGTTTTTACATCTACGAACTAGGTATACATTTGTAATCAATTAGTTTCACTTAATACTTCAAAATATCATCGAATAAAAAAGGTTTACTATAACGTGTCTTATTAAAGAATAATGAATGTAACAGAAGACCATTTAAAAGAACGAATTAAGGAGTTGACTTGCCTTTATGAAATCTCCTCTATTATTATGAATACCGATGTTGAGCAGCTTCAAGAAACCTTAACTGCAATTGGATTAAGTCTCAAAAAAGGATTTCAATTTCCCAAACAGACTGAAATTGCAATCGACACCTCGTTAAGTTCTATAAGAACAGGCCACATTAATACATCTCTAAACCTAACTTCTGAAATTAAGGTGTTCAATAAATCCAATGGCACTATTCTAGCTTCATTGCAAAAGGATAAGAGTTCGTTTTTGAAAGAAGAAAAGCAATTACTAGATAACATTGCTTTAAAAGTTGGTAATCTTTTAGAGCGCATTGAGATACAACAAAACGAGACGTCACTCAAAAGACAGATGGAGCGAGCAGACCGATTGGGCATTCTAGGAGAAATTACCGCAGGTATTGCCCATGAGTTAAACACACCTCTAGCCAATATTTTAGGTTTTGCAGAATTATTGAAGGACGATTTTAAAGGAGATCTTCAAGTTTCTAGAGATCTGGAAAAAATCATACAAAATGCTATATTCTCAAGAGAAGTTGTCAAAAAATTGATGTTTTTTGCATGTGAAATGCCTCAAAAAATGCAAGAAGTCAATATAGTCCCAAGCATCAAAAATGCCATTTCCTTACTCGATGCTTCTTTCAAAAAAGCTGATGTAAAGTATATAGTTAAAATAGAAGATGAGACGCTTCTGCTTCGAGCAGACACCATCCAACTTACACAAATCATTTTTAATTTGATCATAAACGCCATCTATTTTTCTGAAAAAGGGGAATTAGTAACCATTGAAGCTCATGAGGATAAAAAATATATTATACTCATAATTTCCGATGAGGGAACTGGATTTACAGCTGAAGCCTTGGAAAAAGTTTTCCAACCATTCTTCACTACAAAACCTACAGGAGATGGCTCTGGCATGGGCTTAAGCGTAGTTCACGGTATAGTAGCCAGTCATAATGGTATTATCACTGCAGAAAACAATAAAGACAAAGGCGCTACATTTACCGTAAAACTCCCAAAATCCTAGCTAATGCAATTGCAAAAGGAAAATATACTTATTGTTGATGACGACATCAATATCTTAGAGCTACTTCAACGCCATTTACAGTCATGGAACTACCACACCTTCAAAGCAGTTTCTGTAAAGGAAGCCGTACAGATTTTACGCGATACAAAAATTGACTTACTCATCACAGATTTAAAGATGCCTGAAGTTGATGGCTTTGAGCTCATAAAATTTATTTCGGAGCACTATCCCGAAATCCCTAAATTAATTGTGACGGGGTATCCATCGGTCCAAGATTCTTTGGCCGCCATAAAGTCGGGAGTTGTCGACTATCTCACCAAACCCTTTACCAAGAGTGAATTAAGCACGGCTGTTCAAAAATCTCTTCAGAATAGAAAAACTGTTGATACTGACTTACCGTCTTCAGAATCTCAAAAAAATAAAGCTTACGGAGAGATCATAGGCAATTCAGAAAAAATAAATACGATTATCCAGACTATAGAGCGCGTAAAAAACAACAAAGCAACCATATTTATAAAGGGCGAAAGTGGAACTGGAAAAGAACTTGTAGCCAGAGCCATTCATTACCAAGGCAAATTTTCTAGAGCGCCTTTTATAGCTGTGAATTGTGGTGGGATTCCTGAAAACCTTCTCGACTCAGAGTTGTTTGGCTATACCAAAGGGGCGTTTACCGGTGCCGATAAATCACGAGATGGCTTCTTTCAAGCCGCCCATGGTGGCACTATTTTTTTAGACGAAATAGGCAATGCTTCACCTTCTGTTCAAGCTCGCTTGTTACGCGTACTTCAAGAAAAAGAAGTCGTAAAAATAGGTGCTCAAAAAGCCGAGAAAGTTGATGTGCGTGTTATTGCAGCGACCAATAGCAATCTAAAGGATATGATACGCAAAGAGAGCTTTAGAGAGGATTTGTATTACCGTCTTACAGTAGTCGAAATAAACGTAGCTCCCCTAAGAGAGCGAAAAGAAGACATTCCGTTACTGGTTGAAAAATTCTTGTTTAAGTATGGAGTAGAGTATAAAGATCGTTTTATGAAGATAAGTGCAGAAGCCTCAGCTATTTTACAACGTTATGATTGGCCAGGAAATATTAGAGAATTGGAAAACGTAATTCAACATGCCGTAATTATGTGCGACAAACTTGTTGAAGTAGAGCACCTGCCAGATGCTTTAAAATTTACTATTAAATTTCCGAAAGATGAATTGGTCCCTCTCAAAGAAATGGAGAAACGCTACATCCAAAAAGTATTAAATGCTTCGAATAATAATAAAACAAAGGCAGCAGATATTTTAGGTATTGACCGAAAAACGTTGAGGCTAAAGCTAGAAGATTAGCACTTTTAAATCATTTCTTTAATCAAAATTATTTTTAGTGTAAACTTTCTCTTTTCAAGTAGATTACAATGTAATCAGCAAAACTCACCAAAAGACAAAAGGCTCGTAAACAACAACATTCTTCAATTACTGATTAATCCTTATCGACACAATTCTTCTCACCCGGGTCATTTTGCACCAGTCTCGATTTTCTGATGAACTCTTATAAAATCGTTAAGACTTTTATCAACAGGGGCTTTCGCACACTAGCTAGTAATTGAATATCTAGTGGCATACCCCTTGCTTTTAAGTATATGAAATAATAACAATATACTATGAGTCAGAATCAATTCAATATTTGCCCAACCTGTTCACACCAAAGTACGTGTGTTCTAACTAAGCATAAAAATCAAGTTTGGGCTTGCAGCGAGTTTGATGAAAAGAAAACCGACCACTCTTCTGAGAACAGCCCAAGAGAACAGAAGGGAACAGAACCCAAGCTAGAAATAGCGTATACTTAAACCAAAAACACATTGACAAAAGGAAACTTATTATGACAACAATGACCACTGAATTACCTAGAGAAAAAGCTAAATCCAAAAGAGGTGTAATGGATAACGTGATGGCGCAGTTTAACACTGCTGCAGATCGAATCAATTTAAACCCCAATATCCGTAAAATATTAAAAATCACAAATAACGAAATTATTGTTCACTTCCCTGTAAAAATGGATAACGGTGATATGGAAATCTTTACAGGATACAGAGTACAGCACAATAATGCATTGGGACCTTACAAAGGAGGATTGCGCTACCACCCAACGGTAGATATTGATGCAGCAAAAGCTCTAGCTATGTGGATGACTTGGAAAACCTCTTTGGCAGGACTTCCTTACGGTGGAGGAAAAGGCGGTATCCAGATAGATCCTTCTAAATATTCACAATCTGAGCTAGAACGAATTACGCGAAGATTCACTTTTGCATTGGCAGACAACATAGGACCAGAACACGATATCCCTGCGCCAGATGTAAACACCAATAGCCAAACTATGGCATGGATTGCAGATACTTATATGAGTACGCGACCACCAGCAGAGCGAACTGCAAACCAGCACGTAGTCACTGGAAAACCAGATGGGAGTGGCGGTCTTGAAGGACGTGATCGAGCAACAGGATACGGCGTTTTCCTCACTATTAAATTTTGGTTTGAACGCAAAAATGAAACCCTAGAAGGAAAGACGTTTATCGTCCAAGGCTTTGGAAATGTAGGCTACTGGGCCTCTCACTTTTTAGAAGGAGAAGGTGCGAAATTAGTTGCAGTTCAAGATGCTTTTGGCAGTATTGAAAACCAAAATGGAATTAAAGTTGAAGATCTTTTCAATTACACAGAATCGAACAACGGTAGCTTAGTTAATTTTCCAGATGCCGAAGCTTCAAATAAAGATGAGTTTTTTGGAACTGAATGTGATATCTGTATCCCAGCTGCGCTTGGTGGACAGATTACCAAAGACAATGCAATGACAGTTAAGGCTACATTAGTTGCTGAAGGCGCAAACGGCCCTACCGATGTAGATGGAGAAAAAATACTAATAGAACGTGGTGTCACCATTATACCTGACATCTTATGTAACTCTGGAGGTGTTGTAGCAAGCTATTTTGAATGGCTACAAAACAGAAACGGTGAATTTTGGCAACTTGATGAAGTGATGCCAAAGCTGGATAAAAAGCTACTCGAATCATTTAATAAAGTTTACGAATATTCAGAAAAAGAAGCAATGGATTTCCGAACTGCAGCTTATTGTATCGCCATTAAAAGAATAGAAAAGGCCTATATACAAAGAGGTATTTTTCCTTGATAACATAATTAAAATAGAAATTAGCATGAAATATGGTAGTTTAATATTAGAGAAAAAAGAGTATGTGTATTTGAAGCGCATACTCAACATCTCGGGATATGCCGAAGATGTTGAAATACAAAACTCTCTTAGACGATTTAGCGAAGAATTGAAAAATGCTGAAATAGTTGATGATGCTAAAATCCCTAAGGACGTTATACGCTTTAATAGCAAAATAAGGGTGTCTTCCGAAAATGGCTGGGAAAGGACAATACAACTTGTTATCCCTTCAGAGAAAGATTTTAAGCAAAATAAAATCTCTATTCTCACCCCTATGGGCGCTGCTCTTTTTGGGTATTCTGAAGGAGATTCTATAGTGTGGGATTTTCCTTCGGGCAAACAACATCTTAAAATTGTAGCTGTAACTCAGGATCTTACTCATAAAAAAATTGAAATCCCCATATAAAAATTGAAAATGGAACCTTTAGAAACAGAAATATATAATCACGATACCGAGGTGGATGTGACTCATAAAATCAATACCATTGAATTGGAAAATTGGATCAATCACTTGAAGTATATCAAAAAAGAGCTGGCCAATCTTATTGGGCTTTGCTCCAACGATTTGAATGGTAAACTGGATGATGAAAGTATATTTGAAAAATTTCAAAAGAAAGCTTTAGAAAATGATGCTTTACTTAGCGCTCTTCAAAAATATATGAGTGCAAGGCGAGATATCATAGAATGTGAAGACATGCAGTGCGATATGATTTACATAAGCGAACACGAAAGTTACAGAAGAGGTTATTTGTATCACCTGGATAAATACAGACGATTAAAAGATGAGTTTTTTAATAAAGTACAAGGCCAATTTACTTTGCTAAAAAAACCCTCTTGAGGGGAGTTTATTTTTGGAAATCGATTTATCATATAGAGAGGATATTCATAGAAGACTCTGTATCAAAAAAGACCTCATCGAACTCACCCAGTGGATCGATACTCTTACTGTCCTAAATGATGAATTGTCTCAATTGAAATTGATAGAAAAGCAGTTATTAAAAGATAGAGATATAGAGTCCGCTCTTATGGGAATAAGAAGAAAGAACACTTTAGTTATGGGGACTCTTTGTAAATATGAGCAAGAATTGGATAATGAATATGAATTTGGAAAAAGAATATACGATGTAACCCGTGCAAAAGAACATGAAAAGAAGCGAGTTATTTATACTGAATTAATGCAGGATTTCTATCAGCTAAGGAAAGCGATCTATAGATTATTAACAGCCTATAAACGGAATTGAAACCTTGGAAAGATGAAAAATATTTTGATCCCTTTGGACTTTGAATTCAGTAATGAAAGCGCTATGGATTATGCTATTACTCTTTTTGAACAAGAGGAATGCCACTTTTATTTTTCGAACTCATATACTTACAATATAGAGGGGCTAAATGCACTAGACCTTCTTCAGGCTGATGACGACTGGTTTGAAAAACCAAAGTACAATTCTGAAATGAATTTGAAAGCTATATTCAAAAAATACAGAGGCGAAAGCAACCTCAAAAATCACCATTTCAATACTATTTCAAAAAACACATACCTTATTGAAGGACTGCGAAAAACCATAGAAAATCTTGACATAGATTTGGTAGTCCTTTTAGGAAAGGACCAATCTAAAGGAAATAGTGACCATACAAAGCGTATCGTCCAGAACATCACTGAATGTCCTGTGATGATTATACCCACGTCTGCTCATCTACAAAAACCTCAAAAATTTGTACTGGCTTCTAGTTTTGAGGTTGAACTTTTAAAAAGCAAACTCAAGAATTGTTATGCCTGGGCAAACACCGCTGGTCGGAGCATTAAAATTGTCTCCCTTTTTAGTAAGGACAAAATGACACAAACTCAAAAGGTAAATCAAAATAAGGTCTACTCTCAAATTCAAACCTTCACTAAGTATCCAGTTTCCATTCAATATTCTGGGGCTTCTTCAAGCTTAAAAAGTTTTATCAAGAGTCATTCAGATTATATCATAACTATAGCAGAAAGAAAGTCTAATTTTTGGACAAAATATGGTTTAACCCAATCTTGGATGAAAAGCCTAAGGCATCAATCAAGTTTAACTTCACGAACTTAACATTTTAAAAATGGATAAAATAAAAGACCTTAAGTTTTACCTACTCCTAGCTTTCTTAGGTGTTTTGCTTATTATTTTACTCAATTGGTTGGTTCCCTCTCCTATTTTTTAATAATTACTCGAAATGGAAACATTATAGACTTAAACTTTATAGGAGTTGTTTTAAAGTTTTGTAGGTAAACTGATGGATTGGATTTCGTATCCTAGATCCTTCACTATTTATTTTCTTTCAGCCCAATTTATTTAGTATCACCCTTTGTATTTGGATAACATTTGATGTGAAAAAACGGCTAATAATATAACTTTAAGCAGTTCTAAAAAAACATAATAAAAATGCAAATATGTTGAATCAGGTATTGTGCCATCGATTATCATTACTGCTCGTTGATCTAGCATAGGCAGTAAATAAAAGGTCTGTGCTAGCAAAATAACCAACAACGAAATCAATATAGTTTTTAAGGTTTTATTTATTTTAAATCCGTAAGCTTTTAAGGTTGAGAAAAGAAGAGCTATCATAAAAAATAGCTCGACTTTATTCAATACTCCAAAGACCAGCCTTCCAATACTCAACCCAATAACCTGTGTAACACCTTCTGCTTGAAACTTAAGCCAAGCTTCCATAAATGAAATAGAAAGCACAAAGCCAAGCCACAAGATTGGTATGGTAACCCCTATTCTTTGACTAAAAGACATATCATACTCTATTTAAGACGTTTCAACATTTTGGACACGTTCAAGCTTATCTTTTTTAGAAAGAGATAACCTAACTGTACTTTCCTCTGTGGCAATTAAATCATGTGGAACTCCACCTTCCAACGCGATAAGATTTCCAGTTTTGAGGTGATGTTTAGTGCCATTAACACCAAAATCTATGGCGCCTTTAAAAACCTCAACAACAATTGGGAACGGTGTTTTGTGTTCTTTCATCAATTGGCCCTTTTTGAAAATAATCCGGATTTCTTTAGAGGTTTCTGTCTCTATCAAAATAGATATACTAGGTTTTTTTTCGTTGTAAACAAGATTCTCTGTAAGTGATGCGGTTTTCATGTATTTCTTTTTTTGTTACTGTTAGTATTCAATTTGTACATAAACATTTCAGCCATTTTCTGAGCTCTCAGTTTTGCTTCTTCAGCTATTTTGCCAGCAAAATTCTCATCCATGGAAGAATTGAAATGATATATCCAGCGCTCAAAATGATGGGCTTCAACTGGTAATTTTCTATGTGGGACAAAGGGCGATCCTTTATAAGCAAATTCGTGTAAAAGCACTGTTTGCCAAAAGCGGTACATAGTATCCAGATGTTTGGGCCAATTATTTTTTATCACCCTATTAAATACAGGACCCAAAAGATCATCTTCCCGAACTGAACCATAGAAAGTATCTACCATTAATTCTATATCCTTTCTGTTTGTAATGTCGTTCATCTAAAAAAATGATTTATAAGTATCCATCGTCCAATGGGTTATAAAATAAAAGATAGCAAAGCCCACGAAGGCTATAATACACGCCCAAACCCAAGAGGGAACTGCCTTTGGGGTTTCCGAACCACGAATGATAAAGGATTCTGAAGTTTCGCTTCCATAGGCATTTACGGTTATTACTGTATTCGATTCTATGATTTCATTTTCCTTAAGGCCAACCACCGCAATTTCTGGTCCATTCCGTACTTCAAAAGGGATGATACGCACGCCTTCAATACCGTTGGAAGAAACAGCCTTTATTTTTAATTCGTGTTTACCATCGGCAATCTTGGTAGTATCTAGCACCAATTGCGCTGGTGGCTCAAACACGCCAAAAGGTACTTTTTCGTCATCCAGAAACACGGTTACTTTTCTTTTATTCTCCATTAGTCTGAAAGATTTTCTTCGTTTAGAACCAAATTTTTGATGTGGTTTTCATTCTTTTCCTTTGGTTTTACGAGATACTTTATACTCATTATAAGCGTGTATCCCACAATTACTACCGCAGTCAACATTATAATATAATCAATATCTCCCTCGGGTCCTTCGCCGTGGGTAATGTTCTCAAACCCTTTAGGCTGTTTAGATTCGCAAACAGGACAGGCGAGGCCTACTGCACTTATGAGTAGAGCTAGAATTGTAAACAGTTTATATTTCATTTTTTCTATAATTATTTGAGTGAACAATGGTTTTAAACTCTACCACTAAAGGCAGAGAAAATGCTTCAAGTCGTGTTGTATCTCCTATATATTCCGACCATGATTCTTTAAGGATATTGGTGCAGGCCTGCATATTCGCAATTGATTTTTTGCTAAATGCAAGTTTTCTGCCTTTGGCCAGAAAGCTACTCTGTAAGTTATCTAAAAAATCTATCTCCATCCTTATGGTAAATTTGAAATTAAATCTCTCAATCTGGTAATGATTTCTTTTGGTACTTTTGGAGCGCTATTCCCCCAGCTGGATCTTTCGTAATCTACTATTGCCTTAATTTCTTCATCGGTTAAATTGTCTGCGAGCGCTGGCATCATTCCATATTCTTGTCGCGCGTCATAGCCCATTAAAATAATCTTGATGAGCATTTCTGGATTTTCATCATTAACGATAAGGCTCCCATTAAGGGGTGGAAAAGCACCTTTCACACCACGTCCGTTTCCTTGATGACAGGCTGCACAGTTATTTTGGTATAAATTGGCACCCATAGATTGCTCTAATTTTGTTGATGTTGCATTGCTACCCTCTTTTTTAGGTAAGGCAGGTATAAATTCTGTAGGGGATGCATCTTCAAAAGAAAATTGCTGTAAACTTTTTAAATAAGCTACAAGGTGTAAAGCATCTTCTTTTGCTACCATAACATCACTACCTTCCATTTGTGTAATGCCACGTGGTAAGGTAATATCGCCATCTTGTATAGCTGTGGTATCTGTTTTTCTAAACAACCAAGAATATCTTGGCATTATAGAAGCCTCTACAACTAACCTTGGATTATAAAGATGTAATAAATGCCATTGGTCACTCGGTTGCCTATTTCCAATGTCTGTAAGATCAGGTCCTGTCCGTTCACTTCCCAATAGCGATGGGGATTGCCTCCAAATACCCATTCGTTGTTTGCTGTAAAAATAATCTGAAGGTAATGAGGGCCTATCGCCCCAAACGGCATCCATTTCTATATTTCTCACTTGTTGTGTATGACAGGCCACACAATTTTCAGAAACATAAATCCCGAGACCTTTTCTTTCAGAATTAGTTAAGTCCTTTTGTCCTGGAATAGGCTCATACTCTTGCATCTGGTATGCAGGTATAATTGCAACCCCTATGCTAAGTGCCACAAAAACACTAAAAGCGATAAGTACGAGATTTTTATGGTCTTTATGTAAGTTCAACATTTGCTAACAATTAATTTGATTGTGTATTTAAGGTTTCTTTTTGCGCCTGCCTGTCCGGTAGGAAGGAATGCTTAACCTTTTTTTTCTTTCTTACCATCAGGTAGAAATTATAGGCGAAAATGATATGCGATATAAACATAAGAGTACCACCTACGGCACGCCATACCCAATAATTCTCCATTAGTATAACAGATTCTATAAAGGGATTGCCTTCAATCCAGCTTAATCCTTTCAATGTTCCTCCAACCATTAGGGAAACCATATAAGCGATGAGTCCAATAAATGCTAACCAAAAATGAGCTCCTACAAGATTTTGAGGTGGTTCTTTACCTGTTATTTTTGGAAGCAGTGCGTAAATACACGCCCACATTAAAAAGGTAATGATACCGTACATCGTCATATGCGAGTGCGCTACATTAAAATCTGTAAAATGCCATAGGTAGTTCGTAAATCGGAACGCCTGGAAACTTCCTTGTACCGAACCGACAAAGTAGAATACAACACCTACCAAGAAGAAGGGAAGCACATAGCTTTTCGATATATGATTCCAACTGCCACGCATGGTCATAAGAAAGTTAGTCGTACCTGCAAATACGGGGATAAACATTCCCGCACTGAATACGATAGCAACCGTTTGTAACCACCATGGCAGGGGACTAAATACAAAATGGTGTGTTCCTATGAGAGTATAAAACAACATTTGCGTCCAGAATGCTAGCACTCCCAGCGAATAGGAATAAATAGGTTTGTTTAGGGCTGATGGTAGAAAATAATAAACCAGTCCCAACGTGAAGGTCATAAACCACATCCCAACACCTTGGTGCATATAATAGCCTTGGATGACGGTTTCACCCAAACCATCTTGGTAGCTGGGGAAGTAACCAATAATAGCAAGTACAATCGTCCAAATAAGCGATGCAAGAATAAACCAGTTGGATATGTATATCTCTGAAATTTTTCGTGTTGCAACGGTTTTATAAAAATTGAAAAAGATAATGATAAGCCCAATAGCAAATAGCGCCATAATTGGCCAAATGTATTCTCTGTATTCTCCACCACCATTATTGATGCCTGCCATTAAAAAAATATTACCTATAAAGACGCAAGAATTGATTAACCAGAAAGCAATTTTAGACCATTTATAATTAAAGATTTCTCGATTGGATGTTCTTGACACAACGTAATGCCCCAATCCTACCATAGCCAAGGATGCCCAGCCCCAAAATACAGTATTTGTATGCACGGGACGTAGCCTACCAAACGACAACCAACTGATCTTGTCCAGGTCTGGCCAGATAAACTTCATCCCTAAATATTGTCCTACTAAGGTTCCAAAAACTAACCAGAATATCCCTGCACCCAAGTACCAGACAATGATTTGTTTAAGTTCTTTTGAAATTTTTATTTGGGTTGTGGATCGTGCTTTCTCGTCAAATAATGGATTTTCAGGATCTATAATTTTTTTAATAAATCCGCTATATTTTGAAGGGGCTTCAACAGTATCTGCTGGTTTTTCTTCATCTTTAAAACCCTGCTGACGCGCTTTTAGAATATGATCAACTTCCGCCTTATCGAGGTTGATGAGTCGTCTTTCAAAGTCTTCTTCTGATAAGTCCTTTTTATTATCTTCTAAAACATCCACATATCTATTGAGGCGCTTTATAAAAATAAATATTCCTAAAAAAAGGACGATGAATATTAGGACGATGGTTCCAATAACGCCTGGACTCGAAAGCCAATTTTCTGATGTAACCTCTGAGGTTTGAAGAATAAGTAATAAATTATTTTTCATAATTTGGATATAAAGACCTTTTTATCTGATTTTACTTTAATTTTTTTTGAAGCTTCGATAGTTTAGGTTATCTACCTAAGATTATCTGTCGAACAGCTTGGACATTTTGTGACTTTACCTTCTTTCAATTTCACTCCGTCGATATGGTGTTTCATAAATTCTTGAATAATCATATAACTGTCTTTATGATTATTAATATCTATTTGCTTGTCTTCAATTACTTCTTTAATTTTTTTATCATACTCCTGGTATCCCCAACAAACAGGACAAGTGCCTGTTGGTGAAGACCCTTCATCTGTGTCGCTTTTGTTTTTGAAATAGTGAATTATGTTATTAAATATATCCATAATTTATTGAATTGGATTCGTATTTAACTTTTTTACTATTGCCGAAGACTCATTATCAGCATAAATTCCATAAGCGTTTACTACAACTCCTTTGACATTATTTTTATTTGAGGAAATGGCATAAACAATCATTTGATCACCTGGATCGCTCTCCCCTTCAAATCTGTAGAATTGGTCAATTTCAAAATCCTCTGGTGACAATTCGGTTGCTGTTGAGTGACAAATAAGGCATTCCTTTTCAGTTAATATTGAAAAATCAATGGTATAGCCAAGTTTTTTTAAGTCAGCCATAGCTTCAGTCACCGTATCGTAATTTTTCCGTTTCATGATATTTTCGATTTACCGTTGTCTTTTGAGTACTGATATGCCTAGATTAAGATCCATCGCCACGTCCAGTAAATTGGAGGATGAAAGTGCCACACTAAGTTCATCTCTTATAGCTACGAATTGATCGTGCAAAGGGCAAGGTTCTTTAGCATTACACTTGTTGAGACCTAAAGCACAACCTTGAAACAGGCTATTCCCATCTATAGCTTCCACTATTTGTCTAAGATTAATCTTAGGTAAACGTTCTTTCTCTATTTGATAACCGCCACGGAGACCTTTGGTAGAGGTGATAATATTTGCCTTGGCAAGCACTTGTAAAATCTTCGCTGTAAATGCAATAGGAGAATCTATCGCTGTGGCGATTTCTTTTAAACTAACGCGTTCTCCCCATTGCGATTTTTGCGCAATGAAGAGTGTAGCTTTTATTCCGTATTCACAACTTTTAGAAAACATTCTTTGTATTTATAGAATGTAAATATACTATTATTTTTAAACTCGGATAAAGTTATCCGAGTTAATTTTATATAACCACTTTTATTGTCATTTTGCGCTCCATTTTCATTAAGACCTAAGACCGCTATTTATGACTGTTGTGAACTTCAAAAGGGATGATTCAAAAGCCTTCAATACCATAGGAGGAGATGGCATGGAATTTTAATTCTTGCTAAGCATCCGTAAACTTGCTGATTAGCATTACTATTTAGTTGCGGGCTAGAACCCGCGGAATTATTTTATTTCAAAAGTCACCACTCGCCCAACTCTAAATAAAAGTGTCGATTATTTTTAGAAAAAACCAGGGAAAGGCTTAGTTTTTATCTGTTTTATCCCATAATACATCAGATGCTTTCAGGTATTGAGATTTTTCCATTTCTTCTTTCCATTTCCGAGAAACATATGTACTTACTTGTATTCTAGAGTCCACTTTATTGAATGTTGGGTTAGTAACCCACATAGGTTGGGAAGACCAATCTGAATTTATGTAACTAAAGGCTTTGATTACGTCTGAGTTCTCATTTATGATCTTGAAAAAAGGTTCAAACCATTCCTTCCATATTTTCTTTTCTAATTTTTTATTTTTCAAATCACTATTAAAGTACAAATTATCTGTTTGTCTTACAGGTGTTGCTTCTGAAATAAATACAGGTTTATTATGTTTTCTTGCAAAAATGAGCATTTCTTGGTCTGGTTGTCCAAAGTAAGAATATGCGCACCAATCTACAAGATCATCACCAGGGTACCATTCTTCTAGAGTCTTTTGGTCAGACCCTGTTCCTTTAGATTGCCATACAAAGGCGACATTATCTACTTGCAAATTTTTGAAAATTGAGTGAATTCTTTTCCAAGCACTCAAATAATGCTTCTTTTTGTAATGATTCCAATCCCAACCATCAAACTCATATCCAATTCTTAAAAATACCGGTCGTTTTGAAAGTTTAATCCAACCCGCAAGGTCTTCAATTAAGGAATCATGCTTTCCTTTAGAAACGTTTCTTTCATTATTTACAAAAGACAATCCAATGGCAATAGCACTATTTTGATAAGTAGAATCTTGTAAATAGAGATTAGCCCAAGAATCCCCAGCACCCCAATTGGCTTTGGTTGTAATTCCATCTAGTCCTTTATTGTAGTGTCCATAGGATTCATTTCCAGGGGATAAGTTTGTATATAGGCTTACTCCTGCTGGAGTATCAAAGAAATCTGTATATCCTTCGTTATAATCATTTAAACCGCCGGTTGCCTCTAAATCTTGTCCAATAAAAACCAGGCATTTACCATCTTCTGGTTCAAACTTTTGCGCATTAGAAATAAAACAAAAAAACAGAATAGTAAGAATAAAGCTTTTGAATTTCATTTCTCAGTAGGGTCAATATCAGTCGCAACTCATTATATTAAACAATAATACACGTTTAGCTGTAAATATTTTAGGTAAACCACTGTGATTATATGTTTATATCACATTATAAAGTCCACAATAGAATCTTCGGGTTTTAATTTTCATCACTTGGAAGCCTTTCATGAAGAGCCTTTGATGAGGAGCCTTCTATGTGACATGACTAGGCTTGGGAGGATATATTTTTGAAGCGATATATCCTGCCATCATTGCCAACGCAAAAGAGGGTGCCAGAACATCTAATTCTTGAAAATAGGGTCCTATTCCTTCCAAATTGGCAAATACAAATTTGAATAGAATCACTGAGACAAACCCCGTAATCATAGAAATAATCGCGCCTTGTTCTGAATAGCCTTTCCAGAAAAGAGATAGAATAATGACAGGGCAGAACGTAGCAGCAATTCCAGACCATCCAAAAATCATAATCCAGAAGACCTGCCTGTCCGGATACAGATTATATAATAAAATAGCGATGCCAAGGGCAGCTATGGCCATGGCAACAGTAACGAGTCTTGAAAGTTTCGTTAAGTCTTTATCTTTTAAATCTGGTCTGAATATTTTCTGATAGAAATCGCGAGTCACGGCACTAGAGGCTAGAATGAGAAGAGAGTCGATAGTCGACATAATGGCTGAAAGCACAATAGCAATAAAGATCGCTACTAGAATGGTGGGTAAAAACTCATGGGTGATCATGCTCAAAACATCTTCGCCGCCAGTTCCCAATATGGCTTCAGGGTCTTGCCCTTCCTTTGTAAAATAAATTCGGGCAAGAATACCTATCGTTACTGCTGCGGCATCGGTTAGGAGCGTAAAAAGCAAGGCTACCCACTTCCCCTTATCTATCTCTTTCTCACTTTCAATAGACATAAAGCGAACATAAACTTGAGGTGATCCTAAGAAGCCTAGGCCAATCATAGAGAAACCAAGAATTGTAAAGAAGTTCATCCATCCGTCTTCACTTCTGCCCATTATTTGGGTAAGAGTGGGGTCAATTGCATTTAAGCCTTCAGTAACTCCGTTACCATGGTCCATGGAGAACCAAACCACAATGGGGATTAAAACCAGGCCAAAGAACATTAAAATACCCTGAAACATATCCGACCAAACTGCAGCCACAAAGCCACCAATGAAAATATAGAGGAGAACAATGCTAAAACCAACTAAGGCGCCAATTCGATAGTCAATATTGAGCATGGATTCGAAAGCAATCCCTGTAACATCCATTTGGGAGGCGACATAAATGACGACGAAAACGACTAGAACAGAGGCCGATAAAATTCGGAGGGTATTGGTGGAGGATTTGAAATGACTTTGGAGATAGTCAGGAATGGTAATAGAATTATAGTCGTCTGTCCGCCTTTTGAATTTTTTGGCCATAAACTGCCAAGACAGAAAAACACCTAGGACTTCACCGGCAACCACCCAATAACCAGAATAACCAGCAATGGCTCCCATTCCCGTAAGACCTATTAATAGCCATCCAGATTCGCCAGTTGCTCTAGCCGAAAAAGCAACCGCCCAAAAGCCCATTTTTTTACCTCCCAAATAGTAATCACTCATACTTTTGACTCTCCGTGAAGCGAGTATTCCGATTAAAAATAGAATAGCGACATAAACGGATAGGACGATAAGTTTTGTGATCATTGTTTTCTTATTATTTCTTTAAAAATCACTCTAAACTATTGTTTTGTGATGTAAAACCAGAGAGATATAACGAGTTTTTCAAAAAAAACAGAGCCAAACCTCATCCAATTACCAAACTGATTAGGTCTTGTTATAGATCTCAATGACTGAAGCGAAGAGAGTCTAATGGTGCACTGAACATAGGAAAGTAAGTTTTAAAAAGACAAAAATCTCTAATACAAATCCATATTCTTGAATGGAATAAGGGCTAAAATTACCGCTTCTGTATAATACTTGGTTCTGTCGATAACATCTCCTGTCAAAATTCCTACAGCCCCATTCTCTTGTTTGGAGTTACGACGGTTAAAAACGATATCATCGGCATCCCCGAGTTCTTTCCCCTCTTTTATGAGCTTAACTACTTCATTGGGAAGAAAAAAAGTTCCTGTTCTCGCTTTTCCACACTTCTCCTTAGATATGATGAAGACCCATGCAAAAGCTTCCATTTCATTTTCAAAATGTTCTATTCCACCCTCAATTCCAACATGAAAATCGGCGTCTTCAAATTTCGTAAAAATAGTATTTGCTCTATTTTTGGCTCCGAGAAAGGTTTCGCTATTGCTGAAAGGTTGATCGGCAACACCTGAAGGCGTTGATACTCCTTTAAATTCAAATTCTTGGTCAGGGAACATTTTTTCAAATCCATTTTTAACGGATTGGATTTTGACGGGATTCATTGAAGCGATGATGACCTTTTTCATAATTGTGCCGATTAAAAGATGAAACTACTTAAAATTTATCTCTTTTGTTCTTTCTTTTGCAACTAAACGCGATGAAAATCAAACTTGAGTCTCGAAAAGCAATACGGCTTAGGTCCGATTAGCGCTTTAGGGTGAAATTTGAAGTAAAGACTTTTGGCTGGCCTTCCTTGTTGAGGTATTCCACTCTAAACCAATAGTCATTTGTTGGCATAAAAGCGCCGTTGTAAGTACCATCCCAGCCCAAACGACTCGGGTTTATAGAAGCTAGCAATTTACCATAGCGATCATAAATACTAATCCTTGCACCTACTTGATCTTTTAAGCACTCAATATTCCAACTGTCATTTCTAGAATCCCCATTAGGTGTAAAAAACTTAGGATAATCTAAAACTCGGAAGTTCTCAATCGCGATATTACTGCAGCCTGAAATTTCACGAACTCTTATTTCATATTCTTCACAACCTTGAAGCTGACTAAAGGTATTCTCTTCTACCCAATCGCCATTATTCAACTGAAACTCATAAGCACCTGTTCCTCCAGAAACATTAATGACTGCAACTTGGTTTTCACTAAACGCTTCTGAACTAAGATCGATATCTATAGAAAGTTGGCTTATAGGAATGACTTGAATTTCTAGGCTTACGTTATCAGAAGCACACTGACCAGGATTTGGCTCAAATGAATAGAAGGTGGTGACCCTATTATTTAATGCCGGTGACCAGGATCCCGTAATCCCTTCATTGGAAGTGGTGGGCAATTCTTCGAGGGTTTCTCCTACACAAATAGGATCAATGGGATTAAATGTGGGAATATCGGGATCGGTTATAAGAATTTCAAGCGTTGTAAGCGTCGCACAACCTTGTCCTAAGTCTGGTGTGAAGGTGTAGACTGTCGTTACCATATTATTTATACCGGGTGTCCAAGTCCCCGTAATACCATTGTTTGAAGTTATAGGTAAATCTGCTAAAAACTCACCAGGACAAACGGGATCAACAGGAGTGAAGATAGGAATCTCAGAAGGAATAACCTCAATAACCAGAGTGGTTTCAGGCGCACATTCCGAAGTTAAAGGCATAAATGTATAAGTCGTAGTTATGGAATTATTCAATTCAGGTGACCATGTTCCAGTAATCCCATCCATTGATGTTGTGGGTAACGGATTTAAGGAGTCCCCCAGACAGATGGGCGGAACAGGATTAAAAACAGGTTCCGTAGTGATGAGTGGTTTTACTGTAACCGTTAATTCTTCTGTGGTCGTTTCTCCACAAACATCGCTAATAGTCACTGTATAGATTGTGGTTGCGGCAGGCGATAAGACTGGATTTGGACTATTTGGATCACTTACCCCATTAGTAGGAGTCCAACTGTAGGTAAATCCGCTAGGAATACTAGCATCTACTTGGACAGCTCCATTTTCACAGATAACCTCATCATCCAGTTGTAGATTATCCACAAAAGAGACCCGATTAAAACATACCTCATGGATATTAGTATTACCTCCTGTAGAGCCCACAAAACCGAAAAAAACTGTATCATCACCTGAGAAAATAGTGTTTTTCACATCAGCAGTGAAAGTAAGGCGCAACAGACAATCAAAAAACACACTTAAGGTTTTGGTAAAGGCATCCCACTCGATTCTTACTTCATGTGCAATACCATCTTCTATATTTTGATTTGTCCCGTTAGCCAAAACAGGTCCTCCTAAATTATCACCTGAATTATGATCGGGATTTCCATTGCGCATTATTGAGATATGATCACCAACAGGATCGCCAAAGTCGGTATTCTGGAAAGTATCAAATTCAATAGTCAAAGAAGGAGTTATGCCTGAATAGCCCAAACCTCCTCCTGGATCCCCTAAAATGGGAGTAGGATTATCCTTAAATACTAAGGCCATACCGTCTGCTCCGTCAAAATCTCTAAACCCAAAATTATTTTGATAGAAAATAGTAAAATCTGTATCAAAATCAATAGGATTGTTATACCATACCCCGCCAACTTGAAACTCTTGGTCCTGAGTGATAGTGAAGCAATTATTACCTTGGTCGATCGCATCACCAGTGACTTGTGCATTCAACTGTGCATCGGCCTGACTAACACAGCACAATATAATTAACAGAGAAAGGTAAGACTTTAAGTGCAAGGGTTTACTTTTATGAATAGCCTAACAATATATTACATTTAAAATAGCTGTGCAAAAATCGTAAAAACAGTGCAATCAATTAGTAGTTCGAAAAAGCAATGCTGAGATATCACATCGTTGAAATTGTGACTTTTCAAGGTAAGAGACATTATGGGATTCATTACATTACATATATTACAAAATATAAAAGAATTTTGAGCTTTTAACGTTAGCTTAAATTCTGATTAATTAAATTTTCACTTAAAAATTATTATGATTCAGGTAAAAAATAGGAACGCCCTCATAACAGGATCAAGTCGAGGAATAGGCCAACAAGTCGCCCTAGGATTGGCAAATTTAGGTTGTAACATTATCATACATGGAAGATCCCCAGAAAGTTGTTCTAAAACCCTCAAGATGTTGGAAAAGTTTAAAGTAAACGCTCACTGTGTCTATGGAGAATTATCTGATGAGTCACAATTAGATGACTTGATAGAACAGGTAAAAGACCTTAAAATCAGTGTTGATATTTTATACAATAATGCAGCGATCATGTCTCCTTATCGTCATGACTTTTGGAGCCATAGTTTTGAGGATTGGATGACTAGTTTTAAAGTCAATGTCTATGCAATGTATAAATTGTCTTCGGCGTTCATTCCAATAATGATAGAAAATGGTTTCGGACGTGTAGTCAATCTTACTTCTGGAATAGAAGATCAGCCCGAACTTGCCCCTTATGGTGCTTCAAAGTGGGCTGTTAATAAACTTACTGATGATATTGCCGTAAAGCTCGAAAACACAGGTGTGAGAATAAATAGGCTGGATCCTAGTTGGTTGCGAACTGATTTAGGGGGTTCAAGTGCTGATTATGCTGTAGAAGAGGTTTTACCAGGAGCACTTGCTCCAGTTTTAATCGAAAATGAGGGTCCTAATGGTCAACTTTTTTTAGCCATTGATCACAATTTAAATAGTGAAGATTTTAAGAAGAGTTGAAGTAGAAAAGAGCTTTTTCTTCAGTAGATTTATTAACTTATATAGAGGTCAGTAGTTAGTTACTTATTAATTCTGATTGATATATTTTGTCTCCCTCCACCATTTTGACAATTAGATTATTGAATATAGTTGCTTTACTCTGTGATCGGTTTATTCTAAAACAAAATT
>Ga0306912_1000297_pt1 | contig 30807 bp, 28 predicted proteins | sample AntRauFillE10628_FD_190443 | JGI IMG/M metagenome (GOLD analysis project Ga0306912, IMG submission 190443) | Saline lake microbial communities from Rauer Islands, Antarctica - Metagenome Filla E10 #628 (v2) (version 2) | ecosystem: Environmental > Aquatic > Non-marine Saline and Alkaline >...
CCCTATGCGGCTTGTTTTGAGCCGTGGTAGAGCTGCCTGCTACCACTTTGTCCTTTCAACCAGCTTTGGCCCTTTTCCCGGGCTCGGGCCAGGATCAACTCTCCTTTAAATTATTGACTATTTTTAACCTGAAAAAATACACCCGAAATGAAACAAGGGGCCTTATTCAGGTTTTCTATAAGCGTTAATAAGCGCCTATAAGCGGTCTCCAGCGCCGCTGGATTCTCTTGCATTGCTAGTGTGGCACTCCGGCCTAGCCGGAAACCGCTTATATTCGCTAATGGACGCTTATGTTTATTTCTCTGTAGGCACAAGGAGGCGATACGGACAGCTATTGCTTGTATCCCGCTGCAAGGTAATTAAATAAATAAGCCTGTCCCGCTAAAATGCTCTGGTTTGCTGAGTATCTTCGAGGCTCCGATAGAACTAGCGGGAACCAGTCGGCATAGACAACCCATTTAACACGCTCGATTTCCGACAATCCTCACTAATCCTAAACCCTCAGGCTGGGCGTCTAGCCTCTACGTTCGATCTATTCGAAATTTCCATTCAGCATGAGCCATCTTTTAGAGATTCAGCACACAGCACCCGCCCGATGGGTGAGCGGCTCGGCTACAGACGTGGCTCACACGATGGTTAGATCCAGACGAGCTAGCCAATGCGAGTTCACGCGCCAGATATTCGACAACCATTTGCACGATTGACCTCGCAGGCTCGCATCGGCTACTCTCCACGATAAGGTAATGAAACAAATCCCAATACTATTAGCAGCGATCTTACTTTTGTGCAGTTGTGCGGCTTCACCCGAGATAGAAACTTCGCCACTAGAAGGAAGCCAAACAGAAGCAAATGTCTCTGCATTTAGTGATGACGGCATGTTAATTGCCGTAGGATACGGAAAAAGAATTTCACCGACACCGGGCAAACCAAACTTTATCGATGCAATCGTCAAAATCTACTCCTCCGAAACAAATGATCTTGTTGCTGACCTAGTTGCTGAAAAACATGGGATTCCCCATTCTATAAATTTCAGCGGCGATGGCACGAAACTCCTAGTAGGATACGATAAGGGAGCAATTTTGTGGGACCTCACAGAGAAGGCACAACTACATACTTATCTCCCTAAGGCTCACACCGGATTTGATAATCCACCTGCGATGGAAGTCACAGCCTGCGATTTCTCTCCTGATGAAGAAAGGGTTCTTCTTGCTGGGGCATTCAGATTTACATCTATGGAACAAGCAGCGGGGAAGAGATTATTTCGTTTAAAACACCATGGATTAAATCTGCATGCTACATCGCGGACGATAGAATCACGACTGGGCATGCTGGCATAGCGAACGACGTTCGGATCTACGATTCGTTTTCGGGACAGTTGATACGGTCTTTAAAATGTGGGGGTGAAATCTTATCCCTATATCACAGCAGTGGCGATGACCTTCTATATATTGCAGCGTTCCATCATAATGATCCACGTTCTGTAGATATTTACAGATGGAATTTAAATGGGGCTGGCAGCCATGAGGCGCTGTTCACCTTAAAAGCTCATAAAGACAACGTTACAGCAGTCGAATTTATGCCATCCTCTTAATTGATTTCAAGCTCAAGTTATGATCGAACGACCAAGTTTTGGAATATTGAGTCGGGCCGACTAATGTCTAGCCATAGTTTCAGAAAAGTTCTTGCGACTAGTGAGTCATCGGTAATTGCAGAAAACTTTAGGCCTTTCCATCTCACCATAAAATGATCCAACCAGTCGGATATGACCAACTCATCAAGTAGACTAGAACCATTCGATGCAGCGAATGCGAGTCACGCCGCCGGTGTTAATCTAAGTCATCCGCTCGCATCCGCTAATCTCGACGTTCTCTAAGAGCAAGTCTTCCCGTATCCCCAGCAGTTTGCGCCACCTTTTGCCTTTTGGGATGGGTCATATTCGTATGGCTCGACGTATGGCGGAGCTTAACCTCCCTCCATCTCGAAGGGTATATTAGCACGCCAATGCACCGCACACCTGAGAGAATCCCCTCCCAGAGCAATCACTTACAGCCCTACCAAAAGAACTTGCAAAATCACGCCTCAAAAAACAGATTCAACCTCATCAAAGCATCGATATCACAGCCCATTCAAAGAATGATTGACGAAATGCTACAATGTGCTACACTTTGCTACATGAGCACAGTTATACGCATTTCCGACCACTTAGCTAAAGAAGCCAAAACCAGATCGAAAGTAGAACATCGATCAATGACTTCCCAGTTGGAGTATTGGGCGACTATAGGAAAAGCAGCGGAGGAAAACCCCGACCTACCCTTCAGCTTCATCAAGGAAACCCTGATGGCGATGGAGGAAATGAAAGAAGCGCCACTGGAGGAGTATACTTTTGGTTGAGAGAAAAATCTATCTATCACCTGCGTTCGGCAGAAAATTAAAAAAGCTTCAGAAGCAGGAAAAGCAGAAACTGGATGATGCGATTCTCGACATCTTGAACGACCCCACGATTGGACAAGAAAAAGTTGGTGATCTAGCTGGTGTGCTTGTCCACAAATTCAAGATCAATAAACAACTTACGCTTCTCACGTATGCCTACACAGATTCTGAAATTAATCTTCTGACGTTCGGGAGCCACGAAAATTTCTATCGAGAGGTGAAGAGATACAAAAATACCTAACAAATCACTACTGGTCAACGTCGCTAACGCGCCGCGCCAGAGCTCGACGTTCTAGAAGAAAATGAAATGAAATTTAAAACCGCAGATGGACGCCGATACACGCAGATTTAAGAGAAGAACCGAATCCTATCTGCGTTTATCAGCGTCCATCTGCGGTTAAAAGAAGCCGATCCGACGTGAAAAATGCGCTCGACCATTCGACAGGCTCATGATTTGCAACCAGTCGATGGGTTTCGGCCAGATTCGGGGCTATATCCAGTCGGCATAGACAACCCATTTTACTCGCCAGATATTCGACAACCCTCATTAATCCTAAATCCACTGGCTGGGTGCCATTCCTCGACGTTGGCATAAAAGAAAACTTGACAAGCGAACGCAATAACGCACGCTCCTAATGATGACGACTATTACCGCGACCAGTGCACGAAATAAGCTCTACAGCCTAATTGATGAAGCGAACAGTTCACACATTCCGATTCAGATCACAGGGAAGCGAGGCAATGCTGTTCTCATTTCAGAGGATGACTGGAAGTCGATTTCCGAAACGATCCACTTGAGCACGATTCCCGGCATGGCCGAATCAATCAAAAAGGGAATGAATGAAAAAATAGAGGACTGCAGCGAGTCGATTGAGTGGTGAAATATAAGATCGTATACACCAAGCAGGCTCAAAAAGACGCAAAGAAAATCTCTCGGAGTCATCTAAAATCGAACGCGCTTGAACTGCTCGACATTCTGAAGGAAGACCCATTCAGAAAACCACCCGAATATGAGGCACTGGTTGGTGAACTGCATGGAGCATTCTCACGACGGATCAATATTCAACACCGATTGGTGTATCAGGTTCAGGAAGAAGAGAAAGTCGTGAAAGTCATACGCATGTGGACCCACTATGGCGATTAAATTGTTCAACCAGTCGGCGTAGACAACCCATTTAACGCGCTCGATTTTCGACAACCCTCATTAATCCCAAACCCTCAGGCTGAGTGTCTAGCCTCTACGATCTGCGAAAAAACACAGCTCTATGAAAAACCGAATAATTGGTTACGACCTCGCCAGAGCGCTGGCGCTTTTTGGTATGGTTATAGTCAACTTTAAGATAGTCATGGGAGCTGCGGACAACGGTGCGCCTTGGCTGGTTTACCTAACTGGATTACTTGATGGCCGCGCTGCGGCAACGTTTGTGTTATTGGCTGGAATCGGCATCTCACTGCTCTCTGGTAGCGCGCGAAGGTCAAATGCCCCGAAAGCAACTGTGCCGATCCGCAACACCCTTTTGAAGCGAGCACTCTTTCTCTTCGTAGTCGGGCTTTTATATACCCCAGTCTGGCCGGCTGATATCCTGCACTTTTACGGTGTTTACATCGCAGTGGCTGCGCTTCTTCTAACAAGCTCAATCCGGAAATTATCAATCCTAAGCTTTCTGCTGATGGTCGGTTTCGTCTTTATGTTCTTCGCTTTTAACTACGAGCAGGAATGGAACTGGAAGACATTGGAATATGCAGGATTCTGGACTCCCGTTGGAATGATCCGAAATCTGTTTTTCAACGGGTTCCACCCGACGATTCCTTGGCTGAGTTTTCTCCTGATTGGGATGATTATCGGACGCTTTGAGATGAATAATTTAGTGGTTCGGCGTCGGGTATTTTGGGTGGGATTAGTCACGGCGCTTGCCGCTGAGGGAACCAGTTGGTTCTTGATTCAAAGCTTGTCCGCTGGAGTGAGTCTAGCAGATCAAGAGGCGATAGTGGCCATCTATGGTACTAAACCCATGCCACCGATGCCCCTATATATTCTGGCTGGGGCGGGAACTGCGAGTGCGATTGTCGCCGCGTTGGTCGGCATAGGCGTGCGGTGTGGGAGTCATCGATGGATACGCCCTTGGGTGGCGACCGGGCAACTAGCACTTACCCTGTATGTGGCGCATGTAGTTATCGGTATGGGAATCCTCGAAGCAATTGGTCGATTGGAGAATCAGACACTTTCGTTTTCGCTACTGGCGTCGGGCTTATTCTTCACGTCGAGCGTCGTATTTGCATACTCATGGTGTTGCCGATTCAAGCGTGGACCAATCGAGATGCTGATGCGATATCTCACCGAAAAAAAGCAGCACCAGGCACGGTAGTCAATGCGAGTTCAGGCGCCAGATATTCGACAACCATTTGCACGATTGACTACTCAGGCTCGCATCGGCTACTCTCCGCGATATGCAAAAGAATGAATAACAGAATACCATATGAGTTAGAGGAAAGAGTTCAACGTGAGCTGGAATCTGGGGAACGCATACAATGGAAGGAAATGCCTATGCCCCATTATTTTTCAACTGCCTCCACTGGAGCGTTTCTGTTTGCGATACCGTGGACGGCGTTTGCTATTTTCTGGATGTTTGGCGCTTCCCAATCAGGAAGCATTGCATTCACCTCATTCGGTATTCCATTTGTTTTGGTTGGAATAGGTATGTTAAGCAGCCCGTTCTGGACTTATCGAAAATCATTGAAAACGATATATGTAATCACTGACCGAAGAGCGATTACTTTCGATGGCGGACGTTCAGTCACTGTCAGAAGTTACGAGCCGGAACGGTTACAGAATATATTCCGGAAAGAAAAGAAAGATGGTTCTGGCGATGTCATAATCGCTCACAAAGAGTGGAGAGACTCAGACGGAGATAAGCAAAGAGAAGAATTAGGATTTATTAGGATCAAGGAACCTAAGAAAGTTGAAGCAATGTTGAAAAAACTAGCTGAACCAAAAACTTAAAGGAGAGTTGATCCTGGCCCGAGCCCGGGAAAAGGGCCAAAGCTGGTTGAAAGGGCAAAGTGGTCGCAGGCAACTCTATCACCGCACAAAGCAAGCCGCTTAGCCCGGTGTTCCTTATGGGAGGGCATCAAAGGGGGACCAAGTCGGCAGCGATCGTCGTAGAGCTCTCTCCGTTGCCGAGCTAAGCCCTCGATCGGGGCTTTATTTGCCTAGGAAAGGCAAGTTTTGCGGCTATGCTTCGAAATTAACAGCAGTTTAGATTGGTCCGTTGTGGTGACTTAAACATGTGGGTGTCCTTTAAGAACTTCTCCGGCGTAGCCGGAAACCGCTTATATTCGCTAATTGACGCTTATGTTTATTTCTTAGCAGCGCAGGAGGCGATACGGACAGCTATTGGTTGCATCCCGCAGCAGGGTAATTAAATAAGCTTTGTCCCTTTAAAATGCTCCTCCGCAGTCTCAAACCTCTGCCATCCAGCGACCAGAGCATTTGGCCGTGGTCGGGATGACAGGATTCGAACCTGCGGCCTCCTCGTCCCGAACGAGGCGCGCTACCAGGCTGCGCTACATCCCGAAAAATTTCTTAAGGTGAATGAGACCTACAAGCTTCGGAGTTGTCAATAGTCTGCTTTAGCGAATCAGGCTCTTTCCGGTCATGGGGGCGGGTTGTTCGAGCCCCATCAGTTGAAGCAGGGTGGGCGCGATGTCGCCCAGAGCGCCTGATTCGGCGAGCTTTGCATCCTTAAATTCCTGGCCGTAAACCACCACTTCCACCGGATTCAGCGTGTGGGCGGTGTGCGGGCCTTGCCTTTCGTGGCTCCAGAGCTGGTCGGAATTGCCGTGGTCGGCGGTAATGAGTGCCGCTCCTCCGGCTTCGTCGATTACTTTGAGCAGATCGCCCACGCAGTCATCGACGACCTCACAAGCCTCGATACAGGCATCCAGGACGCCGGTGTGCCCGACCATGTCCGCATTTGCGAAATTGATGACAAGGAGCCCATACTTGCCGGATTTGATCGCTTTGATCGAGGCATCGCGGATGCCGTAGGCGGACATCTCAGGCTTTTCGTCGTAGGTGGCGCAATCCTTTCGGCTCGGCACGAGTTCGCGGTCCTCTTCGGGGAAAGGTTCTTCGCGGTAGTCGTTGAAGAAGAAAGTGACGTGCGGGAACTTTTCGGTCTCAGCACAACGGAACTGCGGGATGCCTTTTTCCGAGAGGTAAGCACCGAGAGTGCCGTCCATCTTCTCCGGCTTCTTAAAAATGACATTCGGGCAGAGGCCTTTTTGGTATTCACTAAGAGTGACGAAGAATAGATCCAGCTTCTCGCCGCGATCGAAGGCATCGAAGTCTTGCTCGATGAAGGCACGGGTGAGTTCGCGCGGCCGGTCGCCCCGGAAGTTGAAGAAAATAACGGAGTCCCCACTCTGAATTGTCGCTACGGGCTTGCCATCGGCATCAGCCACGGCGCAGGGGGGGCAGAACTCGTCGCCTTTGGTGCCCTCGGTCTCGGGCGCATCATATTGCGCCTGGATAGCATCGCTGGCTGAAGCGTAGGATTTCTCGATTTTTCGCCCGGTCAGACAGTCGTAAGCGCGTTGCACGCGGTCCCAGCGGTTATCGCGGTCCATGGCCCAATAGCGACCGGCCACCGTCGCGATTTGCCCGATGCCGATCTCGGCCATCTTCGCCTCAGCTTGCTCAATAAAGCCTTTGGCCGAAAAAGGGCCGGTATCGCGCCCGTCGGTAAAAGCGTGGAGATAGACTTTTTCCATACCCTGCTCCTTCGCGATAGCGAGAAGTCCGTAAAGATGGTCGAGCATAGAGTGGACCCCGGCATCGGAAACGAGGCCCATGAAGTGTAGCGCGCTGTCTTTTTGCTTCACTTGATCAAAAGCCTTCTGCAGCTCCGGGCTGTCTTTAACCGTGCCGGTGGCAATGCCCTTGTTAATACGGACAATCTCTTGATCGACGACACGCCCGGCACCGATATTTTGGTGCCCCACCTCGGAGTTGCCCATGATGCCTTCCGGCAAACCCACGGCAAGACCGCAAGCCTCAATCTCGGTGCGCGGGTATTGCGCCGTAAGCTTATCCGCGACTGGCGTGTTTGCCAATTTCACCGCGTTATAGTCGTCGTAGGACGAATCGTGATTTTCACCCCAACCATCACGGATGATGAGGACGACAGGTTTGTGCGTTTCTGGCATAATATAACCTCTGAAAAATGCCTTTTGAGGGCCGGAAGCGACTCAAAAACCGCTTTTCAGTAAAAATTACGCTACTATGGGCGTTTCTGGAGCCGTAATGCCCCAGCCTTTTCGACCTTTACCGGCATAGGAAAGGGATACCGATCAATTAAAAAAGCAGCCCGAGTTGTGAGACAGTAGACAAGGAGAGAACAAAGACGTAGAGTAAAAGCAAGACTACACCCTCCCGGCGGCTTACGACATGGTGCGACCGGAAGAACCAAAGTAACAAAAAGGTAAGCACAAGCATGCAGGGGAACTCGACTTTAAGCATCTCAGGGGCTACCGGAAAAGGAACGATGGTGGCGACGCTGCCACCGATCAGGAGCAAATTAAATAGATTCGAGCCCACAATATTACCTGCGCAAATATCACTGTGGCCGGCTCGCGCCGCAGCCACCGAGGCGGCCAGTTCGGGAAGGCTCGTGCCGATAGCGACGATGGTCAGGCCAATCAGTGCATCGCTGACTCCGAGACGAGAAGCGAATTCGACACTGCTCCCGACCAGGACATCCGCTCCAAGCGCGAGCAAAATCGCTCCCAGCAGCACAAGAACAGAAGCCTGCCAGTTGGACCTGCCCTCAGCTGCCTTCGCTTCTTCCAAAAACTCTTCACTGATCGTCGTATCTTCGAGTTTTGCGTTGCGGGTGACGTAGATGAGATAAGCAGCCGTCAGGCTCAGCAAAATAAGCCCTTCAAGCCGCGAAAACCCGTCTAGGGCAAAATAGTAGAATAAGCCCGTAGCCAGAATGAGAATAGGGACTTCCCGACGAATGAGACGCAGTTGAACCGCGAGCGGGGCGATGATTGCGGTGATGCCCAAGATCAGCCCGATATTGGCCACGTTACTGCCCAGGATATTTCCGAGGGCGAGCCCGGGACTCTCTCTTACCGCCAGTAAAGAGGTGACCAGTTCCGGCATGGACGTCGCCATGGAAACCACAGTTAGCCCGACGACCACCGGATTGATTCTAAAATTGACGGAAATGGCCGCTGCGCCCTTAGTTAGCCAATCGCCGCCAAAGGTCAGCGCCACAAAGCCGACAAGCAGGAGCAAGAGCAGCAGCCAGGCCGGAAAATCGTGAACGGGTAGATTTAAGAGTGCGATTGGCATCGGGGTGAAATCAGTGGTTTGAAAAGGTTTAACGAAGTTCTGCGAGATAATTCTGTGTGCTTGACTTGGTAAACCATAAAACCACACTGCCGCGCTTTTCATCGGCCCCTGCGCCGCTCAGATCATGGCTTTAGACCTCAAGGATACGCTTAATTTACCACGAACAGAGTTTCCCATGCGGGGGAACTTGGTGCAGCGGGAGCCCCAGCGAATCGAGCACTGGCAATCGCTCGGCCTCTACGAAAAAATACAGGCGAAAAATACAGGCGGCCCGGATTTTATCCTGCACGATGGTCCTCCATTTACCAACGGTGACCTTCACTTGGGCCACGCGTTGAACAAGACCCTGAAGGACACGATCCTGCGCTACAAATGGATGTGTGGCTACAATGCCCCATATATTCCCGGCTGGGACAGCCACGGTTTGCCGATTGAGCAAAAAGTCTCTCGTGAACTACAGGATGCCGGACGCAAGGATTACACCCCACTCGAAGTTCGCCAAGCCTGTGCGGCATTCGCCGACAAATTCCGAAAAATTCAAAGCGAGCAATTCCAGCGCCTTGGCGTGATCGGCGACTGGGCCAATGAATACTGGACGATTCACCCAGATTACGAAGCGACCGAGTTGGAAACATTTGCAGAATTCGTCGAACAGGGCCTCGTTTACCGCAGCAAGAAGCCGGTTTACTGGTCGATCCCCTACACCACTGCGCTGGCCGAGGCGGAAATCGAGTATCGCAAGCACAAGAGCATTTCCATCTACGTAAAGATGCCCCTTGCCGCCGATGCCCGTGAGAAACTGAATCTGGGCGAAGATGCCGCCATCCTCATCTGGACCACCACACCATGGACCTTGCCGGCCAACCTTGCCGTAGCCGTGCATCCCAAGCTGGAATACAGCGCCATCAAGACGAACAAAGGCACGCTGATCGTAGCCAGTGCACTGGTAGGACAGGTCGCCGTAGAATGCGGACTTAAAGCAGTCGAGACCCTGTTGACCTTTACCGGCTCACAGCTCGAAAAGCTCGAAGCACGGCACCCTTTTATTGATCGGCCCTCCCCTATTCTATTAGCGGACTACGTGACGACCGAAAGCGGCACCGGTTGCGTGCACACGGCCCCCGGCCATGGCGCGGAAGACTATATTACCGGGATCAACAACGGACTCGAAGTTTACTGCCCGGTCGATGACCAGGGTCGTTACGAAGACGACGGTCAGGTGCCCGCTGAGCTGGTCGGCCTCTCTGTCCTAGAAATCAGCGACAAGCCTTCCGACGCCAATCTAGGCGTGCTCAAGATCATCGCGGGAAACGGCAGCCTCATTGCGAAAAAGAAAATCGAGCATAGCTACCCTCACTGCTGGCGCTCCAAAGCACCCGTGATCTTTCGCGCTGTTGATCAGTGGTTTATCGCCCTCGACAAAAACGGCGATCGTGAGCGCGCCCTTGAAGCCTTAAAGAGTATCAACTTCATTCCCAGCTGGGGTGAAAACCGCATTCGTGCCGCAGTCGAGAATCGACCCGACTGGTGCATCAGCCGCCAGCGCACCTGGGGCGTGCCCATACCTGCTTTTTACGACGAGGAGGGCAAGGCTTACATTGACGCCTCGGTCATCCGCGGCATTGCAAAAAAAGTAGCCACGCATGGGACCGATCTATGGTATCAACAAACGGCCCCCGAAATTCTTGACGGCATTGAACTGCCGGCTACCTGGCCTGCCGCCGATCAACTCAAATGCGGAGCCGACACACTCGATGTCTGGATCGACTCGGGCACCAGCCACCGGGCTGTCCTACAGAAAAGAGACAACTTAAAGTGGCCGGCGGACCTCTATCTGGAGGGTTCCGACCAGCACCGCGGTTGGTTCCAAAGTTCGCTCTGGACCGGGGTGATCGCTGATGGGGCGGCACCCTATAAAAACCTGCTCACCCATGGCTTCATCGTTAAAGAAGATGGCACCAAGCTCGCCAAGAGCGACGGCGATGCCCGCCCACTGACCGAGTGGATCCAAGGCTACGGAGCCGATGTGATCCGCCTCTGGATCTGCTCGCAGGATTATCGCGGCGATGTGCCGGTCTCTGATAAGATTGTAAAAAATGTCGCCAACAACTACCGGAACATTCGCAATACGCTGCGCTTCCAGGTAGGCAACCTGCACGACTTCGACCCGTCGTCACAGGCCGTGCCACTGAAAGATCTCAGCGCCATCGATAAATGGGTGCTGAGCCAATTGGCGAAGCTGGTCAGCAACGTGACTGCGGCCTATGAGGCCTACGAATTCCACCGAGCTTTTAAAGAATACATCGATCCTTTTTGCTCCAACACGCTCTCCGCGACGTATCACGACATCCTCAAGGACCGGCTTTACACACGCTCGCCCAATGATCCCCTCCGCCGGTCCTCTCAGACCGCGATTCACATCATATTTTCAGTGTTCACACGCCTGATCGCACCACTCTTGCCCTTCACTTCAGATGAGGCCTGGAGCTATGCCGCCAAGGACTGCGATTTCACCGAAACGCCCATCGCACTCACCGACTGGCCGAGCATTGACCCCGCCTGGAAAAACCCTGAAACCGCTGCTGATGTCACGGCCCTGCGAAATTTTCTCAGCGAATCGCTCAACGATCCACTCGAAGCTCTCAGGCAGCAGAAGAAGATCGGCCAAAGCCTTGATGCCAAAGCGGTGATCACTGGCTCCACCAAGAATCCCGAATTTGCCCGTTTAAAAAAATACGAAACCGATTTGCCGGAACTCTTTATTCTCTCACAAGTCATCCTCAATGAAATCCCAGAATCCGAAACGATCGACATCGAGGTCTCACATGCCGACGGCCTCCGTTGCCCACGCAGCTGGCGCTGGGTTCCGGAATTGATCGAAACCAGCGAATGGGGCTCTGTTTCGCCTCGCTGTGCCGCCGTCCTGGAAGAACTTTCCCAGTCTAAATAATTTTAAAACCATCGCCATGCCCGATAAGAACACAACCAGCGCCCCAAAAAAGGCCTCCACAAAAAGCACAAAAAAAGTGGCTAAGAAAGCGGTTAACAAAATAGCCTCAAAGGCCGTTAAGAAGTCCGCTCCTAAAGCGCCAAGGAAAACCACAAAAAAGCCTACGAACAAGGCTCCGGCAGAGCAGGCACTTAAAAAGGTGGCCCCGACAAACCCCAAAGCACCACAAATCACCAGGGTAGCCGACTCCGCTTCAAACGCTGACGCTGATGACTCGAAGCCCGCACCAATTGTTTTCTCGTTTGAGGACGTCGAGCAGTTAATGGCAGCGAAAAAGCGAGAGGCGAAGGATGAAACGAAGAACCTGAAGGAAGGGCCCAAAAAGGCAGAGGCACCCCAGACTAAAAAAGTCGTCATTGAGGACAAACCTCACGAACATCGAAAATTAGGCGCTGCGACGCTGGCTGACATCCTAGGATTTAATCCAGCTGAAAAGAAAAAGAACACCGCTCTCAGCAGCGAAGAGGTCCCCCAAAAATGGAGAAAATACTACAATCTCCTCATCGGGCTGCGCATTCATGTCCGAGACGAAATCGACCTGCACAGCTCCGATACGCTCAAGCATTCCTCGCGTGATGATTCGGGTGACCTTTCCAACTACGGCAGTCATCAAGCAGATACGGGCACAGATAACTTTGATCGTGACTTCGCCCTCAGCCTGGTATCCAACGAGCACGAAGCGCTCAATGAGATCGAAGATGCGATTCAACGCATTAAGAAAGGCACTTACGGGACATGTGAAGTGACAGGGAAAGCCATCCCCGCAGCAAGACTTACAGCGGTCCCATTTGCACGTTACTCGATCGAGGGGCAAGCCGATTATGAAAAGAACCTTCGGCGCAAAATTGATCGGAGCGGTAACAACAGCCTCTTTGGCGATAACAGTGATGCACCTAAGATCGCGGCTGACGATGACGACGACGAGTAAGCCCATTGCCTTGGTTGAGCGAATCAACAATTACAGGCTCCTTTTCATCGCCTCGTCGATTGTTTTCGTTCTGGACCAAATTACCAAGGCTTGGATCTTTAAGAACCTGCCCTTGGATAGTTACTTCTACCCTGATTCGATCCAGGTCATTGAGGATTTTTTTTACATTGTCCATATTGGCAACGAGGGTGCCGCCTGGGGAATGCTCTCCGGTTACAGTGGGTGGCTGGCCCTATTTGCGGTGCTCGCACTCTTCGGCATCTACAAGATCAGGCACACGCTGGAGCTGAACCGCCGCGTAATGCAGCTATCATTCGGCTTGTTGATTGGGGGCATTATTGGAAATCTGGTCGATCGACTGATCCACGGTCACGTCATCGACTTCCTTGATTTTCATTTTCCTTTCAGTATCCCCTGGATTATGCCGACTGGCCGCTACCCTTCCTTCAATATTGCCGACAGCGGCATCGTCGTCGGGGTTTTAATTTATATGGCAGTAAGCTTTTTAAGTCCTACGGATTCTCCTGAAAGTAAAAGAAGGAGCGAGGAGACTTAGCCTTTAAAAAGCTGATTAATTTTTTCTTCCAATGCAGCTAGTTTAAGAGGTTTGGCGAGATAACCATTCATTCCGGCCGACAAACAGCGCTCTTCATCGCTGGCCATTGCATTTGCGGTCAAGGCAACAATCTTTACGTTTTTAGAATCTTCGCCAACTTCACCGGCACGTATCGCAGCGGTCGCTTCGAGCCCATCCATTACTGGCATCTGAAGGTCCATCAATATCAAATCCGCCGGCTTTTTCTGCAGGACGGCTAAAAGTTCCTTCCCGTCTGCAACCGCCTCTGACTGAATCCCCAGTCGCCTGAGCATGAGCGTGATGACTCTTTGATTCGCACGGTTGTCTTCAGCTATAAACGCTCTGAGGCTCGACCGGTCTACACGGCTTGAGGCTGAGTGATTTACCTTAGGCGACGGGGCCAGCCTTTCCTCTTCGGCCACCCCTGCGACCCGTAAACGGACATAAAAACTGGACCCCTCACCCGGCGAACTGGTGGCCCAGGCTTTTCCACCCATCGCCTCAGACAAGCGTTTGCAGATCACCAGGCCAAGCCCAGTCCCGCCATACTTCCTCGTCGTTGAAGCATCTCCCTGTGAAAATGGCTTAAAGAGTGTTTTGAGCTTTTCGCGCTCAATGCCGATTCCTGTATCACTCACCTCAAACTCAAGCTCCATCATCCCGCTGGCGTCGGCTTCCGAGTGAAGAAAGACCGATAGTTTGACTTCACCACCCTCCGTAAACTTGATCGCATTCGACAGCAGGTTGATCAAGACCTGCCGTATCCGGGTCTCGTCACCCTGGATTTTACGAGGCACCTCCTCCGCAATATCGATTTCAAAGTCCACCCCCTTTTCAGCGGCTTGATTAAAAAACATAGCGCTGAGCTGGCGCAACATCGGGACGAGGTTAAATTCACGCAACTCGAGGCTCAGGTTTCCGGTTTCAATCTTGGAGAAATCCAGAATGCCGTTAATCAAAGACAACAAGGTCTCGCTGCTCGCACGAATTGTGCTCACATAATCGAGTTGTTCCGAATCCAACTCGGTATCAGAGAGCAGCTCAATAAAACCGATTATTCCGTTGAGCGGCGTGCGAATTTCGTGACTCATGGTCGCAAGGAATTCGCTCTTGGCACGATTTGCGAAATCGGCTTCCCGAGCCGACTCACGGGCTTGCTCGAGGACCTGGTTCAGGCGGGAGTTCACTTTTTCCAGTTCATCGCGGGCAAGGTCGGCATCCTGCATCATGCCCAGAGCAATCTTGCGACCTTCCTTCAATTCCTTAGCCTGTTTCGTTAAATCAAGATTAGCCGCCACCAGTTCTTTTTCCGCACGCCGCCAACACTGCTCCGTCTCGCTTCTCTCCTTTAGAACGACGCGCAAGGTATCCAACACCTGATTAAACTCCCTAAGATCAAACGACTTAGCCATCAGCGTAGAACTCTCCGCATTACTACTGGCAAGTCGTTCATCCAAAAGATCGATATCATTTTGGATGAGATTAATCAGATAACGAGAGGCCAAAAGCGGCGCGGTAATTCCAACGACCAGAAGTGCCGCCGCGATTATCATGTTTATCGCAAACTCACTCCTGAGCATATTAAGCCGTTCACTACGCATTAGCTCAATCTCATCGATTCGGGCCGCAGGATCGATCCCGACTCGCTGAACCATGTAGTTCAGCTCGTTCGTCAATTGGGCTCGTTCAAGAACGTAAGTGGAGTTTTTTTCCGAAACAAGCCAGCCAAGCACAACGGCGGCGATGAGCCAGGCCGGGCCGACGGCAAAAAGATAAACAGAACGTTTGAGACTGCGCTTGGAATGAGTCAACAGGTCTCCTTGCTATTCAATAATTTTAGAGGCTATTACGTTTACAGCGTTAGCACATGAGCATCACTCCAGAGCTGGTCAAGCTTGTAGAATTCGCGCATTTCCCCAGTCTGCAAATGCACCATAAAGTCGAAGGCATCGACGACCAACCAGCCGCTACCCACTTCGCGGTCTTGCCCGATCAATTGCACGCCTGCTGCTTTCAATGCAGCATCAAGGCTGCTTTTAAGCGCCTTCACGTGTGGCTCAGACGTCGCAGTGGCCAGAATTAGGTAATCCGTAATGGATGACTTGCCCCGAACATCCAGCACCTTAACGGCCTCGCCTTTTTTGTCTTCGATCGCAGCGATGGCACAGCGCATCTCTTCTAAGGTGCGATCTGTTTGGGAATTTTTGGTTTTTGACATAATATTTATCCTGCAATATACAGACCTTTTTCTTGAATGAAAGCCTCAACTGGCTTGGGTAGCAACCCTTCCACAGGCAGTCCCTTCGAGATTCGCTCACGGACCAGAGTGGAACTTTCCTCCATCAAAGGTGCTTCGATTTGAGTCCAAACCAGACCGGAAACCGATGGCGCAGACAGCGTATAACCCGGGCGGGCCAAGACCAGAAAAGTCACCCTCTTCACCAGATCGTCAATCGCGTGCCAGTGATCGAGTTGTGCCAATTGATCGCCGCCGATGATCCAAAAAAGTTCGGCCCCTGGCTCCCTCGCCACGAAGCCACGCACCGTGTCAACGGTGTAGCTCATCCCGCCACGCCGCAATTCGGAATCATCTACGACAAAATCAGCCTCCTCAGCGGTGGCAAGCTTCAGCATCTTGAGGCGGTCGGCATCACTGGCGATCGGGCCGTGGGCTTTCAAGGGTGAGTGTGCTGCCGGAATGAATACGACCTTTTCCAGTGAAGCTTGCCGAAGCGCCGACCGAGCCACTTGCAAGTGCGCCCGGTGAATCGGGTCGAAGGCACCCCCGTAGAGTGCGATACGTGCCTTCTTCTTTCCTTGCTGTGCTGAAATCATCATTACATGTAATAGTCATTCCAAAACAAGACGCGCCTGCTACAAATGCAAACCAATCCCGACCATACTGAACACCGCCCCCTGGGCGATGCGCTTGAAGAATTGCTCCAGTCCGAGGACGAACGTGGCCCCTCGATCGGCGAGACCACCGAAGCCGTCGGCGAAAAAGGCTTCGGCTTAATCCTGATGGTGCTTTCTCTGCCCAGTGCCCTACCCATCCCAGCACCGGGCTACAGCACACCCTTCGGCATCGTCATAGGACTTATCGCCCTGCAGATGATGTTCGGTCGCCCGACTCTTTGGATCCCGGAAAAGCTCAAATACGTCCGCATTAAGCCCTCTCTCGCCAGGACCATGCTCGGTGCGGCCACCCGATTCCTTAAAAAGATCGAACGCTGGATCCGCCCCCGGCAGCGCTGGATCCGCTCCCGTGCCGGACAGGCCGGACTCGCCACCGTCATCCTCATCATGGCCTGCCTGATGATGCTGCCCATCCCGCTGACCAACACATTTCCCGCCATGGTCATTTTCCTTATCGGTGTCGGTCTCTCGGAAGAGGATGGCCTGCTCGCGATTCTTGCCTTCGGCATCGGCATGCTCGCCATTGCCCTCTACGCCGGGATTATCTACGTCCTCCTCACCCAAGGGCCAGAAGCGATTGAGGGTTTGAAGGATTGGATCAAGATGCGCCTGGGTATGGGTTGAATGGCCTAAAATCATCCGAGTCACCTCATGAAATCATCCGAGTCACCTCGGATGCTACAATTTGACCAATGCCGATCCTCACCCCATCACGATTCACCCCTTGTAGCATCGGTCGGTAACGCCGATCCTCACCCATCACTATTTACCCCTGTAGCATCGGTCGGTAACGCCGATGTTCACCCCACGGTCGGTAACGCCGATGTTCACACCACGGTCGGTAACGCCGATGTTCACACCACGGTCGGTAACGCCGATGTTCACCCCATCATCTCGGTCGAAACTGCACCGCCTTTAGATTATTTTCGAGTCGAACATCTTCGTTCAGGTCTTCAGGGAGAACGCGGGCGGCAAGGTTGAGGGGTTCATCACTATCCAGAGAGGGCACCTGAGCATAGACCCTTCGTGTCGTGGTTTGCCCCGGGCCCAGGGTGCCGATGGTAAAACTCACGGGCTCGGCGTCGTTGATCAAAACTTCGAGCTGGGCTTCATTAAACCACTTGGTGCCACGATTTTGCACCGTCACCTCGACGGGCATATTGGTGCCGGGCTGGGCATCAGGGCTAAGATGAATGCCCGCCAAGGCGACGTCGAGAATGTCGGGAATGGCGCGTTCACGCAGCCGGTCCCAATCCACCACACCGGCACCGTAAACCGGATCAGGGCCGGGTGCACCGGCATCATTCAAATAGCGCCGTAGGAGTTGAACGGTATCGTCAGGCGAAAGTGCTTTCTCACCGGACATGAATGAAGCCAGTGTGCCGCTGACAAAGGGCGCGGCGGCAGAGGTGCCGGAAAAGAGCGCCGTGCCCTCGTCCTCTTTGGCAGTGCGGATGCCGATACCGGGAGCTGCGAAGTCGATCTTATCCGACTGGTTGGGAAAGACCGCCTGGCTCCCCTTGGCATCGAGCGCCGTCACCGAAAGGACTTTTTCGTAGGCAGCGGGAAATGGCATACGGTCATAGCCTTCGTTACCGGCAGCCGCCACTAGGATAACGCCTTTATCGGTAGCGTAATCTACGGCCTGCCGCAGCAGTAGCGAATCCTGATAAACACCGAGGCTAAGGTTAATGACTTTCGCTCCTAGATCTACCGCTTGCACGATCCCCTCGGCCACGTGATAACTGCTGCCCATACCCTCGTCATCCAGCACACGCACAACGAGAAGCTCAGCATTGGGGGCAATGCCCTCTTTACCCGCGATGATCGAGGCTACGGATGTGCCGTGGGTTGAACCCGGCCCTGATACACCACCGCCAGCTAAGTCGATGCGCATAATATCAACGTCCTCAAACTGAGGATGCGCCTCAATTCCAGAGTCAAGAATCGCAACGATTACGCCGGACCCGTCGCCATGAGGCACACCTTTAACAATCGAGCGCGCGGAAACGCCGTAGGCACGTAATCCCGCAAGCGCCGCCGGATCGATCTCGACCGGTGGCAAGGGACGCTTGACCTCATAAGAGTAGCTGGCTCGGGCACCATATTTGCCGAAATCGATTGAACGCAAGGCATCTCCGGGAATGCGAACTGCCAACAATTCGTCGATTTGACTGAGAGGCTTCTGGCCGGCAGCACGTAGCGCAGCAATGTAAGCGAGGTAGTCTTCTCGGCTACTGAAGTGGATGACATACTCTCCAGACACGGCACCTGGAGGCAGTTCCGGGGTAAGGTCGGCGACGGCTTCCGACTCCACCTTCGGGAAGTCAAAAAAAACCTGCCCCGCAAAAGCCTGACTATCGGAGGCCGCCGGGGAGGCCGCCGGGGAATCGGACGAGTGTTTCATCGAAAGATAAAACCCTAGCACCCCCCCCAATATGATGAGCGCTACGAGGAGAAAATAAAATCGGTAAACCTTCATCTATTAATAGTCTAGACTTGGATGCAATTAGTGCAACCGTCTAGTCCGTAAATGCATCTCACATGCTTCAAACACGTGCCTTTTGAAGGCCCAGCCGCGATAGCGGATTGGGCCGAATCGCACGGGCACACACTAGAGTGCCTCAAACTGCTCGACCAAATTACCTGCCATGCCTGAGATCCAAATCATCGACTGGGGACGCACCCGCTACGCCGAGGCTTTTGAAAAACAAAAGTCCCGAGTGGCTCTACGTAAAGCGGGGACCTGTGGCAATGCCCTGATTTTTACGGAGCACGAGCCAGTTTACACCATGGGCCTGCGCAAAGGGGCCGACCGGCATTTGATTTGGGACGAGGCGATGCTGGCGGCGCAAGGCATCGAGGTCTTTCAAAGTAACCGTGGTGGTGACATCACCTACCACGGCCCGGGTCAGATCGTCGGCTACCCGATTCTTTCCCTGCAGGGGCGAAAGGACCTACACGCTTACCTACGCGATCTGGAGGAAGTGGTGATCCGGACCTTGGCACAGTTCGGCCTCGAGAGTGGACGCCGGCAGGACAAAACCGGCATCTGGCTGGAATGCCGAAAAATCTGCGCCATCGGGGTGGCGGTGAGGAGTTGGATCACCTACCATGGATTTGCACTCAATGTGAATCCGGATCTCAACCACTTCCGTGGCATCGTGCCCTGCGGCATAACAGATGGAACCGTCACTACTCTAGCAGATGAGATCGACTACTCAATCAAGACCGCCGACGTGAAAGCTGCTTTAGCAGTTGAGTTTCAAGAAGTTTTTGCAAATCTATGAAGTAACTATGAAAGAACGAAAACCAGATTGGCTGCGGGCGAAGCTACCGACCAGCAAGGAATACAAAGAAGTTCGCGGGATTGTGGACTCCCACGACTTACATACGGTTTGCAAAAGTGCCCAATGCCCCAATATGGGTGAATGTTGGTCGCGCGGCACCGCAACGGTTATGATTTTGGGTAATATCTGCACCCGCTCCTGCCGCTTTTGCGCCATTCAAACCGGTCGCCCGACCGAGCTTGATCTCGGGGAACCGGCCCGTGTGGCCGAATCGATTGCCAAGATGGACCTGAAACACACCGTAATCACATCCGTTGCGCGCGATGACTTGAAAGACGGTGGCGCCTCCGTCTGGGCTGCTACGATCCGCGCTATTCAAAACCGTGCGCCGGAATGCGCCGTTGAGGTGCTTACTGCCGACTTCCGCGGGCAGCAGGAATATCTCGATGTGGTGCTCGATGCCTGCCCGGATATTTTCAACCACAATCTTGAAACGGTGAAGCGCCTCCAGCGGCCGATTCGGAAAACCGCGCGGTATGATCGTTCACTCTGGGTGCTGGAACACGGGAAGTCACGCGGCTTCATTACCAAGTCCGGGATTATGCTGGGCATCGGCGAGAAGGAAGACGAGATCAAGGAAGTGCTCAAGGATATGGCCGCCGTCGGGGTGGACATATTGACAATCGGCCAATACCTGCAACCCAGCAAGGAGCATCAACCGATCGACCGTTGGGTGCATCCAGATGAGTTTAAACGTTGGAAGGAATACGCCCTCGAAATCGGATTCGGCGTCTGCGAATCCGGCCCAATGATCCGCTCGTCCTACCACGCCGAAGAGCAGTCCGCTAAATACGACGTGCGAGCTCGCCGCCGTGGCATGCAGGCCGAGTTGAAAGCGGCCAAGGAAGTCGCTGTCCTCAGCGGAGTCTAAGTCGCATTGCGCTCCATGACTCTAGCGACGTCAACACCGTCGTCGAGAAACGCCCTCGCATCAAAATGATGAGTGCGGTCGGTATCGGTGGCGGCCAGAAGAACGTTAGTGTCAATGAAGACGCGTTTATCTTCCGTCTTCGTCATAGTAGGATTCCCGTGACCAAGTTACGTCACCATGCCCCGTCGAGACCGTGCGGATGGAGGAAATGGGATTAGCGGGTTCGGCGGCATGGTGGGGAGTCATTTGAGCAGCATCGACCATAAGGGATTCGACCTCTTTTTGCAGCGAACGTCGGTGACGCTTTGCCCTCGCGATTTTGGTGAAGCATGGGCGGAGATGGCGGAGCAATTTCAACTCATCAATGTTTCTTTCTGCCCTGACTCCTGGCTCCTGACCCCTGAGTCCTGCCCCCTGGCTCCCGGCTCCTGCCCCCCGGCTAGTCTTTCTAGGATAAAAAACCACGGATGAACACGGATCAGGCAGATACCGTAGCGTGCCGCTTCAGCAAACGTCCACTGTGTCAGCCCAGAACCACTGAACGTTTGCTGATGCTGCACGCTACGAAAAAAAACAGCGACTTTAATAGACTGTGTATTTAAAGCACCACAGCGACTTTAATAGACTGTGTATTTAAAGCACCACGGACACCTCATCGCATCGCCTAAACAAATCGGTAATGAGATCCGCATTCGCTGGCGCGCGGAAGTTCCGTGGGAATGGCCGTCGTATGCGTCGCTCAATGAAAAATACAACGACCCTCACGCCGAATCCTTCCCTATCCCTAACGCCTCTTGTCTTTTCTTCGGAATCGAGGGCGCGATCACGATCGACAACGGCCTCGGCGAATACATCACGCGCCTAGACTTAGCGAAGCCCTTCTTGGCCTATGCAGTGTGGCCGGAGGTGGTTCAGGAGTGAGCCCATTTCCAACGCGAGCTAAACCGATGCAGAGGTGGCTAAACGTAAGATAGGCGCCGTGGTATGTCCGCTCGTAGGACGCCCCCATCCAGCAGCGATCAGCGTTCCCGCAGTAGCCACACAGCTCTAATCGCAGATGGGAAAACATTCTGTTCTCAAAAAAATATTACGGTAAGACGTGCTGGATCGCTTTTCGATCCTGCTCGCTCAGGTCTGCCTCCTCGAAAACTTTAAGGGCCACCTGAGGGTCGTTTTGCGAAAGGGAAGAAAGTGTGTTGCGCAGCATTTGTTGCCGGTGTCGCCCGGCGCCTAAGCGACTTAAATAGACTGAGTATTTAAAGCACCCTCGATCTCTAAACAAGCGCACCATTCACCGTCCGCGTCATGCAGTGGTAAACGACACTCACGCGGCCATAAGCCTTAAACCTTCGAGCTCTCATAATTTGCAAATTAGACTACCAGACAGAAAATTCTAGTATTTTTTTTGCCAGTCCCTTGTGATCACAGGGACTCCCCGCGCGGATGTCCAGCTTGAGCGAACAGACCTTTGCTTGCCAAGACACCTGAGAACTCGCACACTCGTTTTTCCTTTCTGAAAATCCTAATCATCTCGCCTATGCCAGTCCGTAAGCAACTCCTCAACAGCTTTCTGGAAAAGAAGGAAACAACTGAATTCTGGATACAGCTCGGAGTCTTCATTCTATTCGGCCTCACGTTCTGGCCGGTCACCCAATGGTTTACTTCCAGTGCCCAAGACCAGAGCCGACTATTCAATGCCCTCGTCGTGCTGGGCCTCGCGACCGTGGTGCTGATCCGATACGGTCGAGTCGAAATCAGGGAGACACTCAGCCTGAATCCCGCCGCACGCCGTGCGCTGGGCGTCAGTTTTATTTTACTGCTCGCCCAATTCATCGGGGCACGCGTCGCACCTGCGAGCTGGCAGGGCCTGGTCTCTTTGCTGATCATCCCGGCCTACTGCTGCGGACTAGCCGCTTTTATTCGCTTCGTCTTCGGCGAGGGCACGCGCCGGATTACCCGAACCACCGCAGGCACATTCTGCGCCTTTCTTCTACTCAGCATTTTGATGGAACCGCTCGACTGGCCACTGCGCGGACTGGCCGGAACCTGGAGCGCCTCTGCGCTTGAATTTATTGGGAAGAGCGTCGAACTCGGGCTGGTTGGCGCAGAGGGCGGCCCGCCCAAGCTCATCCTCTGGGTCGAACAACACCCGTTCCATGTCGCATCCGAGTGCAATGGCTTCGGGGTCATCCTCACCAGTCTGCTGATCGCTTTGCTGCTCGCCCTCTATCGCCGCCTGGGCGCTTTGGACACCGCGCTCAACATGATCGTTGGCCTCATCATCGGCTTCATTTTTAACACTTTGCGCATCGTCATCATTGTGCTGCTGGCCCCCTACATGATGAACCATTATATACTGATGCACGAAATCGTCGGCACAATTACCTATTGGGGCTGCCTCGTCCTGATCTGGGTTCTGTTGAATGGGCCAACGCAAGAAGAACGCCCTGCCTGAGACATCCAAGCATCCTTCAGTGCGAGGCGCACTGAATTCCCGTTAATTTTCCACTTTCCATAAAGCGAAATTCAAAACAGCGTCTTACACTATGGAATGGATTGACAGTCACTGCCACCTGCTAGGGTTCAAAAGAAAAAAGGAGCTGGATGCCACGCTCGCACGGGCCAAAGCGGCCGGCGTGAGCCGTTTTATCACCGTAGGCACTTCTCCGGAAGACTGGGTGGCCTACCGCGAGATGCATGCCGCCTATCCCGGAACAATTGACTATACCGTGGGGCTGCACCCCTGCCATGTGGAGGAAGGCTGGGAAGATGCCGTCGGTCAAATCTCCTCGTTTTTCATGCCACCGCATGCGCCCGTGGCGCTGGGCGAAATGGGGCTGGATTACTTTCATCTGCCAAAAGACCTCGTCCAGGCCGGCGAAGTCATCCTAGAGCAGGAGGCCGCTTTCCGGCAACAACTCCTGCTCGCGTCGGAACTTGATTGCCCCCTCATCATTCACAGCCGCAGCTGCTTTGATGAGACCGTAAACCTGATCGATGCGTCTGGCGTCGCATGGGAACGCATCGTCTTTCATTGTTTTTCTTACGGGCCGGAAGAAATTCGCCAAATCAACCAACGCGGCGGCCGCGCCTCTTTCACGGGGATCGCGACTTACAAGAGCGCAAAAAACGTGCGCGAAGCCGTGCACACCCAAGGCATCGGCCGGCTCATGCTGGAGACCGACTGCCCCTACCTCACGCCCGAGCCGCATCGAGGCAAAGCCAACGAGCCGGCCTACTTGCCACACATTGGTGAGCGCTGCGCCCAAGTCCTGGCAATGAATACGGAGGAACTTGCCGCTCAGACCACGGCGAATACTAAGGCATTCTTTGGGTTAACTTAATCGCCTAGTGAGCCTACTCAGCAAAGTTCTCTACCTCTGCGTCATTCTGCTGCTAGCCTGCCTTGCCGTGCTACCGCACTGGGCGACCATCAAGAAGGAAGCCGGAAATATCTACGCCACCTGGCAGCACGTCAGAAGTCCGAACCGGCAGATCACTGACGCGCAGCAACCCGAAAAGCCCAACCCTAAAAAGATGCGCGAGCGCATGATTGCTCCGCCTACGGCACCCGAACCAGTCGTGGCGACCACTGAACAGGCAACAAAAGCAGACACGCTAGACCCCTTCATCCTTGAAGCCCGTGAACGCGCCCAAACAGATCCGGAAGCTGCCATGCAATGGCTGCAGGAGCGGGGCACTGGGGCGGAGCGACTGCGCGGCATGCTCGAAGTCGTCGCGCTCTGGGCGGGCGAAGATTCCGAATCGGCGCTCCTATGGCTGGAATCGAACGCCCAGGGCCTGGCGCGCCTGGAGACGCTGAACAGCGGGATCGAGCTCTGGGCCGAGCGTGACCCCCGTGCCGCCGCCGACTGGATCGACGGCATGGCTAACGACGGAAGTAAGATTGCCGCCGCCAAATCCCTCGCTGTAAGCTGGGGCAGCCGCGACCCGGAAAAGGTATCGGCGTGGCTTAAGACATTACCCGACGACGAAATCAAGGCGACCGCCGCCCTTGCATTGGCCGAGACATGGCCGCAGAAAGATCCTCGGGCGGCCAGCCTCTGGGCGTTTCAGCTAGCTCAATCCAGCGGGGATGTGCGCCCTCTAAAAAATAGCCTGAGGCAATACGCGCTGGAGAATCCGGCCGGGGCAGAAGCATTTGCCCGTCAGCTTGCCGAAGAAGAAAACAACCCTTCCGGCACTTTAGCCTACATACAGGCACGCGCCGAGATCGATCCCGCCAGCACAGTCGATTGGCTCAGCTCACTGGAGCAAAGTGACCCGTTCCATCGGTCGGAATACTTCGCCCAATACACCGAAGCCGCCATTTCAGAATGGACCAAGAACGACTCGATTGCCGCTTCGGCATGGCTCAGCCAACAAGCCCCCAGCCCAACACGAGACGCGGCCATCGTCGGGTTCTCTGAATCGATCCAACGCTTTGAACCGGAAGCAGCGGCCGCCTGGGCCAATACCCTCTCCGATCCGGAACGCCGAATGGAACAACTCTCGCAGTCAGTCCGCAGCTGGGCGGAGAACGACGCCCGGGCCGCCCTCAGCTGGGTGATCGGTGCCGAGCTTGAACCAGCACTTCAAGAGCAGCTCGCACGTGATATCGGCATCGATTGATCGACTGGCCTGGTGCGTGACCAAATGCGAAGGCATTCGGCTACCGTAAATGGGGTTTGTCCAAATGCTAAGGCATTCGGCTACCTTAAAAGATGTGTGTCCAAATGCTAAGGCATTCGGCTACCGTAAATGGAGTTTGTCCAAATGCGAAGGCATTCGGCTACCTTAAAAGATGTGTGTCCAAATGCTAAGGCATTCGGCTACCGTAAAAGGGGTGTGACCAAATGCTAAGGCATTCGGCTACCGTAAAAGGGGTGTGACCAAATGCGAAGGCATTCGGCTACGATAAAAGGTGGAGAGAAACCTAGCGGGCGTTTGCGATCACAAAGTCGGCAAGGGCTTGATTGTGGAACCAATGTGCTTTCAGATCGTGCCCGCCGCCGGGGATGATTAGCAGTTGCATGGAGCCGCCAAGTTTATGGTAGCGCTCTTGGAGGAGCGCGGAATTTTCCTCCAGCGGCACGACGGCATCGTTGTCGCCATGAATGTGTAGTATTGGCACGCGGGCCTTAGCGATCGGCGCGAGGCGCTCGACGGGGTTATGATCGGCGAGTTTTTCGCCCAGGGCCTTTGCATCCATTCCGTAGGCCTTGGAGGCTTTTTTTAGCCCCGGCCAGCTCGCCAAGTTGCCCACTGGATAGATTCCGGCGATGGCAGCGACCTTGTTCGGATTTTCGGCAGCCCAGTTGTAGAGCATCAGACCACCCCTGCTGCGGGCGAGCAAGACAGGTTGCGCCGCTAAGCCCCGCTTGGTCGTGAGTTCTGTGTAGAGTGCGCTGAAGATGCGGCGACCTTCTGGATTTCCCATTGATTCGCCGACATCAATTCCCACCACTGCAATCCCCGCTGCTGTAAATTGCTCAAACATCCAACGTTCAGTCATCGCCGGATAGCCTTTCAAAGTAGGCGCATACCAGACCCAGGGCAGTGGCTGATCACCCGACGCGCCATTGGGCCGGATAAGAAAAGCAATGTGGCCCTCGACCTGAAAAACTTCACCGGCCAGGGGCAGCTTTTTCTTGGGCTTGTCTGCCCGTTTCGCGGTGGCCTCACGCACCGCCGAGGCCACCGCCTCGGCAAGCAGTTTGCGTTCTTCCTCCGTGTAAAAGTGCACGTCCAGTCCTTTTCGCCAATTATCATATACCGGCGAATCATGCACCACCTGATAGAGGTCGTTGATGATGATCTCCGGGTGGCGCTGCATGACTTCCATGGCGGCGGCGTTGAAAGTGTGCGCTGCGCCCTTGCGCCGCGCGTATTGGCTCTTGTTGTCATTGGGGATCGGCGTCGTGCTCGTCCAGACTAAGGTCGCTCCGGTCTTTTTTAGGATGCCGATCAGTTTCTCCAGATTTGCTTTATACGCTTCTAGCGAGACGGCATAGGGACCAAAAGTGTCGGTCGCCGCATCGTAGCTCTGCTTGAGATCGTGCAGCCCATGGTTGAAGAAGATGACATCCCAGTGTAAGCCCTTTTCATGATAGTTGCCGAGCCAGAGTTCGGCGTTGTTAACCCCGTGAATGACGGAGAATCCGTTGCCTTCGATCCGGTGGTAATTAGCCACACCGGCGAGCGCCTGCTTCGCTGCATCGTGGTAGTTCATGCTGATCGAATCGCCGATCACCAGGACACGCGGTAGCTTCGGATCGTCGGTCAAACGCGGGTCGTGCAGCGGGGCGACTTCCAAGCGATCCGCGAAGAAGCGACCGGAGCCATCCTCTGCACCGTGCACCGTGACCGACCAGAAACCCTTCGTCAGATCGACTGGCTGAATGCGTTTGTGGTAAAAAATGCGCCAGTTCCGTTCGCGTAAGGTCACCTTTACAGGTTTACCCTCCACTTCGATGGTGCCTGCCCGAGATGCGCCCGAGTCAGGGGTAAAGAGGCCGCTGACTGCGCGTCCTGGGTGCTTGTCTTTGACTGGCTCGGCGGCGACGCCTTCGAAAAGCGTTGCCACCCGGGCGACGAAAGCTTGGCCTGACTGGAGTGCTTCCGCATTCGAATTGTCGATCCCCCGAAAATTTGCACTGATTGGACTGGGGGCACTTGAGAAGTCCTCCAACTCACCAAGCTGGACAATCTCGACATCCTCCGACCAGTAAATCGTGAAACGTGACTGCCCGATATCGGTCTTCGGATCGTATTCAGTTTCCTTGAGCAGCTCGAAGGAGCGACTGGCGAGGTCAGGCTTAAACAAACGACCGGAGGCCCCATCGAGATTGCTTTCGGCCCAAGCTGAACTCAGTCCACCAATGAGGGTCAACGCGGTGAGAATAAATTTTAGGAATGTCATATTTGATCGAGGCGAGATAGTTTGGGCGTGGCCCTATCGAATGTCCACCATGTTACGAAAGAGGAGCCAGTGTGGTAAACTTAATTCGAAGTCCAATACTCAAAAACTAGGACGGGTCTTCAGTTTTTGGTCACTTTTCCGCCTTTAACTGCCGATTTTAGGCTTATTGGCCCTCCGTGATCGAGGCGGGAAAAGAGTCCGACCACATCTGCGCGGCCTGGGACCTTTTACCCACCTTTGGCGAAACCAACGACGTCGCGAGCAAGCATTCAGAAATCGCGGCGCACATGGCTGAGATTATGCAGGAAGCCCACTCTCCCTCAAAAATCTTTCCGTTCCGGCGCGAGCAGTAGCAGGGCTGTTACTGCGTGTAAGTGATGAGATCATTGATCTCTTTTTCGCTAAGATCGCCTCCGTGCACCAGATTGACCATTAAACGTAGGGCCTCGACATCCTTCACGGCTTTCCCTCTCGCGCTGACGATAAATTGGACCTCCGTATCTGATGGCTTGCGCCTACCATATTCCTGATACCACTCCCAGCTTCGCTTCACCGTTTTTACATTCGGGAAGGCAATACTCGGCTCAACCATGAAGAAAACCGTGCTGGGCGGAGGACGCATACTAAAGGCGGCGTCCATCGCTCCCCAATATTGAGTGAGCACAACAAAAAACCCGCCGTTCACCCCCAGTTGGTCTGCGTGGCGGACTTTGACACCGGGGGCCCTAGGGTCGACCGCTCGAAGCTCCCGAATAATGCTGTTAATCTTTACACTATCGCCATCCAACCATTCCCCTTCGGAAACCCCTTTCGGATACCAAAAGTCCTTACCGGTGAAATCTTTATTCCCGACAACATGCCCGGCCTGTCCCCCGCCGAAATAGATGAGCATAAACTTCGCATTGCTTTGCTTGATGGTTCGAAAAGTTTGAAATAACTCCTCACGGGCTTCCTCAAAGACATCCGCACCCGAATGGGTGCAATCCAATAAGACGGCGAAGTTAGTGCCGGAAGCTGTGGCCCCGAAGAACTCAATATCGATGGCCATATTACGAACACCCTCGAGTCCGCCACCAAAACCACCACCACCTCGGCCATAGACTGAACTACTGTCCACATTAACATCGATATTCAGAGCGGGGATGTCCAGTTCGGAGGGATTATTAACAACAATAGTCGGAGGCTGAGAAGGTGGTGTCGATTGATTACGCTGCTGGATATTAACCTGATACTCCGGCTCTTTCTGCGGCTGCAGCTCGACTGGAGCAGCCTCAAAAACAGTCTCCTCACGCAGGACATCGGAAACGAATTTAATCGTGCCAAAAATAACAATCGCAACGATGTGTAAGCCTAGGCTTACAATTAAAACCATCACTAGTGCGCTGCGCGACTTTTTTCCGAAAAACTGTTTCATGGGGCCGTAAGGTGACTGGAAATAGACCTAAAAAGGATAAATCCAAGAGAAATCGTCTGATTCCTAAATACAATAAATTTGGACTGCCTGTTGGTGTCAATGACTCGTCCGCCTCTTGCAAATTTTCCAGCACTCCAACAACTCCCCTCCTGCTACAGTATGAGAATGGCGAAGGCGTTCGGCCTACCACTCTACTTCCGGTTCGGCCTTCCACCCTACTTCCGGCGGTAGGATTCAGGCGGGCCCAAATAGGACACTGCAGGCTTTTCGGTGTAGAGTGTCAGGCGGTCGAGAATCACGCCGGGGTCGACCATCCAGACGGTCAGGGTATGCTTACCCGGCTCGTCCACCTTGAGCGTGGTCGACCAGCGGCGGAGATTGGCGCAGCGAGCCTCGCGCCAGTCGATTTTGATTTCGTCCGGAAAGACAGGGTCCGCCCCGTCAAGACTGACTGCCAGGCGATAGCCGTGGTCCGGAGATACTGCGTGGGTCGGCAGGCAGTCGAGATGAAGCTCAAACTCGCCGGTACTGAAAAGGTGCATATCAAACTCCAGGGCGGGGCTAGTTGCTTTGATCGCCTCAACATCAGTCCGACTGGCCAAAGTCGACGGAATCACTGTTACTGAATCACCACTACGACCCAGCCCTTCTACGGCTCGCCAGCCGTGGCCGTCACGATCAATCCGACGCGTAAAGTGCTCGGCTTCCATTGCAACGTAGCCATGACTCTCCACATAGCCCTGCACTTCGTCGCGGTTTGGCGCGGCGGGGGCGAAAATCGGCACCTTGACCGTCGCATCGCCTGCATCGCTGGTGAAGCGAATTTCAGCTTCTCGAGAATCCTCCGGAAGCACTTCCCAGTCAATACGCACAGCGAGTCGCTGGCCGGCGACAAAGCTACCCGAACTGGGCTCGACTTTGAGCCATGGCTGCGAAGGTGCCGCCTTCCATTTGATCTCACCACGACCTTGATTAAAGAGGTCGATAAAGCGTTCGCCCTGGGTGTAAATGCTCAGGTCCTCCAGCACACCGCTTTCTCCACCCTCGGTTGCGACCTCGAGTGCGGGTGGGCCGCCACCAGCAAAGTCGCTCAACGGGGGCATCTCAAACTGATGCCGCTGGTTGCCCCATGGCCCTGCTGTGCTGGTCATCATGTAGCGCCACTTATCACCGACACCGGTAAGCTCGTAATTGTAGTGGTGGTCCATCTCACGGATTTCAGCGGCGGCCTCACGGGCAATTTCAGCGTGTGTGAATGCAGTGGCGCGTCCGTGGGCGCCGTCATTCAGGCTCTTATCCGCGTGGATGATCTTGTGGTTCATGAGCGATGACGCTTTAACCGGGTAAAGCACCAGTTGGTAGAAGGCTGCTTTGCGCGCATCCGGGAGCTGCGCATAGATGGCTTCGGCGCGTTCGGCGATTGCAGCATAACGAGCCAGTCTTTTCGAGGCTTCATCGCCGTAGTTCTCATGGCTGAACCAGGAGAACATGAGCGGTTGACCTGCTTTGAATTGCAGCAGGTGCTCGGGCCGACGGGTGAAGCCGAGCTGGTAGTATTCCATCATGATGTCGGCGATTTCCTCAGCGAAACCTGCATCCAGGTCGCGGGCTGCCCATTGAGTCAGCCAACCGCGCACCTCCAATTCGCGAAAGGCTTCGGGGTCCCATGCCATATCGAGAAAAAACTCGGTGCCAATTTCGCCGGGCTTAATATCACCCACGTTGAGCACCCAAAGCCGATCGGCCCCGTAGTCGAGTGCCTTACTCATTTCGGTCACAATGAGCGAGGGTGGCATGGTATTGAGCCATGGATAAGCATTTGTCGCACCATTGATCCACTGAATATGGTAATAGATCCCGTGGCCGCCGGAGCGGTTCAGCTCAGCTTTGGTCGGCAGGCGGCGGATGTAACCAAAGTTGTCCTCCGGCCAGCAAATCGTCACATCCTCCGGCACTTCCATACCAGAGTCGTAAAGATAGAGCACCTCGGTATAAGGGATAAAGACCTGGGGGATTTTCGCCGGGTCG